>WNGD01002944.1_pt1 | contig 25297 bp, 25 predicted proteins | sample 5400671 | NCBI WGS metagenome assembly WNGD01 (sample SAMN13153369, study PRJNA577476) | soil metagenome | isolation source: 40 cm soil or saprolite under grassland replicate 2 | place: USA:California | collected 2016-06-15
GACAGGCCTGATTAAACGCCCGCCGCCAAACGGTCGCGCGCTCTCTCCGCCGCAACCAGATGCTCGTACCGCTCGGCGATCTCGACGCTCTCTTCCAGCAGCGCCTTCGCCTCGTCGCTACGCCCCGCCAGCTTGAACACCTCGACCGCGCTCCACCTCGTGTCTAGCCGGACGCTGACGAAGTCCGTCTCATCCACCCTCGCCAACGCACGCCTCGCCAGCTCTTGCGCCTCCTCGAATTCGCCGCGCCGCGCCCTCAGAACGGACTCGAGCGCATCAAGGCCGATGACGTCGACGATGTCCTCCGGGATCGTCACCTCACGCGCACGCTCCAATGCTCGCTGCGCGTCCTCATTCTTTCCGAGCTCGACGAGAGACATCCCGAACTGCATCCACGACGTCCCGAGATAGTTGCGGTCGTTCAGCTCCTCGAGCTTCTCGACCTGCGCTCGCAGCTGACGCTCCTCCTCTTCGAAGTCCCCCGCGCAGCGCGCAGCAAGGGCAACGCGAATCCCTGCGAGCGCCAGTGGGCGCTCGGCGTACTCCCGGATGAACTGCTCGAGCCGCTGGATCGTCTCGGGGAGCGGCGTAGGCCCATTCGCATGTGCCTTCGCGATCCGCGAGCGTGCTTCGTCCTCTAGATGCTGGATGCCGGCCCGTGCCGCATTCGAAGCGGCCACTTCGAACTTCTCGATCGCCTCGGCCATGCGCAGCGAAGCCCACCGTTCGAGTGCGGCCAGCCGCGAGGCGTACGCGAGCCCCTTCGCATCGCCGAGCAGCTCGAACTTCTCCGCTGCGGACGCGACTGCTTGTTTGAAGGCCGGCCCCACGCCCTCGCCTCCCTCGAGGACCTCGAGCTCGGCCCTGAAGAGGGCGCCGAACGCCTTAGCCCGCTCGTCTTCCGAGCCTTGCAGCTCGGCCACGACGACTCCTGCGGCCTCCAACTCCGCGGATTCGAACAGCGTGAAGTAATAGTCCGGGAGGAGGTCGGCACGGGCCGGATGGCCGACGGGAAGGAGCGCGACCGCTCGGCGCATCAGCGCGCGTGCCCCGTTCCAGTCGGAACGACCGAGTGCAGCTTGCCCGGCCGCGGAGAGACGCCGAAATGCCGCTTCGGCGAGCACAGCGTCCGGCGATCCGATCTCCTCGCGGTATCGAGCAGCCTGTTCGAGGTGGTAGCCCGCGATCTCGTCCTGCTCGACGAGATGCACATGCGCGTCGAGCCAGGCAGCGAACTGCTCGTGCAACGCCGCACGCGTCTCCTTCGGCACCGATTCGTAGGCGGCGTCGCGAATGAGCAGATGGCGGAACCGGAAAGCGTCGTCACCTGGAACCGTGGTCTGCTCGGGCCGGATCAGCTCCTTGCGGACAAGCGAGAGCAGGTGCGTTCCGACCGCAGGTCGAACAGGCTCCGGCGCAAGCTCGAGCACTGCGCCTCGGTGGAAGATCTTGCCCTCGACAGACCCCCGCTCGATCACGGTGCGCTCGTCTCCTCCCAGGCGGTCGAGACGCGCCTGCAGCAGCGCGTGGATCGTCGGCGGCACGATCATCTCTCGGTCGGCGCCGTCCTCGCGCACCATCGCGACCATCTCTTCGACGAACAGCGGATTGCCTTCCGCGGCCTTGACGATGCGTTCGCGCATTCCCTCGTTGAGCTCGATCTCTTCGAGCAGATGGCCGACGAGAAGCGCACTGTCGGCAGACGACAGCGACTCGAGGAGCAGTGAGCTCGCATTCAACCTGCCGCCACCCCAGGTAGGCCGGAGGTCGAGAAGGTCCGGCCGTGCCGCGCAGAGGAGCAAGATCGGTGCGTCCCGAGACCAGTCGGCAATGTGCTCGACGAGGTCGAGAAAGGTCGGCTCGGCCCATTGCAGGTCATCGAAGTAGACAACGAGCGGCTGCGTCGCGGCTTCGTTTTCGAGAAGCTTCCGAAACGCAAGCTGCGCCTCGACAGGAGAACCGCCGATGACGCTGTCCGGATCACGGCCGAGCTGGATCAGCACCTCGACGACCGGCCAGTAGGTGATTCCCTCTCCGTAGTGAAGACAGCGACCGCGCACGACGCGGGCTCGGTCGCCGATCGTCTCGAGGAACGCGCGCACGAGCCGCGACTTGCCGACACCGGCAGGACCGAGGAGCGTGAACGTGTGACACGCACGATCATCGATCGACTGCTCGAACGCGCCGACCAATCGCTCCAACTCGCGCGTCCGTCCGATCATCGGCCGGTCGAGGCGCCGCGCAACTGACGGAGCGTTTGGGTCGACGGCAAGCACGCGATACGCCTGCAGTGGCTCCGCCTTCCCCTTCAGGTCGAGCGGCTCGGTCGTTTCGGTTTCGACCGCGCCGCGAACGAGCTGCAACGTGGCCCCGCCGATCAACGTCTCGCCCGGTGACGCAGCCTGCTCGAGCCGGGCGGCGACGTTCACCGCATCACCTGTGACGAGCGTTTCTCCCTCGCCTGTGACGACCTCGCCGGTGTTGATGCCGATGCGGATCCCGAGCTTCAGCGGCGCAGCAGCAGCGTGCATCTCGGCCGAAGCGCGCACCGCGCGAAGCGCGTCGTCCTCGTGCGCCTGCGGCACGCCGAAGACGGCCATCACCGCGTCGCCGATGAACTTCTCGACCGTGCCGCCGTGCCGCTCGACGATCGCCCGCATCTGGTCGTAGTAGCTGCCCATCAGCCGGCGCAAGGGCTCCGGATCCACCCGCTCACCGAGCGCCGTCGAGCCGACAACGTCGCAGAAGAGAATCGTCACGACCTTCCGTGTTTCGCGGCCCTCCGAGACGGTAAGCGCCGCGCCGCAGGAATCGCAGAACCGGGCCTCCGGCCGATTCTCGTGGCCGCAGGCGGGGCACATGGTCATTGCCACAGCGTAGGGCTCGTGAGGCTCTTCACCAAGTTTCGTCGAGCGGGCAGCTAGAGTCCGCGGCCGTGCCGGCGAATCGTTCTGCGCCGCCTGTGACTGTGACTCCGGTGCTGATCTATCCGGATGTGCGAGCGGCGGTCGCGTGGCTCGAGTCTGCGTTCGGCTTCGAGGAACGCGTCCGCATCGGTGACGCGCACCGCGCTCAGTTGCGCGTCGGAACGGATGGCGCCGTCGTCCTCGCCGACGTTCGTGCCGACCAGGTTGCGCCCAGCTCAGGGGTCGTGACGCACCTCGTCAAGGTGCGAGTGCCGGATGCCGATTCAGCGTTCGCCCGAGCGCGCGACTTTGGCGCGGGCGTCCTCGAGGAACCGACAACGCACGAGTACGGCGAGCGCTCTTGTGTGCTGGAGGACCTGGGTGGCCATCGTTGGGAGCTCACCGAGACAGTCCGCGACGTCAAACCCGAGGAATGGGGCGGGGTAACGGTCGCACCCTGGTAAGGCTCCCGGTAGCGTGAACCCGGGTCTGTGGCACAACGGCGATTTCAGCGGGGTCGCGAGCTCGCGATCGATCTCGGCACGGCGAACACTCTCGTCTTCGTTCGCGGCGGCGGCATTGCCGTCTTCGAGCCTTCCGTCGTCGCGATCGACGAGGTGACCGGCAGAGTCCACGCGGTCGGCGAGGAGGCACGCCGCATGATCGGACGCACGCCCGCGACCATCCGCGCGATCCGCCCGTTGCGGCACGGGGTGATCGCGGACTTCGACGTGACGGCCGAGATGCTGCGCTACTTCATCCGCCGCGTCGGCGGCGGAGGGGGCCTGTCCTACTCCCACGTCGTTCTCTGCGTGCCGAGCGGGACAACCGACGTCGAGCGGAACGCCGTCCAGGAAGCAACGCTCGCCGCCGGCGCACGCAGGGTGTCGCTGATCGAGGAGCCGATGGCAGCGGCGATCGGTGCCGGACTACCCGTCGGCGAGGCAGAGGGGACGATGGTCGTGGACATCGGCGGCGGCACCACCGAGGTGGCGATTCTCGCGCTCGGCGGCATCGTGGTGTGGGAGTCAATCCGCGTCGGAGGCTACGAGCTTGACGATGCGCTCGTTCGGCACGTCGACACGAGCGCGCGCCTGCTCATCGGCCCCGAGACCGCCGAGGCGGCGAAGATCGCATGCGGCGCCGCGTGGCCGCTGCCCGAAACACTCGAGACGCAGGTCGCCGGACGCGACCGCATCACCGGACTGCTTCGACGGAGCACGATCGATTCGAACGAAGTGCGTGCCGCAATCGCGCAGCCCATCGAGACGATCGTCGACGCAGTGAAACGGACGCTCGAATCGACGCCTCCCGAGCTCGCCGCGGACATCAGCAGCCGCGGCATCACACTCGCCGGCGGCGGCGCATTGTTACGTGGGTTCGACCGGCTGCTGAGCTCGGAAACCGGGCTGCCCGTCGTGGTCGCGGACTCGCCGCTCGAGTGCGTCGTGCTCGGCGCCGGCAGCAGCCTCGAAGAAAGCGAGCTGCTGGGCCGTAGCGCGAAGAAGCGTCCGCCTTTCGGCCGTCACCGCCGGCGCGGGCGACACTGAGAGCTCACATTTCGGCTTGACTGCCGCAGCAATACCGGACAGATCCGCTCGCGTTCGAATTCCCCACCTACATGCCGCAGAGGGCCGGGCTGGCAGCGCCCGACCCTCCGCAAAGATGCTTCCTACGGCCCCGTGAACGGCACGTGGTCCTGCTCACACACCGTTCCAACGCTCGGCAGCGTCAGGTCGACGAGGTAGCGCGTTTGCACCGCGTCGGCACAGGACGAGAGGAAGAGCGATGTGTGTCCCCAGCCGTGCACAGTCAAGAGGCGTGAGTTCGGCAGGAGGTTCGAGGCAATCACCGCTCCCTGATATCGCGTCGCCGGGTCGAACAGGTTCCCGATCACGAGCACGGGATTCACCGTCGTATGGGTGAACGGCCCCATGTAGCGGTCGGCATCGCCGTTCGGCCAGGCGGCACAGATCGAGGACACCCACGTCCAGATTCGCCCGAAGTAGCCGAACGCGGCCTCGGCGGCAGCGCCGTTCGTCGACCACGCGCCGTACGAGTGCGGGTTGTCCGAATCCGCGCAGGCGACGGCTGGGAAGCCCTCCACGAGGTTGTAGTAGTGCGGGAATCCGCGCTTGGTGATGTACGCGTTCGTCGGGTGCCAGAATCGCTGCAAGCGGACGCCCAGCGTCGCCGCGCTCGCCTGCGCCTCCAGGTCTGCGAGAGCCTGCGCGAACGACTCCCACGACGACGAGTCGTACATCGCTCCCAGCGTTATGCCGATCAGGATCGAGTAGTTCAGCTCTGCGGTCGAGCCATCAGGGAACGTGATTTGCAGGGGGTGGCTCTTCAAGGCGGCGCCGAGTGCGGCGAATCGTGCCGCGCTGTCCGGGCCGAAGGCGCAGTTCGCACCGCCGGCGTCACACAAACGGAAGAACTCGTTCAGCGTTGCCTGCGCACCCGCGTCGCTTCGTAGGCGCGTGGAGAACGGAACCGTCGAGCCGTCGCCCGTGCCGGTCGTCCACGCGATCGGATCGAGGACGCCGTCGATGATCATCGCACGAACGTTGTTCGGGAACATGTTCGCGTACGTTTGGCCGAGAAACGTCCCATATGAGACACCGGCATAGTTGAGGTTCGCGTCAGCGACCGCCTGCCGAAGGACGTCGAGATCGCGCGCCACATCGGCGGTCGCCATGTGGTCGGCAATGCGACCTCCACGCTGTGCGCAATTCGAATCGAGGTAGAGATCCGCGTTCATCCAGACCTGCTCTTCCGCGGGGTTGCTCGGGAAGGTGAACGGCGTGAAGTACGGCGCCCACTGCTTATCAGTGCCGAAGCAGCGCAACGCGGTGCTGCGGTTCGTTCCACGCGGATCGAACCCGACTAGATCGAACTTTGCGCGAACCTCATCGGTGTAGAGGAACGGGCCCGCGAAGACCGTGTAGTCGACGCCCGAACCGCCCGGTCCGCCAGGGTTCAAGAAGAGCGAGCCGATTCGATGCGCCGGATCGGCCGCCGGCAGGCGAACGAGCGCAATGGAGATCGTGGCGCCGTTCGGGCTCTTGTAGTCGAGCGGCACCTGGACGGTTCCGCACTCGAACGGGCCCATCTGCGAATAGCACTTACTCCAGGGGATCTTTCCCGGCCCGGCTGAGGCTCCACCCGCCGCCGCACCCGCGCAGACGCACACGAATAGAACAGCCGCGATAGCTGTCTTTAGCTTCTTCATACGACCTCCCCGTCGAGAGCCCGGTCATCTCCGCCGCCGCCTCGACTGTCCTACTTCAGAGCCGGGAAGTCAATGGACGCTGGCGGAAACGGCTGAACTGAAACAAGCCGCGCGCGAGCCCGTCCGGCCGTTGCTCAACCGAGACCGAGGCTGACGGCGACGGTGATACTAGGACGATGATCACGCCTGTTCCACCGGCCCGCCACCTTCTCCGTGCCAAGGACCTGATCGACGCCCGCTACCGTGAGCAGCTCGATGTGCCCGCGCTTGCACGCGCTGCGCGGCTCTCGACTGCGCATTTCAGCCGAGAGTTTCGGCGCTCCTTCGGTGAGACACCACACCAGTACCTCCTGACGCGCCGGCTCGAGCGTGCCGCCGCACTGCTTCGCAACACCGACCGCACCGTCGCGGACATCTGCCTCACCGTCGGACTGCGTAGCGTCGGGTCGTTCACGACGAGTTTCGGCCGAGCGTTCGGCATGTCGCCCACCGCCTACCGGGCGAGCTTCCCGCCGGCATCCACACGCATTCGGATTCCGACCTGCGTGCTCCAGGCCTACGCCCGGCCGCCACACAGCAGTTTTCGAGAAGACAACGGCGATCGCCCGGGCTAACGTCGCCGCGACAGCTCAACTACATCGGAGGACGACATGCTGAAGAACCTCACCAACGTCAACGTCTGGGTTCACGATCAGGACGAAGCCCTCGCCTTCTACACGGAGAAGCTCGGAATGGAGATCCGCGACGACGTCACGGTTCCCGAGCTGGGCAACTTCCGCTGGCTGACGGTCGGCTTGCCCGGCCAGGACGTCGCCCTAGCCCTGATGGCGGTGCCCGGGCCGCCTGTGTTCGACGAGGAGACGCGCCAGCAAATCACGGCCTTGATGGCGAAGGGTGCCGCCGGTGGCCTGTTCTTCTCGACCGACGACGTCAAGGGAACCTACGAAGAGCTCAAGAAGCGGGGCGTCGAGTTCCAGCAGGAGCCGACGGAGCAGCCCTACGGCATCGACGCGGGGTTCCGCGACCCATCGGGCAACCAGGCTCGGATGATGCAGTCCACATAGCGGGCAGCGCGCTGCGTCCACTCAGGTCGCAGCGCGCTTGCCGGTCCTCTGAGAAAGTGTGTCACCGGACCGCTGACCGGTTGAACACGCGGATGGCGATCACCGTCAGCGCGGCGGCAAAAGCAGCGACAACAGCGAGGCTGAGCGTGGCCATCATCGTCGTGCTGTGCATGCTCCAGATGTCATGGAGTCCACCGCTATCCCCGAGCAGCCCGTAGCGGACGAGCGCGAGCCCGTGGGTGAGGGGGAGGAACTTCGCGAACCACTCCAGGACGCTGGGTAGCGCGCTGATCGGAAACAGCGAGCCGGCGAGAAACCAGGGCACAATCGCGATCGCGGGGAGGCGGGCGATGTACTCCTCTGCCCTGGGAATGCGGCTGGCAAGGGTTTCCCCCACTCCGTACATGCCGACCGTGAAGAGGGCCGCGCCAGCAACGAACCAGGCGACGCCTGTGGCGGTGGCGTTGAAGTGAATGCCCCTGGCGAGCGCGGCGGCGATCAGCACCGTAACCTGCAACGCGGTGATCGCGAACGCGACGGCGAGGTTGCCGAGCACGAGCAGCGAACGCGGAATCGGGGCGGCGAGCAGCTCGCGCTGGGCGCCGCTCTCGCGGTCGACGATCACGCCCAGCCCGGCAAACATGGTGGAGCGGGATCAGCAGGCCGATCGTGCCCGTGGCGACGAAGGCCTCGTAGGCGGCACTGGTGTGCAGGGCCTGCTTGAGCGCGGGTGCGATCACGAGCGCGAACAGGATCGGGGTGAGCAAAGGCACGACCAACTCACGAGGAGTGCGGACGCTGAGCTGGAAGCGTCGCGCCGCCAGAGTTGCGAGCGGCGCGAACGGGTTATGCGCGACCCTGCGTTGAGGCAGTGTCACTTCGGGGCTGATGGCAGTCATGTTTCTCTTCCTTTCAGGCGGCGTCGGCGAGACGTGCGCCGGTCAGCTGCAGGTAGACGTCGTCGAGTGTCGGTTGGCGGGTGCTGATCGAGCTGGCCGCGAGATCCGCGTCGTGGATGACGGAAATCGCGTGCGCAGCAGTGCGGTCGTGTAGAGGAACGGTGAGGGTGGAGCCGATGGTGAATGCGTCGTCCCCGGCGATACCGCGCGTACGGAGCGAAGCGAGCGCGGTCGCGGCGTCGCCGTTCACGCGCAGCTCGACGAGCTCGTGTCCAAGGCCGGCAAGCAGGGCGCCGGGCGTGTCGAGTGCAACGATCTCGCCGGCGTGGATGATCGCGATCCGGTCGCACAGCCGCTCGGCCTCGTCGAGGTAGTGAGTGGTGAGCAAGATCGTGATCTCGTTGCGATCGCGCAGCCGCCCGATCACGTCGAGCAGCTCGTGACGGATGCGCGGGTCGAGACCGACCGTCGGCTCGTCGAGAAACAGCACCTGGGGCTGGGAGACGAGCGCGCGGGCGATCTCGAGCCGACGGCGCTCGCCGCCGCTGTAGCTTCCGACGGGCCTGTCCAATAGCTCGGCCAGACCGAGCGTTTCGGCGAGCTCACCGACCCGGCTCTGGACTGCGGTCGGGTCGGTCCGCCAGAGGCGACCATGGATGTCCAGGTTGCGCCGGCCCGTGAGGGCGCTGTCCACGACCGGGTCCTGGAAAACGACGCTGCTGACGCTGCGGGCGGCGAGCGGCTCACCGGCGACGTCGAAGCCCGCCACTCGCGCACTGCCGCTGGTCGGGGCGATCGTGGTCGTGAGCATGCCGATCGTGGTCGACTTGCCCGCTCCGTTGGGGCCGAGGAGGCCGAACACCTCTCCGGCGGCGACCTCGAAATCGATGCTCTTCACGGCCTCGACGCCGCCCGGGTAGGTCTTCCGCAGCTTGCGCACGTCGATTGCGCGCTGCTTCACTCGTGGGATGGGTTCGGATCTGGGTTGCATGAGTTTCTCCTGTTTCGGTAGGCGTCACATTTGCCGTTGTTGGTTCGTCACACCTATGACGGAACTCAACGGAAGGATGTGACGGTGAACGAGCAGTCCTGGCAGCTAGAGCAATTCGAGCGCTACCGACCCCACCTGCAGGCGGTCGCCTACCGGATGCTCGGTTCGGTCACCGAGGCCGACGACGCCCTTCAGGAAGCCTGGCTGCGACTGAGCCGCGCCGACACCGACGACGTCGACAACATGGGTGGCTGGCTGACCACGGTCGTCGGCCGCGTCTGTCTCGACATGCTGCGCTCGCGGCGCTCGCGCCAGGAGGACTACGTCGGCAGCTGGCTGCCGGAACCGATCATCAGCCTCGACGACGAAACCGACCCCGAGCAGGAAGCGATTCTCGCCGACTCGGTCGGCCTCGCGCTCCTGGTGGTTCTCGAGACCCTCACACCCGCGGAGCGGCTCGCCTTCGTGCTGCACGACATGTTCGCGGTGCCGTTCGACGAGATCGCCCCGATCGTCGGTCGAACGCCGGCGGCCGCACGCCAGCTCGCCAGCCGAGGCAGGCGCCGCGTGCAAGGCGCTGAAGCGAATCCCGACACCGACGTGCGGCACCAGCGCGAGGTCGTCGACGCCTTCCTCGCTGCCGCACGCGGGGGAGACTTCGACGCGCTGCTGGAAGTGCTCGACCCGGACGTCGTCTTCCGGGCCGACCCCGGCAAGATCCGCAGACTCGCGCGACCGCCGATCACGGGCGCTACGGCCGTCGCAACAGAGCTGCTCTCGCGGGCCCCGCGGTTCGCGCCGCTGGCACGGCCGGCCCTCGTCAACGGCACTGCCGGACTCGTCGTCGGACCCGAGGGCAAGCCGTTCGGCGTCGTTGGCTTCACAGTCGCACGCGGCCGCATTGTCGCGATCGACCTGATCACCAATCCCGACAAGCTCGGCGGCCTCGCCGCACGGGAGTAGTAGCGTCCCACGCAGATGCCGGGACGGGATCACGAGCAGCTGCTCCGGACGAGCTACTTTCGAGTCCTGATCGGCGAGCGTGAGCTCGGCTTCGCGGAAATCAGCCCGCTGAGCTCGAAGACGGACGCCGGCGTCCCTAGGCGAGAGCATCACCAGCAGTTCGAGACGGTGATCCTTCGCCGCGCGCTAACTCGCTCGACCGAGCTCTACGACTGGCGAAGACGCATCGTCGACGGCGGCGACGACCGGCGCGACATCACGATTCATCAGCTCGAAAGCCCTGATGGTGCTATCGCAAACTCCTGGCGGCTCGTCGACGCCTGGCCGTGCCGCTGGTCCGGCCCTTCATTCAATGCCCTGAGCGGCGAGCTCGCGATTGAGGAGCTGGAGCTCGCCTTCGCCGATCTCATTTGGATCGAAAAAACCACCACCCAAGGAGGCTGACGTGGCTGTCCTTCGAGAGCGCCCTTATGCGCAGTTCAACTTCCTCGTCGACCTCGGCACCGGCAACACCGATGGCCCGGAGGCGGGTTTTCAGGAGTGCAGCGAGATCGACATGAGCGTCGACGTGATCGAGTACCGAAACGGCAACGAGAAGGAGAACGCCGTCCGGAAGCTGACCGGCCTCGCCCGCGTGAACGACGTCACCCTTCGCCGCGGCGTCATCGGCTCGCTCAACCTCTATCAGTGGTTGGATCAGATCCGGAGCGGCGACGCAGCGGGCCACCGAACCGTCCTGATTCACCTGATGAGCGAAGACCACGCGGCGACTGTGCTGACGTGGAAGCTACTGCGTGCGCGCATCATCAAGCACAGCAGCGGGCCGCTGAACGCCAAGGGGACTGACGTCGCCATGGAAGAGCTCACTCTCGCGTATGAACGCCTCGAGCTGCAGTGAGTCCCTAACGCTGGTTAGCCGAGGTTGAACCGGTAGACGTGCACGTCGTGCGGGCCGAACCAGTCCTTGAAGCTGCCGTTCTGCACCTGTACGTATCTGAACTGCTGCTCGTCCGGCTGGATCGGCGGCGGCAGGGGATCCTGGGCGTACTCGAACATGACCTGCCCCACCGTTAGCTGTGCACCGCCCTGCTTGGGCGGTAACCCGGAAAACGTGACGCGGCTCGTGGTGCCGCCGCGTCTCACGCCGATGACGTACAGGAAGTTGCCGCTTCGCCGCGCGGTCAGCTCGATGTCTGCCGCACTTGCTGTCACACCCGCCTGGGCGACCGGTGCGATCAAGGCGGGAAGTATGGACGGCGAAGTCAGTTCGACGAGAAGCGGTCGAAGCGCGAGCTCCCAGAACGTCCAGTTCCAGCCGAGCTGCGCGTCGCGTGGACGCATGACCTGTGTGAGTTGACCGCCGAAGAAGACCAGACCTCGCGCACCGTCGACGATCGCCTGGTACGCCATGAACCGTTCTTCCTGGAGCGTCGGGAAGCGCGGAACGAGATCCGGGCGCTGTTGATTCGGGCTGATTCCGCTCCAGGCGATCTGAAGGGTCATCCAGATCGGTTTGCCGCCCGCGGCGACGACCATCTTCTTCGTCACGTCACCGACGACACTGATGTCCTTGTTCGGCAGATCGGAATGCTGGCCCGGTGGATACGCGACCGGGTAGATGTCGGCGCCGGTGATATCGAACGCCGGGCGGTACGGAACGAGGCTCGCGCCCGAACCGAGCGGCGCCTGCGTAATCACGACCGGGTGATCCGGATCGATCGTTCGCAGTTTCGTTCTGGCGCGGGCGAGGCCACCCGGGGGGACCCCACCCCACGCCGGTTCGTCGACGCCTTTATAGGCGCCAAGAGCAGGATGCGTCTTGAGCCCGTTGGCGATTTTCACCAACAGCTGCTCCTTGACTGACGGCTGGCCACCCGCCGGTGCGGGAGGCAGGTCGCCGGCATTTCCGAGCCGCGGCCAGCAGTACATGCCCTGTGCCGCGGCGGCGTCCATGCGGGCCCGCTCGGCCAAGATCTGGTTGTCGATCTGCGGGAGGCTCCAGTCGCGCAAGCCGGTGCGCACGAAGTTCGCGCCTGCGCTTGCGACCTCCGCCCAGGCGTCCCTGCCGTCGCGCGTCTTCCCATCCACCGGGGGCGCTTCGGAAAGCCCGATCGGAAAGACCTTCTGCCCGTCGATCGCGAGGCACCCGGTTGAGTCGATTGCAACGGTGGACACCTCCAGAGAGGCTAACGGCTGACCGCTCCCGGGCTCGTGTGCGCCGGCGTACGAACCTTCGCCCGTCGCAGGCCGGGGGAGGGTTCGAGGTGCAGCGCGTGACGAGCGGGCCCCGCGGCAACGCGCTCGAGGCTCAGCCGAACCGTCGCACTGACGCTAGCCGACACCGTTCTGAAAAAATCCGAACGGATCTGTCCCAGGACCGGCGTGCACGAGGTCGAAAGAGCGCCTTGCCCAGGGTTTCCCTCGGGGTGCGCTTCTCCCCTGGCAGCCCGAGCTGCGGCGTGAGCTGTAGACGTCGCGCCCTGGGCACCACGCCCGCTTCAGTCGAGATTGCTCCCGCAGGACTCCCCGAACACAGAGAGAACCGGAGCCTCAATCCGTCGGGCATCGGCGCCTGCGTTCAGAGGGAGGTTCAATGGAAGCTGCAGTCCCTGTCGGCCGACCGCGCAGCGTGGCACGGTGGGCCGCTCTCGGAGGACTTGTCTACGTCGTGCTGTTCGTCGTCGGGACGATCCTGCTCTTCAGTGGTGCGCCTTCCGGCGATTCGGCGCCGGCAAAGGTCATCCAGTGGTACTCCGACAGCGGACACCGTGACCGCATCCACTTCGGCTGGATACTGATCGGCCTCAGCATCATGTTCCTGCTCTGGTTCGTCGGGGCGCTGCGCGGGGCCGTGAGCGCCGTCGACGGCGAGGGAATCCTCGCCGGCGTAGTCAGCCTCGGCGGAGGGATCTACGCGGCGCTTGCCCTCGCCTCCGTCGCGCTGAGCGACGGGATCAGGACGATGAGCGACGATACGTACCAGCACCGTGTGTTCCCCGAGTTGATCCACGCGGCGGATGACGCGACGTGGGTCATGCACGCGACTGGCGGGGCGGCGCTCGGCGTGATGATCATCGCCGCTTCATTGGCATTCATGTGGGGCGCGGTCTGGCCGACGTGGGCAGGATGGCTCGGAATCGTCGTCGGGATCCTCGCGCTCGCCTCGATCGTGTTCTTCCCGCAGTTCTTGTTCCTGCTGTGGATCCTGCTCGTCTCCATCTGGATGTTCCGCCGCCCGCACTCGCCTAGCCGAGTCGCCTGAGGCACTGGTGGGGGGAGCCGTGGCTCCCCCCACACGCTCTGTCGTCAGGCAGCGAGGTCGAACACAGGCTCCACGTCTTCCACCTGTTGCTCGAGCTCGTCGCTGCGGATCAGCGTCAGGGCGGCCACGATCCCGATCGCCGCGAGGATCACGCCCGCAAAGAACGCGCCGTGGAAGCCGTCGACCAGCGCCTGCGCGCGCGTCGAGCCGCCGGCCAGCGCATCGCTCGTCCGCGAGGTCGCGATCGTCGACAACGCGGCGATCCCGAGCGCCCCGCCGATCTGCTGCGACGTGTTGATCAGTCCCGAGGCGAGCCCCGCCTCGGCGGGCTGGATGCCGGCGAGCGCCGCGATCGAGATCGGCACGAACGAGAAGCCGAGACCGACTGCGATCAGCAGGAAGCCCGGCAGCAAGTCGGCGAGGTACGAGCCGCCCACCGACACCTGCGTGAAGTAGACGAGACCGCCGGTGAGCGACGTCATGCCGATCGCCAGCACCGGCTTCACGCCGATCCGGGTCACGAGCTGTGCCGCGATCGCCGACGTGAAGATCGCCGTCCCCGCGACCGCCAGGTACCCGACGCCGGTCTTCATCGGCGAGTAGCCGAGCACCTGCTGCATGTAGAGCGTCAACATCAGGAACAATGAGAACGTCGCTGTGCCCATGATGAACCCGGCGACGTTCGCGCCGCTGACCGTCTTGATCCGCAGGATGCCAAGCCTCATCAGCGGCTCGGGATGTCGCTGCTCCCACGCGAGAAAGCCGACCAGCATGATGAGTGACGCTGCGAAGAACGAGACTGTCTTCCCGGCGAGCCAGCCGTCCTGTCCGGCCTGAGTGATCGCGTAGACGAGCGACGAGAGCCCACCCGTCACCAGCACTGCGCCGAGCGCGTCGAAGGACTTGACGGTCGCATCGCGGCTCTCCTTGAGCAGGATCGGGGCGAGGATGAACGCCGTCACGCCGACGGGGACGTTGACGAAGAAGATCCATGACCAGCTGAGCGCATCCGTGAGGATCCCGCCGAGCAAGACGCCGGCCGCGGCGCCGAAGCCGCCGACCGCGCCCCAGACGCCGAGCGCGATGTTGCGCTCGCGTCCCTCGACGAACGTCGTCGAGAGGATGGACAACGCCGCGGGCGTGATGACGGCAGCGCCGAGGCCCTGGAGAGCGCGCGCCGAGATCAGCGACGCCTCGGACCACGCCAGGCCCGCGAAGAGCGAGGCGAGCGTGAACACGATCAGTCCGGCGAGGAAGATCCGCCTGCGGCCGAGCAGGTCGGCCGCGCGGCCCCCGAGGAGCAGGAACCCGCCGAACACGAGCGCGTACGCGCTGATCACCCACTGCAGGTTCTGCTGCGAGAAGCCGAGATCGACCTGAATCGAAGGCAACGCCACGTTCACGATTGCGATGTCCAGGACGACCATGAACTGGACGACGCTCAGGAGCGCCAGTGCCAGCCATTTACGTCGATCAGAAGTCACCATGTCGTCCGTTTTCCTTTCGCTTGGGCAGGGAAGACTTGCAACCTAGCAGAGTTAGCTTTCTTTTTGCAAGTTCATTCTTCACAACAGCAAGTCCGCGCGCTACACTGCGCCCGTGAGCAAGCGCTATGACCAGTACTGCCCCATCGCTCATGCCCTCGGCATGGTCGGGGAGCGCTGGTCTCTGCTGATCGTGCGGGAGCTCATGCAGGGCCCGAAGCGCTACACGGACCTCGCCGCGAGCCTGCCGGGCATCGGCACGAACATCCTCGCGGCGCGCCTGAAGGAGCTCGAGAGCTGCGGTCTCGTGACGAAGCACCGGCTCGACCCGCCGGCAGCGTCGCAGGTCTACGAGCTGACGGCCTACGGCCAGGAGCTCAAGCCCGTCATGCGCACACTCGCCCTCTGGGGGCTGCGGTCGATCGACCCGCCGACCGAGGAGGACGACCTTGCTCCCGGCTGGCTGTACGGCGCGCTCGACACGGTCTTCGCGCCAATTGCCCCGCTCGGCTCGTTCGAGTTTCGGTTCGGCGCCGAAGTCGCAGGGCTCGTCGACGGCGAGCCGCGACGCGGCTCGATCGAGAATCCGGACGTGGTCGTCGAAGGCGGAGTGGATGCGTTCTACTGGCTCTTTGTCGAACGGCGCTGGGAAGGGGTCAAGGTCGAAGGCGACCGCGAGCTCCTCGAGCGCCTGTTCGACGCCGCCGGTGCGCCCGCTCCGGGCACTTCCGTGTTGGTCTGAGGACTCGCGCACCACCACGTTCAGCTTGCCCACGGCAGCTCGGCTGGCCAATCGTCTCAACCGGCCAATCTGACGTTCGGGTAACCGCACCTCGCGGCGTCGCGGGTGACAACGCCTTGGTGGCTATACGAGCTGCTCGAGCCGTCGGCGGATCGCCTCGACGTCCGGAAGCGCGCCCTTCCGTTCGAACGATTTAATCGCCTGCTCGTAGGAAGCCCGCGCCTCGTCCGGGCGACTCGCGAGCTCGAGCACCTCGCCAAGCGCCGACAGCGCCTGCCCACGGTGCAGATACCAGTCCGTCTGCTCGACGATCTCCACGCCCTCTCGGGCGAGCTTCTCGGCCTCCTCGAACTCGCCGCGGTGCGCAAGAACACGCGCCCGCACCGCTCTCCAGCGGAAGTTCGGATCGAAGTCGTCCTCGATCGCCAGGTCGGCCGTCACCTGCGCCCACTCGTCGGCCTCCTCGTACCGTCCCTGACGACACAACGCCTCGGCCAGGAACCCGACCATCGTCGAGCGAAAGCCCTGCTCCCCGAGCCGTTCGAGGTTCTCGGCACCTTCACGCGCGGCTGCTTCCGCCTCCTCGAGGCGGCCTGCCCGCATCTCCTGGTCGGCGAGGCTCATCCCCGTTGCGGCACCGAGCAGCTTGTTGCCGAATTGGAGATAGAGCTCCACGCCCAATTCGTGCTCCTTGTGCGCGGCTTGGGCCTCACCGACCAGCGAGAGATAGAGCGACCGGGCAATTCGTAGTGACGGCTCGATTGATGTTCCCTCGTACTCCGCAAGTAGCTCCCCGCAGACACGAAGCCCGTCGAGGGCGGCCATGAAACCCCACGCTTGCAGCATCACGGGCACACCAGCCGCGAGCCCGACTAGACGGCGGTTCCCGGCTCTACGGGCGTGTTCCATCGTGTTGCGATAGGAACCGATTGAGAGTTCGGAACGACCGAGCCAGCTTTCAAGATTCCCTGCGACGTACCAAGCTTCGGCAAGGCCGGTGTCGTCCTGAAGTTCCTCGAGCTTCGCAATCTCGACCCGCACAGAATCAAGAGGGACGGCGAAGGCGCCGCCGGTCATCACGCCTGCGAAAAGCCATCCGATGCGGGCACGCGACACCAGCGCCTCCTCCCCCGCCGCACCGGCTTCCTCGATCGCTCGAGAAAAGACGGTCTTCATCCGCTCGAGCTCACCTGCTTCGAACAGCGCATAACCGAGCTCGATCGAATATTGAGGCCGTCGTCGATCCGTCGGCAGTAACAGGTCGGTCGCACGCGTGAGCAAGGTGACCGCCGCCGGTGTGTCGCCGCGCTCGGACGCGCGATGACCTGCATGGCCGAGGAGCCGTCCAGCGCGAGACGCGAGCGCCCGCAGCTCGTCATCGACTGGCCCAAGCTGCTCCTTCAGCCTGAACGCCTGCTCGAAGTGATAGCCGACGATCTCCTCGTACTCGCTGCGATTCGTCTCGAGCCAGCGCCCGAACCGCTCGTGCAGCTCCGAGCGCAACTCCTTCGGCATCCCGTCATATGCGGCATCGCGAATGAGCTGGTGCCGAAAGCGGAACGCATCTTCGACAGGGAAGATGGCCGAGCGATACGGCCGAATCAGCTCTTTGCGCACGAGCCCCGGGAGCGCCGCAATCTCGCCGCCGATCTCGACGAGCGCCGTGCGCCAGAACTCCTTGCCGATCACCGAGGCGCGCTCGGCCGCAATGCGCTCCCCTGATGGGAGCTGCTCGAGCCGCGTGGCGAGCAGCGCCTGAATCGTCGGTGGAACGACGACGTCCCCGTTGCCGTTGCCGCCGTTCTGCGCGAGCAGGGCGAGCATCTGCTCGACGAACAACGGATTCCCCTCGGCCGATGCTGTGATCCGCTGACGCACCTGGTCGGAGAGATCAGACCCAACGAGCAAGTTCCCGATCAGCGTCTCGGCTTCGTCCTCGGACAGCGGCTCGAGCAGGATCGTCGCGGCATTCATCTTTCCCCCGCCCCAGCCGGGCCGAGAGTCGAGGAATTCGGGCCGTGCCATACACAGCAAGAGGATCGGCGCCTCGCGGCTCCAGTCGGCGATGTGGTCGACGAGATCGAGCAGTGTCGGCTCCGCCCAGTGAACGTCGTCGAAGATCAGGATCAGCGGGCGGCTGCCGGCGAGCGTCTCCACGAGGCGCCGCACGGCGCGGAACGCGTCTTCGCGCGACACGATTTCTTCGTCCGCCAGTCCGACTGCCGTCGACACGGTGTTGAGCAGACCTCGTACCTCGGCATCGGTCGCAAGCATCTCGCCCAGCTCGGCGTCGGTCGCGATCTGCTCGAGGATCTCGACGAGCGGGAAGTACGTAATCCCGTCGCCGTAAGCGAGGCAGCGCCCACGCAGCACGATCGCGTCACGCTGCGAATCGACGAACTCGAGAACGAGGCGCGACTTGCCGATGCCGGCCGGCCCGAGCACGGTGAAGAGCTGACACGAGCTGTCGCGCACCGCTCGGGCGTACGCCTGGACGAGCTGCTCCAGCTCGCCGCCGCGGCCGACGAAAGGAGCATCGAACCGTCGCTCGAAGCCCGGCGCGTCCGCTCGGACACCCAGCAGCCGGTAGGCGACGAGCGGCTCCGACTTTCCCTTTGCGTCGACAGGCTCGGCACGTTCGAGCTCGAGCGCGCTCTCGGCAAGCTGCCGCGTGGCGTCCCCGATCAGAATGTCCCCCGGCTCCGCGGCCTGCTCGAGCCGCGCGGCGACGTTGACGGCGTCACCGGTCGCAAGGGTGCCGCCCTCGCTCGTCACGACCTCGCCGGTGTTGACTCCCATCCTGACCTGCAACTCGGTGCCGAACTCGCGCTGAAGGTCTGCATTGAGGTCGCCGAGCTCTTCGCGCAGCTCGTGCGCGGCCCGAGCGGCGCGTAGCGCATCGTCCTCGTGGACGACCGGGATGCCGAAGACGGCCATGACCGCGTCACCGATGAACTTCTCTACCGTGCCGCCGTGGCGTTCCAGCACGTTGCGCGCGAGTTTGAAGTAACGCTCCATCACACGCCGGAGCGACTCCGAGTCGAGTCGCTCGCCCAGCGCAGTCGAGCCGGTGACGTCGCAGAAGAGGATCGTCACGGTCTTCCGAACTTCGCGCGCCGAAGGCGCTTCCGCCAGCTCTGAGCCACAGGAACCGCAGAAGCGGAACCCCACAGGGTTCTCGGCGCCACAGCTCGGGCAGGCGGTCACCCGGCGAGCGTAACTGGCGGGTCCGGTTCGCTTCAGGACAGATCCCGATCGTTGAGTAATGATGAGGTGGTGCCCTGGCGATCAAGGAGCGTCATGGCCTCCGCAGCCCTCGTTGCACTCGTCCTCGCGGGGACTGTCGCCGGAGCGCCTCCGCGGCTCACAGTCCAGCCGAAAAGCATCTCGCGCGGTGGAACCGTGACAGTGGCCGGCTGGGGCTGTAGGGCCGGAGATCTCGTCTACCTGATCTCTCCGCCGTTCGTCGGCCACGCCTTCGTCGCCCATTCCGTTGCGACGCGAGCCCGCTCGAACGGCTCTTTTTCACGACGCGTCCAAATCCGAACATCCATCCGCGCCGGGCGGTATCTGATCACCGCCCGCTGCGGCGGTGGAAACCTCGGAGTCTCTGCCGCTCTCCGCGTCTACTGACTCGACGCGCGCGTACGCTTGTCAGGTGACGCCAGTGGCACTCGTCGTGCTCGGGAGCAGCCGCCGCGACCGGGCCGGCGCGTACCACATCAGCCGCGCCTGCCGGCGAGTAGTAGCTCAAGCCGCGCAGCTGGCCGAGAGGCTCGAGCCGCGGGTCGTGGTATTCAGCGGGTGGGCGCCGAACGGCGGTGCCTCCGAAGCGGAGCAGATGCAGAAGCTCTGGCGCGGTCCGGAGGTCGATCTCGTACTGGAGCCGACCGCATCGACGACGGCGGAGAACGCCGCACGAACGCTACCGCTCCTGCTGGAGCACGAAATCGAGCATGCGGTTGTGATCTGCACACCACCTCACGTCTACCGCGCCCGTTGGTTCTTCCGGCGCCTGTACGCCGCACACGGGATTCAGACGACCTTCGCAGCCCCGAGAGTCGTTCCAACGCCGTCGGCGGTCATCTGGGAGCTCGGCGCCCTGACGGTGCGGTCGCGCCAGCTGCGGGCAGCCGAGGAAGAACTGGAACGAGGACAGCGGCAGCAATGAGTGACACCGTGGTCTTCATTCCGGCTTGGAACGAAGAGGAGAACCTCCCGGCCGTCCTCGACGACCTCAAGCGCGAGCTGCCCAACGCGGACGTGCTCGTGATCGACGACGGCTCGACCGATCGCACCGCCGAGATCGCGCGCGGACGCGGAGCAGATGTCCTTTCGCTGGGTACCAACCGCGGTTTGCCGATCGGGAGTGCCTCCGGCTATCGCTGGGCCCTCGATCATGGCTACGCGTACTGCGGCCGAGTAGATGCCGATGGGCAGCACCCGCCGTCCGAGCTGGGGCGGCTGCTCGCAATCGTGCGCGAGGGCGGCTGCGACGTCGCGGTCGGTTCGCGTTTCGTCTCCGGTGACGGCTACGAGCCCTACCGCTACCTGCCCAGCCCGGCGCGACAGTTGGGCACCGCCCTGCTTCGGCGTGGCATGAAGCTCGCCCTGCGGCGACCCTTCGGGGACGCGACGAGCGGTCTCTACGCGGTCAATGCAAAGGCACTGCCGATACTTGCCGAGCCGTTCCGGACGGAGGCGCCCGAGGTCGAAGCCCTCCTCCGGCTCAGCGACGCCGGCCTGCGCGTCGAGGAAGTGCCTGTGAGGATGGAACCACGGGCGGGCGGCGTCTCGAAGCTCCGTGGCCGGAAGGCCGTCAAGGTGACCGCCACCGTGATCGGCACCCTCGTCGCCGCCCGACTTCTCAGGGCGCGGCGATCAGGGTGACCCGCCGCGTGCCCCGCCCGATGACGGACGGGGCACGGTGTTGAGCTAGGCGAACCGGAGAGCCGGCCCGGCCGCCTTCTTCGCAGCCTTGGCGGCGAAGCCGGGGAGAGCGAGCAAGATCAGGGCCAGCACCAGCAGCAGGAAGTAGAAGTGCTTCCTCCTCATCAGACTGCGGGAATGGCCGGTGCAGTGACTTCGGGCGTGTACGTCGCGCCGTAGCCGAGAGCTCGTCCGAGCGGAGCGGCCATTGCAAGACCCGCCTTCTGCAGCCACGCAGGCGGATGCGGCAGTTGCACCGTCTCGAAGTGCGCCCGGGCGATCACGGCGAGCCGCAACGGATTCGGCATGCCCTTGCGATTCGTCTTGCCGTCCTCGGCGAGCGCGAACATCGTCTCGAGCAGCGACTCGAACTGCAGCGCAGGCCGCACCTCGCAGACGAACCGCACGTCCTCCTCGCCCGCGTTCCAGAAGCGATGGGGCGTTCCCGGTTCAACGACGGCGATCTCGCCGCGGCCGAGCGTGAGCTTTTCCTTGCCGCTCTTGAGGCCCAGCGTTCCCTCGATCACGGCGAAACGCTCGCTCTGGGAGGGATGGACATGCGTTGCGGCGACGAATCCGTCCGGCTGAACCGTGCACTCGATCACGACCGACTCGCCGTTCGTGTCGGCCGACGTGGCGTGGAATGTGATGCGTTCCCCGGTGACGGGGTTGTGGATCGTGTCTCCCGTGCGGATCATCTCGAGCCTCCTTCGTGGTGTCGATTGACACTGCGAAGGCTAGGTCCGCACACGTGGAATTTCGTCGGCGCGGCGAACGATCTCGCGTCGTCGTCAGGCGGATTTTCAGGACGCCGCCGTCGTCCTTGCGGATGAGGGCGTCTACGCCTCGTCGCCGCCGGCGAGGCCGCACTCGTATGCGAGCACGACGGCCTGCACACGGTCGCGAAGATCGAGCTTCGTCAAGACGTGCGCCACGTGCGTCTTCACGGTCGTGTCGCTGACGAAGAGCTCTTTCGAGATCTCGGCGTTCGAGAGGCCTCGTGCGACGAGCCTCAACACCTCGAGCTCGCGCGCCGTCAACTCGGCAAGCTCGGCAGGCAAGGTCCGCACCGACTGCGGGGGCCGGCGGACGAACTCCTCGATGACTCGGCGCGTGATCGAGGGCGCCAACAGCGCGTCCCCTTGCGCTACCGCACGGATGCCGGCCACGAGCTGCTCGGGCGGGACGTCTTTGAGCAGGAACCCGCTCGCGCCGGCCCTGAGGGCGTCGTAGACGTACTCGTCCATGTCGAAGGTGGTCAGCATCACCACCTTCGTGGCCACGCCGTCAGCTGCCAGCAGGCGGCGTGTGGCCTCGATCCCGTCGACCAGCGGCATACGAACGTCCATGAGGACGACGTCCGGTCTCAGGCGCAGCGCCTCCGCCACGGCGTCGGCGCCGTCCGCAGCCTCGCCGGCGACCTCGATGTCCTCTTCGGCGTCGAGGATCATGCGAAAGCCGGCACGCACGAGCGCCTGGTCGTCGACGATGAGGACGCTCAAGCTCATGAAGCAAGCGGGAGCTTTGCCCGCAGGCGATACCCGCCGCCCGCCTGCGGCCCGGCATCCAGCTCGCCGCCGTAGACCGAGACGCGTTCACGCATTCCGACGAGTCCGTGCCCGCCGCCGTCTCGATTTCCGACGCCGCTCCCGTCGTCCTTGACCGTCACTTCGAGGTAGCTCTCGCCGTAGCTGACGAGCACCTCGGCCCGTGTCGCCTGGGCGTGCTTCACCACATTCGTCAGCCCCTCCTGGACCAGCCGATAGGCGGTGAGGTCGACGCCCGCCGGAAGCTGGATGGCCTCGCCCTCGATGCGCAGCTTGACCGGCAAGCCCGCTTCCCGCGCCTGCTCGACAAGACGATTCAGGTGATCGAGGCTCGGTTGAGGGGCGAGAGCGGGCGCCTCTTCGGGCCGCCGCAGCACGCCCACCATGCGGCGCATCTCGGCGAGCGCCTCGCGCCCGGTCCGCTCGACGACGAGCAATGCCTCGCGCTCGCGGTCCTGATCGGGCCGCAGGAGCCGTCGCACCCCGGAGGCCTGGACGGTCATCACGCTGACGCTGTGCCCGACGACGTCATGCAGCTCGCGCGCGATTCGTGCCCGCTCCTCCGCGACCGCTGCGCGGGCGCGCTCCTCACGTTCGCGCTCCGCCCTCGCCGCCCGCTCCTTCGCCTCTTCGCCCTCCTCGAACTTTCTCCCGAGCGAGAAGCCGACGATCCAGACAACGCCGAAGACGAGATTGGTGAAGAAGAAGTCGCCGATGCCGCCGTTCGGATCTGTCCGAGCCACGAATCCCTCTGCACCGAAGATGATGGCCAGCCCTGCGACGGCCTGCCTCCAGTCGCGGAGCAGGGCCATGAGGAAGACAGCCGCACACCCGGCAAGGAAAGCCACGAAGTTGTTGGATGTGAGGCGGTCGTCGAAAAGGGTCGTGACGATGACCGCCGCCACGACCCCGGCAGGCGCGCCAAACGGGAACCGTCGACGTGCGAGAAGCGGCGCGATGATGGCCACGATCAACGGGACGTCGAGCCAGAGGGAGCGGTACGGCCCGTCCACCCTGCCGTGGTCGTGGACGACGACCGCAATCCCCATACCGATCCCGGCCACGATCAGGAGGTCGAACCAATAGCGCGACCAGAGCCGCCACAGCAGTTTCACGGTTTGAAGGTACTCCGAATTCGGGCGCTTCGCCTCGTCCGCGAGAACGATCCAAACATCGTCCGCCAGGACGACATTAAATCCCTATCGCGGCCGAAGACTGCTCGGCGCCGTGGCTCTAACGTCGTCACGACCGGAATCAAACAGGAGGCCCGAGATGAGCAAGATCCAGCGCAGCATCGTGATCGAGCGACCGATCGACGAAGTCTGGGACTTCGTCCACGACACGACCAAAGACGCTCTGTGGCAGACCACGTTGGTCGAGTCACGGCTGCTGACGGAGGGGCCAAAGCGCGTCGGCACCCGTGTCCAGGAGGTCCGCCGGTTCATGGGCGTGCGACTCGAAATGGACCTCGAGTTGACCGAGTTCGAGCCGAACCGAAAGTCGTCGCTGAAGGCGGTCTCTGGGGGGATCCCGCTCAGCGGGAGTTACGTCCTCGAGCGCCTCGACGGCGCGACGAGACTCACGGTGACTGGCGAGTTGGACGCACACGGCGCGTTCAAGCTCGCCGAGCCCGTCTTCGCCAGGATCACAAGTAGGGAGCTCGAGGCGAACCTGGGCCACCTCAAAGACTTGCTCGAGGCCGCGTGATGAACACTGAGAAACAACCCAATGGGCGAAGCGGAGGGTCTGCGGCATACGTCGTCGAGACCTCTGCATTGACGAAGCGCTTTGGCGAACGGGTCGCGGTCGACAACGTCGAATTGCGCGTCCCGCGCGGCTCTGCCTTCGGCTACCTCGGCCCCAACGGAGCGGGCAAGACCACGCTGATCAGAATGCTCCTCGGTCTGACCCAGGCGACCGGCGGCACCATGCGGCTGCTCGGCCGCCCGGTGCCGGACGAGCGCGCCGCGGCGCTTGCACGCGTCGGCGCGATCGTCGAGGAACCCCGTTTCCACAAGCATCTGACGGGACGCGAGAACCTCACCGTGATCGCGGCCGCGCGCGAGCCGGAGGCGCACGACCGGATCGACGGCGCGCTCGCGCGCGTCGGTCTGTCCCAGCGGGCGGATGAGCGCGTGAAGCGCTACTCGCTCGGCATGCGCCAGCGGCTCGGCGTTGCCCGCAGCCTGCTTGCCGACCCGGAGCTCCTGATCTTGGACGAGCCGACCAACGGGCTCGATCCGGCCGGCATCCACGAGTTCAGGGACATGATCCGAGGCTTTGTCGCCGAGGGACGGACCGTTCTCCTCTCCTCGCACCTGCTCGACGAGGTGGAGAAGATCTGCGACGAGGTCGCGATCGTCGATCGAGGGAAGGTCGTTGTGCAGGGGTCGATCGCCGATCTCGCCGCGGGAGGAAAGCAGACGATTCTGATCGCGACGAGCGACGAGGAACAGGCGCTGGCGATCCTCTCCGAGCATCGCGGAATCAAGTCCGCGGTTGCGGAAGCCAACGGGATCCGCGTCACCCTCAGTGCCAATTCCGTCGAAGCGCAGGACGACATCAGCCGCCGTCTCGTCCTCGCGGGACTGGCCATTCGCCGCTTCGAGCCGGCACGCGTGTCGCTCGAACAGCGGTTCCTGGAGATCACGTCCCGATTGGAGGAAGCAGCATGACATCCGTCACAGCAGAGTTGCCGCAGACGCGTAGCCGAACGCATTGGCGACCGCGACTCGTGAGCGCCGAGTTCCTGAAACTACGCAAGCGACGCGGGCTCGTGATCTCGGCGCTCGCGCTCACCGTTCTGCCGATGATCATCGGGTACACCGTCCTGCTGAGCATCCACGCCGCGAATCCCGACAAGCATGGGCCGGCAGGAGGGCTGGAGAACCTGTCGGGCTCGATGGACATGCTGTCCACGCTCAGCATCGTCGCCGCGATCCTTGTCGGGGCCACTCTGGGAGCGGGGGACCTCGGGTCCGGCGTCTTCCGAGAGTTGGTCGTCACCGGACGCTCGCGACTCGCCCTGTTCGCGGCGCGCATTCCGGCCGGCCTCGCGCTCATCTTGCCGATCGTGGGTGCAGGCTTCGCCATCACCGCGACCGGGTCGATCGTGTTTGCGGGCTCCCTCGACGCGCCAAGCGCAAGCCTCCTCGTCGGGTCGGCGGCCTGGCTCGGACTCGCAACCTCGCTCGCTCTGGTGCTCGCGCTCGGGGTTTCCTCCACACTCGGATCGCGCGGGACGACGATCGGCATCGTCCTCGGCTGGCAGATCGTCG
>WNGD01004502.1_pt1 | contig 25293 bp, 24 predicted proteins | sample 5400671 | NCBI WGS metagenome assembly WNGD01 (sample SAMN13153369, study PRJNA577476) | soil metagenome | isolation source: 40 cm soil or saprolite under grassland replicate 2 | place: USA:California | collected 2016-06-15
GAGCGCGGTCGAGAAGTACGTCACGAATATCTTCGCCAAGCTCGATCTGCCGCCCACCGACACCGACCACCGCCGGGTCCTCGCCGTCCTCACCTACCTCGGTACCTGAGCCACCTGCGCCGGGGCCAGCTACGTGGACCAGGTTCCGGCCTCCCTAGCCCACTGTCACCGGGAGGTGGGCCGGGCCGCGGAGGTTGATCCGCCCGTTCCATGTCACGTCACCATCGAGTGCCATGCCGGGGAAGCGGGCAAGTATCTGTTCGAAGGCGATGCTGGCCTCCAGCCGGGCGAGTGAGGCGCCCAGGCAGTGATGGGGTCCGGCGCCGAAAGACACCTGCTGCCGCGCGTTGGGACGGTCGAGCCTCAGTTCGCTGGCGTCCGCGCCCCAGAAGAGCTCGTCGCGGTTGGCTGATCCGAGGCTTGCCATGATGAACGCGCCGGCCGGGATCTCGGTGTGCTGTACCGTGACGGGTTCCCTGGTGATCCGCCTGCTCGCCTGCACCGGGCTGTCAAAGCGCAGCAACTCCTCGACGGCGTTGCCCGCCAGGCCGGGCTCGCGGCGCAGCAGCTCGAGCTGGCCGGGGTTGCGCAGCAGGGCCAGGGTGCCGCCGGCGATGAGGCTGACCGTGGTCTCGTGCCCGGCGATGTAGAGCAGGAGGGTCTGGGCGATGAGCTCGTCGTCGCTGAGCACGTCGCCGTCGTCTTCGGCGTTGATCAGGGCGGTGAGCAGGTCGTCGGCCGGGTTGCGCCGTTTCCATCCGATCATTTCGGCGGCGATGCCGGTCAGCTCGCTGTCGGCGGCTACGATCGCGGCGGCCAGGCCGGGATCGGCGACTGGTTCGAGGGAACGCACCACGGTGCCGGTCAGCTCCCTGATGCGCGCGTGATCGGCGGGCGGGGTACCGAGCATCTCGGCGATGACGGTGAATGGCAGCGGGAACGCGAGGGCGTCGACGAGGTCTACCTGCCGCGCCCGCGCCACCGCGTCGAGCATGCCGTCGACCAGCCCGGTGATGCGTGGCCGCAGCGCCTGCACGGCCCGCGGGGTGAATGCCTTCGACACCAGCCTGCGCAGCCGGGTATGGTCCGGCGGATCCCTGTCCAGCATGGACAGGCCGCCTGTGCGCGGCGCCCAGTCGCCGTAGGCCGACTCGCGCAGCTGCTGGAGGCCAGCGTCTGCCACGTTGCGGTCCTCCACCGACAAGCCCGCCCGCAGCAGCCAGGAGACGTCCTCATAGCGGGTGAGCAACCAGAATCCCAGCGGGTGCCGGTACACCGGCGCGGCCGTGCGCAGCGCCGCGTACTGCGGGTAGGGGTCGTCGGTGAAACCCGGCGCGAAAGGGTCGAACAGCGGCGCGGAAGACAGGGTGCCGGTCAACTCGGGGCTCCTTCACATCGTTCGCCTGGCACCGCCCGGATGACGCTGGGCCCGGCGGCTTTCCTGGCGGCCCGCACAATTACATACTCTCTGATTGTCACATACATTGTGTATGTTACTACGCTCTGGGTATGCCTGATGTCAAGAGTCGCCGGGAGATGTACTCGGAAGCCACCAGGGCCGCGCTGCTCGCGGAAGCGACCGCGCTGTTCGCCGAGCGCGGGTACACCGGGACGTCCCTGGAAGATGTCGCGTCGGCAAGCCAGGTCACCCGCGGTGCGGTGTATCACCATTTCGCCAGCAAGCAGGCCCTGTTCGAAGCCGTGCTCGACGCGCAGGAGGAGCATTCGACCACGCGGATAGCCGCAGCCGCGACGGCGGACGACCCATGGGACGCGGCGGTGCTCGCACTCGACGCCTTCCTCAGCCAATGCTGCGATCCCACGTACGGGCGGCTGGTGTGGCTGGAAGGCCCGGCAGCGCTCGGCTGGCACCGCTGGCGGGAGTGCGAGAAGAAGTACGCCTACGGCCTCGTCGAGCGTTTCGTGCACGGCCTGATCGACGCCGGCTACCTAGAGGCCAGGGCGGTGGACACCCTGGTCCGGTTCTCCTTCTGGATGCTCGGCGGTGCCGGGCTCGCACTCGCGGAGGCAACAGACACCGACAAACCCCGGCTACGGCAGGAATGGGGCCACCTCATCCGCCAGACCGTCACGGCGCTGCGGATCAAATGACCTAGTACCCCCCGCCTGCCGCGTCCCATCACCCGGCCCCGCGCCCGCGAGCTATAAGGTCTCGTTGTGGTGGACTGGCAGACGATCTCGTCCCTCGCCACTGCGGGCGGCACGCTCGTCCTCGCCGTGGCCACATTCTCGGCGGTGCGCTCATCAAACCGCTCGGCCCGCATAGCCGAGCAGGCGCTACTGGCCGGCCTGCGCCCCCTGCTCGTGCAGTCGCGCCCCACGGACCCGGACCAGAAGGTCATGTGGTCGGACCGTCATGTTGCCCGCCTCGGCGGCGGCCGGGCCGTCCTCGAAGCACAGCACGACGTGATCTACCTGGCCATGGGCCTGCGCAACGCCGGAGCCGGAATCGCCTTGCTGCATGGGTGGTACCCGATGCCCGAGCGGGCCTTCGTCAACGACCCGCACGCCGATCCCGCGGACTTCCGTCGCCTCACCATCGATCTGTACATCCCGCCGTCCGACGCCGGGTACTGGGAAGGCGCCATCCGTGACCACGACGACCCCCTGCGGCCCGGGTTCCTGAGCGCTCTCAACGACCGCCGGCCCTTCACGATCGACCTTCTGTACGGCGATCAGGAAGGCGGCCAGCGCACGATCAGCCGCGTTACCATCCTGCCGGCCGGCGACGACGGCTGGTACTGCCAGGCGGGCCGCCACTGGAACCTGGACCGGCCCGACCCTCGCTAGGCCCGGGTTATCCGCACGCTGGCGCCCTTGCCCGGGCTGCCGGTGCGTGGTCCATACTGCCTGTGTGACGTTCGGCAAGGCGGGCTCCTTCGAGCTGGGAACCGACGGCCCAACAGTGATCCTCGTCGGCATCGACGGTTCGCCCACTTCGTTGCGGGCCGGCGCGTATGCGGCCGGACTGGCCCGCCGGCAGCGCGCCCGCCTCGTTGTCGTCTACGTCGGGCCGGTGGTTTCGATGGCCGCCGCCGTGCCCGGTGCCGGCGCCGCGGCGGCCGTCTCGCAGCGCGAGGCCTTCAGCGAGACCTCCGACGACCTGCGCCGCCAGGTCGAAGAGGCAGCCCAGGAGCGGGGCATATCCATCACCTACGTGGCCAGGCGCGGCGACCCATTCGCCGAGCTCGGCCATGTCGCCGAGCAGGTCCGCGCGGAGGCCGTCGTCGTCGGGGCGTCCGCCAAGGCTGGCCACCGGCTCGTTGGCTCGCTGGCGGTCCGGCTGGTGCGAGCCGGCAAGTGGCCGGTCACTGTCGTGCCCTGACCCACCGGCCGCGGCAGGATCGCCGCACTTATCTGGTCTGGCACGAGCTCGAGTTCCGCGAAGGATACTCATTCACCTATGCCGTGTATGACTCAGCCAACCAGTACCTCGGATGCTGCTACCTCGGCCCCATGGGAAGGCGCACCCCACTCACCGAGACGCTACTGGAGTACGACGTCGATGTGAGCTGGTGGGTCACGCCTGATGCCTATGCCCGCGGTTTCTACACGAAACTCTACAACGCGCTACGGCGCTGGGTCGCAGATGCCTTCCCGTTCAAGAAGGCGTACTACTCCAATAGTGAGATCCCAGATGTACGCGACGCCGACGGTCGGCCGCCATCGTGATAAAAGCAGCGGCCGACCGGCTGGCGGAACAGTTAAGCGATAGGAAGGCGGTAGACCAGGGAACCAGCTCGGCGAAGACGGGGCTGAGGTCAGGATCCGTGGGTGCGAATTTCGTTCGCGACGCGCGCCAGCTTGACCGCGTACTGTGCGTCCTTCGCCCATGTGCCTGCGAGTTCATGGAGCGTAGGTGCGGCCCCGCGGAGTGCGTCTGGCAGCGGGCGGAACGCGAGCGCCTCCTTGATCAGCTGGATTTGAGCCTGGCTTCCGGTGCCATTGGGCAGCGAGTACGCGAGCAGGCGGCCCGTGTGGGCACGCACCGCCGTCTTCAAGTCGGGGAACGACAGCCCGACCCCCGGCTTGCCGGTGACGCCGATGCCTGCGAGATTTCGACGCGGCCGCTGGGACCAGAACGAGGTGAGGTGGCCCGTCTCCTCGGCCATCTGCGCGACGACGAGCAATGGGTCGAGGCCGACCGCCGTGGCGGTCTGGTAGTAGTTGCTGACGATGGCCCGGACGTCACCGTCGTCGTAGTCGCCGTGCGGTCGAGCGAGCAGGTACTGCTGGGCTCGTTCGGCCGGCGCGCGCGCGGCTGCCCGGAGCGCGCTTCCCGACGTTACCGAGCCATGTTTGCCGCCATGATCGCCTCCCGTGCTGCCGGGGCGGAGGTAGGTCCGGCCGAGGAAGGTGCAGGTGCCCTGGGCGATGGCCTCGCCCTGGGCCTCGTTCTCGGCGGCCGGGTAGTCATGGACCCGCCGGATCTCCGGGATGAGCGCCGGCATGTGAGTCGAGTTCAGGAAGAAGAGCTCGGGGCGCCGCACGTCGGCCTTCCGGGGCAGGCCCCGCGCGACGAACGCCGCCCCGATGTGCTCCGCGAGGGCGTGTCCAGCGCCGGAGCAGTACAGGCCGGAGAATCCGTCAACCCCGCCGGAGAAGTCGAAGTGAACCTCGATGGCGACTCGGGGGCTGAGCTGGTTCGCCCGGACGGTCGAGCCCCGGAAGTCGGGATCGTGCGAGGCTCCCTGGGCCGACTCAGAGACCACCCGGAGCCCGGAGCGCCGCATCCCGGCCAGGGCATGGGTGCAGACCTGGAATGCCTCTAGGTGCTCTTGCCGGCCGTCGGTCCCGATCGCGCCAGGGTCGAAGACCCCCGAGGGCTCGACTCCGTGGCCGACCGCGAGATAGACGTCTAGCTTGCCGTTTGATTGCATGTTGCCCGCCCCTCCGCTGGGCGCGGCCCATCGCCGCGCCTTGCTACTACAGGGGACTCGCATCGCGCCCAGATACATCTAAGCGACCTGCTGACCTATGCCGCCAGCCAGTCCAACGCCGGCGGCTCGACCTGGTACGGGCAGGTCAAGGCCACCCAGGGCCTGGCCAAGGACACCTTCGACGCCATCAACAACCAGGTGGCGTTCGGAGGCTAGGAAACACCTCGCCTGGCCCGTTCCGGGCAAGAATCCCCCGGGGGGCGGCCCAGCAGGGCCGCTCCCCGGGATCGATGGTCAGTAACCAGCCGGTACCTAACTGCTGCCGTACTGCTGCCGTGGGAAACGGCTCCTTGTCAGCGTCCCTTCTTTCTCGCAGATTCCGCCGCAATCATGGTGGGTCAGCCGTGGACGGTGAAGCCCGCGCTCATCGCGGCGACCTGCGCCTGGTAGTCGCCAAGCTCCACCTGCGGGCTGCCGGTGCCCTCGATGTCGCCCGGGGTGACGGCCAGTTCCGCCACCGGGAACGAGACCTGCACGGTCTTCGACTGGCCGGGATCGAGGCTCACCCTGGTGAACCCGACCAGACGCTGGTTCGGCACCAGGACGGCACTGACCGGCTGGTGGACGTACACGGGCACGATGTCGGTGCCCGCGCGGCTGCCCGTGTTGGCCACGGTGAAGCTTGCCGTCACGGTGCCATGGCGGCTAACGCCGCTTGTCGCGGTCAGCCCGCCGGTCTGGAATGTGGTGTAAGACAGGCCGAACCCGAACGGGTACAGCGGGTTGTAGCCGTTGCCGGAACCAAAGCTGGTGGACGGCAGCAGGTCGAAGAACTTCGGCTGGTCGCCGAGTGGCGACGGGGCTCCGCCGTCGAAGTCCCCGCCCGGCGCCGCGGCGTCGGACGGCCAGCTCACCGGCAACTTCCCGCTGGGGTTGATCTTCCCGAAGATGGCGTCGGCAACGGCCTGGCCTGCCTCGGTGCTTCCCTGGTAGGCCATCAGCAGCCCGTCGGCGTTCTCCGCCGGGCCGAGGCCGAGCGGCCTGCCCGCGATCACGACGACGATCACCGGCTTGCCGGTCGCCTCAAGAGCGGTGACCAGATCCTTCTGCTCGGGCGTCAGCTGCGGCGCGGGATTGTCACCGAGTCCCTCGGCGTAGGCCTTCTCGCCGACGGCCACGACCACGGCGTCCGCCGCGGCCGCGTCCTTGACGGCCGTCGCCCGGTCCGGTGCGGACACCACGTTCGGGTCCTCGGACTTCATGCCCTGCAGCACCGTGGTCCCCGGCGGGATCTGGTCGGGCGGTCCCATGCAGCAGACATGTCCCGCGCCGGCCACGCCCTGCCAGCTCACGCTCCAGCCGCCGAGCTGATTGGTCATCGAGTCCGCGCTCGGCCCGGTGACCACTACGTGCGCGGTCGGCGAGAGGGGCAGCACGTTGTTCTGGTTGCGCAGCAGGGTCATCGATTCGCGTGCCGCCTGCAGCGTCACGTCGCGGCCCGCCTGGACCGCGGCGTTCGCGGCCGCAGCATCCACCGTCGGGTGATCGAACAGGCCGAGCTGGAACTTGAGGGTGAGTATGCGCTGGACGGCCTGGTTGATCCGGGCGACCTTGATGCTGCCGTTCGTCACGTCCTGCTTCATCGCCGCCTGCCATTGATCGGCGTTGAACGGCAGCATGGTCATGTCCACGCCGGCGTTCACCGCGAGCGCGGCCGCGCCGGCCAGGTCGGGCGCCAGGTGATAGGTGGTCGCGAGCGCTGGCACATCGCCGAAGTCGCTGATCACCACGCCCTTGAAGCCCATCCGGTCCCGCAGCAGCGTGGTGAGGAGGTAGTGCGACGCGGTAGCGGGAACGCCGTTGATCGATCCGGAGTCGACCATGACCGTCCCGGCCCCGGCGTTGATGGCACCCGCGTAGGACGGCAGGAAGGTGTCCTGCAGGTACCGCAACGGCAACTGGGCCTCGGCCCGGTCATGCCCGTTGATCGATTCTGAGTATCCGGCGAAGTGCTTCACGGTGGCGGTGACGTCGAGCGACTTGCCGCCGCCCGCGCTCTGCAGGCCGCTAACGTTGGCGGCGCCCATCGCCGCCGAGAGCGCGGGCTCCTCGGCCCAGGTTTCGTACGTGCGGCCCCACCGGTTGTCCCGTGACAGGTCCTGCACGGGTGCGAAGTCCCAGTTCCAGCCGGTCGCGCGCAGGGCGTTGGCGGTCACCTCGCCGCCGGCCTTCGCGGCGGACGGATCCCACGTGGCGCCCATCCCGATCGACTGCGGGAAGAGCGGCGCCTGGTACGGGTGGCCGAAGCCGTGCACGGCGTCGACTCCGAAGATGACCGGGATGTGCAGGCGCGAGTGCGCGATCGCGTAGGCCTGCATGGTGTTGTACTCATTGGCCCAGTCCCGGCCGGTGTTCCCGGTGCCGCCATTGCCTGTCGTATCGATCGGGATATCGGTCCCGCCGGCCAGGATCGAGCCGGCCTTGTTGTCGGTGAAGATCTTCTGCTCGCAGACCGGGTTCGGCAGGTTGAAGCCGCCCTGGCTGGTGCAGTTGTTGCTGGTGTCGGTGACCTGCGTGACCTCGATCTGCACCATCTGGCCGATCTTCTCGGGCAGCGTCATGCGGCCGAGGAGGTCGCTGACGCGAGCCTGGGTTGGCAGCTTCGCGTCTAGATATGCGGGCCGGCCCGCCGCGGACGCCGTTGGGCTGGTGATCGCCGACGTCGACATCGCGATCATCAGCCCAACTGCCACCACGGTGGCGACGATGGGCCCGGGGGGCACCTTCACCCCCGGCCAGCTGATGGTCCGGCCACGCTTGGCAAGATCACGGATCGTCTGTCTCATGGCGCATCCCTTCACGTCGCTGGTGACTTCCCGTACCGCCGCTGACGCTAATTGCGAGATGTGCCGATTTCCATAGCCAATCCCGTAAGTGTGTACACACGGGCAACATAATTACGCAGCTGTGATTTACTCCACATAACCGTCCACAGCCTGTGGGTAACTTGGCCAGAGGTGCTGCACGGACGGCACGGCAGTGTCCAGGCCCTGTGGAAACGTCGGTTCGTGGCGGGGCTGTTACCGAGGAAGCCAGCGCCGGGAAGGGCCTTCTTCGAGTACCCGGCAGGTCCGGCTGCCTGCACGCTAACATGCCCGATTGCCTGCCGTAATGCCGTAGGTACTGTAATACTGCATGATCGCTTCACGGCGTGGCTCCCGGTAGCTAGCCCGGCACGGGGACACCGCATAGGCCCGGGCAAGCCCTCCTCGCTGCCGAGCCTGCGGCCGCGCGCAGCGCCCGCCGGTGACCGTTGCCGTCATCGCGTGATGCGGTAGGCACTGCAATACTGCGTTAATGACGGCTCTCAGCCTCGCCTTGGTCAACCTCAAGCCGGGCACCGGCAAGACGACATCGGCGGTCTGGCTGGCACACGTTTTCGCCGAGGCCGGGCACACCGTGCTCCTGGTGGACGCGGACCCTTCCGGTAGTGCGCTGGAATGGTCCGACCTCGCGGCCATGTACCCGGGGATGGCACCGCAGGCGGCGTTCCCGTTCCGGATCGTGGCGCTGCCGTCCCGCAGCCTGCACCGCCGCGTGCCCGAGATTGCCCGGGCGGATGACGTGGTCATTATCGACGCCCCGCAGCTGGAGGATCACGAGGGCATTGCCCGGTCGGCGATGCGGTACGTCGACGAGATCCTGATCCCGTGCGCGCCGAGTCCCATCGAGATCAACCGCACCACGCCGGTGCGGGACGAGATCACCGAGGTTGCGGAGCTCCGGGACAGGCCAAGCCGCTCGGCCGTGCTACTGAACCGTTGCGTCGCCCGGGCGAATTCGACCGCCAACGCCAGGGCGGCGCTGGAGGACCTCGGTTATGGCGTGCTGCGGACGGCTGTGCCGAGGCTAGAGGTCTACGCGCAGAGCTTCGGCATGCCGATTCCCGACATGGGCCGTGATGTGTGGCGCCGCGTGGCCCAGGACCTCATCGAGCGACCCGCTCCGCTCGGGCCGGTGCCGTCGTGACTACGGAACGGGAGCGGCGGAAGGCGCAGATGGCCGCCGCCGCCGTGCGGCGCACTGAGCCCGATGCGTCCCCAGCTGGGCGGACCGCGATCCGGTCGAAGCCGGTCAGGGTCACCCTGGACCTGAGCCCCGAGCTTTACCGGCAGCTTGCCCGGTGGGCGGATACGGCCGCGGTCGAGCTCGATGTGCCGCGCGTCGCCCTGGTGGACGCGGTGCGGGCGATGATCAGGGTCGCAGCGGAAAGTCCGGAGGCCGTCATCGAGCGGTTGCGCCTCGACCGCGAGTAGCACCCGCAGTATCACGTCCGCGAACCAGCGCCGCCGACCCTGTTTAAGGTGAGCAGATGGACGCCGCGCAACGTCAGCTGAGCGACCAGATCGACGACGCGACGCAGCGCTTGCTTGGTACGGCACGCGTCATCGCCGAGCCGGACCTGCGGGCGGCGTCGCTGCTGCCGGGCTGGACGCGGGCGCACGTCCTGGCGCACCTGGCCCGCGGCGCTGACGCGATGCGTAACCTGCTGATCGGGGCACGGTCCGGGCAGGACCGCCCCGCCTACGTTAGCGGGCAGGCACGGGCGGCCGACATTGAGCACGGCGCAGGCCTGCAGGCGAAGGAGCTCATGGCGGACCTGGCCAGCTCCGCGATGGCCTTTCGCGCCATCACCCGGCAGCTGCCCGATGCGGCCTGGCAGTTCCCGGTGCGGATCCTGGACTCGGCGCGGTTCCCGGCCGCCCAGCTACTGACCCGGCGGCTGGTCGAGGTCGAACTTCATCATGGCGATCTTGGCACCGGGTACGGCCCGGCCGACTGGTCGGCCGCCTTCGCCGCCATGGAACTCGCCGAGCCGATGCGGTCGCTGCGCCAAGACCGGCTCCAGCGTGCGGTTCGGCAATAACTGCGGGCCGGCTCGGCAGATGGCTCGCAGCCCGTAACCGGCCCATGACGGAAGAAGCCGGCAAAGAAAGTCATCGACAGGCTGCCATAATAGTGGTCGTAACTTTCGACGATAGACGCCCACCTTGGCCATGCTCTCTCGCGCGCTCCGACGTAAGGCTCGCCGGATGACGTCGATCCGTCGGTCTGCGACCCGGTACCGTGCCCGGCACCCGCCATTCAGCGACCCCGCCGTGAGCGCGCGGCCCGGGGGCAGCACCGGGAAATGTCGCGGCCGCCGAGCTGCCTCTCTTTGCCCGCTGATTGCTGCCGCCGATGTCGTGTCATCTGCTCCCCTTGGCGTTCAGTGGCTACCCGGCGGTGTTCAGGTGGCCATCTGAACCCCGCCCGGGCCGACTGTGCGGGCCCGGCGCGAGCACGCTAACCGCAGGAAGTTGAACGAAGCTTGCGGAGCCCTTGAATCGCCAGGCCGGAACCTGTGCCGGCGACGGCAGGTCAGCGCGGATCGCTGCGGTCCCGGTACGCCTGGCGGGCGTGCCGGTAGCAGATGGCGGCCTGCTCATGGCCGGCCAGGCCGAGGTGAGCGTCGCGGCGGCCGGCGAGCTAGTGCGCTTTGACGTAGGCGGTGACGACCTTAGCGGCGGCCACCGCCTCTGCCCGCGTCGGCCCGGGCCGCGGACCCCCGGTGCGGATCGCCTTCGCCAGCGCGATGATCTCCGCCCGCTGCCCAGCGCGGGGTCCTGGACCCGGGCAGGTGTGGCCGCCCCACGCCGCGCCGCCCATGACATGCGTGCCGTAACCTCTGCCGGATGTGCTGTCGGTGACCTGAAGGGGAAAGCCGGCGAACCGGGACAGGACCTCGACGAGCTGGGCCGAGGCGGTGATCTGCGCGTCGGTCAGCGGGTTCTTCGTGTTTCCGTTGTCGGCGTGCTCGATGCCGTACCACCGGAGGTTGGCAGCCATGGCATGCCATGCGATCCAGCCCTTGCCGATCGGCCCGAATTGATGGATGTGCCCTTGCTGGTCGATGCCGAAATGCGCGCTGACCGCCCGGCCAGGATCTCCACCCGGGGCCGGGTTGTTGAACAGCTCGATTGTGCCGGGCAGGTTGCCGACCATGGTGTGCATCACCACGCCTTGCATCGCCCCGGACCCCCAGGATCCGGCCGTCAGCAGCGACCGCGAGTCGTCCTGGCGTAGTCATTATGTGCCTCCCTGAAATGGCGCGACCGTCAGGAACCGGATGTTCCTGGCATTCGGATCGGCGCCGCCTGACGTGAACGCCGCCGCGCCTGCTGGCCGCCGCGGCACTCATGACCATCCTCCCTATAAAGCGGCTCGTGGAAGCAATTCATTCAGTTATTGTTTCATTACTCAGGACGCTGATTGCTGATGGTATCGGATAAGATCCGCTAATATATCGACGCGGCCTCGAGCAGCGTCAATGCCGGGCGCCGGCGAGATGCATCCTGATGATCGAGTCGAAATCCGGATCCGGGACGAGGCCAAGCCGGGCCGCCCGGTCGGCTTGGAACCGGGCCGGCCAGCTCGTTACCATCCTGGCCACCGCCGGGTCGGGAACCCAGTCGATCAGCGTGGTCACCTCCGGGCCGGCCACCCGCTCCAGCGCGGCGACCATTCCCGCGACGGTCTCGGTGAGCGCCGGCAGGTTGACCGCGCTGCGGCCGCCCCAGGCCTCGTCGGACGACCTGGCGGCGCAGAGCAGTCCGTCGATGGCCCGGGTCGGCGAGACGAGCGCCACCTCGGTCCGCGCGTCGACCGGGCAGATCGCGCGCTGGCCGGCCAGCGGTTCGCGGATGATGCCCGAGAGGAAGCCCGACGCCGCTGCGTTGGGCTGCCCTGGGCGCACGCTGACGGTCATCAGGCGAACGGCCCGCCCGCGCAGGAATCCCTTACGCGTGTAGTCGGCCAGCAGCTGCTCACCGATGACCTTCTGCGCCCCGTAGCTGGACTGCGGATTCGGCGCGGTGTGATCGTCCACGACCGCCGGGAGCGGGTGCTCGCGGGATGTCCCGAAGACGGCGACGGAACTCGCGAACACCACAACCGGGATCGTCTCGAGCTCGCGGCACGAGGCGAGCACCAGCTCGGTGGCGCGCAGGTTCGCAGCCATGCCGAGGTCGAAGTCCGCTTCGCATTCCGCGCTGACCGCCGCGGCGAGATGGAAGACCACGTCGGCCCCGGCGAGCACGTCCGGCCCTGCGCATGCGGGGTTGAGCAGCTCGCCGAGGTCGCCGCGGATCGCGGTCACCCGGCCGTCCGCGGCGAGATCCGGCGGAACGGTGGCGCGGTCTACGAGCGTCAGCTGGGATAGCGGGCCGGCCCCGCGGCCTGCGACGTCGATCGACCGAGCGGCAAGCAGTTCCCTGGCGAGTCGTGAGCCAAGGAAGCCGGCACCGCCAGTGACCACCACGTTCGCCACGGCATCTCCCGTCCCCGGACCTTGATTCATACTTGGGAAAATGGCTGACGGAGTGCGAATCAGAAGCGCCATACCCGCTGACGCCGGTGCGCTCGCCGAGGTTCATCGCAGCACCGTGCTCACCGCCTACGCTGGCATCTTCCCGGCGCACGCGCCAGCGCCGGCGATCGAGGACTTGGTTAAGGACTGGAAGTCGGCGTTCAGCGACACCACCTTCCGGGCCTTCCTCGCGGAAGGGCCCGCGGGCCCGGTCGGAACGGTCGGCGTGCGGGCCGATCCGGATGTGCCCGGCTGTGGACAGCTCCGCCGCCTCCATGTGCTGCCTGAGCAGTGGGGACAAGGCACCGGATCGGCGCTGTATGAGGCCGCCATGGAGGATCTGGTCAATTCCGGATATGGCGAAGCCAGCCTCTGGGTGCTTGAGAAAAACCCCCGTGCCCGCGCCTTCTATGAGCGGCGAGGCTGGGCGCTGGTTGCCGGTCAGACGCTGAAATGGGCGCGTCTGGACCTGATCGAGGTTCGCTACCGGATACCGCTCCCTGCTCCGGTCTGCTCCGATTAGACCTCCGGAGCGCTGCTCACCTCGAAAACACCGTCCGCGATGGCCACCAGGCGCCCGCACGCACACGCGGCTGCACGCAAACGCGGCTGGTCAGGTGGCATGGTCTGAGCCGGCCAGGGCCAGCTGCAGGAGGGACCGGAGCTGGGCGAGTTCTTTCATGTCGAGACCGCCCAGCGGCCCGACCTCGTTGCTGAGCCGCTGCCAGAACGCGTCGCGGAGGCTGAGCCCTTCGTCGGTGAGGACGAGACCCTTCGCCCGCCGGTCGCGGGTGTCTGGGCGTCGTTCGACCGCGCCGAGCGCTTCCAGCCGGTCGATCACGGTGGTCAGGTTCGATGGGTCGTAGCGGATCCGGTCTGCGAGCGCCCGCATCGTCACCGTGCCGGCCGGATCCAGCTGGATCAGGATTTTGGCCTGGATCGCTGACAGCGAGTGCTCTGCCGCCAGCGCGGCGAAGTGTTCCTGCAGCCGCGACTGCATCTGCACCCAGAGGCCGATGACCTCCTGCACCATCCGGAGGTGGCCGGTCGTCGGCGTCGGTCCGACGCGCTTGTCTGCCACGCCATCAAGGATAGGCGGAGCAACCTTCATGGTTGATTACACTTATGGTAGATTACCATTAAATACCTAACGAGGAGGTCATGGCATGGAGACTGGGCTAACGGACCGGGTCGTCATCGTCACCGGCGGGTCCTCGGGAATTGGCCGCGCGGCAGCGCTCGCCTTCGGCCGGGAGGGCGCGCGGGTCGCGCTCACCTACCGCACGAACGAGGCAGCCGCGCTGAGCTGCGTCGCGGAGATCGAAGGCACTGGCGGCACGGCAGCGGCCTTCTCCTTTGACCTCGCGGCGCGGCAGAGCGCCCGCGAGCTCGTCCGCCAGGTCACCGCGCGCTGGGGAGGCGTCGATGTCCTTGTCAACTGCGCCGGCGGCCGGGACCGGAACGCGCCGCGGGGCGGTCACTTCGAGGACGTGGCAGCGCCGCAGTGGCAGGCGATGCTCGACACTGACCTGGCCGCGCCCTATGCGCTCCTTCAGGCCGTCATCCCTGCCATGCGCGGCCGCGGCTGGGGACGGATCATCCTGGTGTCTTCGGGAGCGGGCGAGGAGGGGTGGGAAGGCGCCGCCGCCTACGCGACGGCCAAGGCCGGGCTCGTCGGGCTCGCCCGCAGCCTGGCCTGGGAGCTGGGCAGGGAAGGCATCCTGATCAACGTCGCCGCCGCGGGACTCACCCTCACCGAGCGAGTCCGCGAGATCGCGCCCGCCGAGATCCTGGCGGGCATCGCCGGGCGCGTGCCGAGCCGGCGGCTGTCCGAGCCCGGTGACGTGGCCGGGCTGATCGTCTTCCTGGCTTCCGCGGCCAACCAGAACATCTCCGGAGAGATCGTGCGGGAGGGTTCAGCTACCGGCCGGTCGGCCCACGCCAGCTAGCCGCCAGTCGCCCGCTGCTTCGCTAGCAGCTGGGCGCTGCTGGCAAGAACGCCCCGCCACCGCGGCCGTATAACGCCTATGGACGTCGCGCTGGGATCACCTCACTGGCCGGCGGCGCGTTCCGCGAGCGGGCGGCGCCGCCGTGCGGTGTCCGTCAATGCTTGCGCGGGCAAGGCGCCGTTCGGGCTGTACCGGTTGGTCCCGGGCGGCACGATTTCGTCGATCCGGTCGAGGGTCGCATCATCCAGGGTGAGCGCGGCGCCCTTGAGCAGATCCTCCAGCTGCCGCATGGTCCGCGGTCCGATGATCGCCGAGGTGACGCCGGGATGCGCCACGGTGAAGGCCACGGCGAGCTGCGGGAGCGTGCAGTCGATGCTGGTGGCGAGCTCGATGAGCTGTTCGACGATCTCGAGCTTGGCGGCATTTTCGGCAATCGCGGGATCGAATTGGGCCGGCCGGAGTGCGGCCCGGCCGGCCGACAGATCGACGGGCTGACCCTTGCGGTAGTTGCCGGACAGGAATCCGAGTCAGCGGTCGCCGGAGAGGTAAGTGGCAGCGGCGAGAACCGAGTAGGCGACCAGGAGGATCGCGCCGCTCAGGCGGGTCGTTCTGCCGGTCCGCAGAACGAGTGCCGGAAGGGCCGCCGCGACCGCCATGGCCGCGAGTTCGACGGGCCGGAAGCTGAGGGCTAGCGGCTCGAAGCCCCACGAGATAAGAGCTATCAGGGGTATCACCAGGCCGGCGATCTGAGCGCTTGAGGCCAGTGGGATCTCGACTGCCAGCTTGACCCGGCCGCGGCGAGCCAGCAGTACCGCGCTGCCATGCTCCGTCGCGTTGCCGACGATCGCAACGATCACGACCGCGACGAAGAACTCCGAGAGGTGTGCCGTGTACGCGAAGGCTCGCAGCGTGCCGATGAGCGTTTCGCTGACGAAGGCGGTCGCGACGGTGGCAACGGCGAGCACAACGAGGGCGGCAGGCAACGGCCAGCCGGTGCCTTCGGGCTTAGCGGACCTATAGAGCTGCCGCTGGCGGCGGAGCGCGTACCGGGTCACGGTCACGCAGACGATCAGAAGCAGGACGGCAATGGGAAGCGAGAGCTCGGCGAGCGAGCGGCGGTCCGAATTGCCGTGGAATCCCGGCGCGGCCGCGACGAGCACGAGCAGGGTGGTGAATCCGACCAGGCTGAGCGAGATGTAGGCAGATCGGCGATCGATGAAGCCCGTCTGGCCGAAGAGCAGCGTGAAGCCGAGGACCAGCAGGAGGTTGCCGGCGATCGAGCCTACGAGCGACGCCCTGACGATCTCGGTCAGACCCCCGGAGACGGCGATGATCGCAATGATCAGCTCCGGCGCGTTACCGAACGTCGCGTTCAGGAAGCCGCCGATCCCGGGACCGGTGTGGCGGGCCAGATTGTCTGTCGCCTCGCCGATCAGCCACGAGAGAGGGATCAGCGCCACGGCGGCGAGCACGAACGTTGTCAGCTCGCTGACAGCGTCGAGCCGATCCAAGACCACGACGAGCGGCGCCAATGGCAGCAGTGCTAATAGCGCACCGTGAGCGATGTTTCCGCTGGCCTCGGACACACATGCACCCTACTTGGCGACGTCTGCAGCGCTGCGCGTCAACGGAGGCACCTTTCCTGGGTTACCGCGGGCGAGCATCGGTAGCCTGGGGGGATGGTACCGAGGGTGGGCGTCGTGTTCCGCCCTCAGCTGCCTCCTGAGCGGCTGCGCGGGTTCATCGCCTCGGCGGAGGCGGCTGGCCTCGATGATGTCTGGATGTGGGAGGACTGCTTCGGCGAAGGCGGCCTGACCAGCGCTGCCGCCGCGCTCGCGTGGAGCGGCTCGGTGCGGATCGGCCTAGGCCTGATGCCGGTGCCGCTGCGCAGCCCGGCATTGGCGGCCATGGAGGTCGCGACGCTGGCCCGCCTGTTTCCCGGGCGCTTCGTCCCGGCCGCCGGGCACGGCGTCCTGACCTGGATGGACCAGGTAGGAGCCCGCGCTCCGGCCCCGATGACCCTGCTGCGCGAATGGGTGACGGCGGCCCGGTTGCTGCTCAGCGGAGCGACCGTCACCGTCAGCGGGGAGTACGTGCGTCTTGACCATGTCGCCCTGGACTGGCCGCCAGCGACCGCCCCGCCCCTGCTGATCGGCGCTCGCGGCCCGAAAACCCTCGCGCTGGCGGGCGAGCTCGCCGATGGCGTCGTCCTCGACGCGGGTATCTCTCCCGATGGCGTCCGCCGGGCAGTCGCGACGGTGGCGGCACCGGGACCCCATCAGGTGATCGTGTACGTATTGTGCGGAGCCGGACAGGGTGCACGGGAACGGATCGAGGCAGAGCTCACCGAGTCAGCAGAACCGCTATCGGACCGGGCCGCAGTCGGGTCACCCGCCGAAATAGCGCACACCATCCGCATGTACGCCCGCGCTGGTGCGACAACCGTCGTCCTTCAGCCCACCGGAGACGATCCGGACGTAGCGGAAACGATCAAGCTCGCGGCGGCCGCAAGGACCGTGCTGCGCAGCTAGAAACGCTCATTGTGTCCCGGCCTGAACACCGACGTGGCGCAGTGCGGCGCCGTCGTAGAGCTGGCGTGGCCGCGAGATCTTCTGAGCCGGGTCGAGTATGCCCTCTACCCACTGGGCGAGCCAGCCTGGGGTCCGGCCGATCGCGAACAGCACGGGGAACATCTCTACCGGGAATCCCATGGCCTGGTAGATGATGCCCGAGTAGAAGTCCACGTTCGGGTAGAGCTTGTGGTCCACGAAATACTCGTCGTCGAGTGCGATCCGCTCGAGTTCCAGCGCGATATCGAGCAAGGGGTTCCGCCCGGTGACCGCGAAAACCTTGTCGGCGATCTCCTTGATGATGGTGGCGCGCGGATCGAAGTTCTTGTACACGCGGTGGCCGAACCCCATCAGGCGGAATTCGCCCCTCTTCACGCGCTCGATGTAGCCGGGGACGTTGCGCACCGTCCCGATCTCGTTGAGCATCTTGAGCACCTGCTCGTTGGCGCCGCCGTGCAGCGGGCCGTACAGCGCCGCGGCCGCCGCGGCGGTCGCGGAGTAGGGATCGGAATGCGCGCTGCCGACCGCTCGCATCGTGTTCGCCGAGCAGTTCTGCTCGTGATCAGCATGCAGGATGAACAGCACGTCGAGGGCGTGCTCGAGTACCGGGTCAGGGCGGTAGGTCAGCTCGGTGGTCTTCCACATCATGGACAGGAAGTTGCCGGCATACGACAGCTGGTTGTCGGGATAGGCGTACGGCAGCCCGACCGCGTGCCGGTAGGCGAACGCCGCCAGGGTGGGCATCTTCGCGATCAGCCGCTCCACCTGCTTGCTGCGCTTGCCCTGGTCAAAGATCGCCTTCGCGTCCGGATAGAACGTCGAGAGCGCGCCGACCGTGCTGACGAGGATCCCCATCGGGTGGGCATCGTGATGGAAGCCGTCGATGAACTTCTTGACGTTCTCGTGCACGAACGTGTGGCGGGTGATCTCCGCGGTCCAGGCGTGCTCCTCGGCTGCGCTCGGCAGCTCACCGTTCAGCAGCAGCGAGGCGACCTGAAGAAACGTGCAGCGCTCGGCAAGCTCCTCGATCGGGTAGCCGCGGTAGCGCAGGATGCCGCGCTCTCCGTCGATGAACGTGATCGCGCTGCGGCAGCTCGCCGTGTTCAGGAACGCCGGGTCGTACGACAGCAGCCCGTCGTCGTGGTCAGCGGTCTTGATCTGGCTCAGGTCGGTAGCCCGGATCGCGCCAGCCGCGATCGGGATCTGATAGCTGCGACCGGTCCTGCTGTCGGTGACATGCAGCACACCGTCGCCGTTGTTCATGCCGTCAGGCGAGCTCATCGTGACCCTCTGTTCCCATCGTCCGTGCTGTCATTGCATCAGCTGGCCCGTACCCGGGCGTCCACATGGCGGCGTCCACCGCTGACTCGATGTCCTCGCCGGGCGCCAGCTGCGCCACCTGGCTGTCCCTGGCCTCAAGCGCGACGGCGACGGCGATGGCGCGCGAGACCGGCCGCAGATCGCCGAGCGGCGGAAACAGGGCACCCGTGCCTAGCCGCTCCGCGGGGACCAGGCCGGCCAGGGTCGTCGCGGCCACGAGGAACATCCGGTCGGTGACCTCCCGCGCCCGTGCGACGATCGCGCCCAGGCCGACACCGGGAAACACGAAGACGTTGTTGGCCTGCCCGATGACGTGCGTGCGCCCGCCGGCCAGCACCGGGTCGAAGGGACTGCCGGTGGCGACCAGCGCTCGCCCGGCGCTCCACGCGAGCACGTCAGCCGGCCTGGCCTCGGAGTTGGCCGTCGGGTTGGACAGCGGGAACACGATCGGCTCGGCAGTGCGCCCGGCCATCTCCCTGATCACTGCCTCGGTGAAGGCCCCGGCGGTCCCGCTCGTCCCGATCAGGATGGTCGGGGCGAACTGGCGCACGACGGCCTCCAGCCCGTAGCGGCCGGCCGGCTCGAAGCCGGCCGCCGCAAGCTCGTGACCCGGCAGCGCGAACGGGCGCTTGTCGTCGTCCACGTCGTCGCGGCCATCGAAGATGAGGCCGCGGGAATCGAGCATCAGCATCGAGCGGCGCGGGTCAGCGGCCGGGTCTTCCGCCCGCATGATCGCCGCCGCCAGCCGGGCTATCCCGATGCCGGCCGCGCCCGCGCCGAGAAACACCAGCCGCTGCCTGGCCAGCGGCTCGCCGCGCGGCCGCAGCGCGGCGAGGATGCCGGCCACCACCACTGCGGCCGTGCCCTGGATGTCATCGTTGAAGCTGGCGAGCCGGTGCCGGTACCGGTCGAGCAGCCGGATGGCGTTGTGCTGCTTGAAGTCTTCCCACTGCAGCAGCGCGTCGGGGTAGACCTCGCACACGGCGCTGACGAAGGCCTCGATGAATTCGTCGTAGGCGGGGCCGCGCAGGCCCAGCGCGTCGCGCTCGGCCTCGGTGAATGCCGCGTCCTTGCTGAGCAGCGGCCGGCCGAGGATCTCGGCGCCGCGCGGCGGTCTCGCTGGTGCGCTCATGTTGCTGGCTTCGATATCCATAGCGACCTCCCTGCCGACGTCCTGAAGATGGATCCGCTGGCCGCCGGCACCATGGCCCGTTCGGCCCGGCCTGAACCGGCCTGAGGCCAAACCAGCTGGGTCACCTGCAGTGGTCTCAGTTGACCGGATTCTGCCAGCGGCGGCAAGGCGATCCGCGAGGAGCTGATCGAGGCCGCCTACAGCGGCGAGCCGGATTCAGGCGATGTCGGCGGCGGTGAGCATCGCCCAGGCGAGTTCGGGGTGGAAGATGTCGCCGTGCGCCCCCGATGGGCTGTCGCCGTGACAGACGATCGCGCTGGCATCGATATTAGTGAACCGTCCGGCGACGAAGCTGTACGTGCCAGACCGTGGCTGGAGGGTGACGGCCGCGGCCGCGACGCCCTGGGCGCCGTCGTGGCCGATGCCACCCCACCGGGACTGGATCTGCTCGTCGAGGCCGGCCGCGTCCTGGCCGGACGCCATGGACGCAAGCGGGTAGAACAGGCCGACGGCATGGTCGTGGGAGGAGTAGCAGGCGAGCAGCGGGCCCGACACGCGGGCGGCCATGCCGCTCAGCGCGCCACCGCGAGCCGGGTCAAACGGCAGACGATCGGCGAAGGCGAAATGGGAGAAGGCGCCCTCGAGCAACGTAAGCGAGTGCACCGGCGACGTTGGAACGGCGGCGGGGAGTCCCGCGAGCGAGAACGAGACCAGTCGCGCACCGAAGCTGTGGCCGACAAGGTGCACGCGAAGCCCGCTCGCCCGGCTGTGCAGATCGCCAAGGAACGGTCCCATGGCGACCTGCCCGATCGTCCCCGCGCGCCGCTTCATCATCCAGTAGCTGACCTGGCGCAGAGCCTCCTTCGCGCCATTCCACAGTCGGCCGGTAATGTCCCCGAGCCCGCCGGCCGCCGCCACGTCGTCGAGGCCGGCCGGAGTCACGTCGGGCAGGTCGGCGGCGCCCCCCGCCATGTCGAGCCCATCCTCAGCGCCCGCGCCGCCGGGAGCACCACCCGGCGCGCCAACGGCGACGCCGGCCTGGTCGAGGCCTGAGGCAAACCGAAGGGCCAGCTGCTGGGGGTCCTCATCGAGCATGCCGAGCGCACCCTTGTCCACGGGATCGATGTCCTGTGACTCGGTGGCAGCGAGCTGAGCCATCAGGTCATGGAAGCGGCTGAGAGACGAAGGGCCTGAAGGCTGGCTGTCCAGCAGCCCGGCGAGCTCCGTCAGGATCTGCCGCTGGGCCGGGTCGGGGTAGACCATGGCGAGGGCGGCGACTGGTGCTCCCGGCGAGCCGGCGTCCTGCGGGGCGGCCACCAGCCCGGCCGCGCCGCCCTGGCCGGCCGGCCCGGCCGGAGCTGGATCATCGGGCCACAACATGGCCGGCCACAGGACCCCGAGAGTTCCGACCTTGGCACCGGAAGGGCGGGGAATGAGCGGGGGCAGCATTCCGAACCATTGCCGGTAGAGCCGGCGAGCGTGGTCGGGACTGCTGTTCCAGCCGTGGCTCATGATGATCAGGTCGGTGAGGCCCGCTCTCGAGATCTCGTCCAGCAGCCCGGCACGCGTCCCGGCATCGGTCCGGCCGTCCTTGTCGAACTGGATCTCCCAGTACGGCAGCCCTGCGATCTCTTGCATCATGTGACTACTCCTGCGGCAGGCTAGACGGACTGGATCGCGCGCATCAGGTCGACCAGGCCATGGCCCTCGAAATAACGCTCACGACCGAGCGAGGTCGCCGAACTCGTGAAGATCTGCTTGACCTGTTCTGGCTGGCCGCTGAACTCGCGTCTGATGGATAGGAACGCGGCGACGGCACCGGACACGTGCGGAGCGGCCATGCTCGTTCCCGAGTCTTCCACGTAAATGGCCTTGCCGCGGGTGCCACCCACGCCGTCCAGCGCCTTCCCCGCGGCACATGACGTAATCCGCTCGCCGGGGGCGACCAGGTCGGGCTTAGGGCGGCCATCGCCCGTCGGGCCCTTGGAAGAGAAGTACGAAACGCCGTAGGTGTGCGGCATGTCGCGATGGGTCGCTCCGACCGTTATAGCGAGATCAGCATTACCAGGATCATTGATGGTCATGGAAAATCCGACGCTGGTCTGCCGCTGGACGCTGCTCAAAACGCCGTATCCGGTGTTACCGGCAGCGATCACCACGATCACTCCAGAGCGCACGAGGCGATTAACCTCCACGCACAGCGGGCTCTGACCGCAAGCGAACCACTTGGCGTTAAACTCATAGCCCACGCTCAAATTCACGCCCTGCACACGCATGAGCTTCTGCCCGTTAATGGTGGTCCGCACGTACTCAAGGGCCCGGACGACATTCATTGAGCTGCCGATGCCGGTGTCATCGAGAACCTTGAGGCTCACGAGCTTGGCGAGGGGCGCGATTCCTGATAATAGGCTACAGTCAGTTACATCGCGCTTCTGCGGGGTTGACTCACTGGGCTCGCTCGGGTCCTGCACCTGCCGAAACACCTGCCAGTCAGCCGTGTCGCGGGGAAGGCCGCCGGCGATGATGCCTGCCACGTGCGTCCCGTGACCCAGGCCGTCGCTGAGCGCGGAGCCCGGCCCGGCGTTACCGCCCTGGGTGAAGTCCTTGTGCAGCTGGGCGACCTCGCCGCCTAGGGTGTCGTGGGCACGGAAATGCGGATGCTTGCCGTCGATACCTGAGTCGATCACCGCCCAGATGACGTCACGGCCGGCGGCATCATAGGAACGCCTTGCAGCATCGGCTTTGACGGTGCTGCAAGAGGCATCGATGAGCGCCTGAACGGGAAAGTCCGGCCAAACCCGGTAAACGGCTCGCTGGGACGCGTCGCGTACCTTCAAATCCTCTTCGACTAGGCGGCGGACCTGCTGAATCGTGAGAGCGGCCTGGCAGTAGATGTCGGCGGTTTCAGCTGGTCGCGGAATGCCGATCTCGGCCGCCCGCCAGTCTTCGTCGAGCTGAGCGACCGCCCCCTGAAGGCCTGTGGAATGCTGCAGATTGAGCTCGATGACCACCGGCATCGGCGCATCCTCCGCGACGGGCAGGCCCATCCGGTCACGCTCGGCCGCGTCCAGCAGCGCGTCGGAAACGATCTCGTTGCGAAGGTGCGGCCGCCTATGCGGCCCGGCACGCTCCGATGCCTGATCTGTCAACCCCACCACCCCCTGGATGAAATCGGCATAACACGTGACGAAGCATCGCGCGGACGAAGACATCCAGCACCAGTCTCGCTCAGACTGCCGCGCCTGCGCAGCCCCATTGGCTGGCTTTTTCGAACTTGGCGGGGACGCCGGCCATCGGTGCGAAGCTAATGGGGTGGCGACCTTCCGGGCTGAGCCGTTCACCGTCAGGGTAAGCGACGAGGTGCTCGCCGACCTGCGCGCCCGCATCCGGAGCACGAGGTGGCCCGGGCCGGCGCCGGGCGCCCCATGGCAGCAGGGCACCGACCTCGGCTACCTGCAGGGTCTGCTGGCGTACTGGGCGGACGGCTTTGACTGGCGCGCGCAGGAGCGCTGGCTGAACACCTTCCATCACTTCCGTGCCGAGATCGACGGTGTCCGGATACATTTCGTCCACCAGCGTGCCAGCCGCGGCCCGGGGTTCCCGCTGATCATGACCCATGGCTGGCCGAGTTGCTTCGCCGACTACTTGCCGGTAGTGCCGTTTCTGACCGACCCCGCCGCGCATGGCATCCGTGGCCCGGGATTTGACATCGTCATCCCATCGCTGCCCGGCTACGGGTTCTCGGAGCGGCCGGCCAGGACCGGGGTGTCGAGCCGGTACACGGCCGGGCTGTGGCACCGCCTGATGCGCGGCCTCGGTTATCGGCGGTACGGGGCGCACGGCGGTGATTTCGGGTCCGCCGTCACGACGTTTATGGCACTGGATGACCCGGCACCCATGCTGGGCATTCACCTCAGCAACCTGGACGTAGCGCCGCACGCGGGACCGGAATCGCGGCCATTGTCAGAAGCGGAACGTGCCTACCTGGCGCAGTACGATTGGTGGCGCCAGGACGACCGCGGCTACGGCGCGATCCAGTCGACCAGGCCGCAGACCGTTGGCTACGGGCTCAACGACTCCCCAGCCGGCCTGGCTGCCTGGATTCTGGAGAAGTGGCGGGCATGGGCGGACTCCGACGGGAACCTTGACGCCACCTTCTCCCGGGACTTCCTGCTTACCGTCGTGACCTTGTACTGGGCCACCCAGACCATCACTTCCTCGATGCGGGACTACGTGGACAACCGGTCGCTGGCAGCGGAACTCGGCCCGGCCGACATGGTCGCGGTACCGACCGCGGTGTCTGTGTTCGCGCACCAGCTCATCGACGACGGCAACCCACCCCGCGAATGGGCAGAGCGGCTCTACAACATACGCCGGTGGACGCCCATGCCCCGCGGCGGCCACTTCGCTGCCGTCGAGGAACCCGAGCTGCTCGCCCGCGACGTCGCGGCCTTCTTCGGCGAGCTCCGCGCCGAAGGCTAGTAACCCTTCGTTGCTTGACAGGTTTGTTTGGAAAGTATACGAACTAATTGAGATATGGGGGCAGCGAGCGTCGCGGCCAGCCGGCCGCGGGTAGGAGTTGCCAGCCATGGGCCGTGTCATCCGTCGTCGTCGCACTCTCTGGGCTGCCATCGCGCCGGCCGCCGCGCTACTGATCTCCGCCGCGCCAGGAGCGCAGGCCGCCCCGCAGGCCGCACCGAGTGCCGTCGGCAGCGCCCGGGCGGCTGTGGGCCGCCTCAGCCCGAGCTCGCCGTCGGCTAGCGGCGCCAGCGATCTGTCCAACCTGGGATCCGGCGGCTGGAGGGTGGCCAGCAGCGCCACCGCGACCCAGACCGGGGCGCTGATCTCCACGCCGGAATTCAACACAAGCTCATGGCTGCCGGTAGCCAACGACGACGCCGGGGCGCCCGGTACCGAGCTGGCGGCCCTGCAGCAGAACGGCAAGTGCCCGAACATCTTCTTCTCCACCAACATGCAAACCTGCTACGGCCAGCTGACCAAGATCGGGCCGGACCGGATCAAGCAATTCTCGGTACCGTGGTGGTGGCGGACCGACTTCACTGCGAACCTGCAGGCCGGACAGGACGCCAAGCTGATCGTCAACGGCGTGATTGGCTCGGCCGACGTCTGGCTCAACGGCCATCAGGTCGCAACCTCGTCGACCGTCACCGGCGCTTACACCCGGTTCACGTTCGACATCACCGGGCAGCTGCTGCCGGGCACGAACTCGCTCGCGATCGAGGTCAACCCGAACGACCCGACCACGATGTTCACGCTGGACAACGTGGACTGGACGCAGATCCCGCCGGACAACAACACCGGCATCCAGTTCCCCGTCCAGCTTCACGCGGCCGACCTGAGCAGCTCGGCACTGACGGTCAGCAGCGACATCACCAACACCACAGGATCCGCGCAGACCGGCCTGGTCACGGCCACCATCACGCCGCCGGGCACCGGCACGCCGATCACGGTGAGCCAGATGGTCACAGTCCCGGCCAGCACGACCCAGACGGTGTCGTTCACGCCGGCCCAGTTCCCCGCCCTGACGATCGCCAGCCCGCAGGTCTGGTGGCCGTACCAGCTGGGGGCGCAGCCGCTGTACACGCTGACCACGTCGGTGTCCCAGAACAGCGTGGTGCTCAACTCCACCAGCGAGACGTTCGGGATCCGGAACGTCACGTCCGCGCTGACGGCCGGGACGTCGGCGGGGGCGCCGAGCGGCGTCCGCACGTTCAAGATCAACGGAGTGCCGATCGTCATCCGCGGCGGCGGCTTCGACCCGAACCTGTTCCTGCACTATTCCGCGGCCGATACCGCCAAGCAGATCGCGCTGATGAAGAGCATGGGCATCAACGCGATCCGGCTGGAGGGCCACATCATGCCCGAGGACTTCTTTGAGCAGATGGACCAGGCCGGGATCCTGGTCAACGCGGGATACCAGTGCTGCGACGCGTGGGAGGTTTCGGGCACGCTGACCTCTGCCCAGCTCGCGATCCTGCAGCTGTCGGCGCTG
>WNGD01001491.1_pt1 | contig 25278 bp, 19 predicted proteins | sample 5400671 | NCBI WGS metagenome assembly WNGD01 (sample SAMN13153369, study PRJNA577476) | soil metagenome | isolation source: 40 cm soil or saprolite under grassland replicate 2 | place: USA:California | collected 2016-06-15
AAATCTAACCCTGTTCCGGCAAAATCGTCTCTTTCCGATCAATGACCACCAAAAAAAACAAAATCAACATCATTAAGGGCGCTTCCCGTCCCCTTCGAAGCCGAGGGTTACTTGGAAGTGGGCGTCACGCAGCGCGGCCGGGAGAGACTGTGAAAGATCGTATTTCAAACCAATGGCATTCAAATGGCGGTGATCGTTTTCGTGAAATTCGTGGAATTCGTGGCCAATAAAATAAATAAAAGCCGCCACGAATTCCACGAATTAACACGAATTAAGATTAAGTTCTCGACAACTTCTGAGCAGTTCACGGCAGCTTCTTCTCGCCGCCCCTCCTCGCAGGCATCGGTTTTCCACTGCCTTCCTCAAGAACGGCCACCTGATTCGCTTTCAGGTCCTCGAAAAATTCCTTGATGCCGCTGGGCCAAAGCACCTCGGCGCGCTCCACCTTTGTGGCATCACCGATGCCAAAATGCAGCCGCAGATCATTTTGAGAGATATAGCTGCCGCCGCTGCGGACTTCGTCCATCTGTCTGTGGCCCCCCGCGAAAATCGTGACGCGGGCGCCAATTCCGTTCCGGTTGGACTTCTTGCCCACTGTCTTGAGCAGAATCCAGTTTTTCTTCTCGCCGCGGTTCTTCAAAAGGCTGGGTGTCTCGTTCATGTTGTTGACCGCGATCTCCAGGCTCCCGTCGTTGTCCAGGTCGCCCAAAGCTGCACCGCGTGAAGAGTGCTTTTCCGTGATCCCCGGCCCCGCCTGAGCGGAGATGTCCAGGAAAGTTCCGTTGCGCAGATTCCAGTAGATCAGGCGCTCTTGTTTGTAAGGGCTATCGGGCGCCTGTGTGTCTACCTCGGGATAAACGTGCCCGTTCACCATGAAAATATCTTTCCAACCGTCGTTGTCTATGTCGAAGAACCCGGTTCCCCAACCCAGAAACCGGGTGTTCATGCCGAGACGTCCATGATAAGTCGCGTCCTTGAACGTTCCGTCCCCGGCGTTGCGATAGAGCGTCGGGGTGTCGTCGGCAAAGTTAGTTTTGACAATATCGAGGAACCCGTCGTTGTCGTAGTCCGCAGCCGAAACGCCCATGCCGGCCTGCTCCTGACCGTCTTCGTTAAACGCGCCGCCCGAGATGAGACCAATATCGGTGAAAGTTCCATTGCCTTCGTTGTGGTAAAGAATGTTGGGCGTGGAGTCGCAAGCCACGTAAATATCCGGCCAGCCGTCATTATCGTAGTCGGAGACCAACGATGTAAAAGCGTAGTAACCGCTGGGCTTGGTGATGCCGCTTTTCTCAGACACGTCCGTGAAGGTGCCATCGCCATTGTTGTGATAAAGCAGGTTTGTTCCGCCGGGCAGCCCGCGCGGGCCGCACATCACGGGCATGCCCTTCCACCGGCAGAACTGGTTCGTTCCTTTGGCAGGCGTCTTTTTGATATCAAAGTTTACGTAATTGGACACAAACAGATCCAGCTTGCCGTCCTTGTCATAGTCCAGGAACGAACAACCGGTCGTCCAGCGCGGCGACGAATGCATGAGACCCGCCTTTTCCGTGACATCGACGAACTGGCCCTTCCCGGTGTTCTTGTACAAAACCTGCTGCCCGAAATAAGTCACCAACAAATCGTCGTTGCCATCGTTGTCGTAGTCGCCAACGCAGGCCCCCTGCCCCCAGCCGCTTCGCACCAGGTTGGCCTTTTCGGTGACATCGGTAAACGTGCCGTCCCTATTGTTCTGGTAGAGATGATTCGTCGGCTCCTGCCCCTTTGGAAAGCCTTCCAGAGTTGTTCCATTGACAAAAAATATGTCCGGCCAGCCATCGTTGTTGTAATCGAAGACTGCAACCCCGCTGCCGGTAGTTTCGATGATGTATTTTTTGTCGAACTCCGGGCCGGTCACGTGTCGCGCCGTCAACCCTGCTTTTGCGGCGACATCCTCGAAGTTCACTTTGGGCAGCGGCACGTCCAGCTTCACGCTTGGCGCTGCTCGCCCGGCACGATGAGGAACGGCAACTCCCTGGCTGAAAACCTTCTCACCAACCCAAAAACAGAGAATGCAGGCGGAAAGCCCGAAGACGACCCACCGAAGATATTTCATGTTGGGAAAATTGTATTTCAATCCGATGATGCGCAGAGCGCCGTGATCATTTTCGTGAAATTCGTGGCTGTTTCCTTTTGCCGCGAATTCCACGAATCAGATCCTTACCGGGCTACCGCGACCCTCAATTTGCGTTTTTCAATTCTTCTTCAACTTTCAAATATTGATCCACTTTTGGATTCTGCACCACCTGCTTCCCACCACCCGGCCAGCTTATTTCAATCGTCTTGACCTTCGTCTCAGAGCCCAGCCCGAACAGCACACGGCGGTCAACGGTCGACAGGTAGCTTGCGGTGGCGCCCGCCTGAGCATACTGCACTTTGCCGCTTTCGCCGGTGAGCTTCAGCCGGGCGCCGATGCCGTCCCGGTTGCTCTTCCTGCCGCGCAGTTCCAGCCCGATCCAATGATTCCGGTTCCCCCCGTCATTCCGGATGAAGTAAGCCGGGCCATTGCAATTGCAAACGATAATGTCGATGTCTCCATCGTTGTCCATGTCACCGAAAGCGGCGCCCCGGCTGGCCCAGACTTGTTGAAAGACCGCACCGGAAACGGCCGAGACGTCCTGGAATTTCCCGCCCGATCGTTTGAGCAGCAGAGGCTTTTGCATATAGCGCAGGTGAGGCTGGGTCACTTCGATATTGTCCATCACATGGCTGTTGGCCAGGAACAGGTCTTTCTCGCCGTCGTTATCGAAATCAAAGATGCGAATCCCCCATCCCGAAAAGAGCCGCGTGATCTCGCCGAGGCTGGAAGAGAGCGTAGCGTAAGTAAAACTCTCGTCGCCGTTATTGTGGAAGTAAGCATAAGCCTCGTTAGAAAGGGCCGTCGTGACGATATCGGGAAACCCGTCGTCATCAATATCCGCAAAATCGGTTCCCATGCCCGCAAACGTCTTCCCGTCCTCCGTGTAACCTGTGCCCGCAATGACTGCCATTTCTTTAAACGTGCCATTGCCGGCGTTCTTGAACAGAAGTTGCTGGTAGGAATCGTTGGCCACGCTGATGTCGAGATAACCATCGCCATTGAAGTCAGCAAAGGCCACACCTAACCCCTTGCCGGCGCTCTCTCCGATCTTGCTCGTCCTCGTAACGTCCGCAAAGGTCCCGTCACCATTGTTGCGGAACAAGAGATTCGAAATCGGCTTGAAATTGTCGGGATGGCAATAGGAGCGGCCGTTTGGGCCTTTATTGCCGCAGTAGATGTTTGAGGCAAAGCCCCACTCCAGATACCTGCAGACAAACAGGTCGAGGTTGCCGTCATTGTCATAGTCCACAAAACCCGCGCTCGTGGCCCATCCGTCGGCCATCAGCTTGGCTTGTGATGTCACGTCGCTAAACGTACCATCTCCGTTGTTGCGGTAGAGAACCGACCGGCCATAGTTCGTCACAAACAAGTCGGGGTCTCCGTCATTGTCATAGTCACCGACAGCGGCCCCCATCCCGTACCCCTTGCCCTGCAAACCAGCCTTTTCCGTGACGTCGGTGAATGTTCCGTCGCGGTTATTGCGAAACAGCCTGTTCCAGAATTCCGGGGCCGACTTGTCCAGGGGATCGCCATCGGTCTGGTTTTCCTTGAGCTTGGCGCCATTGACGAAGAACACATCGAGCCAGCCGTCGCCATCGTAGTCCAGCACGGCAACGCCGCCCGTCATGGTCTCGATGAGAAACTTGCTTGGCGTGGCCGAATTGTGATGTTGGAAATGCAGCCCCGACGGTCCTGTCACATCCGTGTAGCGCACCACGACCGTTTCGTGCGACATGATACCGGCGCTGACAAACGTCAAAGCCACAAGACTTGAGACGATCATCGTCCGGGGCTGTGAACTTAATAGAAACATCAAGACGGCCTTTCTAAAACGATCTGCAGGAGCTGTTCAGACTCTCAGCTTGATGTCCTCTGCGCGATTCACTTCTACAGTAGAGTGTCATCGCGCGTCACTCGATCAGGTTCTGTGGGGCGAGAAAAAGCCGGTTGTGTTGCCGCCGCTGATGGCTGGCACAATCGAGATCTCAGTTCCGGGAGGTATGGGAGTGGCAAGCCCGCCTGTGTATCGGACGTCTTCCTTTCCCACGAAGATATTAATGTGCTCCCGGATTTGTCCTTGCTCCGTCACAACGCGATCTCGAATACCTGGACAGGCGACCCATAGCGCCTGTAATGCTTCGGAAAGCGTGGCTGCAGACGCTTCAAGCTCCACCTGACTGCGGCCGCCGGCAAACGAACGCAACGGACCCGGTATGTGAAATGTGACTGACATTACCTCAGCTTGCCCCGCCGCTTCTTGTTTTTCCTGGTGGGCGGTTTCGCGCGAGATGGGCGGGCCGCGGCCGCGCGAGTCGCCTTCGACTTCCGGCCGGCGCGGGGCTCGCCGATCACGGCGCTTTTGACGCAGACCACCGCCGGCAGGCCCTCCAGAATTCTCGTCCAAGTCTTCCCTTCGTCGTTTGAGCCGTAGAGTTGTCCGCTTCGTGTGCCGAAGTAGAGGCCAGGCGGGTCGAGGGAGTCAGCCGTCATGGCGTCGCGCAGGACGGTTTCGTACGCTCCCTTCTGCGGCAGGCCGCGCATCAGCGGTTCCCATGAGGCTCCGGCGTTACGGGTGCGATAGACGCGCAGGCGCCCGTCTGGGGCGCACCGGAACTCGTCGGACTCGACCGGAAGGATATACACGCAATCGGGGTTGTGCGGGTGCATCACCATCGCAAAGCCGAAGTCCGAAGGCACCCCATTAGCGATGTCCTTCCAGCTTTCGGCGCCATCATCCGAACGATACAAGCCCCAATGATTCTGCAGAAAGAGGCGTTCGGGGCGCGCCGGGTGCATCACGAACTTATGGACGCACTGCCCGAATTCGGGATACTTTTCGGGCTGGTGCACGGTGCGGATGCCGCGGTTCAGCGCCCGCCAGCTGTGCCCGCCGTCGTCGGTCTTGTAAATGCCCGCCGCCGAAATGGCAACGTACAGCCGCGCTTTGTTCGTCGGGTCGGGCGCGATGGTGTGCAGGGTGAGACCGCCGTTTCCGGGCGCCCATCGGGGGCGGTGCGGATGATCGAACAGGCCGCGCACCAGCGACCATGTTTCCCCTGCGTCGCGCGATTCAAACAGCGCCGCCGGCTCGGCGCCGCAGTACAACACATCGGGCTCCCCGGGGCGGCCAAGGCAAATCTGCCAGATGTTCTTCAGGACCGCGCCGGTCTCGTGGGGAAATTTGAGGCTGGCCTCCTGAGGATTGGTCCAGATCTTGCCGAAATCGTCGCTCGACCGCAGGTACGTGCCCCAATAACTGTGCGTAGACGCCCACAGGCGGCGCCGGCCGGCGCGGCCGTCGTAAGCCAAGGCATAGATGGACTGCCCGTGGAAGTAAGGTCCGGCCACGTCCCAGCGACGGCGGTCCAGGGTCGACCGCAGCAGGAACGCTCCCTTGATGGTTCCGACCAGCAGCACAACGTCGCCGTCTTTCACGCGCAGGTGTCGAATGCCACGAGATACTGTGGTGAATGGTCCTCGTTGCTCGCCGGGCTGCGCCGGCGGGGCGACAGATGCAGACTGCACGGCCTCGAGCGCCGCTTGAACCTCCCCCGCCTGCTGGTATCGCTGGGCAGGCTCCTTGGCCAGGCTGCGTTGGATGATAGCCCAGAGGCCGGGAGGTATCCGATCGGGTAGCAGTGGTGGCAGCTCGTGCAAGATGGCTGAAGTGACTTCGAAGCTCGTACCTCCTCGAAAGGGCAACTGTCCCGAGGCCGCTTCATAAAGCACCACTCCGAGCGCCCACAGGTCGCCGCGGTAGTCCCCGGCCTGGCCGCGCAGGACTTCGGGCGCCATATAGGACAAGGTACCCGCAATCGCGCCGGCGCCTGCGAGAGGTCCGATGGTCTGGGTCGCTTCATCGACCACCGCCTTAGGCAACCGCCTGGCCAAACCGAAATCCAGCACTTTGACCAGGCCCTGTGGAGTGACAATGATGTTGGCGCTTTTCAGGTCGTGATGGATGACATTGCGCCCATGGGCGTGCGCCAGGGCGCCGGCAATCTGGATGCCGTAACGCAAGATGGACTCCACAGCCAAACCCGCGCTTCCAATCAGCGACTGTAATGTTGTGCCTTCGACCAACTCCATCACCATGTAGAACTCACCGCTGAACTCTCCGACTTCGTGGATGGTGCAGATGTTGGGATGGCTGAGAGCCGAGGAAGCCCGGGCTTCATGGAGGAGGTGCTCTCGAGATGATTTTTCAACCACGCTGCTTTCGCCCACCACCTTCAAGGCAACGTCTCGCTGCAGAACCTCGTCGTGCGCGCGGTAGACGACACCCATGCCTCCTTGCCCAATCTTCGAGACGATGCGATAGTGGCCAAGCAGTTCGCCGATCACCGTTGCTCCTCGGATTTCACATGCTACTTCGCGGAGGGAACCGGGTCAACGCCCCGGAATCGCCTGCTGGGGTGTAAGTAAAAGTAGGAGTCAAGCAGGGCGGCCGGCGAGAACTGTGAAAAATTGTTATTTCAAACCAACGGCACCCAAATGACAGTGATCGTTTTCGTGAAATTCGTAATACTAAGCCGAAAATCCTTTGCTGGCAGGAAAGGATTTTTCTTCGCGCTCTTGGCGCTCTTCGCGGCTTCGCGGTGAATCCTGGGCTGGACTTTCACCGCGAAGGCGCGAAGCACGCGAACGCGAAGGACTTTAGTTTGGTTGCGGCTAAGCCGCGCTGTGAAATTCGTGGCCAATAAAACCAGCCACGAATTCCACGAATTAACACGAATTAAATTCTCCACGGTCTCTGAGGAGTTCACAGCAGGGTGAATTGACTCAGCCTTCCGGCGACTCCCCTGACGATCAATCCATCCAGAAAGCCGATGAGCGCCACGTTCTTGAATTCGGGCGCAATCGTGATGGTGTTAAACGCCATGCCGGACTATTCTAATCGGTTTTATGGATGTTTGTCTGATCGACGGCACCTACGAACTGTTCCGGCATTTCTTTGCCGTTCCGTCGTTGAAAGATGCGAAGGGCCGGGAGATCGGGGCAGTTCGTGGGGTTGTGAATTCCGTCAGGGGGATGATCGATCATGGTACGACGCACCTCGGCGTGGCGACGGACCGCGTCATCGAATCGTTCCGGAACGATTTGTATCCGGGATACAAGACCGGTGAAGGGATTCCAGCGGAACTGTATTCGCAATTTCCGATTCTCGAAGATGCGCTGGAGGCAATGGGAGTCGTTGTCTGGCCGATGGTGGAGTTCGAGGCCGATGATGCCTTGGCTTCGGCGGCGGTCAAGGCGGCGCAAGACCCACAAGTCGACCGCATCCTGATCTGCACTCCCGACAAGGATCTGAGCCAATGTGTCTCCGATACACGAATCGTCCAAGTTCACCGCCGAACGCAGGTCATTCTTGACGAGGCAGCGGTCGTGGCGAAGTTTGGCGTCTCGCCCAAATCCATTCCCGACTATCTCGCTGTCGTAGGTGACAGCGCGGACGGTTTTCCCGGAGTTCCAGGTTGGGGCAAGAAAGCAGCAGCCTCGACGTTGTCCGTGTACCCACACCTCGAAGACATACCGAAAGATTGGAGAGAGTGGGTGCCCTCAATCCGCAACGCCCAGTCGCTGGCCAAAGCGCTCTTCGCTTCTTGGGATAATGCACTCCTCTTTCGCACCCTCGCCACGCTGCGAACGGACGTCCCGGTTTTCAACACCGTCGCGGACCTTCGCTGGGCTGGCCCACGGCCAGACTTTGAAGAGTTGTATGGACGACTTTTTCAGTCCGGGCGGACCACTCACTGAGCGCCTGCGTGATTGTCAATTCCGGCCGGATGTGCGCATGGCGGAGGCTGTTCTCGGTGGTCTCGAAAATCAAGACCGCATCATTAATTGAAGGGGCGGGGCGCAGTAACGTATTCCGCCCCAACGGGGCGAAAGGAAATTAGCCGGGGGTGAGCGAAGCGAACCCCCGGAAGAGGAACAACGATACGCACCCCGGCAGGGGTTGCTGGAGCTCCCCGCGCCCCTGCCAGGGCGCATTCGTTTATTGCAAATATTCCGGGGGTTCGCTTTCGCTCACTCCCAGCGCCCTTCTGGGGCGCCCGAGCGCATCTGCAAAAATACGTTGCCGGTGTAACTCACCGCGCGAGCGGATCGGGGCGAAGCTGGAAGTGCAGGACCTTGCTCGTGGTCCCTTTGCCGCCTTCCATGTGGAAGGGCGCGCGCGTGCTCACAGTCGCCCAGAGCCCCCGCCCCTTCCAGCCGCCTTTTGGATCGTCGATCCGCCCATCAAGCCACTTCGTGTAGAAGCCCATCGGATATGGGACGCGGAGAACGATCCATTTGCCGTCCTTCAGGACCAGCAGCGCTTCGGACGCGTTGCCGGTGTCGATCGGGATGTTTCTGCCCAGCCCGAGCGTGTCGAACTGATCGACCCAGGTGTAGTAGCTACCTTCGGCGCTGCCCGAATCGGTCACCCCTTTCAGTTGTGGCAGCGGCTCCGGATAAAGCGTCCATCCCTCGGGACAGTGCTGTCCTGTCGCCGTCGGCCCGTTGAGCGGTCCTTTGCACTTGCGGCGGTCGAAGCTGGCCAGATGTCCGCTCGCCAAGGCCGTCCAGTAGACACCGTTGCGGTCGATATCCCCTCCACGCGGGGAAAACCCGGGCGCCTTCGGATCCTTGAACGGCGGCTCGTACACTTCTGCCAGCGCAGTCTCCGGCGGGTTCGTCCCCGGATTCAGCCGGACGACGGCGCCGGGGAAGCCTAACACGGATCCCCAGATCGAACCGTCCGGGGCCGGGGCGACGGCATAGAAGGCGCCGCCGAACCGCTTGTCCTTCGTGGGATCGAGCGGCTGATTGGGCTCTACGTACGCGTCTCGCTTGCCGTTGCCGTTGGTATCGATGATGAGCGCGGTCCATCCCTGCGACTTCACCTCGTCGCCGGTCTCGTCGAACATCTTCCTATTCAGCCACCCGACGACGTCGCCGCCGCCGCTCGTCCAGAGCGTGTGGTTGGCATCCTCGGCGAACATCAGGTGGTGCGTGCCGAAGCACGTGCTGATGTGCGTGAGCTTCCCGGTTTTCGGGTCGTAGACGGCGAGGTGCCGGCCGGCTCTGTCAATCGGGAAGAGCTTCGCCGACGGATGGCTCGAGCCCGCCTTGCAATAATCCGGGTTCTCAGGAGGACGCACGGCGGAAGTGATCCACATGCGACCCTTCTCATCAAACATCGGATTGTGCACGTTGTTCTTGCTGGTCCAGATGGCCTCGTCACCCCAGTACGTCGAGGGCTGCAGCATCTTCGGTGACGTCGGCGGCGTGTTCGGATCGCGGACCGTCAGCTTCACCTGAGTGGCCGTGTGGCGCACCGGATCCAGGACGGGCAGATAGTCGGCGCTGAGCTCGAGTGCCCCGTAGATCAGCCCGTTGGCATTGAGTGTGGGATTCCGCCGGTCGGTCGAGACCTCATCGTGGAGATAGGCCTTGGGGTCGGCCCAGTCCCACTCTGTGATGACGACGTTACGCTCCACGCCCTGCGGCCGCGGCGGAGCCGGCGGTAATTCGCCGGCCGCGATCCGATCAGTCCAGTCCGCGAACATCGCCAGTGCCCGCTCGCGACCAAGCTGATTGAGGCCCCCGAGCATGTTGCCGCCCGCTTGACCGGATTGAATCCGGTGCTCCCAGGCCGCCATCGAGGACTCGAAAGGTGGAAGGCCTTTGGGAAGCTCCCGCGTCGCCTTGTTGCCTAGTTGATGACAAGCCCAGCATCCGCCCGACTTCAGGCTCCTGAGCCACTCCGCCTGGCTCCTCATGTTTGGCGAAATGCCGTTCCCCGAAGGACCAGTCCCGGGGAACGCGCTCTTGTCCGGCGCCTTGATCAGGGAAAACCAATAGCCGGCCGGGTAGTATTCCGCCGCCGCGAGCGGACTGGGCGCCACAACCGCCGTCAGGTTCACAGCCTTTCCCGGCGCAGCCTGGACCTTCGGCGAATCGATCAGCCCATACCCGCGGACCCAGAGGGTGTACTTCGCTTTCGGAAGGTCGGGTATCACGTACCGCCCGCGATCGTCTGTGACGACGATCTTCACGAACTTGGTCGGCAAGCCGGTCGTTTCCGCAATCACCCAGACGCCCGCTTCCGGTCCTTTCGGGCCGGTAACCACGCCGCCGATGTCATCGCTGTCGATGCGTATGGCTTCGCCGGTGGCTTGACTGGCAAGGGTCCCGCTCGTTGAAACCGCCATTACGAGCGCGATGCCGATTGCTGCGACGACCGGGCACAGCAGTCTTTTCGTTTTCATGTTTCCCCTCCTCTCGTCGCCTCAGGAGGTAACTGCACTCCCGCGGCGGCGACCCGATGCTCGTTACATGACGCGACGACGCAGTTCGTCGAACCCGCGTTACGATCCAGTGGAGATGAACAATCACAGCTCTTTTGGAGTGCGGCGATTTGTCGCCGCTTTCCTTCTGACGCCGGGGCCGTAGCGGCGACAAGTCGCCGCACTCCATATCGACTTGTCATTTGTCCGTCGTTTGCGCGCATCCCACGCCAGACACTGACTCGTACTTCTAATTGCACCTATTGGCATGGCCGATCTGTTAATAATTTGTCCAGACCGCCTCTTGTCTCATTTTCTTAATGGAATGGCACTGCTTTGGTCGAGCTTCGATACAGTTCCAACCATTGTAGAGAGTGTCCATGGGGTCGGAGCGGTAGCCAGACACAGCAACCTTTCCATTCGCACGACCAAGCACTTTTGCGAGCTCACGGTGCCCCTCGTTTGTCATTTCAAAGGCGTAGGCTTTGCTGTCGCCACGGGTTGAATGAACATATGGAGGATCGCAATAGAAGAGGGTCTCTGCGGCATCGTAAAGCTTAATAACCTCAATTGCTGGCCGGTTCTCAATTTGTACGCGGAGCAGACGTAGGGCGATTTCAGGAAGAGACTCAATACTTCCAAGCCAGCGTGATACGACACCGGACATCCCTGCCCTGCTCGTGTTTTTACAGTTCGCCCAACGGCCAAGCGAAGCTGTCTGAGCCAGCCCGGTTCTAGCTTGACGGGCACGCACAAAGAACCTTCGCGCCTTCTCTATATCGGGAATAGAATCTGATGTCTTCGACACGGCAAGGGAAAACTCCTGCCGTGAAAATGGCGTCAATCCGATTGCTTCGACAAGTTCGTTTCTGTGATCCCGAAGCACTCGGAAAAAGTTCGCAACCTCCCCGTCAATATCATTGTACGTTTCAACGGGCGAAGGATCGCGATTCAGGAGGACGGCGGCGGACCCGGCGAATGGTTCGCAGTAGTGGTGACACTTCGGTAGTAACGGGAGAAGCCAATTCAGGTGACTGAATTTCCCTCCGTACCAACCAAATGCGATTAGCTTATTGCGGCGCTTCGCGCTCAGAGCGACCGATTCGTATATCGGTGATGGAATCCTGCCCGTGGCCATCAGAATGTTACTCTTGTCACTTGCTCCACGCCGGTCTGCGATAGGGCATTTTCACGGTGTCAACTTGTTCTTCACAGGATGAGCAGATCCGACAGGCCAAATCCTTTCGGCGATGCCGGCTTCCATAGCGGGCGTCACTCTCAGTGACCTGTGCACTCTCCAAAAATTGTAAAAGGCGGAATGCAGAGCGACTGCGTACTTCAGGTACTCCCGCTTCTTCGAGAAGCCCAAAGATAACCGAGTCAGCCTCCGAATAAAAGTCCGATCGTAGTGTTTGAAAATCATGGCGAGGCGCGATCTCGCTTTGCGCTCGCAGCCACAATTGGGGCAGAATGAGTTGGAACGGCACTTGGTTCAAAACGGCAGTGATACCATCGATCCGTGCGGTCGAGACCGCGCGGATGCACTCAATGAGGTCGCTATGAGGCGTGAATTTCTTGCCGGGTTGGAAAAGAATTTTTTCAACGTTTCAAAGCCCGGCGGCTACTCCGTAGAGACGGCCCGCCGGGCCGTCTCTACAATGTCGTGGCATTGGTTTTGGTTGCGGCCACAGGCCGCCCTTTTGAAGATGCGTCACTACGCAACTTTGCCGGTCCTGTTCATGCTGGCGCTGGCGGCAAGCTCCATGCTGCCGGTCGCAACGCCAGGCGCCCTCGCGCGCAAGGCTGTTGCCAGCGATCCGACTGCCAACGCAGTCGCGGCTGCCAAAGCCTTCTTGGCGACGCTCGACGAAACCAAGCGCGCAAAGGCGAGCGTCAGTTTTACCAGCGAATACAAGACTCGCTGGTCCAATCTGCCCACCGGCATCGTGATGCAGTCGGGCGCCGCCGAACGCAGCGGCGTCAAGCTAGGCGATATGACCCCTGACCAGCATAAGGCGGCCCTCGCCCTCGTTGCCGCAACGTTGAGCCCGACGGGATACCGTAAGGTCATGAATATCGTGACCGCCGACGAAGTTCTGGAGACCGAGACCGCGCCCAAACGCGCCGCTGATAGTCGCATCCGGTTCGGGAAGGCCGAATACTACGTCGCGATTCTCGGCACGCCGTCGGTAGCCGAACCCTGGATGATTCAATTCGGCGGGCATCATCTCGCGATCAACGTGACCGTCGTGGGCAAGAACAACGTGCTGACCCCGAGCCACACGGGCGCTCAACCGTCCAAGTACACGCTCAACGGCGAGACCGTTCGCCCCCTGGGTGGCGAAAACGACAAGGCCTTCGCGCTCATCAATGCGCTGGATGCTCCTCAGCGCAAGCAGGCGATTCTCGATTACCAAGTTGCCGACACAGTCCTCGGACCGGGTCAAGACGGCAAGGTCATCCAGCCTGAAGGAGTAAAGGCCTCGGCCTTTACCTCCGGCCAGCAGCGCATGCTGCTCGATCTGATAAACGAGTGGGTCGGCATTCTGCACGAGGACGCTGCAGCCGCCAAGTTGGCCGAGATCAAGGGCAACCTCAAAGACACCTACTTTGCCTGGAGCGGCCCGACGACGAACGGAAGCGGCGCCTATTTCCGCATCCAGGGCCCGACGGTGATGATCGAATATGCGCCTCAGGGCCGGGGCGCCAACACGGATCACATTCACACCTTCTACCGGGACCCGACCAACGACTACGGAGCAAAGCTGATCAAGCCGTGAGCACTACGCGCAAGAAATCGTGGTGGATGACCTGCATCGGGCTAGTCGCGGCAGTGGCGTTTCCACGCGCCGCGGCCGCGCATCGGCTCGATGAATTCTTGCAGGCGACGCGCATCTCGATAGCTCCGGATGCAATCCTGTTGGAGATCGACCTGACTCCCGGCGCCGAGATCGGGCCGATGGTCTTCGCCCTGATCAATACGGACCGTGATGGTCGGATCTCTTCGGCGGAGGGTCGCGCGTACGCGAATCACGCGGTACGTGACATCATCCTCGAACTCGACGGCAGGCCGAAGCTCCTGGCCGTGGAGAGAACCCGGTTCCCCTCGTTTGAGGAGATGCGCGCAGGAACGGGCACGGTTCGCATCGAGGCGCGCGCGGCGGCGGTCCTCTCCCCCGGGCGGCATACGCTAAGGTATCAGAATAGCGATAGACCCGATGGGAGCGTGTATCTCGTCAACGCCCTGGTCCCGTCGAGCCCCAAGATTGAGATCACGGACCAGCATCGTGATCCGCTCCAGCGCGAAATACGATTGGGCTTCAACGTCACCTCCGACTCTACGGTTTCCATAGTATTGCCGTTGCTCGTTATCGTGGGGCTCGGGTTCTTGATTCCGATTGGGTACGGCTATCATCGAAAGCAAAATAGACATCGGACCTTGAGGTCCACCGGACTCGACATCCTGTAGAAAACCGGACTCCTGGGCAGGGGGAGCGACGCCATCAGTTCGGCAGCCGGAGCGATTGATGCGCGACCAGTTGCCAGCGACCCTTTTGATGAATCCACACGTGGATGAAGCGAAGATGAGCGGCATTGACCGGGCCCCCTTTCTGCGATGTTTCGAACCGTCCGACCGCAGTCACCACAGCCGCATCGCCGTTCGCATAAAGCCGCGCATCGAGCGATTCGTACTCGATCCTATGGTACTTGCGCGCCCCGGCGAGGTTGTCGACGTAGATCTTTTTGGTGTCCGTCTCTCCGTTAGAGTGCGTGTAGGTCAGGTCGTCGGCGAGCAGATTCTGTAGCGCAGCGGCATCGCCCTTCACCGTAGCATCGGCCCATGCCCGGTCCGCGCTCTTGACGGCCTCAACCGTCTTCGCGTCTGCCGCCAGCAAAGCGCAGCTCGACAGCAAGCCGAAAAGCAGAGTCTTCAGCATCATCATAGAGATCTCCCCTTCTGAGTAAGATTGCATCATAGAACAGCCTGGCCGTTGCGTGGAAGACAGTACCCGCGTAAGGGTGTAATTAAAAGTGCGAGTCGCCTCAGGTTCCGCTTTGGTCAGGTGAAGTTGAACCAGCTCTTTTGGAGCGCGGCGACTTGTCGCCGCTATGGCCCCGCTGTCAAAAGGAAAGCGGCGACAAGTCGCCGCACTCCATAGCGCACTCGTCATTTGTCCGTCTTTTGGGCGCATCCTCTCTAACTCTCTCGCAAGCTGTGGAGAGTTTCAATTCGTGCTAATTCGTGGAATTCGTGGCCAGTAATCAATAAAAACCGCCACGAATTTCACGAAAAGGATCACCTCACGATAGCGCCGAAAAAATTTGACTCCCACTTCTGATTGCACCCGGCGGCAATTGACCCTTTGACAGACAGCGCAAAAAAATGGTAATTGGGAAATCGATGCGGAGTGATTTACAAAACAACTCATCGGGAGGAAGCCATGTCAGTTACAAGTCACCAGGAGGGTGGTGTACCCCTTCGGCTGGGCGCCATCGCGCCCGATTTCACCGCGGAGACGACAGAAGGCACGATCCGGTTTCACGAGTGGATTGGCGACAAGTGGGCCGTGCTGTTCTCCCATCCGAAGGACTTCACGCCTGTGTGCACGACCGAGCTCGGCTATATGGCCAGGCTCAAGCCCGAATTCGACAAGCGGAACGTCAAAATCATCGGTCTCAGCGTCGATTCGGTGGACGATCACAAAAAATGGTCCAAGGACATCGAGGAGACTCAGGGGACCGCGCCGAACTATCCCATGATCGGCGATCCCGACCTCAAGGTCGCGAAGCTCTATAACATGCTTCCCGCCGAGACGAGCGGCGGTGCGAAAGGACGGACGGCGGCCGACAACGCCACGGTTCGCAACGTTTATGTCATCGGACCGGACAAGAAGCTCAAACTGATGATTACCTATCCGATGAGCACGGGCCGCAACTTCGACGAGGTCCTGAGAGTCATCGACTCGATTCAGTTGACGGCGAAGCACCAGGTCGCCACGCCTGTGAACTGGAAGAACGGTGAGGACTGCATCATCGTTCCCGCGGTGTCCGACGAGGAAGCCAAGAAGAAGTTTCCGGAAGGCTGGAAAACGTTGAAACCGTATCTGCGGGTCGTCAAACAGCCGAAATAACAGTCTTTCGCTTCGTCTCTGCCGATAACCGATGACGAAGTGGGCGCTCTCCGGAAACCATCTCGCTGGAAGTCACCTCGAGACGTCGTCCCGCGTGGTCGTGCCCAGTGTGTCACGCGTCGATGACCGTAGTTGAGAGGCGGACGGCGCCGAACGAATTTCGAATTTTCGCGGCAACTCACCCGCCTGACCCGGTCAGGAAGATTTTTGGACCCCCTCGCCCTGCCTTCGCGGGTTCCGCCGGTTAACCCAAGGTACCGGATACAAGCGAGCTGGAGCTTTTGGGTGCAGTTAAGAGTGGGAGTCGAAGTTCTGCACGATCGAGGCACCTTTTGGAGTGCGGCGACTTGTCAGCCGCTATGGCCCCGGCGTCATAACGAAAGCGGCGACAAGTCGCCGCACTCCATATCGGACTCGTTATTTGTCCGTCCTTTGTGCGCATCCCGCGGCAGAAACTGACTCCCACTTCTAATTGCACCCTTCTGAAGCAGGCGGCGGGCGGCATCCCCGCCTGCCGGGCAGGGAAGGCCCGCGAAAATCCCCTGCCGGCCGCATCATTCGCAGTGGTGGACTCCCGGCAGCCGCCGGAGGGTCGTTAATTAGGTTTTTGTACGCCGGCGGATGACAAGCAAAGCAACAGCGAGGGCGAAGAAAACCGCTGTGGATCCGATCACTAGCACGAGGTGAAGCCGCTGACCCAGCTTCATCCATTCCTCTCCTATCATGTACCCAAGCGTGATAAGGCTGCTGGACCATAGGAGGGCGCCCAAGTATGCAAACTGGGAAAACACGATGGGAGACAGCTTCGACGCCCCAGCCACTATGCCAGTGAGGTGCCGTACACCGGGCACAAAATAGCCGATGATGAGCAGATACTTGCCCCAGCGCTCAAACCAATGCTGTGTCACGGTGAGGTGTTCCGGTCTGAGGTGGAGCGTCCGGCCGAGCTTCCTCACCACACGAAGTCCGAACAGACGCCCTAGTCCGTAGCTAAGACTGATACCACAGACGCTCCCCAGGAACGCTGCCAGGTATGTTGTCCCAAGACCTAGTTTTCCCTTGAAACACAGATAACCGGCGAACGTTAGCAACGTTTCGTCCGGGACTGGGAGTCCGAAAATCCCGAGCATCAGGAGCAGAAAGATCGCCGGATCGCCGTAGCGGCTTATCCAATCGAAGCCGGTTTCCATAGGGGAGGTACTGTTTCAAAATCCCCACTGGGTAGTCAATCACAATTGGTTTTTGGATCGCGGCTGGCAGCGCCGCCGCGAGAATTGTCAGCGCTGGACGATCGAGCATCGCCAGGCCGGCGGCCTTCACTTCGTAAAGCAGCGTCTCGACGTATCGCACCGGCTGCCCCTGCCGGGGCGGGTTGGTCAGGTAGGCTCTGTTCCAGGGGTTCGCAAAAAGCGCTCACCCCTGGCTAAGGGCTCGCGCAGAAATAAATTTCCATTTTGGCGCCTGAACCAGGGACTGGCCGGATTGCCAAAAGAATGGCGCAAAGCCTTGCTGCTTCGTTACGTTGAAGGGGTTGAGGGCGCACAAATTGCCAAATCCCTTGGTAAACCGGAGCCGGAGATCGCGCGCACGCTCGAACATGCACGCGCGTACCTTCGCCAGAGGCTCCTGGAGTCGGGATGTGAGTTCACGGCAAGCGGCAGTCAAACAACGTCGCCGCCGACGAGAGCCGGTTCCGCAAAGCGGGTTGCCAAGCGTGGCGCAAAGGGATGAAATCTCATTGCCGTCGCGGGCCTGCGGGCCGCAGCCCGGAGGGCGCGTCCCGAGCGGAGGTCGGGATCCTCGACGATGTCCGATCGCCTGCGTCGCGGCGCCTCGCATCTGCCCGCCAGGCGCTTGCGCCAAAATGTGAATTTATTTCTGCGCGAGCCCTAAGGCGCTCAAAATCGAGAAGCATCGTTTCAAGTCAGCCTGGTCGTGGCGAGGGAGGCCTCATACCGCCCCGGAATGGGGAACCGCCGATGCACGCCGATTAACGCAGATCGATGCGACGAGCATCCGCGTCCATCGGTGTTCATCGGCGGTTTCAAGCCGATTAGCGACGTGGCGAACCTGAGAGGTTGTAAAGACAATGTCTGATCCGCAATTGATTCGCTGTCCCTCCTGCGGCGCAACCAATCGAGTACCGCCGGAAAAGCTCGAGGAGGGGCTTCAACCCGTATGCGGACGCTGCAAAACGCCTCTGCTCGCCGACAACAAGCCCGTGACGGTCACGGATGCAACGTTCTCGGCCGAGGTCGAGCGCTCGCCGCTGCCGGTGCTGCTCGACCTGTGGGCGCCGTGGTGTGGGCCGTGCCGGATGATTGCGCCGATGGTCGAGGAGCTGTCGGCGGAAATGGCAGGGCGTGTGCGAGTGGCGAAGCTTAATGTGGACGAGAATCCGGCGACGGCAGCGCGCTTTCAGGTGCGCGGCATTCCAACCCTGCTGGTGCTCAAAGCAGGCCAGGAAGTTGATCGCATCGTCGGAGTGCAGCCCAAGTCAGAGATAGCGCGGCGGCTGCAACGCGCCTTGGGGTAAGGCGTGTGGACCAGTCCGATCAACAAGTCAATTCCTGGACGGCAGACGGGTGCAACTAGAAGTGGGAGTCAAATTTTTTCGGCGTGATCCTTTTCGTGAAATTCGTGGAATTCGCCCGGGCTTTAGCCCTGCTTTAGCCCCTGAGGGACCGTATCAACTTGCGATGAAGGGAACCTCAGTGGCTAAAGCCACTCTTCCCGACACTCGTTCGAGCGGCACGACTGAAGTCGTGCCCTCCCGTGTTAACTGGCCAAACTCCGGGCACGGGCGAGACGGATCTTCGTGGCATGGCCGTCCCGGCCATGACCACCCAGGTAGATCTCAGAGCCTGTAAAAAATTGTAGCGCCAGCGCTCGCCGGCCTGTAAGTCCTCGCATTTCAATGCGCCTCTCCCGGCAGGAAGCTGGCGCTACGATTTTTTCACATCTTCTCCAGAAACGGGTTTTCTTCGTCTAATGACGGGTCTTCGTCGTCTAATGTCTTGAGCAGGGAATAGCCCAAAGTTCGCCCGGTGGCGCCGCAGTTCACGAGATCCCCAGGAGGTCGCATGGATGCTTTCTTCAAAGACCTGAAACACTCGCTCCGGATGTTTGGAAAAAACCCGGCCTTTACCGTCGCGGCGCTAGCGGCGTTGGCGCTCGGGATTGGGACGAACACTGCGATTTTTTCGGTCGTGAATGCGGTCTTGTTGAAGCCGGTGCCATTCCCCGAACCGGATCGTCTCGTCATGTTCATGAACACGTCGCCACAAGGCTCGGGCACGGCCGCGTCTCCCGCGAAATTCGCGCACTGGCAGCAACAGACGAGCGTGGTCCAGGACGTTTCAGCCTTCCGGAATGGAGTGGTCAATTACACGGGTGGGGAGTTCCCGGAGCAGATCCGATCCAGCCAGGTTAGCCGGGACTATTTCCGGATGCTGGGCGCGCCCATCATCCGCGGCCGCAGCTTTTCCCCGGCGGAGGACCGTCCGAAGGGCGAGAAGGTCGTAGTGCTCAGTCACGGCCTCTGGGTCAGGCGCTTCGCCAGTGATCCGGAAGTTATCGGCAAGTCGATTTCTCTAAGCGGCGATCCGCACGTCGTGATCGGTATCGTCGGTCCCAGTTTCAACGTCGAGGAGTTCGGCCCGGCACCCGAAGTATGGCTTCCCTTTCAGTTGGATCCCAACAGCGCGGACCAAGGTCATTACTTCCAAGCGGCGGGACGGCTGAAGCCGGGCATAACGCTCGAGCAGGCAAAGGCGCAAATTCAGGTCTCCGCCGGGGTATATCGGCAAAAGTTTCCCAACGCGCTTCCCCCGAACAACGGTTTCAGCGTGACGCCTTTTCAGGAAGCCTTCGTCGCCAATGTACGTTCGACCTTATGGGTCATGGTGGGAGCCGTCAGCTTCGTTTTGCTGATCGCGTGCGCCAATGTAGCCAACTTGCTTCTGGTTCGCGCGACCGGCCGGAAGCGCGAGATCGCCATTCGTGCCGCGATCGGCGCAGGCCGGGGCCGCATCATCCGCCAGTTGCTGACCGAAAGCGTGGTTCTCTCGCTGGCGGGAGGGGGGCTGGGGTTGCTTCTCGGCATTATTGGTATTCGCGCCCTGCTCTCGATCAATACGGCCGGACTACCCCGGCTCGGGCAAGATGGATCGTTGGTCGGACTGGATTGGCGCGTTCTCGGCTTCACGATTCTACTCTCCGCGGGCACGGGGCTCTTTTTCGGTCTGATACCGGCACTTCAGGGTTCCCGAACCGATCTGAGCGCAACCCTCAAGGAAAGCAGCGGACGCTCGGGAACCGGTCTTCGTCACAACAAGACCCGGTCGCTGCTGGTTGTCACCGAGGTCGCTCTCGCTCTGATTCTGCTGGTAGGATCGGCGCTGTTGATTCGCACTTTCGTGGCGCTGAGCGCGGTTGAACCGGGCTTCGATTCGAACAACGTTCTGACCATGCGCATGTCACTCACGGGGCCCCGCTTCTTGAAGTCGGCGGCAGTCGATCAAATGATCCGCGATGGCGTCGAACGCTTGCGCGCTCTGCCCGGAGTCGAGACGGCAAGCGCCACCTGTTGTGTGCCCTTGGAAGGCGGCTACGGTCTTCCCTTCCTGATCGTCGGACGGCCGTTGGAACAAGGGCCCTTTCATGGCGGGGGCGGCTGGACGACCGTTTCGCCGGGATACTTTGAGGTCTTCAAGATTCCCGTCAAACGCGGCAGAACCTTCACGGAGCGCGATGACAGCCTGGCGTCCCCTGTTGTCATCATCAACGAAGCGATGGCGCGGCAGTTCTGGAAGGACGGCGATCCGCTACGGGATCAACTCGTGATCGGGAAGGGCATCATGCGTGAATTTGCGACCGAACGGCCGCGGCAGATCATCGGCGTCGTCGCCGACAGCCGTGATGGCGGGCTCAATAACGATCCCGGACCCAAGATGTTCATTCCGCAGGCACAAGTTCCGGATGCCGCGAACGCGCTGAATGTCGGGATCTCGCCCATGGGTTGGGTCATCCGGACCCGGATGGAACCGCACGCGCTCAGCAGCCAAATCCAGGAGCAGCTCCGTCAGGTAAGCGGCCTGCCGGTATCGAATGTTCGTACGATGAACGAAATCGTGTCGATCTCCACCTCCCGCCAGCGGTTCAACATGGTGTTGATGACCATCTTCGGAGGCTCGGCGCTCCTGCTCGCCGCGATCGGAATCTATGGTTTGATGGCCTACTCGGTCCAGCAGCGCTCACAGGAAATCGGAATTCGCATGGCCCTCGGTGCTGAGCCGGGCGGAGTCAGGAAGATGGTGGTCTTTCAGGGCATGCGACTGACTCTGGTCGGAGTCGTCATCGGCATCGCATCGGCTTTCGGGCTCACGCGCTTCATCTCCACCTTCCTCTTTGGGGTTCAGGCCAGGGACCCCATGGTCTTCGTCGGCATCCCGATTCTGCTGAGCCTGGTGGCTCTGGTCGCGGTGTGGCTGCCTGCGCGCCGCGCCAGCCGCGTGGACCCGGTCATCGCGCTCCGTTACGAGTGAGAAGGCGCGAAAAAATTGTATTGGTAACCGATCGCAGCCAAATCGCCGCGATTGTTTCATGAAATTCGCGGAATTCATGGCCAAATAAAACCGCCACGCATTCCACGAATCAACCTGGCGCGGCATAGGCGCAACCAAAAAACTTGGCGATTCTTGGTGTCTTCGCGCCTTCGTGGTAAAGCCCGTCCCTAATTCACCGCGAAGACACGAAGACGCGAAGAATCACGAAGCGTTTTCCATCAGTCTAGAAATCCTTTCCAAAAAGCAAAGGATTTTCGGGTTAGTAGTACGGCGCGGCCGAGCCCCAACCGATAAATCTGGCCGCAGAGCCGGCACCCATGTACACGCGCCTGCGAATTGTGAGAGTATACGGGCACTCGCGGAGCAGGTTTCAAGACAGGGTTCAACAGATCAGGAGGACTGTATGGCTGCAATTTCGAGACGAGAGTTTTTAGAAAAGACGGCGGCGAGTACCGCTGTGGCCGGGTTCCTGGCCGAGAATATGGCCGAGCTTCGAGCCAATCCGCTTGGGTATCCGATTGGCAGTCAGATCTATCCTCACCGACAACTGCTCAAGGACTTTGCTGCGTTTGTCAAGACAATGGCCGAAATGGGGGTGCAGACGCTCGAGCTGTGTTCGCCGCTTGGTTACGGGGCCGACTTCGCTGCCCTCACCAACGGTAAGGAGGTCAAGAATATCATGGCCGATCACGGCATGAAGTCCGAGAGCGCTCATTTCAGCATGAAGGAACTGAGGGAGAAACAATCGGAGAGCATTGCCTGGGCCAAAGAAGTCGGCATTACCCAGATGATCACAGCAACTCTCGGCGCCGGTAGCACCCCGACGATGGACGACGTAAGGCGGGCAGCAGACGAATACAATAAGATCGCCGCTGTGGCGGCCCAGGCCGGCATCCAGCAAGGCCTGCACAACGAGGGCTTTGAGCTTTCAATGGTCGACGGCGAGCGGACCTACGACGTCTTGATGGAGCTGCTCGATCCGAAGCTGGTCAAGTTCCAGTTCCAGATGTCCACGGTCAGCCGCGGCTTCATCGCCGCTGACTACTTCATGAGGTACCCCGGCCGCTTCATCTCGATGCATCTGCAGGACGTGAATCTCGAGGCAGCCTCTGCAGCCGGCGGACGGAGTGCGGGCGGCGGTGCGGTGGCTCTCGGAAAGGGCAGCATCGACTGGGTGAAGACGTTTACGGCTGCGAAGGTCGGTGGCGTCAAGAACTACTTCGTCGAGCAGAACATGGAGCTTACGAAGGAAAGCGTCAGGTTTCTCAAGGGCCTCAAGGTTTGATCACGCCGCCACGCAATTCGCACCCGGATCGCTGGATCAGTGGAAGTGGGAGTCCATTCACGCTGCCGTGAACTCCTCAAAAGCTGTGGAGAATCTAATTCGTGTCAATTCGTAGTACTACGCTGTGAATTTGTGTTTTCCTTACAAGATTGTTTTGGCTCTTCTTTGGAGTGCGCAAGCTTGCTTAGCTTGGTTGCGCTTTAAGGGCGATGGAACATTTCCATCCGCACCCAAAGCGGCAGCAAGCTGCCGCACTCCAAAGAGCGCTGTGGGGTGTGATTTTACTTTTGGTTGCGGCTGGGCTGCGCTGTGGAATTCGTGGCCAATAAAACCGCCACGAATTCCACGAAAACGACCACTGCCATCTGGATGTCACCGATTTGAAATACAATTGTTCACCGTCTTTCCGGCCGCGCCGCTTGACTCCCATTTCTAATTGCACTCTTGCTACGGTGCAGCCCGATACGATTTACTGAGCCGCACCAGCTCCACCCTTGGCTTGCCGCCGGTCAGGTTCAGAACAGAGACGCTGCCAAGGTCATCATCGTCCTGACGGTCTGCCGGCAGAGTCGGGCTGCCGGGGTTGAAGAACAGCACGCCTTGGTACTCCATCTGCGTTTGTCGATGCGTGCCACCGTAAGCAACGGCATCCACCATCCGTGCGAACTTCGAGCGCAGAATGTCCGGCAACGGCTTATCCGGGAACTTCAGCCGGCCATCCCCCTCCACCACGATGTCCTTGCGAGGCAGTGTGATGTTGAAAGTGATGCCCACGCTCAGCCCGCCCGCCTCGATCACCTTGACCGGTGCGCTCCCACCGCCACCCACCGGGATATAGCCCTTGTTGGCCGTGGCCGGGACCAGCACAGGAGCGATGCTCGCGAGACGGCCCAGGATGCCTTTTTGGCCGATGTCGCCCAGGTGGACGATCAAGTCAACGCCGGCAAAAGCGTCCAGCGCTTGCTTGGGAAGGTCGCTGCCATCCGCTTTGCGGGAGTGCGTGTCGGCTAAGAAGCCAATGCGTCGGATTTCACTCATCCTCCGTTCCTCGAGTGCCATTAGATTCATGCCCCTGTTAACTCTCTCAGAAGCTGTGGAGAATTTAATTCGTGTTAATTCGTGGAATTCGTGGCCATTAGAACCGCCACGAATTCCACGAAAACGATCACTGCCATTTGGATGTCATTGGTTTGAAATCACAGTCTCTCCGGCGGCGCTGTTTGACTCCCGCTTTTAATTACACCCCTATTCCTCCGTCGGATTATACGCCGGTATCACACGCTGAGCACCTTTCTAAACCAAATGGTTGACAATACGCCCCGCGCCGGTATAGTAAACCATATGGTTCAAGATCGATCTCCATCCCTTGATCGCGTCTTTCACGCCCTGGCGCACCCCGCGAGGCGGGCGATGCTGCGGCGTCTGACTGAGGGAGAGCGGAACCTCAGCGAACTGGCGGCGCCGCTGCGCATGTCGTTTCCCGCGGCCTCCAAGCACGTCCGGGTCCTGGAGCGAGCCGGGCTCGTGCGACGCCGCGTGGTGGGGCGCGCGCATCTGTGCCGGATCGAAGCCAAGCCGCTAGCGGACGCCGGCGGATGGTTGGAGGGTTACCGGCAACTCTGGGAGGCCAACTTCCAGCGCCTCGACGCCCTGCTCGATGAACTGAAAACCGAAAAAGAGAAACGTGGACACACTAATCGCTAAAGGAGACTACCGATGAAAAGCAGCGGAACTTTGAAAGTAACGACGCCCAATGCCAAGTGATGCCGAACACGAAATCGGATCCCGCGAACGGAAACCGCGTTTATGTCGCACACGACGAGAGTTTCCCTTCAAACACGCACGTTCCTTATCGGCCAGACGCTCTCGCCTTTCAGCAACATATACGTCTCCAAAGCGTGGTTCAGAGTCGCGCCACAGGGCAATGTTCGGCATCATTTTTTGTGCCGCGCCGAAAGCGTCACTCGTCTTTTCTGTGCACCAACTCGGGAAACCTGCCGATAGGATCGATGTCCGGCTCAAAGCCCTGATTCTCTTGCGGCTCTTATGCCTGCCGCAGTCTCGAAAGAGAAATCGGAACAGTTGCCTACCTGGGGAGGAAGAAGCATGCCCTGGCATTATGTGGAGAATGGTCAGCGCAAAGGGCCTGTGGAAGATGCCGGCCTCGAGCGGCTGGCAACTCCCGGCACCATCCGCAGCCGGTCGACCTCGGGAAAATCCAAAACATGAACAGCGGCGAAGCGTATGCCGCGCTCTACCGGGAAAGTCCGGTGAGACGGTCCAAATTTTCTGGGATGAAACGGCATGCGGCGGCTTTGCTGGGATCTTTGGCCATGCTTGTCCTTTTTTACGGAACGGTTCACGCCGACATCGTTTATCTCAAGAACGGCCGGAAGTTCGAGGGGATCGTGAAGAGTGAGACCGACAAAGCCGTAGAGATCGAGGTCGGTTTCGGAACGGTAAAGCTCGACCGGGGTGACATCCAATCCATCGAACGGGCCGACGAAAATGGAATCGACCGCTTGAAAGAAAAATGGGGAAGGCAGACCGAAGCCCGGCTCAAAGCCGAGAAAGAACGGCAGTACGCACCCAAGGAGATCTCGGTGTTCGATGAGAACGGGCATCTCTTTCTTGTCACGCGCATCAACGGAAAGGTCGACGCGACGCTGCTTCTGGATACCGGCGCCTCCACCATCCTTTTGTCGCGGCAGAAAGCGGACGCCGCCAACCTCGACCTTGAATCGCCCAAGCGTGTCGAAGTGAAGATCGCCGACGGCCGCACGGTCCTGGCGATCCCCGTGATGCTCGATACGGTGCGCATCGGGGATGCCCACGCCGAGAACGTGCAGGCCGCGGTTCTTGCCGAAAGCCTTCCGCAGCAAGGCTTCGACGGGCTTCT
>WNGD01001493.1_pt1 | contig 25263 bp, 25 predicted proteins | sample 5400671 | NCBI WGS metagenome assembly WNGD01 (sample SAMN13153369, study PRJNA577476) | soil metagenome | isolation source: 40 cm soil or saprolite under grassland replicate 2 | place: USA:California | collected 2016-06-15
CCGGTGCCGAGCTCCGCCTCGATCGCGCGGACGCCGCGCGCCAGCAGCACGGCTCGTTCGTCCGCCGAGACGGCATCGAGGCGGATCGCCATCGACCACCAGCCCGAAGCCATGTCGATGTAGTGCTGCGGGCTTCTCCACGTGGTCGACTCCTCGAACCGCACCACGTGGGCTTCGCGGAAGCCGGCCTGCCTTGCGATCGCCGCGAAGGCGTCCGCATCCTCGACCGTCCGGCGAGTGATGAACTGATCGCGCGCCCTGGGCACGGGCGGCAGCGAACCGCCAACCGTGCGCTCGAGGATGGCCTGCGCCTCACTTGGCCGGGAGGGATCGACGGGCACGCTTGCCGCCATCCGCGCACCGGACTTGATGACCCGCCTCGCTTCAGTCAACGCCCGCAGCAGGTCAGGGACGAACTGCAATCCATGGCCGCAGACGGCGGCATCGAACGCGGCATCGGGAAAGAGAAGATCCTCCATGTCCATCAGCTCGAAGCGCACCGGAAGGTCCGGTGGGGCGTCTCGACGAGCTAGTTCGATCATGCCCGGCGCGAGGTCGATCCCGACCACCTCTCCACCCGGCGACACGTCGCGCGCGAGGCGATAGCTCAACGTTCCGGGCCCGCAGGCGAGATCGAGGATGCGCTTGGCCGGCCTGGGATCGACCCAGTCGATGACGGCTGCCCGACCGCGGGACTCGCTGCGTGCCATCACCTCGTCGAGCCGCTGCTTGTAGGCGGCGGCGTGGCGGCTAAAGGTGCCCGGGTACAGGTCTTTGGCGGTTGGCTCGTCCAAAAAGAAAAAGGCGGGAGCCAGGCTCCCGCCCTTCAGCATAGTCAGCCGTTAGTCCGTGTCGCGCTCGTCCTTCGTGCACGGCGCCGGGGTCGTCTGGATGATGGTGATCTGGATCGTCTCCGTGATCGTGATCATCACGGTCTGGCAGATCACGGTAATCGTGCCCGCCGAGTGATCATCGCCAAGAGCGATGACCTCGATGAGCTTGAGATGCTCGAGCTCATTCTCTTCGTCTTGCGGTGTCACGAAGGTCAGATGCGCGAAGTGATCCTCGTCGGCCTTGATGGCGGCGACGACCGGCGCCACGCTGCCGTGCAGCTGCGACTTCGCGGTCGTGAGTTGCGGCTGGACCTTGGCGGCCACCTTCGAGGTGGTCACGGCCTGCGTCACTTGGGTGCTGCAGCCGGCCTCAGCGGTGTTGAGTCTGGCGATGACGGCATCGCCCGCCTTCTTGACCGCGCTTACCAGCACCACCTTCGAGTGCTCGTCCGCCGGCTGGACAACGGCGATGGTGTTGTGGTCGTCGTGCGAAACAATGATCAGGGTCGTGGGTACAACCGCGACGGTCAGCACGCTCACCGCGGTGACTGTGATGATGCGTTCGCTGATCCACGTGGTCAGGATCGTGAACATTACGCTGCAGCCTCCTTCAGGATCGCGCTCCTCTAGCAGGATGAACGCACCGCCAAAGGGGGCCATCGGCGCCCTTTAGCGCCTGTTACCGGGTTGTGCCCGGGAAGGGCTCGGGCGCCACCTGGTTGTGAGTTTGCCGCGACTTTTGAACTCGCAGTTTATGTTGACGCCTAAACTGGAGCGCGGCTATACTTCTGCCCAATGGACTCCGGGCAGAGGGGGTGCAATCCAGTTGTCGGAGATCAAGGTCCGGGAGAACGAGACCTTCGAGAGCGCCCTACGCCGCTTCAATAAGAAGATCAAGCAGAACGGTGTTCTCTCCGAGGTGCGCCGGCGTGAGCACTATGAAAAGCCCAGCGTAAAGCGCAAGAAGAAGATCGCGGCGGCGCGTAAGCGGCGGGCTCGCACGACCTAATCGGCGCGCCCTGAGGGGAGCAGATCCCTGCTGAAAAGATGAGGCAGCGCAGCTCATCGGCGATCGAACAACTCCGGCGGCGCGGGCGGCTGTTCGCTCGCGACCTTCGGTTGGGGCATATCGGCGCCGGCAGGCGCTGGCCGCCCTATCTTCGGCCTGCTGCGATCACCCTGGTCCTGGCGCTGGCGACGGCCCTGGTGGTCGCTCAGAACTTCCTGCCAAACCGGCTCAACCTCCGGGCGGGCGAAGTCTCCAGCCAGGACGTCATCTCACAACGGTCGGTCCGCTATGAAAGCCAGACCCGGCGTGAGGAGGCGCGGGCGGCCGCCGCCGCGCAGGTGCCGGATCAGTTCGACGGTTCGGTCAGCCTCCAGCAACGCCAGGCGATCGACTCGCTGGCGACCAAGGTATCCGACCTCCGCCGTTCGTCGAGTTCCGGTCCCGATCGTTCGGCGCAGCTGAGCCTGCTGGAGCCACAGCTCAGTGATGCCCAGCGACAGTACCTTCTCCAGGCGGACGAGGGCACGGTGGCGACGGTGTTCAAGAGTGCCGGCGACATCCTGCAGCAGCTCGAGACCAATGGCATCAAGGCCGACACCCTGAAGAGCGCCTCGGACACGGCGCAGACCCGCGCGGGGGCCCTCAGGCTCGATGCGACGGGCGCCTCGGTGGTGGCCACCCTGATCCGGGCCAACTTGAAGGTCAATTACCTGCAGGCGGAGACCGTACTCAAGCGACAGCAGGCGAGCGACGCGGTGCCCGCCGTCTTCGTGACCGTCGCCCAGGGACAGACGATCATCCGCTACGGCGACCTGGTCACGCCCTTCCAGCTCGAGGAAGCCCAGGCGGTCGGCCTGCTGGCGCCGAAGGCCGACTGGGCGCGCATCCTCGCCGTCCTCATGCTGGTCCTGATCCTCTTCATCGTCGCCCTGGGCTACCTGGGCCAATTCCGGCCGGCGATCCTTCGCGACCCGCGACAACTCGCCACCCTTGGCGGCTTGATGTTGGTTCTTTTGCTGGTGGCCAAGCTGGTCGTGCCCATCAACCCCAATACCCAGTACCTGATCCCCATGGCGGCCGTGCCGCTCCTGGTTGCAGCGTTAATGGACACCGGGCTGGGGATCATCGTCGCCCTTGCCATAGGGTTGCTGACCGGCATCGTCGCCGACAATGTGCTGCCGCTTACCCTCGTTGGCTTCCTCGGGGGAGCGATTGGCTCGATCTATGTCCACCGGCTCGAGCGGCTCGGCCAGTGGGTCACCGCTGGCATCCTCGTCGCCGGCGCCCAGTTCGTGACCCTCGTCTCGCTCTCGCTGATCGAGCGCCACCAGTCGCTCGATGAAATTCTCACGATTGGTGTGCTCGCGCTGATCAACGGCCTGCTCTCCGCCCTGATCGCGGCGGGGCTTCTCACCTGGCTGGGCGAGATCACCCGCGTCATCACTCCCATGAAGCTGCTCGAATTGATGACGCCGAACAACCCCCTCCTGAAGCGCTTGATGGTGAGCGCGCCGGGGACGTACAACCACTCGATTGTGGCCGCCAACCTGGCCGAGGCCGCGGCTGAGGCGGTCGGCGCCAACCCCGTCCTTGCTCGCGTCGGCTGTTACTTCCACGATATCGGCAAGATCCGGCGGCCGCACTTCTTCGTCGAGAACCAGGCGGACATCGGCAACATCCACGAGAACCTGTCACCCACCACCAGCTCCGACATCCTGAATGCGCATGTCACGGAAGGGGTCGAGCTGCTCAAGCAGTACCATTTCCCGACCACGGTCCGGGAGATCGTGCAGCAGCACCAGGGCACGACCGTCAAGCGCTACTTCTACCGACAGGCGCTCGAGCAAGGGCTCGATGTGCGCGAGGACGATTTCCGCTACCCGGGTCCCCGGCCCCGCTCGAAAGAAGCGGCGATCGTCATGATCGCCGACACGGTCGAGGCGTCAGCCCGAACGCTCAAGGATCGGAGCACGGAGGGAATCCGGGACCACGTCCACCGCATGCTCCAGGGATTCGTCCGCGACGGTCAGCTCGACGAGTGCGATCTCTCCTTCCGCGACCTGCACCTGGTGGAGGAGGCAATGGCCAACATGGTGGTCAGCATCTACCATGCTCGCATCGAGTATCCTGCGGCGGTCGCCGAAACCGCGAAGGGAGGAGCCGGCGTCGATACGACGGGTGGGGGACACGACGGGACGCTGGACAGCGAGGACAGGACGATCCCGTTGCCGCGACCGGCGACCAGGCCGCGCCCGAGCCCGTCGTAACTACGACGTCGAGGAGGCGACGGCGAATCCCAGGACGAACAGCAGGAGAAGGCCGGTTAGCAGCCCCACCACCCACACCCACCACCGGGAGATGGCGTGGGAAAAGGGCATCGGCTCTGGCCGCGAACGGCCGTTCAGCCAGTAGATCCAGGCGATGACGAACACCGGGACCAGCGCCAGGAAGAAGAGCCGCCCCGCCACGCGGCCCGCTCGGTAGCTCGTGCTCGTGGTGTCAGCGGCGAGGTAGAGGTGCAATCTTCAAGCCCCTATTGCGATATTTACCATAGTGCTGCTTTCCGGCTCGGTGATCGTGCTTGCCTACGTCGCGGCGGCCGCCGTGATCGTTCCCGCCGTGTCGATGATCGGCTTTGGCAGGGTGCCGCGCTTCCTGCGTCGCGGTGGCGACCCGGGCAAGGCGCGCACGCGGATGGAAGGCATCGGCCTGCTCTTGATCGGCGCGTTCATTCTTGCCGACGCCCTGGCGGCGGACCTCGGCCGGCGGTCGTCGGTCCCGCAGGACTGGATCCTGCTTGTCTGGGTGGTGCTGGCGGCCGGCTTGATCGGGCTGCGCTATCTCGCCGGGCGGGACGACACGCCGTCCCAGAAACCGACCGCGTAACCGCCCCGGCCCGGGTAGGATTGTGCCGTGCTCATCCAGATGAGCCGTTTGGGACCCGCGTCCATCGCCTCGGGAGTGGATCTGGATGGCCTGAAAGTGGTGCTGCAGACGGCGGCGCGCACCATGGCCTTGCCTGCTAAGACCGTCGCGGTCGTGACCCTCACGGGCGATGAGCACCTGCGCGAGTACAACAATCGCTACCGCGGGCTCGACGAGCCGACCGATGTGCTCGCCTTCGCCGCCCGCGAGCAAGCGACCGACCAGCGTTTCCAATCGCCACCCGGCACCGAAGACTGGCTGGGTGACATCGTGATCTCCCTGCCGCGCGCGCGGCGGCAGGCGCGCGATGCCGGCCACCCCGTCAATGACGAAGTACGGCTCCTCGCGGTACATGGCTTCCTGCACCTGCTGGGCTACGACCACGCCGAGCCGGCGGAGGAGGCGAATATGACGGCGCTGACCAACCGCATCCTGGCCGCGGCGCCGTGACGCCGCACTCCGACGCCGAGTTCGAAGCCGAACGGATCGGCAGCCCCAGCCGGGCGCGCCGCGTCGACTTGCGTCGAACGCTGTACAGCTTTCGCCATGCGGGGCGGGGCTTTGCCTGGGCGCTCTCGTCGCAGGCGAACTTGCGCGTACACTTGCTGATCGCGTTCGTCGTTCTGGTGGCGGCGCTCTTCTTTCGCTTCACCGCGATCGAATTCGTCGGACTGGTGCTGTGTTTCGCGCTGGTGATCGCGGCCGAACTCTTCAACACGACGCTCGAGGTGCTGATCGATTACGCGTGGCCCGAGCACCACCCGATGATCGGTCGCGCGAAAGACGTCGCAGCGGCCGCCGTGCTGGTCGCCGCAGCCGGGGCGGCTCTGGTCGGCGCCCTCCTGTTTGCGCGCCATGTCTTCCACCTCTCGTAGCCCGGCCGCGGATATCGTGACAGCGGCCCTCGATGCGCTCCGCGCGCGCGATTGGGACGGCTTCGCGCGCCGTCTTCATCCCGACGTCGTCCACCGAACGCCTGGAGTGCCCGAGCCGATCCTGGGCCGGGAGGCCTTCGTCCTCCTGAGCCGCCAGGCGGTGGCGCGCACACCGGACGTCACGTTTGAGGTCGAACGGCTCGTGACGGAAGGCGACACCGTGGTCGTTATTGGCGAATGGACCTACACGGGCCTCGCCGGAAAAGTCCGCCAGCCTTCGGTCAGTGTCGTCGACATTCGCGACGGCCAGATCTGGCGCGACCTGGAGTACGTCGGCCTGGCGATCTAGCCATGGGACCGTTGTGGCGAGGCCCTCGCCGCCGTCTGAGCTCTGCCGCACGCAAGTAAACTGAACACCATCGCCACTCCGACTGCTGTCGAGCCGCGCCGTCGCGCGGTCGTGCAGGTTTCCGCGCTTCAATACCCCGAGTTTCGCCGCTATTTCGCCGGACAGGCGGTGTCGCTCGTCGGCACCTGGATGCAATCGGTGGCCGGCGCCTGGCTCGTGCTCCAGCTTTCGCACAACTCGGCCCTGGCGCTCGCCCTCTTTGGCGCCTTCAGCTATGGCCCGGTCTTGATCTTCGGTCTCTATGCGGGCACCCTCGTTGATCGGTATGCCCATCGGGACGTGCTGTTGCTCACGCAGTTCGTTTCGCTGGTCGGCGCCGCGCTGTATGCCGCGCTCACGGCGACGCATGTCATTACGTTGCCGATCGTCCTGGTGCTGGCCGCCGTGTTAGGGGTGAACCAGGCGCTGTACTTCCCCGCGCGCCAGGCGACGGTCCTCGAGATGGTCGGTCGTGGCGAGTTGGTCAGTGCCGTGGCGCTGAACTCCATTGCCTTCAATCTCGCCCGCATCGCCGGCCCGGCGCTGGGTGGCGTCGTGATCGCAACGCTCGGCGTCGCGGCCTGTTTCTGGATCAATGCCATCACCTACCTGGGCGTGATCGCGGCGTTGCTGACCATTCGCCGCCGGCCGCTGACCGCCGGGCCCCCGCAGACGGCGGTGCAGCTCATCACCGAGGCGCTGCGCTACGTCGCGCAAACCCCCGCGCTCGCCGGGCTGTTTGCGCTGCTGTTCGTCGCCGGCACGTTCGGCGCGAACTTCAACCTGGTGCTGCCCTTGTTCACCCGCATCGTCCTGCACGCCAACGCGGATACCCTTGGCTATCTGTTTGCGGCACAGGGGGTGGGGTCGCTGGTTGGCGCGCTGACCATGACCTTCGCCGGCGGCTTCCTGCTCGAGCCGCGCCGGATCGTGTTGGGCGCGCTGCTCTTCGCCGGCATGGAGCTGCTATTCGTGGTCATCCCCGACTTCACCCAGGCAATTCTGTTGCTGCTGGTGATCGGATGGTCGTTCGCCGTCTACTCAATCGGCACCAACACGTTGGTGCAGGTGCGCTCTCCGGACCGGATGCAGGGTCGCATGGTGAGCCTCTACTCGATGCTGTTCATCGGGGTGACGCCGATCGGCAATGTCTGCGCCGCCATCGTCGCCCACTTCCTGGGCCCGTCGGCCGCGGTCTGGCTTGGCGGAGCGCTGACGGCGCTGGCCGGCCTCGCCGTGCTCGTCTTCTTCCTTAGGAGACGCGATTGAACTCGGTCATCGCGCGCTCGAGGCCCTGCTCAATCGTGACGAGGACGGCGTCCGCCGCCCGGGACACGATGTCGCGGACCTGGGCTTGCTCGGCGGTGGTGAAGGGGCTCAGCACGTAGTCGACGCCGTTGCCGGGAGGACGGCCGATGCCCACCCGGACACGGATGAACTCCTTGCTGCCGAAGGAGGCGATCAGCGAGTCCATCCCGTGGTTGCCGGCGGAGCTGCCACCCTTGCGGATACGCAGCCGGCCGAAGGGGAGGTCGAGCTCGTCATGGATGACCAGGGTGCGTTCCAGGGGCACGCCATACTTTACGCGCAGGGCCTTGGCCGCCAACCCGGAGAGATTCATCATGGTTTGCGGCTTGGCGAGCACCAGCTCGCGGTCACCGATCCGGACGCGACCCGTAAGGGATTTCGCTTCTCGGCCGGCCACGCGGCCCTGATGGCGGCGAGCCAGCTCGTCGACGACCAGGAAACCCATGTTGTGCCGGGACCGCTCGTATTCCCGGCCGGGATTGCCCAGGCCGATCACGAGCCAGCGGTCCGAGGGCGAGGGGAGGGCCGGTTTGCGACGGAACATCGCCCCGTAGCGTAAAGCACGCAAAAGGTGGCCCCGCCGCGGCGTTGCACTCTCGCCAGCCGTGGGTTTCCTCCAGCGTCACCTCAACGCTCGGTCGATCCGCGCCCTGCTGTGGGTCGCCGGCCTGGCCGCGCTGCTGGCCGCCACTGGTGGCTGGGTGCTGCCGGCCCAGCCCTACCCGGCGCCCTGGGCCTGGATCAGCTTCATCGGCATGTGCATCGTGGACGACTTCCTGCTCGGCTCGAAGGAGGACGCCCGCTGGAGCGAACTACCCAAGATCACGCTGCTCGCCGCCATCATCGTGTTTCGGCGTCATCCGGAAGTCACCCTGCTCGTGGCGGTGGTGGCCGCACCAATCGGCAGCCTGCTGAAGGGCCAGTCGTGGTCGACGCAGTTAACGGCCACCGCGCAGTGGACCCTCGCGGCCGTCATCGGGGCGTTCACGTTTCGGCTGGTGGGCTTCGGCGACGCACCGCACTTCCTGGTGGCGACCGGGGCGTTGATGGCGGTCTACTACGCGCTCGGACCGGTTCTCAGCGCCAGCCTGGAGGCCACGCTTACCGGCACCGACTTCCGGAGTGCCTTTGCGAGCCATCGGCGGCTGGCGATCTCGATGCTGGTGGCCGGTGCGCTCCTCGCCCTCGCCTGGCGCACCTCCTGGCTCGAGCCGGCTGCCCTGAAGGTTGCGGACGGCGCGCTCGTCACGGTCGCCGGCATCTTCGCGGGTTTCATCTTCGGCGGTCGGGCCAGCCGGGTCCTGGCGCCCGGGGCGCCGGTTCCAGTCCGGCCGCTGGTGGCCGCGGGTGCAGCCCTCATCATCAGCGAGTTCACCCCCGGCCCGCTTCCATGGCTGCTTCCGCTCGGCCTGGCCGTCGCCGCTGGCATCTGGGCGGTCTGGCGGCAGATCTATCCGATCGCCTGCGGCGCGCTGGGCGCCTACTGCAACGAGGTCGTCCGGGCGGCCAACGGTGGACGGATGCCGGTCGAAGGGCACGACGTCCTGGCGACAGTCAACAGCCGCGCCACCACCTACGTCCTTAGCGGTCCGCATACGAACTTCGCATGGCTGGACGATCGCTTCATTCTGCCGCCGCCGTTTCCCGGCATCGCCAGCGCGGGCGACATCTTGATCGCGATCGGCATGGCCTGCTTCGTGGCCATGCTGATGCTGCGCCGGCCGTCGGCTGCTGCTGCCGAGGAGGCGACCGGCGACCACGCGGACCTCGAGGACATTCGGGGGAACGAGGCAGCCGCGGCCTGACCGGATCGGCCCGACGTCGTTGGTCCGGGCGGCCCTTGCGCGATCGATTGCCTCATGGTTTGTTGATCCGCACATGCGGATCTGGCTGCTCCTGCTCGCGTTGCTGACGCCGGTCACGGCCGAATCGCATCTTCCGATCACCGGGCCCGCCGCGGTCGAGCTGTATGAGCTGGCCCCGACGGCGCCGCCACCACCGGTCATCAAGGCGCAGTCGGCGATCATGATCGACGTCGATAGCGGTAAGACCCTGTATCAGCTCGATCCGCACGGACGCCATGCGCCGGCCAGCCTGACCAAAATCGTCACCGCGCTAGTCGCCCTCGACCACCTTCGGCTCGACCAGACGGTCTTGGTCCCGGTGTCGATCAACCAGCTCCCCTGGGATTCGACACGGATGGGACTGCGCGCCGGTGAGCGGCTCACGGTGCGCGAGCTCCTCTACGGCCTCTTCCTGAATTCCGGAAATGACGCCGCGATCACCCTCTCCGAGGCCGCCATGCCTCGAGCGACGTTCATCGCGTTGATGAACGCCCGCGCGGCCGCACTCGGGATGTCCGACACGCACTTTGTCAATCCGATCGGCCTGGACGATCCCGCCCATTACACGTCGGCGGCCGACCTGGCCAGGGCGTCGGCGGAGTTGATCCGGCGCTTCCCGGACGTCGCGGCCATGGCAGCGACCCCCAGCCTGACCTTGCCGGCCACCGCCACGCACCACGCCTACGCGCTCTACAACCTCAATGAGCTGGTCCGAAAATATCCCGGCGCCACCGGGCTCAAGACCGGCTGGACCGGTCACGCCGGCGGCTGCCTGATCGCCACCGCCACGCGCGACGGCCGGCACCTGATGGTGATCCTGCTGGCCTCCCCTCGGATCTTCGATGAAGCCGCCGTACTGCTCGACTACGGCTTCGCCCGCCCGTCGTAACGCCGACGGGACCTAACCTGAATTGCTGTGAGTCTGATCCCCAGGATCTCGTTCCGGCTGATGTACCGGCTTGGGTTCACGCCCTGGGACAGCGGCGTCCCGCCACCGGAGCTGATCGAGGTCATCGAGGGGGCGCGTCGCCTGCCTCCCGGTCGCGCGCTCGATCTCGGCTGCGGCACCGGGACGACCACGATCTACATGGCGAGCAACGGCTGGCAGCTCATCGGCGTGGATTTCGTCCCCAGGCCGATTCGCGCCGCCCGCGCCAAGGCGGTGGCCGCTGGCCTCTCGGTCGCGTTCCTCGTCGGCGACGTGACGCGGCTCCATGAGTACCCGATCGAGCCAGGCTTCGACCTGCTCTTCGACCAGGGATGCTTCCACTCGTTGCCGGAGGCGGCCCAGCCGGCCTACGCGCGCGAGGTCACCGGGATGGCGCGATCCGGCGCGACCTACTTGCTGTACGCGTTCGGGCGGCAGTCCGGAGCGCGGCGGCGCCGGTTTTTCCCGAAGGGCGTCGCGCCCGACGAGGTACGGGCACGGTTTTCGGAGTTCGAGTTGGTCGAGGCGAGGCCAGGCACCGATCCGTTTGGCTCGCACTGGTACACCTTGCGCCGCAGCTGATGACTTCCAGCTCGATGCGTTTGAGGCTTGAGACCCGATGGTAAGCTGACCTGCGAACGCCCCGGCACGGTGCCGAGGGCGCATTTTTGCATGGTTCGAAATCGATGACGCAGACCCTGCTCGAATTGCTCGACGGCCTCCCGGCCCGCGACCGGCTCGAGGCGTGGTGGAACGCGGCCATCGGCAGCCTCGATGCGCATGGCCTTCCGTCCAGCGCGTTGCCGGTCTTCGCGGTGTGGCTGGCGAGGCGCGCCCGGCGGCCGGTGCTCGCGCTCGTCCCCGACCCGGAAGGGTCGTTTCAGGAAGCGGGTGCCTGGTTCCGCGACGACGTGCGCACCGTGGTCTTTCCGGCCGTCGAGACGCTGCCCTTCGATCGCCTTGCCCCCGATGAAGAGACCGTTCGGCGCCGGCTCGAGGCAATCGATGCGCTCGGTGCCGGTGAACCCGTGGTCTGCTTCACCTCCTGGACGGCGATGACGCGCCCGACGCTGGCGCGGGAGGCACTTCGACGCTGGGTCTTCACGCTGAAGCCAGGACAAACCTACGCGGTCGATGACCTGGTCCGCCGCTTGACCACGCTCGGGTACCGGAGGGAGGCGCTTGTCCAGGGACGCGGCGAGTTCAGCCTGCGCGGCGGCATCCTCGATTGCTTCCCACCGGATCGGCGGCGGCCAGTCCGCAGTGAATTCTTTGGCGACGAGCTCGAGTCCCTGCGCGAGTTCGAAGTCGAATCGCAAGGTTCGGTGGGTGACATCGGCAGCGCCCGAATCCTTCCGGCGGCGGAAATCATCCTGACAGCCGAGGCGGTGGCGGGCGCGGACGGGCCGTTGCGCGAGATCGACTTCAGTCGCACCCTTCCGGAGGTGCGCGACCAGTGGCTGACCGATACCGAGCGCGTGCGATCGGGCGCCTACTTCGACGGGATCGAAGGCTTCCAGGCCTATCTCGATCCCGCGCAGCCGACGCTCCTCGACCATCTGCCGCAGGACGCCCTCATCCTTTCCCTCGACGGGCGGCGATCCCTGACGCAGGCCGAACAACGCGAGCAGGAACTCGAGGAGCTGATCGCCGTCGAGATCGAGCGCGGCGAGTTGCCGCAGGGATTGCGACCCGGCCTGGTGTCGATGGCGAGCCTGCGGCAGGCTGCCGGCGGCTGGCGGCGGCTCGAGGTCGCTCGAGGCGCGGAGCTCGGCTCGCTCGACCTCGGGTTCGAGCCGGTTGATGCCTACGCCGGCCGCATCGACGCCTTCTCCGACCGCGTGCGGACCGACGCGCGCGCAAAATCGCGCCTACTGATCGTGACCCAGCAGGAGCCGCGGCTGCGCGAGCTGCTCGAGGATCGCGACGTATACCCAGCCGGCGGAGTGTTCGTCTGGTCGCAGACGCCGCTGGCCGCGGGCCTGGTCGTTCTCGGCAACCAGCCGGTGGCGCAGGGGTTCCGCGTCCCCTCCCAGCAGCTCGAGGTTTACGGCGACACCGACCTCTTCGGTGGCCTGCGCCAGCGGGTCCGGCGCGGCGTGGTGCGGGCGCGCTCGGCGACCTGGGAGCTGGAGTTCGAGCCCGGCGACCTGATCGTCCATGTCGACCACGGGATCGGCCGCTTCACCGGCATGCGCCTGATGGGCGAGGAGGGTCAGGAGCGCGAGTACATGCAGCTCGAGTACGCCGAGGGCGACAAGCTGTATGTGCCGGTCGAGCACCTGGAGCGCGTGCAGAAATATGTCGGCGGCGGCGATGCGGCGCCGAAGTTGCAGCGGCTTGGGAGCGGCGAGTGGGACCGGGCCAAGCGCAAAGTGCGCGAATCCGTCGAGGAGGTCGCGCGCGATTTGCTCGACCTCTATTCGAAGCGGCAGCTCGTCGAGGGCCACGCCTTTTCGGAAGACGGGCCCTGGCAGCACGAGCTGGAGCAGTCGTTCCCGTACGACGAGACACCGGACCAGGTCCGGGTGCTGGAGGAGATCAAGGTTGACATGGAGGACTCGCGCCCCATGGATCGCCTTCTCTGCGGCGACGTCGGCTTTGGTAAGACCGAGCTCGCGGTCCGCGCCGCGTTCAAGGCGGTGATGGACGGCAAGCAGGTGGCCGTCCTGGTGCCGACCACGGTGCTCGCCCAGCAGCACTTCCTGACCTTCCGCGACCGCTTCCAGCCGTTCCCCGTCAAGGTCGACATGCTGTCGCGCTTTCGCTCCGACGCCGAGGCCACCGACGTCCTGCGGCGCTTGCTGGTCGGGGAGGTCGACGTCGTGATCGGCACCCACCGGCTGCTGCAGAAAGACGTGCGCTTCAAAGATCTCGGTCTGGTCGTTCTGGACGAGGAGCAACGATTCGGCGTGATGCAGAAGGAGAAGCTCAAGCAGCTCCGTGCCTCGGTCGACGTCCTCTCACTGTCGGCGACGCCGATCCCGCGCACGTTGCATATGGCGCTGGCCGGCATCCGTGACCTGTCCGTCATCCAGACGCCTCCCGAGGAGCGCCTCCCGATCAAGACCTTCGTGACGGCCGACGACGACGACCTGATCAAGGAGGTCATCCAGCGCGAGCTGCAGCGCGGCGGCCAGGTCTTCTACGTCTACAACCGGGTGCAAACGATCAAGAAGGCCGAGGAGCGGGTGAAGCGGCTGGTGCCGCAGGCGCGGGTTGTGGTCGGCCACGGACAGATGCCCGAGTCGACGCTCGCCGACGTGATGGTGAAGTTCGTCAAGGGCGAGGCCGACGTGCTGGTTTGCTCGACGATCATCGAATCGGGGCTCGACATCCCCAACGCGAATACCATCGTGGTGGTCGATGCGCACCGCATGGGGCTGGCGCAGCTCTATCAACTGCGTGGGCGCGTGGGGCGCGCCGGGCAACGGGCTTATGCCTACTTCCTCTACAACCCGCTGCGGTCGCACTCCGAGAACGCCGACAAGCGGCTCGACGTCATCTCCGAGCTGCACGACCTGGGATCGGGCTTCAAGCTGGCGCTCAAGGATCTCGAGATCCGCGGGGCGGGGAACCTGTTGGGGGTCGAGCAGCACGGCGCCATCGCGGCCGTCGGCCTCGAGCTCTACAACTCGATGCTCCGCGACGCGGTCGAGTCGCAGAAGACCGGAACGCCCGTCGAGATGCCCGCCGGGCTCACGCTCGACCTGCCGATCGAGCACTTCCTGCCGCGGGAGTACGTCCCCGACGAGAAACTGCGGCTGCAGGTCTATCACGACCTGGCGGCCGTCGTGGACGAGCAGGGCCTCGAGTCGGCCGAGCGCAACCTGGCCGACCGCTTCGGCAAGCCGCCCGCACCGGTGCGCAACCTTCTCTATGCGTTGCGGGTCAAGCTGCTCGCCCGCGCGGCGGGGATCGCGGCGGTCGAGACGGACGGCGACTGGCTGGTGATGCGCCTGCCGGCCGGCTGGAACGGTGACGAGCGACGGCTGGAGTCACAGTTCCGATCGATCCTGTACGTCCGCTTTGGGAAGGTGCGGATCTCGATGACCCAGGCCGGCGCCCAGTGGAAGGAGCGCCTGCTCGACGTGCTGGGCGAGATCGAGCGCTTGGGCCGGGTCGCCATGGCCGTCTAGCGAGGATCACCTAGCATGATCCCGTGCCGGCGCGTCGCGTCTTCACCACGGGCCGCAAATGGGAGGCCATCGTCGGCTATGCGCGCGCGGTCCGTGTTGGTCCGTCGATCGAGATCTGCGGCTGCGCGCCGACCGCGAACGACGGCTCGACGGTGGGCAAGGGGGACATCTACGAGCAGACGCGGCAATGCCTGCGCGTCATCGGCGAGGCGTTGGCCGGCGTGGGAGCCGGTTTCGACGATGTCACCCGGACGCGGATCTTTACAACCGCGCCGCGCCGCTGGCGCGAGATCGGCCGGGCGCACGGCGAGGTTTTCGGCGCAATCAAGCCGGTGACCTCGCTGGTCGGGGTGCGTGGCCTTCTCGACCCCGAATGGCTGGTAGAGATCGAGGCCACGGCGTATCGTGCCGCCGACTAGAAGCATGACGGACGACATCGCGCGGATCCGGGACCTGGTGGAGGTCGTGCGGCGCCTGCGCTCGCCACAGGGCTGCCCCTGGGATCGCGAGCAGACCCACGCGTCGCTGCGCGCCACCATGCTCGAGGAGGCCTATGAGGTCCTGGAGGCGATCGACGAGCAGTCGATGCCCAAGCTCCGCGAAGAGCTGGGCGACGTCCTGCTCCAGGTCTTGATGCAATCCGAGATCGCCACGCAGACCGGTGACTTCACCGTGGGCGACGTGGCCGATGCGGTCCGTGAGAAGCTGGTTCGCCGCCATCCCCACGTTTTCGGCGCGACCGTCGTCAGCGGTTCCGAGGAAGTGGTTCGGAATTGGGAGGCGCTCAAGGCGGCAGAGTACGGACGGGAGTCGGCGCTCGACGGGGTGCAGCGGTCCCTGCCGGCGCTGCAGTGGGCCTGGTCGTTGCAACGCCGCGCGGCCAACGTGGGCTTCGACTGGCCGAGCGTCGACGGCCCCCTGGACAAGGTCCGCGAGGAGCTCGAGGAGCTCCGTGAGGCGCCCACCGTGGAGGCCCGCGAGGCGGAGTTCGGCGACCTGCTGTTCAGCCTGGTCAATGTCGCCCGCAAGCTCGGCATGAACCCCGAGGACGCCCTTCGCGCCGCGACCGGCCGCTTCGAGGCGCGCTTTCGGATCATGGAGCAGAAAGCGAAGGGGGAAGGACAGGATCTCAAGGACCTCCCGCTGGACGCGTTGGACCAGTATTGGGAGGCCGCCAAGCGCAACGGATGACGCGCTTGCGAGTTGACGGCCCTTGCCAACCCGGGGAACCGTCCCTATAATCGGTCCGTTTTCGGGCCGGCTTGATCTTGCAACGATCCCAGACCACGTCTTGAGCACCTCCGAACCCAAAGCCTCCCGCGCGAAGGTCCACCTTGCCGCGCCCGATCGGCTCATTTGGCTTGTCGTCGGGGCGATTGTTCTCTGGGGAGTGTGGGCGTTCGGATCGGAACTGGTGCTCAACCTGCGGCTGAATCACGAGGTGCAGACGTTGCGCGATGGGAACGCGCAGCTCGCCGCCTCCAACGAGCAGACGAAGAAGGAGCTCGCCATCGGTGGCTCACCCGGTGCCATGGAGGAAGCCGCTCGCAAATCCGGCTTTGCTCGGCCGGGAGAGCAGGTTTATGTCATCGTTAAGCCAAGTGACTCGGCGACCGCGGCCGTCGTTGGATCGGGTACCCCGGCAACGGCACCGAGTCCGAGGCCATCAGTCAGCAAGCAGGACGGCGGCGGCGTAATCGGAAGAATCGCGAATTGGTGGAGGAGCTTATGGCATTAGGAGGGTCTGCGGGTTAGGTGGCAGTAACGCCTGGAACGGTAGTAGAAGGGACGGTCGTCGGGATTACGAACTTCGGGGCATTCGTTCAAATCGAGGGATCGGGGACAGGACTGGTTCATATTTCAGAGATCGCGAACGAGTACGTCCGCGATGTCAACAACCACGTGAAGATGAACGACAAGGTCAAGGTCAAGGTCCTCAATGTGGATGTGACCAACGGGAAGATGGACCTGTCGTTGAAGCAGGCGGCCGTACCGGACGGTCCCGTCGGAATGTCCGCACCCGTTTTGCCGCGCTCGTACCGTCGCGGCGGCCGCGGAAAGCGCGAGCTGCCGGAGGGCGCCGACCCGGTCTTCGAGGAGAAGCTCTCAAAGTTTTTGAAGACCAGCGAAGAGCGCCTGCTCGACATCAAGCGCAATATCGAAGCCAAGCGAGGCGGCCGCTTTAAGTAGGCTCCCGCCATCGGCTTGACGGGGGCGATTGGACGCGCCTAGAATGACGCTCTCGCCTCAATGTGAGGCTGCGCGCGGCGTGGAGCAGTGGAAGCTCGTCGGGCTCATAACCCGAAGGTCGCGAGTTCGAATCTCGCCGCCGCAACCAAGCTAGTAACAGAGGAGCCCGCGGGCTCCTCTTTCATTTCCGAGCCGTAATGATCGCCCACTCGGAGCGTTGCGTCAGGCGGATCGAGCGATCGCGCGCCAGCATCTCCTCGAGCTGCTGCAGACCGAGGCGGTACTCGAGTGGCGGCAGCATCGCCAGCGTCGAGATATAGCGGCCGCGCACGCGATCGACGACGTCGGCGATATCCAGTTTCCGGGGCTCGTCGATCAGCTGGATCCGCGGCTCATCGAACCCGGCCCGTCGCAGCTCTGCGCTCAGCACCGGGGCCGAAGGAAAGCGCGCGCGGTCGATGACCGCGATGCTCGGGAAGTAGGGATTCAGATAGAACTCCTCGACGTGCCTCGGCGTGAACGTCCAGAGGCTCAGCTGCCCACCGGGTCGCAGGATGCGCCGCGCCTCGGTGAATGCGCGCACTCGCTGGCGCAGCAGATGGACGACCATGACCATCATCACGAGCGCGGCCGTCCCCTCGCTCAGCGGCAATCGGTAGGCACTGCCCCGAACCCAGTCGACGCGGCCGGCCGCATCTTTGCCACGCGCCACATCCAGCATGCGCACCTCCGCATCGACGCCCGTGACGCGCGCCGGCGTCATCGCCGACACTGGCAGCGTCAAGCGGCCCGTGCCGCACCCGACCTCGACGACCTGGTCGCCCGGCTGCAGGGCCGCCTCGCGCAGCATGGTTTCCAGCCGTGCGCGATCGCCCGCCGATAGTGGCCGCAGCGCGTCATAGCGGGGCGCGATCTCAGCGAATGACGGCGACATCCTTGCTAAACTAACCGATGCTCTGGGCGGAGTAGCTCAGTGGTAGAGCAACCGGCCCATACCCGGTATGTCGCAAGTTCGATCCTTGCCTCCGCCATTTCCATGATGCTCCCCAGCCGGGTCGCCATCGCCGTCAGCCTTCACCACATCTTCGAGCCGGGCGAGCGCGTCGTGGTCGCGGTCTCGGGCGGACCCGATTCGCTGGCGCTGCTCTCGGTCTTGCGCGAGATCCTTCCAGCTGTTCCCCTGCACCTCACGGTGGCCCATTTCGACCATGGCTGGCGTCCGGATAGCCAGGACGACCGCGACTTCGTGGCGTCGATGGCGGCAAAGTGGGGCTACGAGTTTCAGACCGCCCGCGCCGCCGACGGGACGCCACACACCGAAAGCGCGGCCCGCACCGCCCGCTACGCGTTCCTGCGCCGGACCGCCGCCGAGACCAACAGCACCGCCATCGCCATGGGCCATACGCAGGATGACCAGGTCGAGACCCTCCTCCTCCATCTGCTTCGAGGCAGCGGCTCACGAGGACTAGGTGCGATGCGGCGTCGTGACCGGGACCTGGCGCGGCCGCTCCTCGACATCTCCCGACGTGAGATCGAGGCCTACCTGGCGCGACTCCACCTCGCGCCGCGGCGGGATCCGAGCAACGAGGACCCGCGATTTACCCGCAATCGCCTGCGGCAGCAGCTTCTCCCGGCGATCGATGCCTTCGACCCCGCCGCGCGCGAGCTGCTGGCACGCACCGCCGACATCCTGGGCGAAGAAGACCGCTTTCTCGATGAGGCGATTGCCCACCTACCTGACGCTCTCGTCCGCGACCGCGCCGCGTTTGCGGAGCTGCCGCCGGCCTTGCAGCGGCGCCTCGTCCGCCGGCTGGTCCCCGACGCGGGCTTCCTCGAGGTGGAAGCTCTTCGTCGGGGCGAGCCGCCGGCGAGCCCCGCAGCCGGGGCCCAAGCGCCCGCGCGTCTCGCGGTCACGACCTGCGCCTGTGATCCCGGGTCGTTCAAGGCCCGTGACCAGGTCGGTCACCTCGATGGCGACCTCGTCCAGCTGCCGCTGTTGGTTAGCACCCGACAGCCCGGCGCCCGCATGCGGCCGCTCGGCCAAAAAAGCGCAAAACGGCTCCAGGACATTCTGGTGGACGCCCATGTACCGCGACATCTCCGTGACAGCCTACCGGTGGTTTCGGACCGCGAAGAAATCGTCTGGATCCCCGGCGTCACGGTGGCGGAGAGCAAGCGCGTCACCTCCGCGACACGCCGCCAGCTCCATCTCGAAATAGAGGCTCGCTGAACTCGTTCTACTTCGTGTTGGTTAATAGGATTCTTAAAAATCCGGTGTTAAGATAACGTGGCCATGAGAGGCCGAAACCGCAACATCTTTTACTTCATCCTGCTCGCGGGTTTGCTGGCGATCATCTGGGCGAGTTACAAGAGTTTCAACACGATCGCCGCGCCGCAGGATAAGACGACGGCCGACCTGATCGCGGCAGCCGACGCCCACCAGGTCGACCACGCCACCATCAAGTCAAACGGCACCGAGATCACGTGGGATTACCAGGGCAACCACTACAAGACGATCTTCCGCGATACCTTCCAAATCGAGCAGATCCTGCGCGATGACAAGATCAACTTCAACACCGAAGCGCCCAGCTCGTCGAACCTGCTCCTCTCCGTCATCCTGCCGAACGTCATCCTCTTCCTGGTGATCGGCGGCTTCATGTGGTACATGCTCCGCCAGACCCAGAGCGGCAACAACCAGGCGATCTCGTTCGGTCGCAGCCGCGCCCGCCTGCTCAGCGGTGACAAGCCGGCCGTGACGTTCAATGACGTCGCCGGGGTGGAGGAGGCGAAGCAGGAGCTCACCGAGATTGTCGAGTTCCTCAAGTTTCCGGATAAATTCACCGCGCTCGGCGCCCGCATCCCCAAAGGGGTGCTGATGGTCGGCCCGCCGGGGACGGGCAAGACCCTGCTCTCCAAGGCGGTCGCCGGTGAGGCGGGCGTCCCCTTCTTCAGCATCTCGGGCTCCGAGTTTGTCGAGATGTTCGTCGGCGTCGGCGCGTCGCGTGTCCGCGACCTCTTCGACCAGGCGAAGAAGAACTCGCCCTGCATCGTCTTCGTCGACGAGATCGACGCGGTCGGCCGCCAGCGCGGCGCCGGTCTCGGCGGTGGTCACGACGAGCGCGAGCAGACGCTCAACCAGCTGCTCGTCGAGATGGACGGCTTCGAGACCAACACCCACGTGATCGTGATTGCGGCCACCAACCGCCCCGACGTCCTCGACCCGGCGCTCTTGCGGCCCGGCCGTTTCGACCGCCACGTGACGCTGGACCGACCCGACATCCGCGGTCGCCGCGCGATCCTCGAGGTGCACGCGCGCAACAAGCCGTTCGACGGGCAGGTCGACCTCGAAGTCCTCGCCCGCCAGACGCCCGGATTCAGCGGCGCCGACCTGAGCAACCTTATTAATGAGGCGGCGATCCTTGCGGCGCGCAACAACAAAAAGGCGATCGGCCAGCTCGAGCTCGAGGAAGCGATCGCGCGCGTGATCGCCGGCCCTGAGCGGAAGTCGCGCATGATCACCGAGCGCGAAAAGAACGTCATCGCGTACCACGAGATCGGCCACGCGCTGGTCGCGAAGTCGCTGCCCAACGCCGACCCGGTGCACAAGGTCTCGATCATCTCGCGCGGCATGGCGCTCGGCTGGACGATGCAGTTGCCGACCGAGGACCGCTACCTGGTCTCGCGCAGCGAGCTCAACGACGACATGGCCGTCATCCTCGGCGGGCGAGTTGCGGAGGAGCTCATCTTCGGCGACATCACCTCGGGGGCCTCGGACGACATCGGCAAGGCCACCAAGCTGGCGCGCCGCATGGTCACCGAGTGGGGCATGTCGGATAAGCTCGGTCCGCTCACCTTCGGCCACAAGGAAGAGCTCGTCTTCCTGGGCCGCGACCTTGGCGAGCAGCGGAATTACAGCGAAGAGGTCGCCGGGGAGATCGACCAGGAAGTCCATCGCCTCGTCGATGCGGGCTACCAGCGCGCCAAGAAAATCCTGACCGAGCGCCGCGACAAGCTCGTGCAGCTCGCGGAGTACCTGAAGACCGAAGAAACGATCGAGGGCTGGCAGATGGACGCCGTCATCAACTCGCCGGACGGTAAGGTGCCGCCGGTACCGGAACGGCCCAAGGCAGAAACGCCGCGCCCGGCGCCGACGCAGCCCAAGGCCGACGACCGGGGCCCCGAGATCCCGCCCGGCCGCCTGGAGCCGACACCGGCGTAGGGGAGGCGGGGGGTGCCGTTCTTCGGCCACTGGTTTTCCCTGGTCGTTGTTCTCGCGGTCTACGGCATCCTGATCGTGTTGGCGGTGTGGCTCGTCCTCTGGGCGATTCGAGTTTCTCCGCGAGGAATCCGGCCTGATAAGGCGTTGAGCATCCTGAACGAACGGTTTGCTCGGGGCGAGATCGACCAGCAGGAATACGACACGCGAAAGGCCGCCCTGCTTCGCCGCTGAGCGCCCTAAAGCACGGTAGGACAACCGCCCGCTTCCGCGTTATATTGGAAGCGACCGCTTGGATCCCTGGGACCGAGACGGAACCATGCAGAAGCCGACCATCGCCATCATCGGACCCGGCCGCGCCGGATCGGCGTTGGGTCGTGCTCTCCATCAGTCCGGCTACGCCATCGCGGCGGTCGGCGGCCGCAACCCGGACAACGTCCGCAACCTGGCGGAGGAATTGGGCGCCCGGGCCTGTCAGAGCCCGGCGACGACGATCGACCTGGCCGACCTGACGATCCTCGCCGTCCCCGACGACGTCATCCTGCCGCTGGCGACCCAGATGGTTGATTCCCTCTGCTCGGCGGCGGGCAAGGCGGCCGTCCACCTCAGCGGTGCCCAGGATCGCGCCGCCTTACGGCCGCTCGCGCAGCAGGGGAGCCTCCGTACCGGCGTCTTCCATCCGCTCCAGACGTTTCGCCGCGGACGCGAGGCCGCCCAGAACGTCGCGGGCACCTACTTCGGCATCGATGCCGACCCGCCCCTGCGCGACCAGCTGATGCAGATGGCGCGCGATCTGCATGGCCATCCCTTCGACTTGAGTGGGGTCGATCTCGCCCTCTACCATGCCGCGGCCGTCTTCGCTGCGAACTACCCGACGACGCTGCTGGCGGAAGCGATCACGCTGGCTATCGAGGCCGGGCTTCCCGCCGAGACCGCGCGCCAGGGCATGACGACCCTGCTCGCCGGCGCGGTCAACAACCTCCGTAACCTCGCGCCTGCCGACGCGATCACCGGGCCCGCCTCGCGGGGCGATCAGGGCACGATCGAGCGGCACCTCGAGGCATTAAAGCACGATCCCGAACTCCAGCGCCTCTACCGGCTCCTCGCCGATCGCACGAAACTGCTCAGCGCAAACAAGGAGGCGGCCGCATGACGACCAACGTCCGCGACCTTCGGAAATGGAAGAGCGAAGGCACCAGGTTCACGATGCTGACCTGCTACGACTACAGCACGGCGCGTTGGCTCGATCGCGCCGGGATCCCGGTGCTGCTGGTGGGGGACAGCCTGGGAACGACGATGCTCGGTTACCCCGACACGCTCAGCGTGACGATGGACGACATGATCCGCCATGCCGGTTCCGTGGTTCGCGGAGCGCCGGGCGCGCTGGTCATCGGCGATATGCCGTTCATGGCCTACCACGCCTCCGCCGAGGACGCCATCCGCAACGCCGGCCGTTTTCTGCAGGAAGCCCGCGTCGCGGCGGTGAAGATGGAAGGTGGCGGACGCGTGATCGACTACACCAAGCAACTGACTGCGATGGGCATCCCGGTGATGGGGCACCTCGGACTGACGCCCACCTTCGTCAATCAGTTTGGCGGCTACCGGGTGCAAGGCCGCAGCGACGAGGCGGCGGAGCAGATCCTCGCCGATGCGAGCGCGTTGGAAGACGCGGGGGCTTTCGCCGTCGTGCTGGAGGCGATCCCCAGTGCGCTCGGCCAGCGGGTGACGCAGGCGCTGAGCGTCCCTACGATCGGCATCGGCGCCGGACCCTATTGCGATGCCCAGGTGCTCGTCGTCCAGGACGTCCTCGGCTTGAATCCGGACCACGTCGCCAAATTTGTCCGCCAGTACGCCAAACTCGGCGAGACGATCGAGGCCGCCGCGCGCCAGTTCGATCAGGACGTGCGTAGCGGCGCCTTCCCCACCCCTGAGCACGAGTACTCCGCCCGCTAAGGCCGCCGTCATCGAGTCGGCGAACGCCATGCAGGAGCAGGCGGTCGCCTGGCGCCACGCCGGCGACGACATCGGCGTCGTCCCCACCATGGGCGCGCTTCACGGCGGCCACGATAGCCTGGTCGCCCGGGCGCGGCGCGAAAACCAGCGCGTGATCGTCACCGTCTTCGTCAACCCGGCGCAGTTCGGCCCCAACGAGGACTTCGCGCGATACCCGCGACCTTTCGATCAGGACCGCGCCCGGCTCGAGGCGCTTGGCGTGGACGCCATCTTCCACCCTCCGGTCGACCAGATTTACCCGCCGGCGTTCAAGACCCGCGTCGATCCGGGCCCGCTGGCCGAGGTCCTCGAAGGAAAGAGCCGTCCAGGCCACTTTGCCGGCGTACTGACGGTCGTGCTCAAGCTCATCAATCTGACCCAGCCGAAGCGTGCCTACTTCGGCCAGAAGGACTTCCAGCAGGTGGTCCTGGTGCGCCAGCTGGTCCGCGATTTCGGCCTCCCCGTCCGAATCGTCGCCGTGCCCACCGTTCGGCACCCGGACGGCCTGGCGATGAGCTCCCGAAACGCCTATCTCGACGACGGTCAACGTCAGCTCGCGCCGGCCGTCCACCGGGCCATCACCGAGGCCGCACGGGCGTTCACCGCCGGTGAAACGGACCCACTCCGGCTGGAGGGCGTGACCCGTGAGCGCCTGGCGGCCACGCAAGGCCTTTCTGTCGACTACGTCGCGGTGGTCGACGACACCACGCTGAGTCGTCCGCGGCGTGCCATCCCGGGCAGCGTTTTGGCGGTCGCTGTTAAACTTGGCTCAATCAGATTGATCGATAACGTGGTATTGGGAGCGGAGCGCCTCTGAGTTCAGAACGGCGCTCGAAGGCGAAGGGGCGAGTCACAACTTCAAAAGCCAAAGGGAAGCCGACCGCCAAGCCGGCACGCCCAAAACTCGCGTCCCCCGCCAAAAACGGGTCGGCGGCGGCCAAAAAGCCGGCATCGGCCGCAGCCGCCCGGCCTAAGGCGGCGGTTCCCCGGAGCCAGCCCCCGGCCCAGATCCCGGTCGTGAGCACCCCGCCGGCGGCTCAACCAGCGCCGGCTCAGCCGCCGCTAGCTCCGGGCGTTCCGATCATGCCGTTCCCCCGGCCGACGATCCTCGGCCTCGGCTCGCCCTGGCGGACGGCCGGTCGCCCGCCGGGAATGCCACCGCGCCCGGCCCCGGTCCCACACCCTGCGCCGGCACCGCAGCCCCGCCCGGCTGCCATCCCCGTCGTCACCATGCGCTTTCCCATGAGCGCGGTCGACAAGTTGATCAAGGAGGCGCTCGCCGAGGACGTGGGTGACGGCGATCTCACCACCGAGTCGCTCTTCCCGGGCAAGGTCAAGGCCCGCGGCAAGCTGATCGCCAACGAGGAGGGCGTGCTCGCCGGCCTGCCGATCTTCAAGCGGGTCTTCGAGCTGGTCGACAAGAACATCAGCTTCGAACCGCGCGCGACCGATGGGATGGCGCTCGCCGGCGGCCAGCTCGTGGCGCGCATTTCCGGCCCGGCGGTCAGTGTCCTTCGGGCGGAACGGACCGCCCTGAACTTCTTGCAACACCTGTCGGGGATCGCGAGCCAAACCGCCAAGTTCGCTAACGCCGTGAAGGGCACCAAGACCCGCATCCTCGACACCCGCCGCACCACCCCGGGTCTGCGATTCCTCGAAAAATACGCGGTCGAGGTCGGCGGCGGCGTCAGCCTGCATAAGGGGCTGTCCGACCGGCTGGTCGTCACCGAGTCGCACCTCGCGCTGAGCGAGGGTGTTCCGAGCATCGTCCGCCAGCTCCGGAAGGCCCACCAGGGCAAGCGCATCGAACTGACCGTCACGAACATGCAGGAGCTCGACCAGGCCCTGACGGCGAAGGTCAACGTCCTGCTGCTCGAGAACTTCCCGCCGGGCCAGGTCCGCCAGGCGATCGCGTTGGTGCAGGGCCGCGCCAAGGTGGAGGTCACCGGCAAGGTCGGCCTCGATAACGCGCGAGCCTATGCGCTGGCCGGCGTCGACTACATCTCGGTCAGCCAGCTGACCCAGTCGGTCAAGGCGTTCGACTTCAGCTTCCGCGTCGCCCGCTAGCCCTTTGGAATTCGCCGACCTCCTGAAGAAGCGCCGGATGGTTCGCCGCTTCTCCACGGATCCGGTTCCAAAAGACGCCCTCGAGCGGATTGCGCGAGCGGCCAAGCGGGCGCCAAGTGCTGGCTTCAGCCAGGGTCAGCGTCTGCTGATCGTTACGGACCCGGCGCTCATGGCGCGAGTCGCCGAGGGGGCCGACGAACAGAGCTACGCGGACATCGGGTACCACCGCTGGGTCAGCCAGTGCGGCGCCCAGTTCATTCCGTGTATCAGCGAACGGCTTTACCACGAGCGTTACCAGCAGCCCGACAAGCTGGAAGACGGCAAGGAGTTGACCTGGCCAGTTCCGTACTGGTGGATGGACATCGGTTGCACGGTGATGCTGATCATCCTGGCGGCGATCGACGAAGGCCTCGCCTCGGGGTTCGCCGGGCCGTTTCCACATCCGAAGGGCATGAACCTGATCCGGTCGGCCCTGAACATCCCCGAGCACTTCACACCGGTCGGGATCATGCCGGTCGGTTACCCGCTTCCGGACACTCCATCGCCGTC
>WNGD01001638.1_pt1 | contig 25256 bp, 11 predicted proteins | sample 5400671 | NCBI WGS metagenome assembly WNGD01 (sample SAMN13153369, study PRJNA577476) | soil metagenome | isolation source: 40 cm soil or saprolite under grassland replicate 2 | place: USA:California | collected 2016-06-15
GTAACGTCGAATGTAAACGGATGGGATTATAGAAACATTCCAAGTACTCGAAAATGGCTGATCGGGCCTCTTGCCTCGTCTGGAAGCGCACCCGATCAGTACACTCCTTCGTCAAGGTAGCGAAGAAGGACTCCATCGCCGCATTATCCCAGCAATTCGCGGTGCGGCTCATACTCACCTCAATTCCCAGCTCGCGCAGTGCTGCCTGATACCGTTCGCTCGTAAACTCCGTGCCGCGATCCGAATGATGGAGCAGATCGGCCCCAGGATGCCGCTTGGCTACCGCCATCCGCAGAGCCAACTCCGTGAGCACGGAATCCTCGCTTGCTGCCATGGCCCAGCCCACCGCCATGCGCGAGAAGAGATCGAGAATCACGGCCAAGTAGAGCCAGCCCTCGGCTGTCTCCACGGCTTTGGTATCCGTCACCCATTTCTGGTTGGGCTGCTGCGCCGTGAAATCCCTCTGCAGCCGATTAGGAGCAAAGCGTGCATGCGGGTCGCTCCTAGTGACTGGTTTGCGCCGCTTTTTGACTTGAGCAGACAAGCCCAACTGCTGCATCAGCCGCACGACCCGTTTGCGAGAACACTGGAGGCCACGAGCTCGCAGCGCTGCATGGATGCGTGGACTCCCATAAAGCTTTCGATGATCCAGAAAAATCTGCTGAATTTCGGCTGCAAGCCTGGCATCTTCTCGACAGTGCTGGGGAGCCTCTCGGTCTTTCCAGGAATAATAGCCACTTTCGGAAACCTCCAGCGCTTTGCAGAGGAGGGTGATCGAGTACTCCTGCCTCTGTTCTGCGATGAACTGAAATTTCACACTTGGCCGCGCGAAAAGATGCCTATAGCTTCGGACAACATCTCTCTGTTTCGTGGAAACTCATGCATTCGCAACGTCCTCCTGGTAGGCCGCTGCAAGTGTCAGCACTTTTTGCTGAGCGCGTTCCTAACTTACTGAACTGATCTGCCTCATTTCACTTCGCCCGAGGAAAGGCTCCACAGGCAGCTTCAATGTCTTCTGCATAAGCTCATCAATGGGGAGATTCTATAGGAGGATTTTTTTAGGATATCCCGCTCCTGCTGCAATAGTTCATTCTCTCGCTTTAAATGACGAATTTCCTCTTCTTGAGGGGTCTGGTGCCCGCTTCCCGGAAATGCCTGTTCTCCTTGCGAGGGATATCAGCTTACACCAATGATGCAGAGTACTGTCGGCAATGCCTAAATCTCTTGCAATTTGTGCTAACGGCTTCTGACTTGACTTTGCAAGTTGAACCGCTTCTACCTTAAATTCTCGCGTAAATGTTCGTTGTGTCTTCTGCCTCCCACGTTTTTCTGGGTCAAGTCCAAAGGGAGAGGGGAGTGTAGCATGTTGGAGCAAAAGGCAACGTAGCGGGTAGTCATCGATCCTGTGAGTTGTCAGTACAAGGCGTGTATTGGTCAAAGATGGATTTCTTGAATCTCAGTTCCTATGGTCTTCCATGCAGACGCTAGCGAAAGATGGCCGAAGCGCTAGACCAGAAGGTAGAGCGGTATGCTTTAGCTACTACCCTATCCGATCCTTCTGGCATACCCTTCGTACGAGGGTTACAGGAACGAACGAGGGACCTGGAGCACGCTCCATTCTCACTTTGCTGGAAATGCGGGATCATCTAAACAGGAGTCATCTCCTGCATGATGACGGAGTTGCCGTAGTACTCAAGGTAGACCTGTAATGGAGTCCGCAGCCTGGCTTCACAAAGAAGCGAACCCAGGACCAACAGAGGGATAAGTGAGAAGTAATTCTCATGAAACCCGGCCTGTTTGGGGGGAAGGGCAACAGTGTACTTTGCTGAAAATCAACCGAAAGCGAGGGTGTGCTGATGCTACCCGCTACAGTCATTAGGAGATTAGAAGCACTTGGAGCAATCTCTCAGCAGGGAAAACGCCTCAATGGTCTTTTCCGTCTGATGGAGAACCCCATTTTGTGGCACGAAGCCTACGCCAACATCTACGCGAATGATGGGGCAATGACGCCAGGAGTAGGAAAGGTGACGCTGGATGGCTTCTCCGAAGAAAGGGTTGCCTCAATCATCACACGGTTGAAGAACGGAACCTACCGTTTCAAACCAACTCGTCGAGTCTATGTGCCAAAGAAAAATGGCAAGAAACGACCTCTCGGTATATCTTCAGGGGACGACAAACTCGTCCAAGAAGTGGTGAGGATTATTCTGGAACGAATCTATGAACCCATCTTTGAAACGAGTTCTCACGGGTTCCGCCCAGGACGATCTCCTCATACTGCTCTCGAACAAATTGGTCAGGAATGGACAGCGGTCAAATGGATCATTGATATGGATATCCGAAGTTACTTCGACACCATGAATCATGATCTATTGTTGAGTTTATTGAAAAAGAAAATTGAGGATCACCGCTTTATCAACCTCATCAAAACCATGCTCGATGCTGGCTACTTGGAGGAATGGGTCTATCATGAAACCTACAGCGGGGTGCCCCAAGGATCGATTGCCTCGCCAATTTTGGCGAACATCTACCTTCACGAACTCGATCTCTACATGAACGACATGAAAGAACGGTTCAACACAGGGGCAAAACGTAAGCTTAACAAGAACTATCTCGTCCACTCCAACACGCTACGTCGTTTGAGCAGGAAATGGAAGAACCTGAAGAGAAAGGGGGCGAGCAAGAAAGAACTTCGAGAGGTTCGACAAGAAATCAAGCGAGTGCAGCAACAACGGCGAAAATTACCAAGTGGGGACCCATTTGATCGTGGCTACAAGCGGCTCCACTACTGCCGTTACGCAGACGACTATGCGATTGGTATCATCGGCTCACGGGCCGACGCCGAAAAGGTCAGGGAAGAGGTTAAACGGTATATTCAGGACACCTTGAAACTGACCATCGCGGAAGAAAAATCACATATTCGTCACAGCAAAGAAGGGGTGACGTTCGTTGGGTACTGGATAAAAACCTACTCCGGCGACCGCATAGTGAAAGTAAGACGTGGTTCACGCCATACCACATTCAAATCGGTGTCGGAAAGGCTCCAACTCCATATTCCATCTGGTAAGCTTCAACAATTCTGTGAAAGCAGGAGATATGGCAACTACCGTACAAATCAAGCGCTGCACAAACCAGAACTGCTGATGCTGAGCGACGCAGAGATCATCCTTGCCTACAATGGGGAACTTCGGGGATTAGCGAACTACTACTCCTTAGCACAAAATATGAAACGAGAAATGAACAGACTGCCCTATCTGTGGAGAGGGAGCCTATTCAAAACGCTGGCACATAAACACAAGACAAGCGTGATGAAAATCATGAAGCAACTGAAAACGGAAGATGGACACGTTCTCACCGTACATGGAGAAAAGAAGACTCGGACGATTCGAGTTTTCCGACTCAAAGATCTCAAGCCTCCACGGTCAAGCGACCGCAGCCTTGATTTAGCTCCCAATACATTCGCGCTCACGCTCAGTCATTCGGAGTTAATCCGACGGCTAAACACGCAGATCTGCGAATACTGCGAGACAACGCAAGGTCCATTTGAGGTCCACCATGTCCGAAAACTCAAGGACGTTGCCAAAGGGAAAGAAATGTGGCAGAAAATGATGACCGCCCGACAGAGGAAAACATTAGTTCTCTGTCTCCGATGTCACCACTTACTGCACGCGGGCACACTTCCTGACAAAGAGCACCTCAAAGCACAAGTACATGGAGAGCCGTGTGCGGTGACAAGCCGCAAGCACGGTTCGGGGAGGGGGGCACGGGCGACCCAGTAATGGGCGACCGGCCCCTACTCTACCCTAAACTGGCTAAATTCCAGTCCCTCTGGCCTACTTGCGGACGCCAGCGAAAGATGGCTGAAACGCTGGACCAGAGGAGAGGGGGGTATTGCATCTCTGCCTCTCTCTCCAACTCTTCTGGCAGACCCTCTTTACGAGGGAATAGGGACGAACGGAAGACCTGGAGCACGCTCGATCTCATTTTCTGCTGAAAATGCGGGATTGCCTAAACAGGACATTCCTGCATGGCAACGGAGTTGCTGTATTACCCGATGTAGGTCTGTAATGGATTCTGCTGACCGACACGCGCGGTACCGACAGAGGGATAAGTGCAGAGTAATCGGCATGAAACCTGACCTGTCCGGGGGGAAGAGCAACAGCATACAAGGTTTCAAAGACTGCTGTGGTTGTGCTGATGCTGACCGAAACAGTAGCCGAAAGAAACCAAGAGTATGTGGAGAGCCGTATGCCGCTACAAACGGCACGTACTGGTTCGGAAGGGGGGGTACGAGTGACCCAGTCTAACTGGGCAATCGGCCCCTACCTTACCATATCCCAGGTGAAGTGGCTCTAGAACACCCTTTGTTGACTTTGCTCTTCCCGCGATGAGGTCAGATCTCCATGATCCCTTTGGCAAGTAGGCGACGAAATCGAAATGGCTTGTGAGGCTGCCTTATACAACATCGTCTGCTTGCTGAAATCTCGTTGTGCAACCCGTGGGCTCTACAACGCACCTGAGGGACTGTCGCTCTTTGAGCTCATGCACTGGCTGGGGCATACCAATCCCGCTTCAACACAGCAATATGTGAGGGTCAAGCCAACAAAACTGGCCGTTTCCTATTCGAAAGCAGAACACAACAGCCGGTTGGTGGAAGCATTAGTCGATACCAAAGCTGATGCAAATGGCGAGGTGAACATTTATTATGTCTTAGGTGAGCATGGTCTCTGTGGGAATCCTGATTGGGCCTCGTGTTTGTATCGGATGGCATGCATCAAGTGTCCATTTTTTCTACCCAGGGATCAGGCGTTTCTCATCGAGTCGAGGAACACGGTCAAACGTTTTATGGAAGTCGTCGATCTCACCGATGAGGAGTTGAGCGCTGTCCAGGATGATTACGACAAACTAGAAAAAGCAGTCGAGCGAACGCAGTCTCTTCAGGCTCCGACTATGCTCCGAAGACGGGCCAAGGGGTCGAAAAGCCGAGGCATTCCACTCCCTGTCTTAAACAACATCCAGAGAGCTGAAGAACATCAGGATACTGGCACGATGTGATATCATGAGGAGAGATGATTTCTATTCGGAAGAATCTTCTGCACATCTAACGCGGCACAGCGCTCATGAATGACTTGCATTCTCTCTCTCCTCCTGCTCTCACTCTTTCGTGATGACTGGCGTGAGGTGCGGTAAGGCGGACAACTTTCCTCCGCGTGCTCGGCCCTTGCGGGTGGCAACATTCTTCTCTGCTGGACGCACCTGGATCGGCTTCCTTCTTCGGACTCTGAGCACCAACGGTCGACCGACCTCTGCTTGCCAATCACCTTCCCATTCTATCTCATTTTCATCCTCTTCTCTGGCTCGCAGAGCCATCGTGCTTCCTTCGATAACAGGTATATCATCACTGGCTGCGATTTCAACCAGGTACGGCTCTGGCGCGTCGATGAACCTGGCCGTGCCCATCTAGCAGGAGCATTTGCTACCAGTACACATCTGGTAGCGGCCCGTTGGCTGGATGATCGTCATATTCTCCTAGCCGACGATGCTGGACCAGGGCAGTGTCCACGTATTTATAAATTACGGCTAGAAGATTGAGGAATTATCGTACAACATGTATACTGGAGACGCGATAGGTCGATCTTGCACCCACCCGGCGCAACGACCAACCACACACGATCTTGTAATTCACGCTAGAAAAGAGTACAGAGCATGTTTGATGCCGGTCAATTAGTGCGTATTCGTGAGCGAACATGGCAGGTTCTCGAAGATCATGCAGGTCATGGCAGCAATGACCACACCCTGCGCGTACGTGGCGAAGATGGTGAGGTTCGTGGAGTTGAGCGAACATTTATTTATAGCCCAATTGCTACCAGTGAGGGCGAGGATGCGTTTGAGGAAGATGGCGGCCTGGAGCGTGTAGAACTGCTCAAAGCTCCAGAACTGCTGTGGCGACCGGGCACTCCTCCAAGCATGTGGGAACGCCTGCATACCGCATACCGACTCTCGGCTGCTCACAGTACTGATAACCTGCTCGGCCTGGCTGGCTCTCGTCTCGTGATTGAAGCCTATCAGCTTGCTCCTGTCTTGCGCGTAATGTCAGCTCCTCAACAGCGCTTCTTGCTGGCAGAAGATGTGGGAATGGGCAAGACGATTGAGGCTGGCTTGATCATGATGGAGTTGATTGCGCGTGGACGTGGCGATCGTGTCCTGATTATCGTTCCGGCGGCATTACAGGATCAGTGGGCCGATGAGCTGCAAGATAAGTTTGGTCTGCACGATTTTAAGGTGCTCGATAATGACTATCTGACCCGAGACCTGATTCCAAACCTGCCTCCAGGCGCGAATCCCTGGTACTATGCCAACCGCGTGATTACATCGATCGATTATGCCAAGCAGGAGAAGGTTCTGCGAGCTTTGCGCAAGACGCGCTGGGATCTGGTGATTGTGGATGAGGCACACTACCTGGCTGAGTCGGGCAACGAACTGAAACTCGGACGTACGGATCGCAGTCGCTTTGGTGAAATTATCGCTCAATGCTGTGACAGCTTGCTCTTGCTGACAGCAACTCCACATAATGGCTATGCACAGAGCTTCTACTCGCTTCTTCGTCTCCTGGATGATGCACGCTTTGCGAGCGCGGGAGACCTCAAGCGCGAGACGATCCAGCAGGTGGTGATTCGTCGCTCGAAAAACCAGATCTTCAAGCAGGATGGTACGCGCAAGTTTCATGATCGCGAGATTTATCATATCGAACTCTCTATCAACGACCCGGCGATGAAGGCGCAGCGCCAACTCTACGAGGAACTGAACAAGTATGTCACGAAGTACTGGCGCAAAGTGAAAGACAAGCCTAATGCTCGCGCGACCGTCGGTTTCGCGCTCACTCTTTTGAAGAAGCGCTTTGTCAGTTCGCCCCAGGCGATCCGCAATTCGTTGCAGACGCGCCTGGACGGTCTCAGCGGGGAGGGTATGGCTCCCGATGCCAGTCATGGCCTGCTCAATTCTTACCAGATGGGTGTAGCTCTGACGGAGGCCCAGCGCGAGCGGGTTGAGCGGCAGGTGCTGGTGAGCACGAATGAGAAGGATAGCAGGGAACTGGCGGATGAGAGGCGTCGCTTGAATCGTTTGCTTGAACTGGCTCGCAAGGTTGACGCGGAACACGATTATAAGGCGGCAGTCCTGAAACGCAGGCTAGATACGTTCTGCAATGAGCAGGGTCGCAAGGTGATTGTCTTTACCGAGTATAAGGATACACTCGATTACCTCTATGACTATCTGGTGACGCATGGGTACGCGGATCGTATTGCGGTGATGCATGGCCATCTGAACCGCGAGACGCGTGCGGCCCAGGAGCGCAAGTTCCATGAGCAGGGCACGTCTATCCTGCTGGCGACGGATGCGGCGAGCGAGGGGTTGAACTTCCAACATGGCTGCTGGACGATTATCCATAATGAGTTACCCTGGAATCCCAATCGTCTGGAGCAACGCAATGGACGCGTGGATCGCTGGGGCCAGCACCACAAGGTGGAAGTCTACAATATGATTCTTGGGGAGACGCTGGAGGGCAATATTCTCCTGCGCTTGCAGCAGAAACTGGAGGTCATTCGCAAGCAACTGGGCAACGTCTCTGATGTGTTGAGTGTGACAGGACCGCTCGATCTGGATAGCCTGCTGATGGATGGGGCCGCTGAGTATGAAGATGCTCCATTGCCCGATGCCGTTCAGGAGATCGACGACCGTGTGGGGGCTGCGTTACGCGAAGGTCAGGAGGCGTTAGATGCCTGTCGTGCTCAGTTCTTAATCGCACCTGGTGCTTTTGGTCCTGTAGAATACGATGAGATCGCACGCGCAGAGGCATTGACACGCCAGATCCTCCCTTCAACACAGGCGCTCACACAGTTTGTCACCACCACCCTCCCGCTACTCGGTGGTCGGGCACGCAGCATTGAGAACGACCCCCATCTGTGGATGCTGGATATTCCCCCAGAGTTGCGCAGGCCCGGTATGAAGACACGCTACGAGCAGGCCACATTTGAGCGTGATACTGCGCTGAGCGACCAGGAGCGCCCACCAACCATTGAGTTCATCGCACCAGGTCATCCCCTGTTACAGGCGCTCATTGCAGCCGTAAAGAGTGATGCGCGCATGGGCATTGGCCTGTTGAGCGGGCGTATGTCGATGCGGGTTCTGGAAGGCGTCCAGCGCGGTATCCTGTTTACCTACCTGGGACGCTGGCAGGATAAGCTCGGTGCGGTGGCAGCAGAAGAGATTCTTCCCTTCTTTATAGGAATGGATGGCCGCACACTTTTGCCTGAAGAGGCCGAGAAGCTGCTGGCAATGCGCGAAATCCGGCGCAATCCCGCACCTGCACTCCTGGCAACTGCGTATGAGCCGCGCTGGCGAGAGTTGCGCGACCGCGCCCAGGCGCTGGCAGGACAGTATTGCGCGGAGCGGGCAGCGACAATAGCGCTCTCTTGCCGCCCACAATTGGAGATTTTACGCCAGGATATCGAGCTCTGGCAGGAGGCACGCTTGCGTTATGTCGAGCGGTCTCTGGCCCGCCGTTACGAGGAGGAGACGCAGCAACTCAAACTCTTTGAGGAGAAAGAGGAGCGTGATCGCAGACGGGCGCAGGCAGCCGCCGAGGCGAGACGACAGAAAGAACTGAACTATCAACGCCTTGTGATCCAGACGCGGCGCGAGAGGTGCGAGGCGGAGATTGCGGCCATGGAGCAGATCTTTCCGGTACAGCCTGAAGCCATCGGAGCGTTAGTGATCGTACCAGCGGAGGAGTGTTGAGATGGCGCAAGCGCAGCAGGCGTTCGATACGCATTTTGAGAGTACGGCGAGTCAACAGGCCAGGGAAGCCAGTACTATTCTGATCAACCGCAATCTCTTCAGCAGCTACTACCTGGGCACGCTCTTCGACAAAGCGGTACGAGCACAGCAAGGCGAGACCGGAACCCGTATGCCCAGGAGCATTCGCCAGCGTCTACAGACGCGTTGGGATAAATATACTCCCACTCTCGGCAACAGTACAGGGTATGGACGCACGCGTGAAGCCTGGCTGGAGACTCTCATGATCGCGCTTGGCTACGAACCACTGGACCAGGCACGCGCCGAAGATTTCAAAGAAACGACCCTGCCTGATGGCTATTTCCTCTATCGTCCCGCAGATCCGGGGCTGGTGAATACTGAAAGAGGAGAGATGATCGCACTAAGGGAGGTTGCTGAAGGCAAGGGTGCAGTGTATGATCGCATTCCCTCTTCCATTCCAGGTAGTGCTGATACTGATCAACCAACTGCCGTACCCCTTTTTGATACCAGCGAGGCCGACACCATCGCAGAACCCGACGATGTGCTCGCACCTGAAGACGAGGGCAAAGATTCCGCCATCCTGATCTCGCTCCTGAGCTGGGGCACCGACTTTGACCGTCCCTTCGCCAGCCGCATGCGTCGCAGCGATATGCCGCACAAACTCATGGAACGCCTCCTCGCCTCCGGTGGCCCAGCACGTTGGGGCATCCTCTGCAACGGGCAGCGCATCCGTCTCCTGAAGCGCGACGTGGTGGCAGGTCGCCAGCAGTACTACGAGGTAGACCTGGAGGCGCTCTTCGATAACCGCAACGAGCAGGACGCCAATCTCAAAGAGCAGGGCTTCGATACCTTCTGGACGCTCTTCCGTGCCCAGGCGTTTCAACCCGGCGCGGACGGACGCTGCTTACTGGATATCCTCGAACAGGAGAGTCGCAAGCACGCGGAAGGCGTCAGTGCACGCCTCAAAATCAGCGTCTTCCAGGCTCTTGATACGCTGATGTCGGAACTGGTCAACCGCGCACGCACACTGAGCACACGACCAGTGACCCAGGAAGATACCGAACTGGACCCACAGATGCAGGCACGCCAGCAGCGCACACGCGAACTGGCAGAGCAGGCGCTCAAAGACCTGCCCACTCTCTATACGCAATCGCTGGTCTACCTCTACCGCCTGCTCTTTGTGCTCTATGCCGAGAGCCGCAACCTGCTGCCTGTTGATAATGCCGTCTATCGCGATGCCTACAGCCTGGAACCCCTGCGTACGGAGATCGAACTGCCGGGCGCAGAGACACGCTATCGCCCCGACTCGTTCCGTCTGTGGGAGACCTTGCAGGCGCTCTTCCGCCTCATCCATCGCGGCTGCAACACCACGCAACTGGTCGTGCCCGCCTACAACGGCAACCTCTTCGATCCACACAGCGTCTCCCTGCTGCACACGATCCGCATCTCCGACGACGCGCTCTATCGTCTGCTGCTGCCACTCTCAGTCACACCACCCACAAAGGACCGTGGGCGCGAGCGCATCGACTACCGCGACCTGGGCGTAGAACAACTCGGCGCAGTCTACGAAGGGCTGCTAGAATTCGAGCCACGCGTAGCAAGTGAACCCATGGTCGAGGTCCGTTACAAAGACGTACGCGTCATCATCCCCAAACGCGAGCAGCGCGACTACAAAGTCGAGCGCGACATCGAGAGCGGACAATTCTACCTGGGACGTGGCGCGGGCCGCAAGACCAGCGGCAGTTACTACACCCCGCAACCCCTGGTAGACTTCCTGGTCGAGCGCACCCTCAAACCGCTCGTGCAGGGCAAGAAACCCGAAGAGATCCTTGAATTAAAAGTCGTCGATCCCGCCATGGGATCAGGAGCCTTCCTCGTTGGAGCCTGTCTCTACCTCGCCGACGCCTACGCCCGTGCCGTGCGCGACCAGGAACGGCTCAACGGCAACCTGCACAGTAGCGACGAATTAGTGACGAGCCTGGCTGTGGATACTGCAATGGCAGACATGACAATCAACAGCGAGAGCGCGGAAGAAGAAGCCGAGATAGCAGTCCAGGCAGCAGAAGAAGATGGCGAACTGCTAGAGGATGCCACGCGCCCCTATCGCCGCCTCGTCGCCGAACGCTGTCTCTACGGTGTCGACCTCAACCCCATGGCCGTCGAACTCGCCAAAGTCTCGCTCTGGCTCACCACGCTGGCCGGAGACAAGCCACTCACCTTCCTCGATGCCAACCTGCGCTGTGGGAATAGTCTGATTGGAGCGCCACTCCAACGTGCAGGCCAGGGGCAGGAGAATATCTACACAATCTATACGATCCATCCAGAGGCAAACAAATGCCTTGCTAAAGAGCGTGGTGATACGCTCGCTTCGCGTGGGAATAAACGGGGAAAAGCATCGCTGTGGGACGAGGAAGAGAAAGAGGAGCAATACACGATCTTTGATGAATTGGACGATGTGAAGGATACCGTGCCGACCCTGGTAGATCATCGATGCATGATTGCAGAGCAGCCGAGCGATACAGTAGAAAATGTACATGCAAAGGCCGCTATCTTCCAGCAAGAGGTCGTCAACAACGAGAAGCGGCAGATGCTTGAGCGTATTTGTAATCTCTGGGTCGCTACCTGGTTCTGGAAGCAGCCATCCCAAAAGAAGAAACCAACTGACGCTGATTGGGTACCACCGCTCGACGGTCAGATATATCGTGAACTGGTGAGCTATATACGTGAGCAGTTTCATGAAGGTCTCGGTCAGTTCGTTAAGATCGATCCCCTTCCCTATTTCGCTGAAGTGGAGGAGATTGTCAAGGAAGTGTGTCCCTTCCACTGGGAATTAGAGTTTCCCGAAATCTACTTTGAACCTGATGGGAGGTCACGCACCAATCCAGGTTTTACTGCTGTGCTCGGTAATCCTCCGTGGGATCTCGTAATGACCAACTCTCTAGAGTTCTTTTCCACATATGATCCAGGTTTTCGTGAGCTAGAGCGTGTAAAAGCATTGGATCGTCAGCGTGATATCTTGAATGATGAAGAGGTAAAAGCAGAATGGGAATCATATGTCAGAAACTTGGATGCTCAAGTAGACTACTTTAGTTCCAGTGAATTATACGAATATCAAACAGTAGAAATAGACGGTAAACGTACCAGAGGACATGCCAACACCTTTAAACTTTTCTTGGAGCGCGCTCTTGATCTACTGCACAATGAAGGCGTATCTGGCATGATTGTACCTTCTGGCATATATACAGATCAGGGCTGCACTGGTCTGCGCCAACTCTTTCTCAATCATGCTCACATTGAATATCTATTCTGTTTTGAGAATAGGCGTGGCATATTTCCAATCGATAGTCGTTTCAAGTTCGTCCTATTAGGTGTTCGTAAAGCACCTGCATCCGCTTCATTTGATGCCGCCTTCATGCTTCATGATTTAGAAGTTCTTTCCGCACCAGAGGAGCATTCTGTTACAGTTCCTACAAAACTTATTCGTCGTTTCTCTCCCGATACTCTTTCAATCATGGAGTTTCGTTCACAACGCGATATTGACATCATTGCGCACATATACGGCAATTGGCCCTTGCTTGGAGAGACAACGTGGGATATTACATTTGCACGTGAATTTAACCTGACAGACGATCGGCATTTCTTCAATCAAAAGGATATTGGCTGGCCACTTTATGAGGGTAAGATGATACATCAGTATACCCCTCGCTACAGTAAACCGAACTACTGGATTGAGGTCGAAAAGGGGCAGGAAGAACTAGCACGTCGAGAAATCCAGCGTGCCGAGGATGCAGTGAAAGAATATTTACGCTCTCTATCTCATGGCAGCAAATCCTCTAAATCGCAAGCTAACCTCTCTGCTCTACTCAAGATGTCAGGACGTGGTCCCTTGACAATAGAGGATGTGCGGTTAACCACAGAAATCCCTCGCTTAGTATTCCGAAGAGTAGCATCCAACACTAACGAAAGAACAATAATCTCAACTATCCTACCAGATCATGTCTTTGCTGTGTACACAGTAACGGGTCTTGTTCCCTGGCAATTCAATGCTCAAAAAGCTGTTGCGCAATTGCGAGATATTCGGAGTTGCTATACGCCAACGCTGCAAGCATCTGAATTAATGTATCTCTGTGGGGTTTTCAATTCCTTCAGCCTTGATTATGTGATCCGCTTCAAAGTTACCACAGATGTAAACATGTTCCATATCTACCAACTCCCCGTCCCACGCCTCACCCCCACCGATCCCTACTGCCAGGCCATCGCCCACCGTGTCGCGCAACTGGTCTGTATCGGACCCGAATTCGATGTGCTGCGCAGGGAACTATTGGGCGATGTGAATGCGCACGTGGCAACCATTCTGGATGAGCGACAGAAATTGCAAAATGAGATCGATGCGCTGGTGGCACACCTGTACGGGTTGCACGTAGAGGATCTGGAGCACATCCTCTACGCGCCGTATACGTTCCCACTGGTGAAGCCGGTGGTCAAGGATGGTGTGATGGCGGCGTTTGGGCGGGTGGAGGAGTTGTTGGAGCGATGATTGGCTCGGCCTGGTTCACGCGCTTGAGAATAATGCGGCCAATTCGTTATCTAGCAATGTCGGTGACCCCAGGGATTATGTAGGACCTGCCGAGGTCTCATGTGTCGCGTGTCTCATACGACAGTGATGCGTTAGCTGGGAAGTCGGGGCAACCAGGCGAAAAAGCATGGTTGTGTTTGTCCCCCGTCCTCCTACCGTTTGCGATTTTTCTTGCGGGACTCTTTGACCATCTTGTTTTTGGCTTTCTTCTGCACAGCCTCGCGTTGGCGGTTTTCCCTGGTGGAGACCTGCGCGTGGATCGTCTGGTGTGCAGGTGAGGGAGAAGACGCCTCGGGAAGCTTGCTGGACCGTCGCTGCATGAGTTCTTCAGCCGAGAGCAGGCCAAACTCGACCTGCACATCGTCCCAGTCTCCCATGAGCATGAGATCGACGCACCTGGCCGCATATGCCCGCTCTATCAACGGAGCGGCCTCTCTGGCGTGGAGTTCCACCAGGGCCAGAACGAGAAAGCTATTGACCTCAGGATCGTTTTCTGCAAACAGCTCTAATTGCTCCATCAGGAGTTCCACACAGGCTGGACGGGCTTCTGGCCAGCGGGTCCCGATCTTTTCAACGCAGCTAATCGCGCTGATGAGGACCTCTTCATCAGAAGAAATGTCAGTGATACAGGTCGCCAGTGCTGGAAGGGCGGCAGGACCGATCATGCCAAACACCTCTGGCAGTTCCTCTGTCACCCAATCGCTCTCTTGCATCGTTTCGAAGAGCAAGAGGAGAGGCTCAATTGCTGCCTCGGCACGCAGTTGTCCAAGCGCTCGCCAGGCGTGGAGCGGTGCCCACACTTCCAGACTCTCCGAGTCGGCCCAGTTCAGTTCTTCATCAGTCGCCATACGGATCAGATCGGGAATATGTTCCGGGCCAAGCCCCAATTCCAGGTAGTTGGGCCAGTTCTCTGGAAGGCTGTTCTTCCCTTCCCCATACGTGAGCAACTGATCGACAGGCGGCATATAGCTTGTACGAGCGCTCTCCATGACAAAACTCCTTCCCTGTAGGTTTCCATACCACATAGCGAAAAAGTGCATCTCTGGAAGGGTATGATACCATACCGCCTGGCGCAGGGAAAGGAGGAGTTCTCCCGAGAAGATGGTCGTATGAATGGCGAGGTGATCTATGCTTAGACTCGTATTATATTATTTACATGAAAAGTATAGAATGAAGCAGTGTTATACGGAATTACATTTCAGAAGTGAATGGATGGATTCTAACTGCTCTTGCTCCTGCATCATCCCTAATCTTCGGTTCCGACTCGATGCCTCATCTGCATATTTCAAAGCCATTGCAAAATTGCCACGTTGCTCTTCCAGTGTTGCCAGCTGTATCAGGACCGTCGGTATATTCGCACTTCTTCCTACCTCGCGAAAGCAAACCAATGACTTGAGATACATTTGTTTAGCAGCTTCAAGATTGCCGAGTTGGTGTTCGATAAAACCGAGATTACTCAATATTCCCCATGCTAGTTCCATATTAAAAGCGGGTCTTTCTCGTCTTCCCGGAAAACGTTGATCAGGCAGGAGAGCTGAGCAATGAGGACAATTTGCACTACTTCACTATCAAAAACATGAGTAAGCGTTGAGTTTAGTGTAATATCCTTGAGGGCATTTCGTAACTTGGCAGAGTAAGGTAAGCTGATGCTTGACGAGGCTTAGTCCCCTCGGCAAGGAGATCAGCTTTATGATGCCATTAACCGTAACAGATCATCAGGCACCAGTCCCGTCTCCATCATATCAGCGTGGGCAAGCCCGACTAGGTCCGGCCCTACACATTGATGCTCTGACCCTGGTCACAACCCTCCATTTGCTGGTGCTCTGCCAACTGGCTGTTCGCCTGGCCCATCACCGCTGTCCGCCTCCATTACCTGCGGGCCCAGGAGGCGCTCCACGAACCTACAGCGAAGAAACGCTCCTGCTCATTGGCCTGCTGCGCACTCTCTGGAGGCTCTCGTATCAGGATATGCACGATTGGTTGAAGCAATGGCCTGCATTGGCTCTGGCTTGCGGGTTGCCGTTAGGCAAAGATGGAACCCCACGCATTCCCAGCGCCTCACAGCAATGCAAACGTCGTCGTGCTGCAGGGGCTCCTGTGCATGAGTCTCTCTTCGTGCTCACCGTCTTGCATGCCATGCGACGGCGACTCATTGGAGCCCGTGACCTCATCATTGATAGCGTCCCCATTCTGGCTTGGAGACGCCGTGACCCCGACGCTGCCATCGGGCATGCTCCCGCTCAGCATCCGCGTCCCTTGCTATTGGGCTATCGGGTGCATACCTTGCTCTGTCGCGGTTCAGGACTCCCCATCTTTTTTCTCCTGTCTCCTGCCAACGTCCATGATGCTCCTTTTGCTCCACTCTTGTTGGCATGGGCTGTCCGCCTCTACCAGATCCGTCCTCGCGTTATCCGTCTCGATGCCGCCTATTGGGGCTTGCGTCTCATTGCCTGGATTCACCGCGTTGTGGGTGCCATTGCGGTCATCCCTTGGAATCCCAAACGTCAGAAGAATCGCTCTTGTTTACCTCCCACCTGGACCAAAGAAGAACTCGGCAAACGTAGCAGCATCGAACGCTTTTTCGGGCGCGTCTTCCTCTTCTTTCGTCTTCAGCGTCCACCCCTATGTGGCGGGTCTGCCATCGCCTCGCAGGTCGCATTGACCTACACCGCTTCCATCGTCGTCGCTTTGGCTGCCCAGCAGGCAGGCCGTCCTGATCTCATCCGTTCTCCTAAGCGGGTCTTAGCTCATCTTTGGGAGAAAAATGAGTTATGAAATGCCCTCATCCTTTTCTATTACTTGCGCTTGTACCTATTTTGTCATATCATCGTTCAGCAATGATACACTGAGAGAACGTGATATAAAAGGAAGGGTAATGGCAATATGAAAGAACAAGACTTAGCAATGAGTCCCATTTCCGTTTTCTATTCCTATGCTCACGAAGATGAGAAGCTGCGCAATGCGCTAGAGCGCCATCTCAGCGCTTTGCGCAGGCAAGGAATCATTGCAGAGTGGCATGACCGCCAAATTGTAGCGGGGACTGACTGGGCAAAAGCCATCGATGCTCATCTCTTGACTGCTACGGTGATTCTCTTGCTTATCAGTCCCGACTTTATGTCCTCCGATTACTGTTATGGTATTGAACTGGATCGTGCCATAGAACGGGACCACGCGCATAAAGCACGCGTCCTCCCAATCATTCTTCGGCCTACTGATATAGAGGGAGCACCATTTGCCCATCTCCAGTGTCTGCCTCGCAATGGCAAACCTGTTACCATGTGGCTCAATCGTGACGCGGCATTTCTTGCTATCGTGAGAGAAATTCGTGCAGCCCTCGAAGCGCTGCGTCCAACTCCCCATGTAGCCTCTCAATCATCTCCGTCTTCGATCCAGCCACCCGAAACACGCTTGAATGTGTTTGATCGTACTTTTCTTTGTATTCCAGAAGCCGAGGAACAAAAGCCGCTTCTCCAGGAACAAAAACGCAAGGAGAAAGAGGGATCGAGGTCAGCCAAGATCGTCCCAACAGTCGCCCCTCACAACGATGTCGTTGAACGCATAGTAGGGTTCCATGGAGAACGCAATCATGTATTCATCAAGAGCCAGCTTCAGGCAATGCGATACGATATTTTCGCCTTTTTTCGTGGCACCTGTCATCTGTTCTATGAAGATTGGCCTGCTCATTCCGTATTAAATGGTGTGCCTCTGACGTGGATTTGTGGAAATTTGCATATGGAGAACCTGGGTAGCTATAGAGCAAACAATCAAATGGTGTACTTCAATATGAATAATTTTGATGAGTCCTCGCTCGCTCCTTGTACATGGGATTTGGCGCGTTTTCTGGTTAGCGTGTTGATCAGTGCCCATCGAATTAAAATCAGTCAGGAAAAAGCGTTGAAGCTCTGTGATGCCTTCTTAGAGAGCTATACGAAAACTCTGGTGAATGGCTCTGTTAGCCAGATTGACGAAGGCAATGCCGTCGGTGTCGTCAAAAATTTGCTTATTGCGGCAAGAGAACGCCAGCGGAAAGATTTTCTGGATAGGCATACCGAGCTTACCAAGAATGGACGCAGACTGCGTAGGGGGCGTAATACTCCTATGAGCATGCAAGCAGGTGCAGAAATTACCCTCCTCCTGAACAGATGGGGAAGAGAGCAATCATCCCCAACTTTTTTCAACGTATTGGATGTAGGAGAGCGTGGGGTTGGAATAGGTAGCCTGGGGACAGAGCACTACGTCGTGCTTGTCGAAGGAAAAGGCTCTCCCGATCAGAACTCTGTCTTAGACCTCAAGGTAGCTTCTTCCACTTCCTTCTTACCGCTACGTCAGCCACACTGGTCGAGTGAAGCGGAAAGAATAGTAACTATCCAAAGGTGGATACAGGGAATTCCGCCTGCACTACTGGCCACAGTGGAACATTATGGCAAGTCGTATATTTTGCGAGAACTCCAACCAGCCGAGGACAAAGTGCAAATAGCGTCATTAGATGGGAAGATGCAGCACCTCAAAGAGTTGGTATGTACCATAGCAAAGATTGTTGCCTGGGGACAATTACGCAGTGGTGGATCTCGTGGTTCAGCAGATGCTGCTGATCTGAAATCCTTCGTCCAGAAATCTTCTTGGCAAGATTCTTTGATGCGATATGTCCAATCATATGCTCTTAGAGTAGAGAAATACTATCTCATATTCAATTCAAGCCTTGATCCGATGTGATGAACAGGGAGTAACGGTAAAAGAAAAAACTGAGGACCTCTGTCGCACCCTGTATTGATAACATATGTTACACTAGAGATACCCAACAGAACATATCTTGAGGCAACATGTAGAAAGAGGGGCATATGCAACCGCTCGCGCTCGTACAAAATGTCTGTGCGGAATACCAACGCTATATCGAAACCACCTTCCCCATCCTGGATGAAGGGCTGCACCAGCGGATCAACGAAAAGATCAGCGACGAGAGCCTGCTCTGGAAGGGACCTTACGTGAGCCTGAGCCGTCCCTTCGCCAGGGGCGCTACCATCGCAAATCTGGTGCGCGAAAAGGTTCTTGCACCACAGACTGGCACGATCTTCTCAGGCTGGACACTCTACGATCACCAGGAGCGAGCAGTTCGCCAGCTCGCCAGCGGTCAGAACACCATCGTCGCCTCATCGACCGGGAGCGGCAAGACCGAGGCGTTTCTCATCCCCATCATCGATTACTGCCTGCGCCACAAGCACATCGCAGGCACGAAAGCCGTCTTGATGTATCCCATGAACGCCCTCGCCAACGACCAGCTCAAACGTTTACGCCGTCTGCTCAAAGATACCGGTATCACGTTCGCCAAATATACCGGGGATACACAGCATCGTGGCCCTGATGGAGAACGCCCCGACGATATCCCGACAGAAGAAGCGCTCAGCCGCCAGCAAATCCAGGCCGATCCGCCCGATATTCTGCTGACCAACTACGCCATGCTGGAGCTATTACTGGTACGCCGTGAAGACCAGCACATCTTCCGCCATCAGCAGATGCGCTATCTGGTGCTCGACGAAGTGCATACTTATGGAGGCGCACGCGGCATTGAAGTCGCCTGCCTGATCCGCCGCTTCAAAGAGCATGTCGAGAGGAGTCATGGCGGCCTGGTCTGCGTCGGCACCAGCGCAACGGTCAAGGGCGATGATGTCGGAGAAGTCGCAGCATTCGCCAGCAAGCTGTTCGCAGAGCCATTTCCACCTGAAGCCATCGTGATGGAGCGCTTTGATCCTCCCATGCCACTCACCCATTTCTACTGGCCGAACGCTCCACAGGTGCTTGAACAAGATCTGATCGCGTTCAATCCCGCCGACGAGGCTGCTGCTCTGCGTCTGGCGGAACAGCTCTGTGGCCGGTCCATTCCCCAGGGAACCAGCACGGCGGAGCGACTCTGGTCGCTGCTGGCGGAGAACGCGTTGATCCACCTGCTTGAAGAACACCTGACCATCCCGCGTTCCCTGGACGAACTTGTCGCGTATCTACAACAACAACCAGAACGCCGGGGAGTCGTGGCGCCAGCCCTCGCACGTGAAATCACCGCGTATCTTCTGCTCGGCTCGCTTGCCATTGGCACACAGGGACCGCGCCTGCGCCCCAAAGTCCATATGTTCTTCCGTGGCCTGGAAGGCTTCACACGCTGCCTCGTCTGTAACGCTGTCTGGGAAGCCGGCATTGAACTCTGCCCCAACTGTAGGGGGTGTTGTCTCCCGCTGGAGGTCTGTCGCTCATGTGGGCAGGATTTCTGGCGTGGCATCACAACGATGGATCTCTCACCACTCGACATGCCTGGCACACGAGAATATAAAGCGTCCCATAGCGGCCAACCGCGCGCGTATGAATTGCAGGCCGATGAAAACCGCGACAGTACTCCCAGACGCACACTCCATCTCACCATCGATATCCATCGTGCCGCGCAACTCAGCGAAGACGACGAAGGTGAGGACAGCACCGACGGGACGGACGAGAGTGAAGCTTCTCCACAGGCCAATGGAAAATCGGTACGCATGACGAGCGCATCCATGAAAGAGATCGGCGTCTCACTCACAGACATCTACGTCTGCGGCCAGTGCGGACGTGCCACGCTTGAACCGCCGCCAGGATACCAGTGCGTTCACGGGTGCGAAGGCCGCGTGAGCAGAATGTTTTACCATGCCGGGCGTATCTCACAATGCCCTGCCTGCCGGGCCCGCTATGGATCACGCGAGATCGTCACCACCTTTGGTACCAGCGTCGCCGCCAGCGTCGCCGTCCTGACAAGCTCGATCATGAAACGCCTGGACGAGCAGGAGCGCCGCCTGCTGATCTTCTCCGATAACCGACAGGATACCGCCTTTCAAGCAGGCTATCTCGCCGACAAGAACGGGCAATTTACCAAGCGTCAGCTCATCTACCAGGTCGTAGACGACGAAGCCGAACAGGGCCATCCTGCCGTCGGGCTGGCAGACCTTCCCAGACTCCTCTACACCTATGGCGTGCGTCTGGGACTCCTCGAAGGCGCAAAACGGGAGCGGGAGCGCGAAGACATTATCCGTGGAGAGACCTGGCCTATCCTGGCAGAATTTGCCCGTGGTGGCAATCGTCGTCTCTCCCTCGAAGGTCTGGGCCTGATCCGTGTGAACTACCACAAGTTGCGCGAGGAACTGGCCGGGTATGACGAGGCCAGAGAAATTGCGCGCCTCTATCACCTCACGCCCGATGAACTCTATGCGCTTGCATCAACCATCCTGGACGAGATGCGTACACGACGTGCGCTTGATCATCCCATGCTCATCAGCCCGATCCAGTTTCGCGAAGAAAAAGTCGAGGGATTTGACCGCGACCTGCGTCCCATCGGCTACGGAGACAGGTCCGTTCCGCGTGGTCATGCCTACAAGATCCTGCCACTTTCCAGCAGAAGCGGGAGTCCCGCCCAGTTCCAGGTCTACTTCAAGAAAGTCCTGGGCCTTCCAGACAACGGTGCAGCAGTTGAGCCAGTGCATAAAATCGTCACCATCCTGCTCGAACTGGGATATCTCCAGCAACCAACGATCGGCAAGCCAGAGGACAACAAGCGTGCGATCATGGTCGATCACCAGCGCATGGAATTGGCACCAGTGCGAGAGGGCGAAGGCTATGAGTGTAACGCCTGTCGTCGCGTCTATGCGCACAACGTCCGTAATATCTGCCCGGCAACGCGTTGCGCGGGCACGCTACAACCCTTACACTCCAAAAAAGACAACTACTACGTGCACAGCTACCTGGAGCGGCAACTCGTCCGTCTCACTCCGCACGAACACAGTGGCCAGCTCGACGGCAAAATGCGCGAGGAGTACGAAGAAGCGTTCCGAACTGGCGATGTCAATATCCTGGTCTGCACACCGACGATGGAACTCGGCGTCGATATTGGCGATCTGCCCACCGTCATGATGCGTAATATCCCCCCCAGTCCCGCTAACTACGCCCAACGCAGCGGTCGTGCAGGCCGTGCCGAACGGATCGCGCTGATTACCGCCTTTGCCCAGAACCGTGGCCACGATAGCTACTACTATGACAGGCCAGCAGACATGATTCGTGGCGTCGTGCGTGCCCCCGTCTTTGGCTTCGACAACCAGCGCATCATCCAGCGCCACCTGCACGCCCTTATTCTAGAGAAACTTCACGAGCAGTTCCCCAGCGTGCTCGGCAAGATCGTCGACGACAATGATCGCGTGACCGGTATACACCCTCTGATTGTCGATCTCAAGAAGCGCCACAGTGTCATCCAGCAAGCCGTTGCCAGCGCCTTTACACGTGATATCCACTCTGGCGGACTTCCCTGGCTCACCGAGGACTTCGTTGGTCGCGTCATCGATGCCTTCCCAACCGCCCTTGAGCGAGCGTTCCGCCCCTGGCTGATTGAGCGCCGAAGTATCCTCGACGCCCTCGATGAAATTCCCACGCGGCGTCCTACCCTGGAGCAGAAAAAGCGCCGCGAGGTCCTGGAGACGCTGCTCTACAAACTGGAGGAAGATCCGTTGCGTGCGTACACCCTCTCGTATCTCGCCCGCCAGGGATTTCTCCCCGCCTACGTCTTTGTCGGCGACCAGTTCCGCATGATCCCGCTCGGGGAAACGCGCGATCCGCTCTTCCGTTCCCAGGATCTTGCCATCACCGAATTCGCGCCCGGCAACCTCGTCTACTGCGATGGCAACGTCTACTCAATCATCGGCTTAGATTTCCAGCGTAGTGATGCCCCCGAACGTGACATACAATACCGCGTCTGTCCACGCTGCCACTGGGTCACACTCATTCCAACCGCCCTGCATTGTGAAGCCTGCGAAGCCGAACTCGATGTCTATGCATACATTGAGGGCCGTTCTTTCCTTGGTTCAAACACACGCGCCATCTCCGCCGCCGAAGAGGCGCGTGCCGGTGAAGGCTACGATGTGCACGAATACCTGCTCAACGAAGGCCACTCCGGCGAGCGCCGCATCGGCCCGGCAGGGTTTGACCTGGACTACCATCGTAACACGACCATCTTTGCCACCAATACAGGCTTCAATCACGGCACAGAGAAATTGCCGCAAGGGTTCCTCATTTGCACCACCTGTGGTCACTGGCACGACCCACACCAGCCAGAATGGGAACTGCGCCACAAAAAGCGTTGCTCTGGGATCGTGCGTGCCTTTCACCTGTCCTATAAGCTGGAAACGGATGTTCTCGAAATCGATGTTCCCGGTGCGATGCTGCCGCTGTATAGTCTGGATGCACCACCTGACAGTCGCGAGAGACTCCTCGTCACGTTGCGCAATGCCCTGGTCCTGGGAGCCAACATCATCCTCCAGACGCAGGAAGGCGAGATCACGGGTTTTGAACGCGAAGTCGCCCGTGACGCATACTTCCAGCAACAGATCGTCCTCTACGACGATGTTCCAGGTGGCGCAGGCTATGTCGAGCGCCTCTCTCGCCTGCTCCCCGAAGCCGCAGCGACAGTGCTAGAACGCCTGGAACAATGTAACTGCGTCGACTCCTGTTACCGCTGTCTGCGCAGTTACTACAATCAGTGGGAACACGACCTGCTAGACAAGCGGCTGGTAATAGACACCTTACGCCAACTCGCTGCTGCTTCACAGATGGCCAGCAGTTCATTCTAGAGACAGGAACAGGAGAAAAACAGCGTGACAAACGACGAGTACCACGCTTCCGTTGTGCCAGTTCCCTCCCCCTGGCTCGATATCTTGCTAGATGCACTTCGTCGTATCCAGCATACCCTGCTCATCGTCAGCCCTTACATCAAACAAGAAGCGGTAACCGTGATGGAACAGGCGCTATTAGCTGGAATGAGCGGACGAAATAGAAACATTGAAATCCGCGTCATCACCCGTGTCAATCCCGAAGACTTCCTGAGCGGAGCCTGTGATATCTCTGCATTACAACAACTCCTGAACTGGTCAATCACCATCCCTGGTAGCACCATCGAAATGCGCGCCATCCCCAACCTACATGCCAAAGTCTGGATTTGTGACAGGCAACTGGCAATCATCGGCTCAGGAAACGCGACCCTCCCCGGCCTGAGCCGCAACCTGGAATATGGTCTGGCCGTCGCCGATCCTCAGCTGGTCGAGCGCATCCTCAATGACTGGCAACAGTGGTGGGATCCGGCTCACCACGTCGAAGCTCCGGTAGTAGATGATCTCTCCCAGAAGCTTCAAGCCATCAAAAAGAGCGATGACATGCGCCAGATCCAGGCTCAAAACGAACGTCTCACGCAACAAGTAAGAAGACTCCCACGTGTTGGCAAGGCTGTAACATTTTCGCGAAAAGAGAAACGTCTAGCATCACCAATCATCAAAGAGCCATCATTCCCAATCTCTCTCACTGACCCCAACCTGAATGTCATCGACAAAACAGCATATATCACTCTCCCGGCCCCGAATGGCCTGACAGAACCAGATATCTCTCAAGAAACAATCGATGTCTCGGTCATAGCCTTCTGGCAAGCGCTGAACTGGGTACTTCCTTTTGATGAGACTGCGCCAGGAATGATCTCCGACAGCATAGCCCCTGATGCATATCTAAAACTGTCCTGGAAATCGACACCCATAGAACATCAGATGCTACAACTCATCTGGGCAGACGGGAGGCGCTACTCCCAGGCTTCGCTTCCAACTCACAATGAGACGGTGAAGCAGTCATGGGCCATTACGCTCAACAGGAAACAAATACGTGCCCTCGGAGATGTGTTACGGATCTTGAAAGAAGAAGATTTCTTTGTGAAGCGAGCACAACAACAATTCCACGTACGCCTAAATACATCTCCATATACTCTTTCCATTGCCTATCTGCGTAATCCCATGGATCGCTTTAGTAGTGTTGCCATGATCACACCATGTACCGCCGCGAGTATCCCAGGCAACTTCCAAATACTACATCCTCCTCTCTCATGCATTACTATTGCCCACGAACACCTGCAAAACGCGCTCATCACACTCAAACAGGAATGGGAGAGTATGCATACAACTGGCTATCCCCTCACCATTGTAGAACTCAGCTTTGCGACTCCTGGCGCAACCTCGTCCCTCACCCTCTCAACAGGCCAGATAGAAGCATCTATTACCAGATCAATACCAGGCACTGACTGTACCTTTGCCGGATCAGAAGCTAGACTCCGTATCGATATTGATGCCTTACAACAAGTAATTGCTAGCCGTTCCGAGAATGTTCATAGCTGGCGCTTGTGTGTGGATCGCTACGCCGATGCTGTCCAATTTGTCCCGGAACTGGCTGTGTTTGCAGATACGACATTAGTATGGCGTCACGAGATGCGGAATCTATGAAGAAAAGATGGGTAAGTGATGGTAAATCACTCAACACAACAATATTTCCACAATGGACAGTTCCTGGTAGTGGTTAGGTAGTAAGTGAGAGACCTCTATTCTACTCAACAATAAACCACTTCGTGAACGCCTCATGAAACGCATCAGGTTTGGAAAAGGAGAACGTTTGTCGGTAGTGGCTCATTTGAGCAGGATAGCCTTGTCTAAATTATAGCGATGGAGGAAGAGGAGCAAGCACGTCTCGTGCATGACCTCTGACTTTGAAAACGACAACGTCATGCGCACGAAACGAGCGAGGCGTTGACGCAAAGTGTTATTCCAGCGCTCCACGTGGGCGGTTTCTCCTGTCTCTTTTCCCACAGCGAAGTGTTGCTCCTCAGGAATCACCGCAGCATACGCTGCCCAGAAGTCGGTGAAACACTGCCCCTGGCGATATCCCTGCGGAATCGCTTCCCACAACTGCTGGCACGTCCGTTTGCTCCGATCACCCACTGCATAGGCGACCACCTGCCGGCTCTTTCGGCAGAGGGCAATCCAAATCCAGGAGTCGTGGGCTTTTT
>WNGD01001496.1_pt1 | contig 25242 bp, 25 predicted proteins | sample 5400671 | NCBI WGS metagenome assembly WNGD01 (sample SAMN13153369, study PRJNA577476) | soil metagenome | isolation source: 40 cm soil or saprolite under grassland replicate 2 | place: USA:California | collected 2016-06-15
GCGTACTGGCGGAGCGTCGAGCAAGCGGAACGCCACATCGAGCGGCTCGCCAAAGAAGCCGTTGCCGTCGTCGTGGACCTCGCCAGCGTGGACGACCGTGCGTAGCCTGAGCTGGCGGGCCGGATGCTCGAGCGCGGGTACGCCTGAGTTGTAGTCGGACAACAGGGCGGCCAGGGTCGGGATCAAGGGATCAATCAGCAGCGTTTTGGGAATCTCATCGGCAGGCCTGACCAATGCGAGCACGCCATCACCGCGATCGGCCAATCGATCGAGGTGGTGATCGCCAATCCCGACCGCGCGAAGGGCCCGCACCAGCACCCGATAGACGGTCCCCCGCAGCTCTTCCTTGATCGGATTGGTGCGCGACGTGGAGTCCTCGATGTCCACCGCGACGATGCCCCGGTGAACCGGCGTGGAGACCAAGCGCCGCCGGGATCGCCAGGACCGCTTTGGGGGGCCTTCTAGCCGGGGGAGCAACGGGCGCGCCGAATCGCGCAAGGCCAGGTTCGCGGCCATCGGCGGTGCCGAAGGCTGGTGGAGCACGCGGCCATCGACCGAAGCGGTTGAGCCGCGGGTGCCGGGCTCGGCTCGTTCCATGAGGGCCTCCACGAAACGCCGCTCTGCGGTGTTTGCTTACCTACGAGATTCCCTGTTGACTTTTTGTCAAAACAAGTAAAATTTTGTATGGTCTACAAGAGCTTCGTATAGCCTTACCTGGCTGTTTGTAACAATCCGGTGAAGCAGCAGTCATTCCGGTGACAAGGATCTGGCTGGCAGGTAATTCTCAAGCCCGTGCAGGGCGGGAGGCGTGGTAGCCATGGCACAAGATCAGCCGCCCACAGCCACAGTCAGACTGGCAGAACGGCTCCGCCAGCTGCGAGAACACGAGTTCACTCGGCTCACACAGGGCGAGCTGGGCCGCGCACTCGGCGGCGCGCAACGGCTCAGCACGGCCACAATCTCGGTGTGGGAGACGCCGGCGAGCGGTCGCATTCCGCCGGAGGCCCGGCTAGAGGCATACGCCCTGCTGTTTTGCACTCGGCGATCATTTGCCGGCGGGACGCGAATGCTCGAACCCAGCGAGCTGACCTCCGATGAACGTGAGCGCTTTGAGGAGCTGCGCCACGAGTTGCTCGGTCTCCGCAACAGCGCGCTGTCGGCAGGCACACCAGCCGACCGGGACCGGCCGCAGTCCATGTGGCACTTCCCTGACGGATCGCGCACCACCCTCGCGAGTTCCCACGTGTCACCAGATGTACGGCCGCGACACGCCGACCCGGCAGATCTCAACTACGTGCGGACTGCGGGCCTAGCTGATCTCGACACAGTGATCGACATCTATGGCGCGATCAGGGCATACAACCCAGAATCGAGGGTTGTCATCAAGGCTGCCGAGGATCTCGACGCACGCGACGTTGCCAACCACTTGGTGCTCATCGGGGGGCGTGCGTGGAAGGCAGTGAGATCTTGGTTCTCTCGGATTTCGTCGCTTCCCCTGGAGGCCGATGATCCAGGTGAGCGTGGTGCCGTAGTGGTCAACGAGCCCGGGACGGGCAAGCGGGAATTCAAATGCACGCTGAGCGATCGTCAACTCATTGAGGATGTTGGAGTTTTCATACGTGGCGAGAACCCGACCGCGCCGAAACGCACCCTCACGATATGCTCCGGAATCACCACGCGCGGCGTGCGGGGCGCAGCAAGGTGTTTCATCGACCCCGAGATGCGGGAACGAAACGACCGGTACCTGGCTCCAAGATTTCCAGAAGGTTCGACCTATTGCATCATCATGCGAGTCCCGGTCGTCAACGCCGAACCGCTGACGCCCGACCTCACCAAGGAAGATAATCGACTGTTCGAATGGTCTGACGCGAACGTTTGAACCGTACAGAAAGACACTATTCTATGGATATGGGTGACGATGCCGACGATTATGATCATATCGAATCACACGCTGGGCTGGTAGACTTCTCCGCCCGGTGCGGCGTGGACCGGGTAGCAAGCGATGCCACTGAAGAGGCCAACGTGATCAATGGCATCAATGCTGTCATTGTCCCGACCATCCGGCCAGGGCACCTGTCGGCCGCGACTCGAGTCGCCCAGCGGGTCGGCGGTACGCTCATGGTCCTGTGTAGCACGTCTGAACAGGCCGCGCGCGCTCTTAAAGAGGTTTGTGACCTCCCCATAGACAGCGTGTTCATCTTCGCCGTGTCACATTCTTATCAGCACGATCTGCTACATTTCATGACGTCTTTGCACCCAGAACTCGAGGTCGAGCCATCCTGCCATGCGGACATCGCAAGGAAACGTAATCTTGGCTTGCTCATCGCCCGCCTGTCCGGTTGGCACACGGTTCTCTATCTCGATGACGACATCCACGGCATGACTAAGGATGATCTTGCTCTTGCGATCAAGTTGGTGACACGTTTCCAGGCCGTTGGCTTTGAAGTCAGCCATTATCCTGACAACTCAGTTGTTTGCCATGCGAACCGCCTCGCGGGCGGCAAGCAGGACATATTTCCTGGTGGCAGCGCTTTGCTGGTCGACGTCAATAAATCCACTGGGTTCTTCCCATACATCTATAACGAGGATTGGCTATTCTTGTTCGATTCTGTAAGGCAGCGTTCTGTGGCTGTGGCGGGAACCGCAGCCCAGTTGGAGTACCAGCCATTCGCCCGCGCGAGCCGCGCCGCGTCCGAAGAGTTCGGCGACCTGATCGCCGAAGGGCTCTACCGGCTCATCCACGAAGGAGCCGACGTGGAAGCCGCCACACTCGGGTACTGGCAGGACGCGCTGAAACGACGATCCAGGTTCATCGATGACGTCGCCAGGCGGCTGCTGGACACCAGAGATTGCATGCCAGCAATCGACTCCGCACTCATGTCACTGACGGCTGCGAAAAAGCGCTTGGCATCCATCTCACCCCTCGCGTGTGTTTCCTTTGTGCGCGCTTGGCGAATGGACCTCGACGCATGGGGCCAGCGGCTCGATGCCCTTTCTGCCCTGGGCGGGCCGAGCGACGCCGCTGATTTCCTGCGGCTGGGTGTTCCAAGCGGGTGCGTGACAAAATGATCAAATACGAGTCAGCCACGGTGGACATGACCGCGCATGTGGCCGAAACCGCAATCATCGGGACACCATTTCGCCCGCTCATCGATGGACGCCGACGGGTTCCTGGGCGCACGACCCTGATCGGCGCCGACAGCTGGATCGGCCATCAGACGACGATCGGCCAGGGAGCCGTGATCGGCGCCGGCACGATCATCGAGGACCAGGTCAGGATCGAGGCCGAGGCAATAGTCGGGGAACGTGTCCTCGTGATCAGCCGATCACAGATCTGCCTTGGCGCCAAGGTTGCCGACGATTGCGTGATCAAGGGCTATGTCGGTGACTTTTGCCAGGTAGGCAAGGGGTGTCGGATCGCGGGTGAGCTAATTCATCGCCAACTCGACCCGGGCATTCCGTGGGACGGTCCGGCCGCGGATGAGCCGGCCCCTGTCGTGGCGGACGGCGCCTTCGTGGGCTGGCGCGCAGTGGTCGTTGGTGGGGTCAGCGTTGGCGTCGGCGCCTATGTGTGCGCCGGGGCACTGATCACGAGAGATGTTCCTGCGCACCACATCGCCTACGGCCGCAATCAGATCGCGCATCCGGCCGACTGGCCCGGCACCCTGGGAAAGTCTCCCTTCTTCAAGGCGGGTGCCGGGCCCACGGATCTCTGCTCGGAAGGACACCTAGCGCCATAGGCCGCGGGCTTGGGCCGGCGCCGCGTGCGTTGGGCAAGGCACGGCGGGCCTTGGCAAGGCACGCCGACCAATTCTTTCAGCGCGAGCCTCCGGGGCGGTGATGGAGGATTTCTGGGGACCGCTGAAGCGCCGCTGGCCGGGCGGCGAGCCGCGGCTGCACTGGCACATCCTGCCGGGCGGCGGTCCGGCGGTCGCCGAGCTGGCAGCCGCATACGGTGAGCTGACCGCTCGCCGCGATCTGGATGTGGTGCCGACCCGGTGGCTGCACCAGACGCTCTACATGCTCGGATCGGCGCCGGGCGTGACAGCCGCCGAGGCGGATCAGATGATCCGCTGCGTGCAGGCGGCAGCCCGGCTCTGGGCACCGATGCGGGTAACGTACGGCCCGGCGGTGATCTCCGCGCAGTCAGTCACCCTGCGGGTCAGCCCGGTCGAGCCGGCCGCACAGCTGCACGGCGCTGTGCTGACGGCGGCAGCCGCGGCCATCGGCGACCGGGCGCCCCCTCCGCCGAACGTCCCTTATTGGGGTCACATGACACTCGCCTACGCGAACTCCGCCATTGACGATGGCCCACTGCTTTCCTGGCTCGCCGCCCATCCGGTTGAGCCAGTCACCGTCACGGTGCGTGATATCCACCTCGTCCGCCAGAGCTACCGCGATCGGCTGTTCCGTTGGGCGCCGGTCGCGGCGGTCCCGCTCGGCCGCAGCCAGTAGCGTGCTGCGCATGGACCTTGGCTTGCAGGGAACGCGCGCCTTGATCACTGGCGGTAGCAGGGGAATCGGCTTCGCGGTGGCCGAGTCGCTCGCCGCAGAGGGCGCGGCCGTTGGCCTCATCGCCCGCGACCGTGATGGCCTGGCCGCCGCCGCCGAGGGCTTGGCCTCCCAGGGCGCGCGGGTGGCAACCGCCGATGCCGACGTCACAGACCCGGGCATGCTCGACCGGGCGGTCGAGCGGATCGCCGCGGCTTTGGGCGGCTTGGATCACCTTGTGGCCAATGCCGGCGGCACCGTCGGCGCCAACCTCCGCGACTCCACCTGGGACGACCTCGCCGCCACGTTCGCACTGAATGCCGGGCACGCCGCTGAACTCATCCGGGCCGGACTGCCGCACCTGCAGGCCGCCGGCGGCGGTGCCGTGGTCATCGTCTCCTCGATCACAGGCTCACGGCCGGCGCCGCGAACCAACTACGCGGTCGCCAAGGCCGCGGAGATTCATCTGGCTGCGGTGGCCGCCCAGGAGCTTGCCGACCTCGGCATCCGCGTGAACTCAGTCAGCCCTGGGTCGATCATGTTCCCCGGTGGCACCTGGGCCAAGTTCCAGCAGGAAAAGCCGGAAACCTTCGCCGCCTTCCTGCGGACACAATTTCCACTGGGCCGACTCGGCCGACCCGAGGAGGTAGCCGACGTCGTGGCGTTTCTGCTGTCCAGCCGGGCTTCTTGGATCACTGGCGCCGACATCGTCGTCGATGGCGCGCAGCTCTACCCGAGCGCGCGCCGCTTCGACGGCGCCTGAATCTCGACACGGCACCTCAATCTCGACAAAGGCCGCCGGATGAGAAGCTGAAGACGTGGTCTGGCGCAGTGGTCCGCGGCCGAGATCCGGCGACGGGCGAAGAACACGCGCGCGAGTGCCCAGGATGACCCGCCAGCCAGTTGTCTACTGGCCACTGGCGCGGCCCTTCCTCGCGGTCGCGATCCTCGCGGCCGTCGCGCTCGTGGCCCTGCTGCAAGTCGGGATAGTGACCTATGCCTTCCGCAGGCTCGGCATCGGACCTGACTGGGCGGCTGTGGTCTTGCTTGTCAGCCTGCTCGGCGGCGCGGTCAATCTTCCTGTTGCCCGGCGCCGGGGTGGCCTGGTGAAGGTGAGCCGGTCCGTAACGGTGTTCGGCATTCGCTATCTGGTGCCCGTCCTCGCCCACCGTGACACGATCGTCGCCGTCAACCTCGGCGGCGCGCTCGTCCCCGCGGCCCTTTCCTGCTATCTGATCGCGCATGATGGACTCGGCTGGCGCGCGCTTGTGGCCGTGGCAGTCGTCGGCGTGCTCGTGTACCTCGTCGCCCGCCCGGTGCCCGGGCTCGGCATCGCCGTGCCCACGCTGCTGCCCGGCGCATGCGCCGTCCTCGTCGCGATCGTGCTGCATCCCGCGGCGCTGGCCGGGCTCGCCTATGTGGGCGGCACCCTTGGCACGCTGGCCGGCGCGGACTTGGCCAACCTTCCGAAGGTACACCGGCTCGGCGCCCCAGTTGTGTCGATCGGCGGCGCGGGGACCTTCGACGGCGTTTTCATCACCGGCATCATCGCCGTCCTGCTCGCCGCCCTTATCTGAACCGCTAGCGCCGCGCCAGCCGACGGCCCGAGGCGGACGGCTCGAACCGCCTCCTGCCTCGCTCTGGCCGACGGCCCTGCCACACATGGGAGGCGAACCACTGGCGCAGGTGGCCAGGCAGCCATCGCCGCGGCTTGACGATCCATTCGCCCACGCGAAACACGCGCTGCCGGGCATTCGCCCACCACGTGGCCACCACGTCCACGCGGGTGTTCGCCTGCACGCACGCGTGAAAGTGCTCGCGCAGGTAAGCGCCATCTAATGCCGCCCGCGCCTGGCGGGTGAGCGCGGCACTCGCGCGCGGCGACAGGGCGAGGTCGCGACCGACCGCCGCAACAGGTTCGCCCTCCACGTCGACCCGCCACAGCAGGTACTGCCATCGCGACGGGAGGCTGGCAAAGGCGCGCCGGATCAGGTCGCACTCCGGAGCCTCGGCCCGATCGAAGTTCTCGCCGCCACAGAAAATCCCGCGTGCTGACGGCGTGGCCTCGTGGCTGCGCTCGTACGCGACGCTGCGCATGGTGGCCGCCAAGTACGGCCATAAGACCGTCATCGGCCCGCAGCCTCGCCTCAGCGCACCGAGCACTCGCATGAAGGACTCGGTGACCAGGTCCCGGGCCGCCGACTCACCGATATGGCAGGATCGGGCATATCGCAGGGCATCGGCCACGTGCCGCTCGTATAACCATGCGAAAGCGGCGGGGTCGCCGGCCTTGGCCTTCGCAAGAAGGGTCGCATCATCCAGCGATGAGATGCTCTGGCAATCGTCACGCCTCGGCAAACGGCTCTCCTTCCCCGCGGTGGAGCAGCCTCTGCTGTACGGCGCGGTCAATGCCCTGACCACCATCTGCCGTCCGAGCCTGCTCTGTGGTTGCTTGCCTGTGACCCGGTAGAATACGGGCCGTGCGGTCTTTTTTATAGCCCTTGGCGAGCAAATTTTTCGGCCATTTACTGCGGGCGGTGATGAATGACTTTCGCCGCGACCGCACGCTACGGCTGCCATGAGTCAATGTGCTGATAGATTGGCTGGCGCGCCCAGCCCACTCCACATTTCGCCATAAATGACCGCAATGTTCGTCATGTATGGTTTGCGTCTTTGTACGCCCGAGTGGAGCCTGTTGGCATATCCGGCTCGTTCGCTGAGGGGCGGCCGAGGTCAAGCGAGGGGCGCAGGGCCGAGGTCACGCGAGGGTCAGGGCGAGGTAGCAGCCGTAGATGAGCACGAGCACAAGGCCGGCGCCGCGGCCCAGCCGGTTGAACCGAAGTGTCCAGGCGGTGAGCACAGCGGGCAGAGCCGCTGCCAGCCAGGCCTCGCCAGAGATGCCGCTGACGGAAAGTGGGCGCACCAGCGCCGCGACGCCGAGGGTAGCGGTGGCGTTGTAGGCAGCGGAGCCGAGCACACCGGCGAGGGCTAGTTCGTCCACGCCCCGCCGCGCCGCCGCCCAAACCAGCGCGAACAGCTCGCAGGTCGTGGCCAGGGCGACAAAGCTCAATCCGACCACCGACTCGGCCAGCCCGAGCGAGGTGACGATCCGCTCAGCGCCGGCGACAGCCAGGCGGCCGCCCGCAGCCATCGCGATGACACCGAGGACCACGAGAGCGGTGGCGACCGTGCCGCTCTGATAGGCGCGCGAATACCAGGACGGCCGGGAGGGTTGGGAGGACTGGGCCGACGCCTTCATCTGGTCCTCCGCCAACTCCGCTGCCTCCCCGAATGCCGGCGGCTGGCGTTCTCGCCACCAGACGGCTGCCACGCCCAGGACATAGAAAGCGGTGAGCGCGCCACCGCCCACCCTGCCGACGCCCCCGCCAGCGAGCGCAAGGCCCGCGGCTACCCCGGCGGCCGACGCTGCCAGCGCGTACGGCCGCACCCGGCCGGCGAACCGCAGCGGTCGAGCAAGCGCCGCCAAACCGAGCACCAGGGTCAGCATGGTGATGTTCGCACCGATCGCGTCCCCGGCCGCAATGCCTGGATGATGCTGCGCGGATGCGAATATCGCCGTTACCAGTTCCTCCGGTTCTGCGCCCGCAAGGACAAGCCCGATCGCCAGGACGCTGACCCCGAGTCGCTTGCCTGCCGCCCCCGCATACTCGGCGAACAACTCGGCGCCAGCCGCCAGCAGCGCCGCGGACGCCGCGAGAAGCAGGAATCCGACCACCGCCTGAGCGTAGCCGGGTGCCCGCGCGACCGCCCGGGCCACGGTCGACGCCCGGCGAAGCGGACAATGGCGGCTGCTTAGGGGTCGAGCGGGAACAGCGGTGGCCCACCGGTGTTCCTTGGTAGGAGCAGCGGTGCGCCACCGGGGGTCCCATAGCAACAGCTGAGGTCCTCCGCTGTTCTAGCCCAGAACAGCGGAGGGTCACCGAGCGTCCTGGCTCCCGACGTCGGCCTAAGTACACGAAGACGCACGCGGTCGCGCGCCGTGGTCGAACGAACCTCCAGTACGGGTCAAACGACGTGGGAACCTGCAGCGATGTAGGAGATCATCACCAGATACGATCCGGCGATCATGAATGGCCCGAACGGCATCTGCTGACCCCGGGTCGCGCGGCGCAGGACAAGCAATGTCGCCGCGTAGATCGCCGCAAGGATGAACCCGGCAGCAGCACCGGCCAGCAGCGTGTTCCAGCCGAACCAGGCAAGCACGGTTCCGAGGCTTGCTGACATCTTGCTGTCACCGAGCCCCATCCCGGCTGGGCTGATCACGAACAGGCCGAGGTAGCAGCCCGCGAGCGCGGCGCCGCCTGCCAAGGCGCGCACCAGTTCACCCAGTTCGCCGTCAACCGCCGCGGCGGCAGCGAGAAAGGCTGTGGTGCCGAGGTACGCAGGGATTGTTAACCGGTCGGGCAGCCGATGCACCGCCACGTCGATGCTGGCCAGCGGGACCGCGCAGATGGCGAGCCATCCCGCCGCGGCGAGCACGAGCCCAGGGGCGATCCGGGCACCGAGCGCGCCGAGCAGCAGAGCGGTCGCGAACTCGATGACGAGCCCGGGCGGTCCGATGCGGGCGCCGCATCCCGGGCAGCGCCCGGTCACCGGCAGCGTCGGCCAGAACCGCCACCGGCCGGGCGACAGCGACCGCGCGCAGCGCGGACAGCGGTTCCGTCGCGGCCCGCGGTCAGCCACAGCATGGTGGAAGATGCTGATGCGGAGCCTCGGCCCAAGCGCGAACCCGGCGGCGGCAAGGGCGCACGGCCACAGCAGCGTCACTGGCCGCGGTTGATGCTCTGGATCTCCGCGACGGGCACGGTCACGGGCACGCTCGTGGCGGAGAGCGTGGCGAGAAACGCCCCGTTCCATGTCGCGCGCCACAACAGCGTCCCGGACAGCGAATAGGGCCCGCCGGTGGAGGGCAGGCTGTACCTGGCGCCGCAATCGATCGTCGTGCCGGGCCCGGTCGCCGCCATCTGCGCGGCGCCGTAGCGCGACCCGAGCGGCCCGCATGGCTGGAAAAGCCTGCCCGGGCCGTCCGTGGAAAGATAAAGGTCCTGCGCTCGCGCCCACACGGTCTCACTGTCGCTGGGAATTGACGCCGTGACGAAAAGAGCGAGTCCGCGAGATACCGTCGCTTTCACGAACGTCGGCAGTTCCACATAACTGTTGTTGACCGGGTTGGTGGCAAGCGCCGGGGCCTGCACGGTCATCCTGCTCAAGGCCATCAACGCGAGCGTTCTCGGCGGTATCCACTGCAGCGGCGGCGGCGCTCCTGCGGCGACCCATTGAATCATCGGCAGATTGCCGACACAGACCGAACCGCCCGCCGACCCGTCGAAATTGGATGCCCACCACACGCCTTGGGCATTGGAGTTGTAGAGATCCTTAATCTGCTGCGCATACGGCGCCCACGCCGAGCCTCCACCGGTATTCCCCGCGGCGATATACGTCTCGTAGTAGTCGTACATCTGCGCCGCGGTCATCCACGGCTGCATCCAGCAGGATGGCGGCGGGATCGCCACGGCGCCGTTGACCGCGCCGGTGTACCCGGTGCCGGAGAAACGGACCAGGCCTTCCACATACGCCCAGCAGCTTTGGCCGCCGCAGCCCACCCCGCCGGATCCGGGCGGCGGCGGGCCGGCCGAGGCGGGCGCGGCAATGGTCGCGTAGGCGAGAATTCCGCTGAGCATGATGCCCACGGCCGCGACCCGGCGCTGCGTCAAACAGCGCAGGCCGACGCAGGACTTGCTCAAGCGGCGCTGGCTCAACCTCAGCTGGCGCCGGCTCAACCGGAGCTGTCTCATGGCATGCACTCCTTCGCCTGGCCGTGCGGGTAATAGGTGACGCTGGTCCCGACGACTCGCCAGCTGCCACCGCGCTTGGCCAGGATGTCGCTCTGCAGAAAATGACTGTGGCCAGCCGGGCCGGACGGCGAGCGTGGCCGAACCCGTCCCGTCCTCGAATCGGTGTCGAGCAGCCGCGAGTTGTCGACGCAGCTCGTCACGGTCTGCTCGGACGGCCACGAGGCCGGCTGGACGGTGGTGTTGTAGAAACGGATCGTCCCGGTAAAGCCCTCGTGCGCGGCCGCTTCACGCGCCAAGGTTTCCTGTACAGAGGCCAGCACCATGCGGTCCGCGATGTAACTGCCGTAACGATGGTCCGTGCCTTGTGAATAGATCGCGTAGTAGTAGGCGAGCTGGAAGTTCTCGTCCGCGATAACAGCGGCGGCCTGGACCGGATCGGAGGGCAGCGCTGAATCGAACTCGAACCGGACGTCGGAGGGAAATGGGAAGCGCACAAGGCCTTGGTTCGCCGCCTGGCGGTGGGCGGACGGCAGCGCGCCGGCCGGGTGAAACGTCGGCGCCTTCGCGTTTCCGCACGCCGCCAGCCACGCCAGGCTCAGCCACGCCAGCGCCACCCACGCCAAGGCGAGGCGCGCGCCTCGCGGCCGAGCGAGCGCGCGGGACGCCCAACCGGGGTCAAACAGGCTCTCGGGTTTCATGGCGTCCGTTTCGTTCGTCCTCGTTCCGTCCTCGGTCCGTCCTTTGGTCACGCCGCCGACGTGCGCCACGAGGGCAGCAGCTCATCGATGAGCGCCTCGGTCTGCGGTGCCATCCGCGGCAGCACCGGGTCGATCGCGACCCGGGCGGAAAGCTCGCGTACCACGTCGCGCAACACGTGCTCCCATCCGGTCGCGTGAGCGGCACGAAGCAGGTCACGCCAGAGCATCTCGTCGCCGCCCGCCAGGCGAAGCCCGCGCCGCGCGGCTTTCATCGCTGCGTGGGCATCACCGGCCGCGAGCCGTATCCCGGAGAGCTGATGCGCCGCGTCGGCGACCCAGGCCGTCATCTCAGCCTCGAAACCGTCGGTCGCGAGCCATGTGTACCGCGAGCGGTCGCGGCCCTCGAGCAGCTGTCCGCGGATCAGCTCCAGCGCCTGCGCGAGCAGCTGCGCGCGGCTCGCGTCGTCCGGCGCGCGGATCGCGCTCGCGACACACGCCCTGAACACCTGCCAGTCGACCCGGACCTGCGACCCGAGCCGCAGCCGGCCGCTCACGTCGGCGCCGAGGTTCGGGCGGCCGACATCGTCGACGCCGAGCCAGTCACGCACCCGGGCGATCGCGGCCTCGACCACCTCGCCCGGAGCGCCACGCGGCCAGAGCGCTGCGGTCAGCACCGCCGGGTGGACGCCTTCGGGATGCGTGGCGACGTAGGCGACAAGCTCAGTGGCGAAGGCCCGCCTGGCCGGCTCGATCGGCCCCGGCGCGCGCACCAGGGCCGGGCCGAGCAGCTTAATCTCCACGGTGCTCGCGTGATCGGCCGCAAGATGGGCGACGGGCGCGGCGAACAGCTCAGCCGGCGCAAGCGCCGGGCCCTCCGTGCGCGCGGCGGTGCGGAAAAGCTCGATGATCGACGCGTACTGCTGGTCAGGGACCAACTGCGCGGCTAGGTCCAAGCCGAGTTCGTCGGCGCGCAGCCGGCCGTCGCCGGTGATATCGAGCGTCCACGCCGCGCCTGGCATCTCACCGGCGACGACGCAACCCGCGGCGACGCCGTAGCGTGCGCGCGCCAGCCTGCACAGCCGTTCGGCCTGATCGGGTGAGGGCTGGACACCAACGAGCACATAGTGCGGCGCTGGGCCGTCCGGGGCGCCCCGATACGGCCCTTCCGCCGGCGGCCCGCCGTCGGGATCCTCGGGCGGTGCCCAGTACGGGCCCCAGTACGGTTCGCCCCGGTCGCCGGCGGCATCTGGTCCCGCCGCGGACGCCGCGAGCGCCTGGGCCATCTCTGCGGCGCGGGCTTCCATCGCGGGCAGCACCTCGTCGACCGTTCGGGCAGCGGTCACTCGGTCCGGCGCGAGAAGCGTCAGCTCAGTGCCGAACCCGACCAGGGTGAGCTGCATACGGTCCGACCACGAACTCGTGGCGAGTTCGACAGCGAGCGCCGCGAGCGCTCCCTTGACCAGCGGCGGCGGGCCGCGCAGCGAGATGACTCCGCCCGCGGCGCCCGGGTCGATGAGCACGCGGCCGTCGTCATTGGTCCCGATCGACACCAGGCCGGGGTAGGGGGCGAGCGCCGTCCCTGCCTCGCCCTGGGCGAGAACGGGAACCTCGGGCAGCCGGAGCCGCCACACCATCCCCTCCTCCTCGGCGGTCCAGGGCGGCGGCGCGTCGTCATCGGCGCGGCAGAGCCACAGGTCAAGGTGGCGTTTGCCAATAAAGGCCGCGAACACCGCGGGTGGCCGGCGGCCCTGCCCGGCGAGCGTTCGCGACATGTGCCGCAGGCCGGCGTCGAGCGCGTGGGTGGCCTGGTCGTCGGCGCCGAGCCGCAACGCGGTCTCCGCCGCGGCGGCCTCACCCTCGGGCAGCGCTATCCGGCGCCCGAACGCCCGGTGCCACAGCTGCTGACGGCGCCGCCGGCCGAGCGCGGCAAGCACGCCAGCGGCGAGCAATGCCGCGGCCGTAAGCTCGTATGGGATAAGCGACGCGGCATGCTGGCCGGCCGGGCTGGGGGACGGCTGGCCGTGCTGCTCTTTGGGCGCGGGTTTCCCATGATCATTCCGAACGGCTCCGCTCGGCGCACCGCCAGCGCTCGGTGCCGGTGAGCCTCCAGCCCGTCCCACCGGTCCAGGACTGGCGGCATGCGAACCGCGGTGCGCCGCTCCGGGCTCTGCGTGCGTGGCCGATGGACTGTGCTGCGCGGACGGGTGCTTGGCGTCCGGCCGGGCCGCCGGGTGAATGATCCTGATACCAGGACCGTGGGCGTCGGCGGGCATCTCGAGGATCCAGCCCGGCCGGATGAGGCTGGCGATCGTCAGCTTGGACCCGTCCGGTTGGGTCCGGCCGGAGTTCATGTCAAAGATCTCCCGGTACCTGCGGCCGTCGCCGAGGTGCCGCTGCGCGATCTCCCAGAGGCTGTCGTGATGCCGACCCTCCGGCGGCTGCACGATATAGATCTTCTTGATGTTGTGGCGCTCGGCTGCCTCCGCGTGCGTGGCCTGCGTGCCCGAGTGACCGGCGCCGGCCCGGGTCGCCTTGGTGACAGGCTCGGTGAAGGCCGTGGCGGTGTGCGCCGGGAGCGCAGGCACGGTCCCGTGCGGCACCAGCACCGGCGCGATCGCCGTTCCCGCGCTGAACAGCAGCAGAGCGGCGCTGACCAGCCAGTGCGCGAAAGCCTGGGTGCGGCCGGAGAGCGGCACCCTGGCGGGCAGCCCGATCCCGCGCTTCGCCGCACGGACCTCGACGAGCACGCACACCGCGAGCTGCAGCCACGCGAGCCAGACGACGACGGAAAGGATCCGCAGGATCGACATCACGTCGAGCTGGTGTGTGAACTCCGACACCGGCGGCAGCGTGTGCGGAACCGGCAGGCCGAGCACGGTCACCAGGCCATAAGGAACGCCGACGAGCACGGCGAGCAGGAAAACGAACGCGATCAACCCGAGGAACACGTCCGCCGCCGACCGCCGCGCTCTGACCCGAACCGGCTTTCGCGCGCGTGGCTGTGTTTGCCGCGCCATCAGCACTGCCCGCCGCGGGTGATGCCGCACACGGGTTCCGCCGTCGCGGTCGCATGCACGGTGAAGCTGCCGAGCGCCGCGGCGATCACCGGCTGCGTGGTGACCGCCACCGTCACGGTGATCTGGCTGGGCGAGGGCGGCGGGCATTGCGCCGTCGCGGCCAGACCGCTTCGTGCGCGGTAGGCGGCCACGAGGCTGAGCGCGCGACCGCAGGCACCCGCGGTGTCGATGGCGAGCGTGCCCGCGCGCAACGCGGCGACATCGATGTCGTTCGCCCCGGCGCGCGCCGCCTGCTCGGCGATGTCGGCGGCGCGCTCCCGGGCGTTCAGCGCGTTGCCGACATCGACAAGCAGGCTCGCGAGCGCCAGCCCCATGATGGTGAAGAACACCACGAGTACGGTGACAGAACCGCGGTCGGTCCCAGCGCTTGTGCCCTGCCTTGTGCGCTGCTTTGTGCGCTGCTTTGGACCCTGCTTTGTGCGCTGCGCGGCTGGCGCCCTCATGTCAGCTCCTTGCCACGAACGTGTCGAGCGGCGCCACCGCGGATCCGGTGACGCGAATCGAGCCGAAGCTGATGAACCGCAGGTCCACCTGGCAGGTCACGCTGACCAGAACCTGAGCGCTGCCGGGGCCGAACCCGACCACCTGCGCCGCAGGGCTGCCATTGCACCAGCCGCGCAGATCGCCGCGCGCCGCCTGGACGGCGTTCACCTGCGCCTGCCCGGCCGAGCGGGCGATGGACGCCGCGCGGACCGCGTCCCGCGCCGCGCCGTCGACCTGGCCATGCGCCTCGAGCACCCGGCCGCAGAGCACCAGGAACAGCATGACGAGCAGCATGATCGGCGCGAGGATGACAAATTCGACCGACATGGAGCCGCGGTCGCCGTGCCGGCGCCGGCCGGTGGGCAGGGTTCGGCCAGTGCGGCCGGCTGGGCGAGTGCGGCCGGTGCGGCCGACTGGGCCAGTGCGGTCGCCGTGGCGGGTTAGCCGGCGCATCGCTGGCCGCCATTCAGGTCAGGGCGGAAGCATTCGACCGGCCCGCCTGCCGTCTCATGGATGGTGAGCCGCAGGCCGAACACGAGCGAAACCACCTGGCCGGTCACCGTCACCTGAACCTGGTTCAGTGCCGAGCCGGTCGCCCTCGCGGTGATCTTTCCGCCAAGGACCTTGGTGCCGAGTTCGCCGTAGTAGCTGGTGGCGCGATTTTCTGCGTCCTGCCGCCAGGAGGGGATGACGTAGGCCTCCTGCCTGGCAACGCGGTCGCCAGCCTGGGCCGCTGCGAGAGCGACCTGCCGGCCCTGGTACCAGAAGGCGAACTGCACAGAAAGCCAGATGATCAGCAGCAGCGTTGGCGCCAGGATCGCGAGTTCCACCGCGCTCGAACCCTGGTCACGCGCGACGCCCCGGCGGCGCTGCCATCCGCCCCTGCGGCGCGACCCGCCGGGCCAGAGGCGGGTCGCGCCACAGGCGCGGCGGGTCGCGCCGCCGCCGCTGCGCCCGCGAGCGCCTGGTGCGAAACCGCGAGCGGGGTAGCGGTTCCGCACCAGGCGCGTGCCAGAAAGGATCATCTCCGCCTTTAAGGTGCGACGTTGGTGTTATTGCTCTTTATCTGGCCGCTCCGTTGGTCGATCACGGTCTTGACAGCAAGCAGCACAAAGATCGCGAAAGCGACGACAACGGCGGTGATAATTGCCAGCTCCATCGCCGACGCTCCAGCGTCGCTGCGCTGCTTCGCCTCGCGGAGCCTGCTGACATGCGTGCCGATGAATGCCCTCGCATAGTCGACGAGGGGAACCTTAGCCAGGGTGTTCATTTTCGTTGCTTCCTCTCTGTGCCACGAGAAATTTATTTGCTGGTACTTGTGCTCAGAACCCGAGCAGAATACGTAACGCCGGATAGGCCAGGAAGAGCATGAACCCCGCGCACATCAGCATCTGTGCGACGAGCATGACCTGAGACTTCTCACCCGCCTCGCCTTCAAGATCAGCGACCTCGCGGCGGCGCAGGCTTGCCGCTCGCGCGGTCAGTGACTCGCGCACCTTGGCCCCATCGTCGGCGACCAGGCCAAGCGCCGCGGATAGATCCCGCAGTTCGTCCAGCTTGATCTCGTCGCCAAGAGCGCCGAGCGCCTGCCACGGGGTCAGGCCGGTGATACGGGCATTGGCGAGCGCGTCCCTGATCCGCCACATCGCCCATCCCTGCCCGATCTCGCTCGCCGTCATCAGCGCCTCGGGCACGCCGCGGCCGCCAGACAGGTTCATCGAGACCAGATCGAGGAATGCGCCGACCGCGTGCCGGAAGTCGCGCCGCCGTTCTTGGGCCTTCTGCTTGAGCTCGAGGTCGGGCAGGAAAAAGAAGATCGCTCCGAAGATTAACCCGCCGAGCACTGGTATGACGATCGGCACTTTCACGCCCACGGCCGGAAGCGCGACCAGCATGAGGGGCGCAAACAATAGCCCTAGAATGGTAAGCAGGGCTTTGGTGGCGAGATAGTTTTCAAAGGACTTTCCGGTCAGCGAAAGGCTTGCGCGCAGCGACGGGAACTGCCAGCCCTGCTCCGCGCAGAATGCCGTGAGCGCAGATCCAAGCCGACGGCTGAACTCACTCTCGGCGTCACGTGTGACGTTCGACGCGGAGCGCGCCGCCGCGCCGGCGCGCTCCGCGTCGAAGGCGGCAAGCTGCTGCGCGAGGCTGCGCCGCCGCGGGATCACCGCCAAGACGAGCAAGAACACGCCGATGCCCGTCACTGCCCCGGCGACGAGGGAGAGGGTGGTCATGGCCGGCCTCCAGCCCCGACGGTGACGCCGTCCGGTGCGCCGGCCGGCCCGCCGGTCGCGCCACGTGACTGCAAGCTGAGCAGCCTCTCCGGCGCGGCGTACCGCGAAAGGTTGCGCAGCCAGAGGAAGCTCGCCGCGTACAAGGCCACCACGACGGCAAGGACGAGCTGCCCAGCGATGCCGTTGTAGTACCGCACGTAGCTGCGGTCGAGAACGGCGAGCCCGAACGCCATGCCCACCGACACGCCCACCACGATCTGCGCGCTGCGCCGGGTGGACCTGCGCTGAGCAGTCACCTTCCTGCGCATGTCCAGCTCCTCGCGGACCGAGGAGGAAAGCGCGCCCAAGAGGTCGCGCAGCCCGGGCCCGCGCAGCCGCGAGTTGATGATGAGGGCCGCGATGATCAGGTCAGAACTCGGGTCATCGAGATCGTCGGCGAACCTGCGCAGCGCGTCGGGCATGGACATCCGCGTGTGCAGCCGATCCGCCAGCCGGGCGAGCGGCTCGGCAAGGGTCGGCGAAGCCACCCGGAGCGAAACCGGTATCGCCTGCTCCAAGCCCACCGCGCCAGCGATTGTGTCCCGCAGTGATTCTGTCCAGGTGGCGAGTCCTTCCAGCCGGGCGATGGCCTGCCGCTCCGAGGCGGCGCCGCTGAGCCCGCGCCAGGCGAGCGCTAAGGCGACGGCGCCTGCGGCCGCCACCAGCCAGCGGGTAGTGATCAGCACAAGCACCCCGGCCCCGATGGCGATGGCGCCCCGGGTGCCGATGACCTCGGCAAGCAGGCGCTGCAATTGGCCAATCCCCTCGCCCGGCGGCCGCCGCGGCAGCCCGCGCAGCGCCACGACCATGACGAAGATACCCACGCCCGCGAGAGCTCCGGCGGCGACGGCAAGCATGGCCGTGGGTGATAACAGCGCGTACACGTCCATCACCACACCCGCCCTCGCGTCGGGTCGTAGCCGTACTCGGCAAGCTCATCCAGACACGACAGCGGGGCATGCGGCACGGCTGTGCAGTCCGGGCCGCGGGTGAATACCTCGCTGGACAGGACCCGTCCATCGCATCCCGTGACCTCGCGGACGCTGCTGACGAACCGGCGCAACTGGCCGCCGCGCGTGTAGTAGTTGCGCTTCTCGATGAAGACGACGAAATCGATCGCGCCGGCGATCAGCATGTGGGTCGCCTCCACGGGCAGTCGTTCGGCCGACTGGATTGCGTAGGTGGCGATCCGGTTGAACACCTCCATCGACGAGTTCGCGTGGATCGTGGAGAGTGAGCCGTCGTTGCCCTGGGTCATCGCGTTCAGCATGGTGACGATCTCATCGCCGAGGACCTCGCCGACGATCACGCGGCTTGGATTCATCCGCAAAGAGCGGCGGACGAGTTCGGCCATCGATATCGCGCCCTGGCCCTCCATGTTGGGGAGCCGCTCTTCAAGTGCCACGACGTTGGGGTGTAGCTCGGCAAAGTGGTCCAGGCCGAGCTCGAGCGCCCGCTCGACCGTGATCAGCCGCTCGTCCGCCGGGATCTGGTTGGCCACCGCCCGAAGCAGCGTGGTCTTGCCCGCGTTGGTGGCTCCGGAGATCATGATGTTCTTCCGTGCCGCCACCGCGGCGGCGAGGAACGTGCCAAGCTCGGGCGTGAGCGTGCCGTTGCCGACCAGGTCGCTCAGGAACACCTTGCCCATCCGCGCGCGCCGGATCGACACCGCGGGCCTGATCGTCACGTCCATGACGGCAGACAGCCGGGAGCCGTCAGGCAGCCGCAGGTCAAGCTGCGGGTTGGCGGTGTCGAACGAACGGCTCGACAACCCGGAGTAGGCAGCGAGAATCTGGATCAGGTCGACAAGCTCCTCGTCGCTGTCCGCTACCGGCTCCCCCATCTCCTCGCGACCGTCGGCGTAGCCGACGAAGACCTGATCGCAGCCGTTGATGTCGATGTTCTCGATCTCATGGTCGTCGAGCAGCGGCTGAAGCCTGCCGACGCCAAAAAGCGCCGCGTGTACCGCGCCAGCGAGTTCTTCCTCCTCCTCGGCGCTCGGCGCGCGGCCTCCTGAGGTGATCTCGGTCCGCGCATGCTGCTCGATGACCTGGGCGATTAAGGCACGGGCGAACTGCCGCTCGTCCTCGCCCGACATCGGCGGCACGCCAGATTCGGAATCCAGGCGGCGCTGCTGGGCAAGGCGGTCTCCGACCTCCTGGCGGAACCGCTTCACGAGTGTGTGATCCACCGCGCCTCACCTCCCGGCCCGGGGGCGCTGGCCATTTGGGCTGTCGTTGCCCTTTGGGCTGTCTTTGCCCTTTGGGCTGTCTTTGCGCTGCGCAGACACCGTGTGCGGCGCGCCGTTGCCTGCTACCCGCGTCGGCTGCTCGGTCCCCGCATCGGCAGCTGGACCTGGCACAGGCTGCAATCGCGGGCCCGGCGCCGACGGCTGAGCCCGAGACGGAGGCTGACCCTGAGACGGAGGCTGAGCCCGAGACGGAGGCTGACCCTGAGACGGAGGCTGAGCCCGAGACGGACGCTGAGCGGTCGCCGGGGGCTGCGCCCGAGACGGGGCCGGAGCCTGCACCGCGGGGTCAGATGATGCAGGCTCCGGCCGCGCGGCGCCACCGGCAGGACCGACCGGTGTGCGGCTCGGCACCGCAGGCCGAAATGGCGCGGGGTCCGGTTGTGGGACCGCCTCAGCGGGCGGCGGCTTAGCGTCCGACGCGTGGGACTGCGCCGACCCCGCTTGCGCGGGACCGGCTTGCGCCGACGCAGCTCGGATGGGCACGGCTGGCACGGCGCTCACCAGCCCGGCCTGCGCGGGCACGGCTTTGGCTGGCGTGACCTGCGCAGGCGGAGGAGGCAGCGGCCAAGATCGCTCGGGCTCTGGTGACGGTAGCCCGGCCGCCCGCTCAGCTGGTGACGACTCGGGCAGGTGGTTGCCGGATCCGGCCGCCACCTGACCTGCAAGCATCGGTAGCTCCCTGGCGAGGCGCCCGGCCAATTCTCGCGCGGTTCTAATGAGCAGCGACCGGTCGAGTCTGGTGCCCCACTGACCGCGGATCATGTGCGCGCTCTTGGGTTCTTCCGCGAGACCGCCAAGCATCCGGGCGGGCGCGCCGCTGGCCGCGAGCGCGCGGCTGACCTCGGCGATGTTCCGCTTGAAATGCTTGTGGTCGGCCACCACAACCACGCCAATCGGTGGGCCGACGAGGCGCCTGTTCGCAAGCCCTCTGGCGAGAGCTATCACGCGGTCGCGCAGCCGAACCACATCTTCAAGCGTTACCCGCGCGATGAGCACCACGGCGCAGGCGTGGGCGAGAAGATCGTAGAAGGGCCCGTCCGGTCCGAGCCGACCGCAGTCGGCGATCACGTCCACCTCGGGCACCTCGGCGAGCAACTTGCCGATCTGCCCCCAGAGCAGCTGCAACCCGCCCGCCTGCTCCGCGTTGACCAGGCCGGTCAGGATGTCAAGCCCACCATGCAGCTTCTGTGTGTGCCGCCACACCTGGTGTGGCTGGATGCCACGGCGCGAGGCGATCGCAAGGCTCAGCAGGCCCCGCTGCGGGTCAAGCCTTCCCCCGTCCGCCGCCGGGAGCCGGTAGAGCAGGTCGCCTCCGGCCGCGTCGCACTCCGCGAGCAGCACCGGGCGCGGCCACACCGCGGCGAGAGCGAGCGAGGCCGTCGTGACGCCTGGCGCCCCCTTGTCTGCTGCGACCGCGACGAGCGCCATGGGTCATCCCGTCCCCGGCGGAGCCGATCCGGTTGGTGTTGGCCCGGCTGGCGTGGCGGGCGTGACCGGCGCGGTGGGCGTCGCGACGCGGTGCTTGTGCGCTCCGGCCCGGGAGCGGGCCTGCTTCTGGGCACCAGGAAGTGCCGGAGGAACCGGCCGCTGGCTCTGGATTCCACCCGCGGGCACGATGCCGATCGCGGCCCAGCCATTCGCAGCGTTGCAGGCCACGAGCCCGGCGTCGCGCGGGTTAAGCGCGATGTCCACACCGACATTGGTGCTGCCGCTCGAGCTGGAAGGAAAAGCGACGCTGGTGACGATCGCGTCACGCGTGAGAGTGGCGCCTGGAAGGCCAGGGCAGGAGTTCTGGCTGGTCGTGTTGGTGTCGTAGAGGTCGACATGATCGCCCGTCCGCAGGGCTGCGGGGACCTGGCCAAGCTTCAGGGTGAGGCCGAGGACTTGGCGTCCCGAGGTCAGCCGGTTGGCCGATACGACCATCTTGGCCGTGAGCAAGGTCCCTGCGGGTATGGCGGCGGCAGCATAGTAGCCACTGACCTGCAGCCGTTCACTCCATGCCACATACGACAACCCGCTGTCCGCGCCGACCTGCACCTCCCGCATCGCGCTCAGCGGAATCGGCTGGCCAGCGCCAACTTCCTGGGCGATCTCGATCGCTGGAACCTTGTGACTGGTCTTGACGACAAGCAGGCCGCTCACGGCCGCTCCGCCGACGACAAGCAGCAGGGCAAGGGCTGCGAGCACAGGCTTGCGCTCCCGCGGTGCGGAGGGCAGCCGACGCCCGCTCGGGGCGGTCGCCTGCTGATGGGCACTGGGATACGGCCCGCGCGGTAGCGTGCTGCGGTCGGTCGCCATCGGTCCCCTGACTCCCCTGGCTCGCTCTGAGTCTGGTTGGCACCCCGTCCGGCTTGCCGGCCCAAACAGCCTCCTGGCCATCCTCGATGTTTGTGGCTGGCTGGTTTCCCTCCGCGTAACGTTGCGTGCGTGTTCTGTAGGGATTGGACTGTATCGCCGTGACATACCGGTCCGGCTAGGTTTGTGACTACACGGCAGCTAAACGTCACCTTTGAGGTAGGAACGGCCAGCGAGGCCAACGAGGCCACGTGCGCAACACGGCCAGCGCCAAACAAGCGCTGGGGCCCGCCAAAAACCGACATTCTCGGACACTAAGGCAGCAAACTCCACCGCAACCTGGCTCAAGACGCGCCACTGAAGATGTGAAACTCAAAATGGACTGCTGAAGAAAACAACACATGAGACGCGCGGCAGAAGACGCGACGCCGAAAACACGACACTTGAGACGCGCCGCTAAAGACGCGCGGCTGAAGACGCGAGGCCGAAACACGACAGTTGGGACGCGCCGCTAAAGACGTGCGGCCCGAAGGACCCGACGGTGAAGCCACAACGCTAAAGACGCGAGGTTGATGAGGCGAGGCTGGCGATGCCTTGTGGTTCGGACGCTACCGATGGTCCGGTTTCTCAGCGAGCCCTGCCGCCCGCGGACGAGCGGCGCCTGCGCCGCAGCACGGCACGCACTATCAAGGCGACCACGACGACGGCCAGCGCGATCAACACGTAGAGCGAGTAGCGGGCGACCCCATCATAGATGGTCTGGATGTGATCGCCAGCCAGGTAGCCAACTGACGCCCACACGCCGACCCATAGCGCTGCGCCTAGCGCGTTGAATGCCAGAAAACGTGGCCACGGCATCTCAGCTATCCCAGCGATGATCCCATTGGCCTGGCGGAGCCCTTCGATGAACCGCGCGATGACAACTATCTTGCCGCCGTTGCGGGCGAAGAAGACCTCGGCCCTTTCCAGCCGCTCGCCGCTGAGCAGGACGTACTTGCCGAACCGCAGCACGAGCGCGCGTCCGCCAAAATAACCAATCGCATAGCCGATGTTGTCGCCGACGACGGCTGCGAGCACCGCGAGCAGGCCGACGCCGACGATGCTCAGCCGTCCCGCGCCCGCGTAGACCGAGGCGGCGATGAGGACGGTCTCGCCCGGCGCTGGGACACCGAAGTCCTCGACCATTATCAGCCCGCCGACGGCCAGGTAGCCGTAATGATCAAGGACCGGTGCCAGGTGAGCCAGGAATCCCGGCAATGGGGAAGCAGACATGAGAAGCCCAATCTAGGTGACCGCGTTCGTGTCGTGCGGCCAGAGTCAGTGGAGTGACGCGGCTTTCCAGCTGGAAGGCCCTGTCAGGCCCGCGCCACGCCCGGCCCCGCGTCCCGCCACGCCACGCCCCGCGCCACCTTCAGCCCCGCGACGGCCCATGTTCGGCTCGGGCGTAACATCTGTCCATCGTGTATCAGATAACACATGCGGGTATATGCGCAGGCGGGACCTAAGCCCCTGGCGGCTAGGCGCGTCGCTGCGACAGCTTCGTGCCGGACCACCGCGTCATCGGGAGGTACGGATGCTCAAGCGCTCGCCTATGCGCAACGGGAAGACCCGCGTCACCTTCAGCCTGCCAGCCGATCAGCCACCCGGGTCCGTCAGCGTGGTCGGCGACTTCAACGCCTGGCGGCCTGGTCGGCACGAGCTCTCTCGCCGCCGCAATGGGCTCCGGAGCGTGACGGCCGATCTGCCCGCGGGATGCCACCGGTTCCGTTATCTGGCGACCGGCGACGTCTGGTTCGACGAGCCCGCGGCCGACCGTGTCGACGGCACCGGCTCGGTGATCGAAGTCTGAACGCGCGTCGCCCGTTGAGATGCTGATCGCTGCGAACACTCTCGCGTCCGGGCTGCATGGCAACTTTGTACGCGGCAGTGGACCCTGTTGGCACATTCGACTCGTTCGCTGAGGGGCCATGCCTACGGTCAGCCCAGTCTCCTTTCATGATCGCGGTGCGCACAAAGATGCCCGAATGCCTGGCCCCGGCGTTACGGCGACGCTGGCTGGCGCTGCCCCATAGGGGACAAAGGTCCCACAGCAAAGAGCCGGAGGTCCCTGCCCAGCGAGCCGACGATACGTGCATTCTTGCTAGTGGCACCCGCCAGACGCGGGGCTACGGGTACTGTCGACCTTCGGGCGTGGTCGGCACGACATCCGGTGAGACGGAGAGGGAAAGCGTACGGCCTGTGCGGGGCCGCTAGACCCTCTGCCTGCACGGCAGAATATCCGTCTTGCCACTGGTCACACCCGGCCCCGCTGGCGGGTGTCAGCTTGCGGTCAGCTGTTCACCGGTCTGGTGACACGGCAGCTCAGCGGGTCTGGCGACACCACAGCGGTTGGCAACGCATGGCGCAACCGAAGATCATCGCGTGAGCCGTTAGGGATCAAACCGGCGCTGTACCGCTGACTAACCGTCGCGCGGCCCGCCCGCGCTCAGCGGCCGCCGACCGGGCCGCCGCTGATCCTCCGCAACGCGGCGGAGTCAATGATCGTCATGCGACCCCGGCTGGTGCTGACCAACTTCCTGTCGCGCCAATCGCGCAGCGCGCGCGTCACCGTCGCCCTCGACACGCCGACCCAGCTCGCGAGGTCCGTCTGGGACAGCGGCACCGCCAGCGTGACCCCCTGCTTGGTGGGCTCGCCGCAGCGCTGCGCGAGCTCTAGCATGAGCCGCGCCAGACGCTGCGCCCCGCTGGTCTCCATCCGCCCGCGCAGGTTGTCGCCCGTCTCACGAACGCGCTCCGCGATCACATGCCGGTACGCGCGCGAGGCGGACTGATGAGCGTCGATGAACACCAGGAAGCGTTCGGCGACAATGCTGAGCGCACGGACCCGGACGATGGCGCGCACCGTGGCCGTACGGTAACCGTCCAACTCCCCGGCAAGCTCGCCAACGAGATCACCAGGGCCGCGCAACGCGAGGACCATCTCATGACCCTCAGCCGTCACGGACACGACCTTGGCCCAGCCCGCGAGCATGACATACACGTGCGTCGAGAGATCGCCCTCGACGCACAAGGGCGACCCGCGGTCGAACACCGCTTGACGGCCGCGGGTCGACAGCGCTTCCTGCTCACTGTGGGTGAGAGATCCCCAGAACCCCGTGGAAATTCGTGCCTCCCGCAATCGGCTGCCGCTGAGTCGCTCGGAGGGCGCCGACTCCGGTCGGCCGGCGCCGACTTCCACGATGTGCCCGCCGGCGCTGTTCAGGCAACCCGGCCGGAAAGATCAAAGCCTTCCCGCGACAACCAGCGAGACCAACGTCCACGCCAAGAAGCAGATGATCGCGAAGGTCGCCCAGGTCAACGCCATGTGGGTGCGGATGCTTCGGAAGTGCGCGGCCGCAAGCATCGCCCGCACGCGGTCCCATCCCGGCGCTTGGGAGATCGCTATGCGGGTGCGGGTAGTCCGCCAAGGGACGTTCGGGTCCACGGCGGCGCCGATTTCGCGGCGTAGCTCGCCCAGTTCGTCCAGCAACGGCCGGCCCGCGGAAATCATCAATACCGCGGTCCTGATCACGCTCAGCGCCAAGACTGCGAGCAGCCCAACCGACGCCGCGCTCCCGGCCCCCGCGTGCAGGTTCATCGGCAGCAGCGTTTCTTCGACCGCGACGCCCACTGTCACCGCAGCCACAGTGAACCCACTCACCAGCATTCCCGGACGGGCGTCGCGGAGAAGCTCGGCCATTTCGCGCAGCACCTCGTCCGCAGGCGAATCGTCAAGCATCGTCGTGCCCATCCCGCCGACGCGATTTACCGAGGTTTCGATCGCCATGACCGCCTCCACTCCTCTGGACTCCCACATAA
>WNGD01001497.1_pt1 | contig 25239 bp, 23 predicted proteins | sample 5400671 | NCBI WGS metagenome assembly WNGD01 (sample SAMN13153369, study PRJNA577476) | soil metagenome | isolation source: 40 cm soil or saprolite under grassland replicate 2 | place: USA:California | collected 2016-06-15
ACCTCGTCCCGGCGTCCGCGGCGCTGTTCGTCGCCATCGACACCGACCCCGGCTCGTCCCAGTGGCAGACGGTCGACGCGCTGGCGAACAGGTTCCCGGACAAGCAGAAGGCTGTCGACTCGATCAAGCAGGAGCTGAGCAAGAAGGGACTCGACTGGGAGCATGACGTCAAGCCCGCGCTCGGTCCGGAGATGGACGTGGTGATCCTCGACTTCGCGCATCCGAACGAGGCGGTCGTGTTGCTGCAGCCGCAGGACGAGGGCGCGTTCAAGCGTCTCGTGGAGAAGGGGAACGCCGCCGATCCCTCGAGCCAGCTCGTCTACGAGAAATTTCACGGCTGGACCGTCGCGTCCGACAAGCAAGCCGCGATCGACGCGTTCAAGCAGGCAAGCGGCTCAGCGGTGCGCATGCTCCCCGAGGACAACACGTTTTCGTCGGCAATGGGCAAGGGCGGTGACGGAATCGTCCGCGCGTACGTCAACGGAGCCCAGGTGATGACGGCGGCGCGGAACTACCTCGGCCCGGATGCCGGGCCCTACTTCAAGAAGCTCGGGACGCTCGACTGGATGCTGATGACGTTGCGCGCGAAGTCCGACGGGATCGCGTGGGACACGACCGTTCACGGCACGCCCGGGAAGGAATTCAAGAACGTCGGCGAGCACGCGTCCGACGGCAGCCTGCAGAAGCTCGTGCCGAAGAACGCGCTCCTGTATCTCGCGTTCCACGGCTCGAAGGGGATGCTCGGCGGGCTGGGCAACAACCCGATCCTGCAGCAGCCCGGCTTCAAGGGGCTCGGCGAAGCGTTGCAACAGCTCGGCAGGATCATGGCGGGCGAGAACGCGCTCTACGTTCGCGCGCCTGGGTCGAGCGATCTGCCCGAGGTCACGTTCATTGCCGCGCCGGATGGTCGCGTCGACGGCGCCGCAGCTCTCGACCGCGTCCTGAAGCGCTTCACGAAAGAGCTCGGCGGTCAACCGCACCGTGCGGTGGTCGCCGGAGTGCCGGTCCGGGTGATCGGCGCGGGAAGCGGAGTCGTCGTGCGGTACGCGAACGTCAAGGGCAAGCTCGTCGTCACCGATCTGCCGTCCGGGATTGCGTTCGCGAAGAACGGCGGGAAGGTGTTGGCGGACAGTCAGGAGTTCCATGACGCCGCCCGGAGCTCGGGTCTGCCGGCCAAGCCGCAGGTCGTGCTCTACGTCGACATCCACAGCACGATCCCCTTGATCCGGCGGTTCGGCAACGCAGGGATTCCCGCGAGTGTCGAACGAAACCTGAAGCCACTGCGCTCTGCCGTGGAATACGCGGTCAACCGCTCGCACGAAATCCAGATCTCGTTCTTCTTGCGCATCCAGTAGCCGCTCCCGGTAGCCTGTGGCCCGTCATGGCCGCCCGCGAGTTCCTGTTCACCTCGGAATCGGTCACCGAGGGGCATCCCGACAAGGTCGCCGACCAGATTTCGGACTCGGTCCTCGACGCCGTCCTTTCTGAGGATCCAGAGGGGCGCGTTGCCTGCGAGACGCTGATCACCACGGGGCTCGTCGTCGTTGCGGGCGAGATCTCCACGGACATCTACGTCGACATTCCGAAGCTCGTGCGCGAACGGATCTCGGAGATTGGCTACACGCACTCGGAGTGGGGCTTCGATGCGACGACGTGCGGCGTCGTGGTCGCGCTCGACGAGCAATCGCCGGACATCGCGCAAGGCGTCGATGCCTCGTACGAGGTCCAGCACGACCCGGGTGACGACGATCCGCTCGACCGGATCGGGGCGGGCGACCAGGGGATGATGTTCGGCTACGCGTCGAACGAGACGAAGGAGCTGATGCCGCTCCCGATCATGCTCGCGCACAAGATCTGCAAGCGGCTCGCCGAGGTGCGCAAGGCGGGCGAGCTGCCCTACCTGCGGCCGGACGGCAAGGCGCAGGTGACGATTCGCTATGAGATCGACGACGATGGACGGCAGCGTCCTGTCGAGATCGAGCGCGTGCTCGTGTCGACGCAGCACTCGGACGGGATCTCCTCCGAAGACCTGATCAAGCCCGACATCGTCGAGCGTGTCCTGCATCCCATCCTGCCCTCGGACATGTACGAGGAGAAGCGGTTGATGGACGACCGCGACTTCGTGTTCGTGAACCCGACCGGAAAGTTCGTGCTCGGTGGCCCGATGGGTGACACCGGGCTCACGGGACGGAAGATCATCGTGGACACCTACGGCGGCGCCGCGCGTCACGGCGGCGGTGCGTTCTCGGGCAAGGATCCGACGAAGGTGGACCGCTCGGCGGCCTACGCCGCACGCTATGTCGCAAAGAACATCGTCGCCGCGGGCCTCGCGGATCGGTGCGAAGTGAATGTCGCGTATGCGATCGGCGTTGCGCACCCGGTTTCGATCGCGGTGCAGACGTTCAACACGGAGCACATCCCGATCGACCAGCTCGAAGCGCTCGTGCGCGAGCACTTCGACCTGCGCCCGGCTGCGATCCTGCATGGCCTCGATCTGCGGCGGCCGATCTTCACCAAAACCGCTGCGTATGGCCACTTCGGTCGCGAAGACCGTGACTTCACCTGGGAGCGCACGGACAAGGCGGCTGCGCTGCGTGACGCCGCTGGTGTTGCCTCGGCCGCTTCGGTCTAGGCCGGCACGAAGCGCAGGGCGCTGACCTGCGCTCCCAGAATTCGCCCGCCGAGCAGTGCGTTCGGCACATCGACTACCAGCTCTAGCGGGCCGCCGGTGGTTGGAATGCTGAGGCTGAGATTGTGGCCGGCACGGAGAGCGACCGTGCGCTTCCCGGCTCCCGTCGTGAGCGTCGACTTCCTCGGCAGGGAGCCAGCGGGGAGCGACAGCGTCAGCTCGTAGCGACCGGCACGCTGCGGCCAGACCCGGTACTCGAGTTGTTTCCCGGCCCAGCCGTCCGGTGAGAGTCCGCGTGCGAGCGAGTGGACATGCGCATTCGCGGGAATGCGGTAGGCGACGAGCCCTTCGCGCGGCCGGGCGACGACGCGTCCATCGAGATCGATGGCCGAGCCATTGACGTTGACGACGAGCACCTCGGACCGCGTCGGCCGACCGGCGATCACGAGTCTCCCATCAGTTGCGACGTGGGCGACTTCGACGGGATACGGATCCGGTGCAGGCTTGCCGAGCACGACGATCCCGCGAAGATTTCTGTTCCAGGTCTCCACTTGGGTGCCGAAAAAGTCGTTGCTCTTCGGGAGGGAGAGGTAGCGCGCCGGCCCGAGTCCCGAGCGGTCGAGCCAGTCCTGCGGGTCAGCGCCGAACGTCTGCGCGTCCCATCCGGTTGCAAGTCTGTCGGTGGCATAGACCGCCGCGCCTGCAGCTCCCATGACGGCTATCGCGACCAACGCGAAGAATTGAGGCACGCCGCGGCGGGTCAGCGGCAGCATGAAGGCGAGCAACGCAAGCGCCAGCGGGAGTGCGGTGTAGAGCAGCGAGGCGTTGGGGAACCCGAGGTAGTAGGCAGCGCGGGCGAATCCCGTCAGCGTGGGGGCGTCGAAGAAGAGTGCGGCCGTTCCGGTCATCCCCGGCAGGGACACGCCCGCAAGCAGGAGTGCGCCGATGCAACCCAGGCCCGAACACAGGAACCGGCGCGGTGCGCCCCGCTCCGCATACGCGAAGAAGGCGAGGAAGACGAGTGGCGTGACGTAGAAGAGATAGCGCTCCAACGGCCGCTGCGCCTCCCCGGCCGCGATCAGCGACGACTGGCCGAGGAAGAAGGCCGTGCAGACGACGGTCAGAACTGCAACGGCTCGTTCCATCGGTGCGCGTGGTCGTGCGAGCATCAGGGCGAGTCCGAAGAGCGCAGCCGGCACGACCGCCAGCCCGAGGCCGTAGGCCAGGAGGATTCCGTCCGTGAGTGCCCAGTGCGCGAGCGCGCCTGGTGCGTGACCGACCTGCGTGCTTGCCTGGCCGTACTGGCCCAGCACGCCCGGGAGCCCGACGAGCGCTGTGACGAGCAACGCTGTGAGCGCCGCGGGGACCAGGTGCCGGCGATAGGCCCCTCGTCCGCAGACGGCGACGCCGACGAGGTAGGCGAGCGGGAGGACGAGGAACTGGACTCGCGTTGCGATCGCGAGCAAACACACCGCGGGGACCTCGAGCGCCAACCGGTTGGATCGCCCGGCGAGCGCGCGCGCGAGGACTGCGAGAGTGAGGAGAAAGACCGGGTAGGCGAGCGCCTCCGACATGAGATAGCCGTGGTAGAACATCGCGGGGGTCGCGACTGCTGCAGCCGCTGTGAGCAGCGCAAACGACGGGCGAACGATCTGGCGAGCGAGCCAGAACGCCGGGAAGACCGCCGCCGACATGACCGCCGCGTTGAGGAGCTTGGCCGCCGCGTATGCGTCCGGCATGGAGGGAAGAAGCCAGGCGGGGGACTGCACGAGCGGCGCAAGCGGCGCCGGGAAGAAGAACGGCTCGCCGCGAATCGCCAGTCCGTGTCCCGCGGCGATCGACTGCGAGAGCTTCGCGTAGAGCAGCTCGTCGTTGAACACGGTGGTCGTCGCGTGTCCGCGCGACTGGAGGAAGTGGTAGGCGGTGGCGGCTACGAAGATCAGCGGTAGGGCGAGCGACCGGGCCAGCACGCGCGGAAACGCAACGGTCTCAGCCGCAGTCTGAGCAGGCGTCGTCGGAACGGCGCTCATTCGGTCTCTATCGGCTCAAAGGGTCGAGGCCGTTAAATCCGCAGGTACGTACCGGTGCCAGGCACGGGTACGAAACTGTGACGTCACGCGGGCGAGGTCTGCTCGGCAAGCGACCTCCTCCGGACACGTACCGGTGCCAGGCACGGGTACGAAACTGTGACTTGTCCGACTATGCGGGTCGGACGAAGAGGCCGGCGGCGGCTTTTTCGCCGATCGCCCGCTCCTGGCCGTTCAGCTTCACCGTGACCTGGCCCGCGGCCGGTTGGGCGTCACGGACTTCGATCTCGCTGCCGGGGACGAGCCCTTCCTCGTAGAACCAGTGCAGGAGGTCGCCGTCATGCTCGGCCAGCCGGACGATCGTTGCATGCGCCCCGGCCTTCAGATCCGACAGCGGGGCGAGGTCGCGGTTCTCGGCCTGCTCCACGTCGGGATCGACGGGCCAGCCGTGTGGGCAGCGGTCGGGATGCCCGAGGCGCTCCTCGATCCGCTGAACCATGTCGTCGGTGAACGTGTCCCCGAGCAGGTCGGCTTGCACGTGCGCCTCTGCGGCGGTGTAGCCCATGAAGTCCGTGAGCATGCGCTCGATGATCCGGTGCTTGCGGACGACGCGCTCCGCACGCTTGCGGCCCTTGGCCGTCAGCAACGCCTCCTTGTGCTCGCCGCGCTCGATCAAACCGTCGGCCTCGAGCCGCTTCAGCATCTCGCCTGCCGACGCGCGCGACACGCCGAGCATCTCCGCCACCCGGGACGCGAGCGTGGGGGAGCCTCCGCTCATCGGTCGGTACTCCCCGATCGGAAACGCGAGGAAGTAGATCGTCTCGAGGTACTCGTCAACCGAGTGGCCTTGCGCCATTGCAGGCTCATCGTATCCCTGACAATTGCTGTAAGGTCACCCTTACATGAGCACCACCCAGACCCTCGTCCTGGGCGCCATCGCCGGGTTCACCATCTTCCTCGGGCTCCCGATCGGCCGCATGCAGAACGTGAGCGCGGCCACGAAGGCGTTCCTGGCCGCGACCGCGACCGGAATTCTGATCTTCCTCTTCTGGGACGTGATGAGTGGCGCCGTCGAGCCCGTCGAGACGGCCCTCGAGGCAGGTCGGGGCGGACGGTTCGCGTGGCTCGCGTTCCTCCTCACCGCCGGCTTCTTCGTCGGGCTGATGAGCCTCGTCTACTACGACGCCTGGATGAAGCGCCGGCGCCGGCGCGCCTTCCTCGGGCCTGGCGCCGCCTCCACTGCTGAGTTCGAGCACGACCATCACTTCACCGGGTTGTCACCGGCGCGCTGGCTCGCGATCTTTATCGCGACGGGCATCGGGTTGCACAACTTCTCCGAGGGCCTCGCGATCGGACAGTCGGCCGCGGCGAATCAGGTGAGCCTCGCGATCGTCCTGATCATCGGCTTCGGTCTGCACAACGCAACGGAAGGGCTTGGGATCTGCGCGCCGCTTACCGGCGACAAGGAGCTGCCGAGCTGGGGCTTCCTCGGGTTGCTCGGTCTCATCGGCGGCGGCCCGACTTTCCTCGGCACCCTCGTTGGTCAGGCCTGGGTGAGCGAGAGCGTGTCGATCATCTTCTTCGCGCTTGCCGCTGGCTCGATCCTCTACGTCGTGATGGAGCTCCTGAACGTCAGTCGCCTCCTCGCCTCGAAAACGCTCGTTACCTGGGGTGTCCTTTTTGGCCTCGTTCTCGGTTTCGGCACAGACTTCATCCTCGTAGCCGCCGGCGCGTAGGCGCCGACTGGGCGGCGCCGCTTGGAGGCAGTGCGGGCTTTGCCCGTGCTGCCGTTAACTGTCAGCCGCCGCCTCTAGGGTGGGCGGGTGACGCGGTATGCCTCGGTCTATCCGCTCGTAACGACCCGTGCGGTCGCGCGCGAGTTCACGTATGAGATCGGGGACGAGGTTGGGCCTGGCGCGGTCGTCGAAGTTCGCTTCGGCAACGCGATGCGACGCGGCGTCGTTACGCAGGTCGACGTCGCGCCGCCGAAAGGCATCGAGACCTCGCAGATCGAGCGCGTCGTCGAGGAGCTCCCAAAGCCCGTCGTCGAGCTGGCGCTTTGGATCGCGGAGTACTACGGCTCGACGCCCGGGCGTGCGTTCGCGCTTGTCGCGCCGGTGCAGCGGAAGGCGCGCGGGGAGCGGCCGCAACCGGCAGAGCGCGACGGGCTGCCAGGCGAGGCCGAGCCCGCCGAGCTCAGCGCGACGCAGCGTGCGGCCCTCGACCGCATCGTCGGCGCGCTCGATGCAAACGAGAGCGCGAACTTCCTCCTCTTTGGTGCAACGGGAAGCGGGAAGACCGAGGTCTACCTCCAGGCCTGCGCCGTTGCGCTCGAACGCGGCCGCGGCGCGATCGTGCTCGTTCCCGAGATCGCGCTCACTCCGCAGACCGTCGGCCGCTTCCGCGCGCGGTTCGGCGAGCGAATCGCGATCCTCCACTCGTCACTGACCGAAGCGGAGCGGCGCGACGAGCGCGCACGCATCGCGAGTGGCGAAGCGCCGATCGTCGTCGGCGCACGCTCCGCTGTGTTCGCTCCGGTGCCGCGGCTCGGTGTCATCTGCGTGGACGAGGAGCACGACTCGTCCTACAAGCAGGAGTCGGATCCCCGTTACGACGCGCGCACCGTTGCGGCCAAGCGTGCTGCGCTGGAGAACGCCGTCGCGGTCTTCGGCAGCGCGACCCCGCGCCCCGAGAGCTGGGGGAAGCTCGAGCGGCTCGATCTCGGCGGGCGGCTCTCCGGCCCGCTACCTCCCGTGCGCGTCGTCGATCTCCGCCGCGAAGCCGGCTATCCGCTTTCCGCGCCGCTGCTCGCGGAGCTCGGAGCGATCGAGGAACACGGCGGCAAGGCGATCCTGCTGCTCAACCGCCGCGGTGTTGCATCAGCGCTGCACTGCCGTGCCTGCGGCCTGACGTTGCGCTGCGTCAACTGCGACGTCGCGCTCGTCCTGCACGGCGACGGCCTGCTGCGCTGCCATCACTGCGGCCACACGGAGCCCAAGCCGGAGACGTGTCCCGCGTGCAGCTCGACGGAGCTCGCACGGCTCGGCGCCGGCACGCAGAAGCTGGAGCGCGAGCTCGAGACGAAGCTGCCCGAGCTCGAGCGCATCCGGCTCGACGCCGACGCGGTGGAGAAGCCGGGCGCACTCGCGGCCGCGCTCAGGCGCTTCGCCGCCGCCGACCGCGTCGTGCTCGTCGGCACGCAGATGGTCGCCAAGGGCCACCACTTCTCCGGCGTCGCACTCGCGGCCGTGGTCGATGCGGATACGGGGCTCGGCATGCCCGACTTCCGCGCCGAGGAGAGAACGTTCCAGCTCCTGACGCAGCTCGCGGGTCGTAGCGGCCGCGACGCGCCAGGTCGCGTGTTGGTACAGACGTTCCAGCCGGACTCGCGCGCGATCGAGCTCGCCGCGCGGCACGACGTCAGCCGTTTCCTCGACAGCGAAGTCGAGCGCCGGCGCGCACTCGGCTATCCGCCCTTCACCCATCTCGTTCGCATCGTCGTCGCGGGTCCGGAGCCCGATGCGCCGTTGCAGGCTCTGCTCGAGTTAAAGGAAGGACTGGCCGGTGACCAGCTCGGGCCCGCGCCGCTGCTCCGGTTACGCGGCCGCTATCGCGCGCAGCTGGTTGCGAAGACCGAACACCCGCGCCGTCTCGCAGCGCAGGCGAGCCGGCTCCTGAGCACGGGCGCGCCGGCCATGCGCCGCGCCGGCCTGACGGCAGTGGTCGACGTCGACCCGCAGAGCCTTTAGTTCATTGAGGGGTCGAGCGGCATGCGAGCAACGAGCTCGTAACGGCCGCCCTTTCGGCGCAGCACTTCGCTCCAGAGCCGGTCTGGATCGTCGGTGAAGATCGCATCCGCGTCGGCAGGCTCGATGATCCAGTCGTCGCGGTCGAGCTCATCCTCGAGCTGCTCTGGACCCCAACCCGCCACACCGGCGAAGACGCGCGTCCGCTGCAGGTCGGGAGCATGCACTTCGAGCGCCTCGCCGATGGCGACGAAGCCGACGTCGTCCAGCACGACGATGCCCGCTTCGTCGGGATCCTCGAACTCCGCGAGCACTGCCACGCCGTCGGGATTGACGGGCCCACCGACGAACACCGGCTCGTCGACGTCGATGACCGGCGCGAGCTGCGGCACCGCCTCGCCAACCGTCGCCTGCGAGCAGCGGTTCAGGATCACGCCGACGGCGCCTTCGTCGGTATGCGCGGTGATCAACACGACCGCGCGCTCGAAATTCGGGTCAAGGATGGACGGCGAAGCGATCAGGAAGTGTCCGGCCAGAGAGTCCATGCCGTAAGTCTGCCTTGCCTGCGGGTGGCAGGCGAGAATCCAGTCCCCAGGCCTACCGGCGCCGCTAATGTGCCCGCCGTGGCCGAGGTCGAAGGACAGGTTCGAAACGAGGAGCTCGACGCCGAGCGCGAAGCGCGGCGCCAGCTCGCGCTCGCCCAGATCCGGCAGTATCCCGACCCCGTCCTGCGCATGCAGGCTCCGCCCGTGGAGGAATTCGACGACGATCTGAAGCGCCTCGTCGCGCGGATGGGGGAGCTGATGAAGGACGCGAACGGAGTTGGCCTGGCCGCCACGCAGGTCGGCGTGCTCCGTCGCGTGTTTGTCTTTGCGCCCGAGGAAGACAAGGTGGCCGCGTTTGTCAATCCGGAGATCGTCCGCCGCGGTAAGGAGACCGAGCTGGACGACGAGGGCTGCCTCTCGATCCAGGGGGTCACGATGCCCGTCGAGCGTTCCACGTCGGTGCGAATCGAAGGCCGCGACGAGAACGGGGAGGAGGTCGGCTACGACCTCGAAGGGACGCCCGCACGCATCGTGCAGCACGAGCTCGACCACCTCGACGGGATGTTGATCCTGAACCGCACGACGCCGGAGGCCCGCCGCGAAGCGCTCGCGGCGCTGCGACCCCGGCTCGTCATCCGTTAGGTCTGTGGCTCGGCCGGCCACATTCGCCGGCCTCTGGCCCGCGATCACGCGGCGCCACAGTCCGCCCTCGCCCTTAGCAAGGCTGTCCAGCCTTGCTGCGGTTGAGTGCGGCCTCTGGCTTGGTGCTCGCGACCCAGAGACTCGGCAATGCGACCGGCCGAACCACTGCAACTAGCCGTCGCAGCGACGGCACCCTTCGGAGCAGACGTGCTCGAGCGTCTCGCCGCCCGCCACGAGATCACTTCACTGCTGACGAGGCCGGACGCACCGCGCGGCCGCGGTCAGAAGACGGGCGCCCCGCCCGCGAAGGAAACGGCGGAACGGCTCGGCATTCGCGTGCTCCAGCCAGTGCGTCCTGAACCCGGGCTGGACCTCGGCGCCGACGCGATCGTCGTTGCCGCCTACGGGCTGCTGATCCCGGAGGACGTCCTCGCGGAAGGGCTCTGGCTCAACGTGCACCCGTCACTGCTGCCGCGCTGGCGCGGCGCCGCACCCGTGGAGCGCATGCTCATGGCCGGCGACACGGAGACGGGCGTGACGATCCACCGAACAGTCAAGGAGCTCGACGCGGGACCGATCGCGGCACAGCGCATGTTCCCGGTCGGCGAGCAGGACGATGCGGGCAGCGTCTATGAGAAGTCGGCGCGCATTGCTGTCGAACTGCTCGACGACGTCTTGCCCGAGCCGGAGTTCACGCCGCAGGACGAGGAGGGCGCGACGTACGCGGAGAAGATCACCGCTGCCGATCGCGAGCTCGACTGGGGCGAGCCCGCCGAGGAGCTTTTCAACCGCGTCCGCGCGCTGTCGCCGCACATCGGTGCGCGAGCAGTACTGCATAGTCGTCCCGTGACGATCTGGAAGGCTCGGGTTGCCGGCCGCAGGCTCGAGCCGCTCGAGGTGCAGCCGGACGGAAAGCGGCGCATGACATACGACGAATTCCTGCGCGGGCTGCGATGACCGCGCGACAGGCGGCCTACCAGGTCGTCCTGCGGGTTTTCGAGGACGACGCTTACGCGGACCGGGTTCTACGCGGCGCCGCGAAGGATCTCGACAGTCGTGATCGCGCACTCGCGCAGCGGCTGGCGTTCGGGACGGTGCAGCGCGCGCGCACACTCGACCACGCGATCGACAAGCTCGGGAAGCGCCCCGTGCGCAAGCTCGACCCGCCGGTCCGCGCCGCCCTGCGGCTCGGCGCCTACCAGCTCGGCTACACGGACGTTCCGTTGCACGCAGCCGTGAACGAAACAGTCGAGCTCGTTCGCTCCGCACGCCTCGAGCGGGCGGTGCCGTTCACGAACGCTGTCATGCGCAGGCTCTCCGAAGGGATAGGGCCTCTGCTTGCCTCGCTGCCCGAGGACACCGCTGAGGCCGCGGCGCTGAAGCACTCCTACCCGGACTGGGTCGCCGAGCTTTGGTGGGACGTGCTCGGCCCGGAGGAGGCGCTCGCCCTCATGCGCGCGCAGAACGAGCCGCCCGAGCGAGTCGTCCGTCTGAACCGCCGGAAGGACGGGAAGGTCGACGGACGTCCCGATCCGGATCTGCCGGACGCGTTGCACGTCGACCGCGTCGACGAGGACGCGCTGCACGCGGGCCTCATCTGGCCGCAGAGCCGCGGCTCTCAACTCGCGGGCGTCGTCGTTGGTTCCCGGCCGGGCGAACGCACGCTCGACCTTTGCGCAGCGCCCGGCGGAAAGGCCACTCAGCTCGAGGGCGATGTGGTCGCGGTCGAGCTTCATCCTGGCCGTGCCCGTGAGCTGGAGGAGAACTGCAGGCTGTTGGGAGCGGACAACGTGATGGTGGTGAACGTCGACGCGACGAAGCTCCCGCCGGAGCTCACGGGCTTCGACCGTGTGCTCGTGGATGCGCCTTGCTCCGGTCTCGGCGTCCTCGCCGGCCGACCGGACCTGCGCTGGCGGGCGCGACCGCTGCCCGAGCTCCAGGCCGAGCTGCTGCGCGTGGCGGCGGAGCGCGTCAAGCCGGGCGGGACGATCGTCTACTCGGTCTGCACGCTCAATCCCGAGGAGAACGAGGAGATCGTCGACGCTTCCGGACTTCAGGTCGAGCCGCTCGGCGAGGAGTGGCCGCAGTTCAGGCATCTGCGCCGGCCGGAGTTCCTGCTCACGCAGCCGCACGTGCACGGAACGGCGGGGTTCTTCATCGCCCGCCTCAGAACCTAGACTCGCACCGAGCATGAGCTGGAACGACTGGGTCAGAACCGTGGAGGTCGAGCCCTCGCTTTACGCGGCCGACTTCTCGCGTCTCGGTGAGCAGATCGAGGTGCTGTTGCGCGCCGGCGTGCGCGTCTTCCATTTCGATGTCGGCGACGGCCACTTCGTCGAACCAATCACGATGGGCCCGATCGTCCTCCAGTCGGTTGCGCCGATCATCCACGCAGGCGGCGCGTTCGTCGACTGTCACCTGATGACGGAGACTCCCGAGAAGCACTTCGCGGCGATCAAGAACGCCGGCGGCGACAGCGTCACGGTGCACTACGAGGCGTGCCCGGACTTGACGTCGGTCGTGCTCGCGGCGCGAGCGCACGATCTGCAGGTCGGGCTCGCGTTCAAGCCGGCGACGAGCGTGGCGTACGCGGCCCATGCGGCGATCTCCTCGCACGTCGACATCGTGCTCTGCATGAGCATCGAACCGGGGTACTCCGGCCAGGAGTTCATGCCGGAGGCAATCGACCGGATCAGGACCCTGCGCTCTGTCTTACCGCGCGCCGTGCACGTTCAGGTCGACGGCGGAATCGGCCCGGAGAACATCAAGGCCGTGCGGGACGCGGGCGCGACGCTGTTCGTCGCCGGTACGTCGATCTTCGCCCGTGAGGACTTGCCGCGCGCCTACCGCCGGCTCTTGCAAGAGCTCGCGTGAGCGTCGATCAATGAGTCTCGAACGCGCGCTGGAGCTCGCGGAGCGCGGCCGAGGTACCACCTATCCGAATCCGATCGTGGGAGCGGTCGTCGTCCGCGACGGCGAGGTGGTGGGCGAGGGCTGGCACCAGCGCAAGGGCGAGGCGCACGCAGAGGTGATCGCTCTCGAAGCGGCCGGCGAGCGCGCGCGCGGGGCGACGCTCTTCGTGACGATGGAGCCGTGTAGGAGCCACGGGTCGACACCTCCGTGCACGGACGCGGTGCTCGCCGCCGGAATTGCACGGGTCGTAGCAGGCTCGCTCGATCCGAATCCGATTGCGGGTGGCGGCTTCGAGGTCCTGCGTGCAGCCGGTGTCGAGACGGAGCTCGCGGACTCGGCTGAGGCACGTACGCAGAACGAGGCGTGGCGGGTTTGGATCGGCGGGCGGCGCCCGTTTGTGATCCTCAAGCTCGCCCTCACCCTCGACGGCCGGGTCTCGGTTCCAGGCACGCGGTGGGTCACCGGCGAGGAGTCGCGGCGCCGCGTTCACGAACTGCGTGCGCAGGTCGACGCTGTGGCGGTCGGGATGGGGACGGTGCGTGCGGACGAACCGGAGCTGACCGCGCGCGGCGTCGACGCGGGCCGGCAGCCGCGGCGGCTCGCATTCGGCGCCGGGCCGCTCCCCGACGGATCGGAGTTGGAGTTGCGCAGCGGCAGCCTCGAGGACGAGCTCGCGGCGCTCGCAACGGAAGGCGTGCAGTCGCTTCTGCTGGAGGGCGGGCCGACTCTTGCCGCGTCCTTCCTGCAGTCGGACCTCGTCGACAAGGTCCTGCTGTTCGTCGCACCGACGATCGCCGGCAGCGGGCCCTCGTTCGCGCCTGAGTTGCCGGCACCTCTAGAGCTGAAGCGCCTGAAAGCCGAGCAGGTCGGTGAGGACGTCTTACTGAGCGGCTACGTCCACGAGCCTTAGAGCCGCACGGTGCGCGTGGCGTGTCGCTCGAGCTCGTCCAGGCGCGCTGTCTCCGGACGTCCGAGCGCCACAACGAGGGCCGATATCTCGGGCAGTTCGGTCGCCACGAACTCGAGCAACAGGATCGACGCCTCGTCAGCCGCTTGGAGGTCGTCGAGCACGAGCAGGATCGGCTGCGCAGCAGCCTGCTCGCGAAGTGCCCGGGTCACCGCTTCGAAGAAGCGGAATTGCTCGTCGGGCTCGTCGGAGCTCGGCGTCGGCAAAGCGTCACGCAACGCCTGCGTCCACGGCCAGTAGGCGGGAGCTCCGCCGCCCGCCCAGCCCCGGCCCCAGAGGATCCGTGCGCCGCGCTCCTTCGCGCTGCTCGCGAGCTCGTCCGCGAGTCGGCTCTTGCCGGTGCCTGCGTCGCCGATGACGACGAACAGGCGGCCGCGGCCGGCGAGCGCATCGTCGAGGCCGGCCTCGAGCAACCCGAGCTCCTCGGCACGTCCCTCGAACGGCGAAGCGGCCGCCCGGCCCGGGCGCTGCACCGGCTGTGGTCGCCTGCGTGCGACGTCGAGTGCCGGAACCTGCGCGAGGATCGCGTGCTCGAGCTCGCGCAACGCGTGCCCCGGCTCGATCCCGAGCTCCGCGAAGAGCGTTCGCCGCCCGGCCCGGTACGCCTCGAGCGCTTCCGCCTGCCGGCCGGCACGGTAGAGCGCGAGCATGAGCTGGCCGCGCAGGCGTTCGCGCAGCGGATGCTTCGTGACGAGCGCTTCCAGCTCGGGTACGAGCTCGTCGTGATGACCGAGTGCGAGCTCTGCCTCGATCCTGTCTTCCAGTGCGGCGACGTGCAGTTCCTCCAGTCGCTTGATCTCGTCTCGAGTGAAGAGCTCGTACGTGAGGTCGGACAACGGCGCCCCGCGCCAGAGCGCGAGCGCACGGCGTAACTGATCCGACGCTTCCGCGGGGTCTCCGGTTTCCAGCGCGGCGCGACCCTCGGCGAGCAGCCGCTCGAAGCGGTCACGGTCGAGCTCGTCCGGCTCGAGCACGAGCTCGTACGCGCCGGACACCGTTCGGATGGTGTCCGCCGGCAGTTCCTTGCGCAGTGCCGACACACAGTTTTGAAGCACCTTCCCGGCGGTCGGTGGAGGGCTCTCGCCCCAGAGCTCGTCGACGATCACGTCCCGCGTCAGCGTCTCGTTCCCGTGCAAGAGCAGGAGGGCCAGCACGGCGCGCTGCCTCGCGCCGCCCAGCGGGAGCTGTCGCTCCCCGTCGAACGCCTCGAGCGGCCCGAGGATGCGGTAGTCCATCGCTGCTCTGCCTGAACCTACACCGTTACCCGGCGATGGGCGAGCGTGGGTCCCCCGTGAGCTTCTCGTTACCGCCCGGCGCGATCGTTGGGGCCGTCAGAGAGAACTAAGTGGGGGAAGGAGAACCACCATGATCCGCAAGCACTTCCGACTCAAGAGAATCGCTCTCGGTCTCGCATTCGCAGCAATCGTCGTGCCCACCGCGCAGGCAAGGCCGGGGACACCTCAGCCGATCGCCTCGGAGATCTCCGTCCAGGCCGCCGTCCCCCAGCTTGGGGCCGCCGCGCTGGTGAACGCGCCGGCGTCTCAGCCGCTCGCTTCCGGGATCCAGTCGCCGGTCAATCAGCTGCAGGTCGAAGGACTGCGCTGGCAAGCGATGGCAAGGCAGTACGAAAACCGGCCCGGAATCACCGCTGCGGGAACCGCGGTGGCCAACGCGAAGCACTCCGCGTACCCGGTGCAGGTAACTCAGACGCAGGCTGCAGTGTCTGACGGCTTCAACTGGGGCGACGCAGGCATCGGTGCCTCGGTCGCCTTCGGTATCGGTCTGTTGCTGCTGATGGCCGTCGTCTTGGGCCGCAGGTTCCGGTCCGGGCCGACCGGGCTCGCAAGCACCTAGGCGCCTGTCGCAGCATCACTCGGAGCGGGTCCGGAAACGGGCCCGCTTCACTGTGTGCCCAGTAGCCTTCACCGCATGTTCACGGGCATCGTGCGCGAGCGGGGCCGGGTGACCTCCTTCGACGGAGGTCGCCTCGTTGTCGAGAGCGGCCTCCAGGCCGCGGTCGGAGACTCGGTCGCCGTCGACGGCGTTTGTCTAACCGTCGCCGAGGCTCGGAACGGAACTCTGGCATTCGACGTGATGGTGGAGACGCTGACTCGCGCGAAGTTGTTCGGTGCGCAGGTGAACCTCGAGCCCGCGTTGCGGGCCGGCGATCCCCTCGGCGGGCACTACGTCCAGGGTCACGTCGACGGGGTCGGCAGCGTGCGTTCGGTCGAGCGGGAGGGTGACGGTAAAAGGATCTGGATCGACGCCGAGCCCGGGCTCCTGCGTTACCTCGTCGAGAAGGGCTCGATCACGGTCGAGGGGGTCTCCCTGGCGGTCGCAGGGCTGGACGGCCAGGGTTTCGCGGTGGCGCTCGTGCAGCATACGCTCGCCACGACGACGCTCGGCGCCCTGGCGCCCGGAGACAAGGTCAACCTCGAGACCGACGTCCTGGCGAAGTACGTGGAGCGGCTCCTCCCGGCGTTACCATCTTCGGAATGAAAGTCGAGGAAAAGAGCGCCTTCGCCACCATCGAGGAGGCGATCGAGGACATCCGCGAGGGCAAGTTCGTGGTCGTCGTCGACGCGGCCGACCGCGAGAACGAAGGTGACCTGACAATTGCCGCGCAATTCGCGACGCCCGAGGCGATCAACTTCATGGCCACGCACGGCCGCGGGCTGATCTGCCTGTGCCTGACCGAGGAGCGCTGCGACGAGCTCGCCCTGCAGCCGATGACCGACCGCAACGAGACACCGTTCGGAACCGCCTTCACCGTCTCGATCGAAGCCCGCGAGGGGGTCGCCACCGGCATCTCCGCGCATGACCGCTCCCGCACCGTCCAGGTCGCGATCGATCGCAGCAAGCGGCCCGACGATCTCGTTCGGCCGGGGCACATCTTTCCGCTGCGCGCCCGTGACGGCGGCGTCCTCCAGCGCGGCGGACAGACCGAGGCCTCGGTCGATCTCGCCCGGCTCGCCGGGCTGATTCCCGCCGGGGTCGTCTGCGAGATCATGAACGAGGACGGGACGATGGCCCGGGTCGACGACCTGATCCCGTACTGCGAACGGCACGGACTGAAGCTCGTCACGATCGCCGACCTGATCGAGTACCGGCGGCGGCACGAGAAGCTCGTCGAGCGGACGACAGCGGTGCGGCTGCCGACGGCGTACGGCGAATTCACCGCGGTTGCCTTCCGCGAGAAGCTGACCGGCAAGCATCACGTCGCGCTCGTCAAGGGCGACGTCGAAGGCGCCAGCGACGTGCTCGTCCGCGTTCACTCGGAGTGCCTGACCGGCGATGTGTTCCACTCGCTCCGCTGCGACTGCGGCGAGCAGCTCGAGCAGGCCCTGCTTCAGCTTGGACGGGAGGATCGCGGCGTCCTGCTCTACATGGCTCAAGAGGGCCGAGGCATCGGCCTGCTCAACAAGCTGAAGGCGTACGAGCTGCAGGAGAACGGTCTCGACACCGTCGAGGCGAACCTCGAGCTCGGCTTCCCGGCCGACGCGCGGGACTGGGGAATCGGCAACCAGATCCTCGCCGACCTCGGCCTGACGACGATCCGCATCCTCACCAACAATCCAAAGAAGATCAGCGGGCTCGAGGGCTACGGCCTGACGGTCGTGGAGCAGGTGGCGATCGAGGTGCCGCCCAACGCGGAGAACCGCCGCTACCTCGCGGCCAAGCGGGACAAGCTCGCCCACAGGCTGCACCACCAGGATCTGCGCTTCGACGAGCCGGAGCGGCAAGAGTGACAGAGGAACGCTGGCCCGGCGAGGACCGGCTCACCGGAACGGAAGCAGACGAAGGGGAGCCGGAGGGCGAGCCGCAGGAGGCGGAGCTGGGCCCCGAAGTTCCGGAGCGGGAAGCCGACCCCGCCCCCGGCGAAGAAGAGCTGGCCGAAGCCGAGGCCGAGCCCGCGCCGCCGGAGGAGCAGCTCCGGGCCGAAGAGGTCGAAGAGCGGCGCGACGGCGATACGCCAGTGCCCGACGAGGCGCCCGCGCAGGAGGACGAGCTCCCGCGCCTGCGCCCGCCCGGCCATGCCGCCGGCGAGCTCTCCATCCCCGACGGCTACGGCGTCATCACCGGTACCTCCGACGGCGCGCGGCGCGCGGTCGGCATCGTCGTCAGCCGGTTCAACGGCGAGGTCACGAACAGGCTGCTCGAGAGCGCGCTCGACGAGCTCGAGCTCGCAGGCGTCGCCCGTGAGGCGGTGACTGTCGCGCAGGTTCCGGGTGCTTTCGAGCTGCCGCTCGGCGCGATGGCGCTCGCCAAGACGCGCCGGTTTGCGTGCATCGTCGCGCTCGGCTGCGTGATCCGCGGCGAGACGCCGCATTTCGACTACGTCGCCGGCGAGGCCGCGAGCGGCCTGCAGCTCGCCGCGCTCGAGACGGGGATCCCGGTCTCGTTCGGCGTGCTCACGCTCGACTCCGCGGGCCAGGCGGACGAGCGGGTCGGCAAGGGCGCCGAGGCGGTTCGTACGGCGCTCGAGATGGCCGACCTCTTCTCGCGGCTGCGGACGAGCGCTACGGCTTGATCCCTTAGCTACACTGCCGCGCCGTGTCCAAGGTCTGCGCAGTCTGTGGGAAGAAGCCGGGTTTCGGCCATAACCGAAGCCACTCGATGGTGGCCACGAAGCGCCGCTTCAACCCGAACCTCCAGCGCGTCCGGGTCTTTCTGGACGGCAAGGCGACGCGTGCCTACGTCTGCGCACGCTGTCTCAAGGGCAACAAGGTCCAAAAGGCGATCTAGGAGGGTCTAGCGAAACAGAGTCTGTGCCGTCAGGCCGCGCTGCTCGCCCCGAGGCTGTGTCCTCAGTCGCGCCAATAGCCTTGGCTATTGACGCTCCCTGCGTCCTTGCCTCGGAACGACCATCGCACCCTGACGACGAGCGCCGTTCCGCTAGACCCTCCTAGACCCTCCTCGCAACCTCTTTCTACGCATCCCGCGTCTAAAGCAGGATGGAGCGGGCCGAGCCACAGCTCTCCTCGCCGCTCGGCCGGATCACGATCTCGACCGGCGCGATCGTCCAGATCGTCTCCCAGACGGCGGCGCGCTGCTACGGCGTCGTCGGCATCGGTAGTGGGGCGCGGGCGAGGGTCGGACGCCTGCTGCCCGGCGGCCGCACGCACGGGATCACGGTCTCCGGCGACGGAGACTCGGTCTCGCTCGATCTCCAGGTCGTCGTCGAGTACGGGCTCAACCTCGCCGAGGTCGCGGCGACGATCCGCTCGCAGGTGCAGTACGAGGTCGAGCGCCTGACCGGCCTGCGCGTGGCGGCGGTGGACGTCCACATCCAGGACGTCCGCCAGTCAGCATGAATGAGCGGGAACGGCTGCTTCGGCTCGTCGGCGGCGCAGTCTCCGCGCTCGAGCGAAGCCGGGAGCGGATCGACGACCTCAACGTCTATCCCGTCCCCGACGGCGACACCGGCACGAACCTCGCGCTGACCGCGCGGGCGGTGCTCGAGGCTCTCGAAGGCTCGACGGTCGAGGATCGCGCCACCCTGGCGCGCGAGACCACGCGTGCGGCGCTGATGGGCGCCCGCGGGAACTCCGGCGTCATTCTCTCTCAGATCGTCCGCGGGCTCGCGGAGTCGCTGGCGGGCGAGGGCCAAGCCGGGATTGAATCGGTCGACGGCCCGGCGGTCGCGCGGGCGCTGCGGGCGGGCGCGGATGCCGCCTACAGGGCAGTCCGCAAACCGGTCGAGGGAACGATGCTGACCGCGATCAGGACGCTCGCAGACGCCGCCGAGGCGGAGCAGTCGAAGGCGGTTGCACAGTTGCTCGAGCTGCTCGTGGCGCGGGGTGAGGAGGCGGTCGCCCACACGGAGGAGCAGCTCGACGTCCTCCGCGAGGCGGGCGTGGTCGACGCCGGCGCCGCCGGCCTCGTCGAATTGCTGCGCGGGGTCGCTTCGGTCGTCGGCGGGCAGCCGTTGCCGGAGGCACCGCCGGTGGAGAAAGCGGCGGTCGAGGCGGCGCATCAGGAGCTCTCACGATTCCGGTACTGCACGGCCTTCGTGATCGAGGGAGAGCTCGAGCCGGACGCGCTCGAGGCGGAGTTCGAGCGGCTGGGAGACTCCCTGCTCGTCGTCGGGGACGAGAACGCCTTGAAGGTGCACGTCCACACGGACGATCCCGGGGTGGCGCTCGCGATCGGTACCCGGGCGGGCGCGATCGAGAATGTCGAGATCGCGGACATGCATCGCCAGACGAAGGCGCGCGAGCGCCGGCTGCTGGCCGCGGTTCCCGACCCGTTGCCGGCCGCGGCAGAAGTCGTCGCCGTGGTGACGGGCTCGGGCAACCGGCGCCTGTTCGAGAGCCTCGGCGCGATGCAGATCGTCGAGGGCGGGCAGACGATGAATCCCTCGGCCGCCGAGCTCGTGGCAGCCGTCGACGCGACCGATGCTCCCGAGGCGATCGTGCTGCCCAACAACGCCAACATCCGGCTCGCCGCCGAACAGGCGGCCTCGCTCGCGAAGCGGCCGACGCGCGTCGTTGCGACGACGTCGATGCAAGCGGGCTTGGCGGCCCTGGTCGCATTCAACCCGGTGCGTCCGGCGGAGGAGAACGCGACGGCGATGGCCGAGGCGGCGGCGCGCGTTGCGACGGGGGCGGTAACCACGGCGTCGCGTGACGTCCAGCTGAACGGCCGGGCCGTCGGCGCGGGTGAGTACGTCGGCCTGCTCGAGGACGAGCCGGTCACGGGAGGCGCCGAGTTCGAACCTGTGGCGAGAGCAGTGCTCGAACGCCTGCTCGCTGAGCCACGAGAGGTCTTGACCCTGCTTACCGGTGGGGACGAGCCGGATCTCTCGGAGCTGCTCGCCGAGCTCGAACGCGCGAATCCGGAAGTGGAGATCGAGGTTCACGAAGGCGGCCAGCAGAACTACCCGCTGCTCGTGTCGGCCGAATAGATCGGTAAGTTCGGCGTGTGGAGCCGCCGATCCGGGTCGTCCTCGTCGAGGACAACCAGGTCTTCCGCGAAGGTCTGGAGCTCGTGCTGGGTCTCCGCTCAGACATCGAGATCGTCGGCGCGGCCGAGGACGGCGGCGACGCGGTCGAGCTCGCGCGCGAGCTGCGTCCCGACGTCGTGCTGATGGACTACCGGCTCCCGGGGATGGACGGCGTCGAGGCGACGGCGGCCGTACTCGCCGCATACCCTGGCGCGGCGGTGATCGGCCTGACGGCATCGGCGAACCCCCGCGAGCGGCAGGCGCTGAGCGAGGCCGGCGCAGTCGCCTGTCTCAGCAAGCACGACGAGCTCGACGAGATCGTCGCGGCGATCGAGCGTGCCGCCCGCCCGACCTACCGCGGCTGACGTGGAGCTGACCGCCGCGAGCACCGCGATCGTGGTCGATTCGACTGCGGATTTCCCGGAGGCGCCGCAACGCTTTCCGAACTGGCGGATCGTCCCGCTCTACGTCCGCTTCGGCGAAGAGAGCTTCCGCGACTACGTCGAGCTCGGACCTGAGGAGTTCTACGCGCGACTGCGCGGCTCGCCGGTGACGCCGACCACGTCCCAGCCGACTCCCGGCGACTTCCATGCCGTCTACGAGGAGCTGTCCGGATACGAGCGCATCTATTCGCTCCACATCGCGGGCACGCTTTCCGGCACGGTCGAGAGCGCGCGGGCAGCCTCACGGGACTTCGGCGACCAGGTCCGCGTCGTCGACACCGAGACCGCCTCGGCCGCTGTCGCGATGCTCGGGCTCTCGCTCCAGCGGCGGCTCGACCGGGGCACGACCGACGAGGAGGTCGAGGCGCTCGTGCAGCGGCACCTGCGCGACTCGCAGCTCGTCTTCACGCTCGACACGCTCGACTACCTCGCACGCGGCGGACGGATCGGCCGCGCCGCGGCGTGGGCGGGGCAGCTGCTGAACGTGAAGCCGATCCTGACAATCCGGGGCGGCGAGGTGATCCCGCTCAAGCGCGTCCGAGGCAACCGGCGCGCCTTCCAGGAGTTCATCGCGGCCTTCGAGTCGGGCTCGGCCGACGGGCCGAACCTGCGGGTGGCGATCGCTCAGGCGGATGCGCCTGACCGCGTCGAGGCGCTGAGGGAGCTCGTGCTGCGCACTCGTCCGCAGGCGCAGCTCGAGCTCGTCACGACGCTCGGCCCGGTCGTCGGGACCCATGCGGGCCCCGGGACGGTGGGCCTCTTCTGGTTCGAGGATGACTGAGCTTCGCGGCTTCGCAGGCGTGCAGCGGCCCGAGGGCTGGCCGCCGACGCGAGGCCGGCCGCGGCCGGAGGCTCTCGTTCGCACGCTCGACACGCTGCCCGGCGTCGGGCCGTCGCTGCGCGCCAAGCTGGCGAAGCTCGGTCTGCGATCGGTTCGCGACCTGCTCGAGCACCGGCCGCGGGACTATCAGCAAGCGGTCGGGGAGACGCCGATCTCGAACCTCTTCGGCGAGGAGGAGGCGGTGATCGCCGGCGAGGTGCGCCGCGTCTCGGTGCGGCCGACGCGGCGCCGGTTGACCGTGCTCAAGGCCGCGGTTCGCGACGGGAGCGGCGAGATCTCGGCGGTCTGGTTCAACCAGCCCTGGCTGGCAGACAAGCTCCGGCCGGGGACGAGGCTGCGCCTGCGCGGCCAGCTGCGGCGGAACGAGTTCCACGTCCGCTCCTACGACCTGGACGGCGCCTCCGCGACGGCAGATTTTGCGCCGGTCTATCCGGCGAGCGAGGAAGTGACCTCGCCGCGGCTGCGGACGCTCGTCGAGAGCGCGCTGCCGCACGCGCGGGACTTCGGCGACTCGCTCCCAGCCTCGCTGCGGGCGCGGGAGCGACTGCCGCTTCGCTTCGACGCGCTCGTTGCCCTGCACCGGCCGCGCGAGGCCGAGGAGGCCGAGTCGGCGCGGCGGCGGCTCGCGCTCGACGAGCTGCTCCTGCTCCAGGTCGGGCTGGCTCGGATCCGCGAAGGGACGGAGGAGGCGACCGCGCCGGTCCTCCGAGAGCCGGGCGAGCTCGTCGAGCGCTACCGGCAGGCGCTGCCGTTCGAGTTGACGCCGGATCAGGAGCAAGCGATCGCGGAGATCGACGCCGATCTCGGCACCGCGAAGCCGATGCAGCGGCTCCTCCAGGGCGATGTCGGCTCCGGCAAGACGGTCGTCGCGCTCTACGCGCTGCTGCGTGCGGTCGAGGCCGGCAGGACCGGGGCGCTGATGGCGCCGACGGAGACCCTGGCCGAGCAGCACTTCCTGACGGTCGAGCCGATCTGCGTCGAGCTCGGCGTGCGTGTCGCACTGCTAACCGGCTCCGTCAAGGGAGAGCTCGAAGGGGCGCAGGTTCTCGTCGGCACACACGCGCTGATACAGGAAGGCGTCGAGCTGTCCGATCTGGCCGTTGCCGTCGTTGATGAGCAGCACAGATTTGGAGTCGAGCAGCGCGGTGCGCTCGCCGCCGGCCGCTCGCCGCACGTTCTGCACATGACCGCGACGCCGATCCCGCGCACGCTCGCGCTGACTGTCTACGGCGACCTGGCCGTGACGGAGATCGCCAAGCCGCCGGCGAACCGGAAGCCGATCGTGACGAGCTGGGTTACCGACGAGCTCAGCTCCGAGGCGTACCGGCGCCTGCGCAAGCACCTCGACGCCGGGCGGCAGGCCTACGTGGTCTGCCCGCTGATCGAGGAGTCGGAGACCTCGCAAGCGCGCGCTGCGGAGGCCGAGGCCGAGCGGCTTCGCCGCGGCGAGCTAAAGGACTACCGTGTCGGACTGCTGCACGGCCGCCTACGGCCGGCCGAACGGCGGGAGCTGATGGCGCAGTTCAAAGCGCGGGGGCTCGACGTGCTCGTCTCGACGACCGTGATCGAGGTGGGCGTCGACGTTCCGAACGCGACGATCATGATCGTCCAAGAGGCCGATCGATTCGGCCTGGCGCAGCTCCACCAGCTGCGCGGCCGCGTCGGCCGGGGCGCAGAGCAGTCGTACTGCCTGCTCGTCTCACGAGCCAAGGAGGAGTTGACCGACAATGCCCGGGAGCGTCTGCAGGCGCTCGTCGAGACGACGGACGGGTTCGAGCTGGCGGAGAAGGATCTCGAGCTGCGCGGCGAGGGGCAGCTGCTGGGCAAGCGCCAGGCGGGCCTCTCCGAGTTCCGCTTCACGCGCCTGCGAGCCGACCGCGAGTTGCTCGAGCGGGCGCGCGAGCTCGCCGGCGAGCTCGTGACTTACGAAGGGCCGCTGAACGACGAGGTCGACCGCTTCTTCGCGGGCGCGGAGACCGAGTCGCTGGCCTGACCCAGGGAAAGCCCTTAACGGCCAGGGCTGAAACCGCGCTGTCCTTGGGGACTGTCCCCACGAACTGACGCGCGCGGACATGGCAACTGCAACAAAAGTGTGACTTTTCGTCCACAGACAGGTCCGCGCGGCACCATTCCGGTGTGAGAATCATCGCTGGGTCGAACAAGGGCGCGCGGATCTTTGCCCCGAAGGGACATGACACGCGTCCGACGGCCGACCGCGCCCGCGAAGCGGCCTTCAACCTGATCGGGCCCGTCGACGGCGCGACCGTGCTCGACCTTTTCGCCGGCTCCGGCGCGATGGGTCTCGAAGCACTCTCGCGAGGCGCCGCAAGCGCGGTCTTCGTCGAGAGCGAGCGCGAAGCGTGCCGGACGATCGACCGCAACCTCGACAAGCTCCAGCTCACCGGCGCGCGGGTGATCCAGCAGGAGGCCCTCCGGGCCCTGGCCGCCGAGGCGGCCGCCGCTCGCCGCTACGATCTCGTGCTGGTCGACCCGCCCTACGAGATGTTTTCTTCCCTGCAAAACCGGCTTTCCACCTACCTCTCGGCCGTGCTCGCCCAGGACGGCCTCGTCGTCGTCGAGACCGGCGCCCGAGAGGAGCCCGAGTTGCCGCCGCTGGTCGAGCGGACGAGCCGGCGCTACGGCTCGGCGCGCATCACCCTGTTCGAGCACCCGTGATCACAGCCATCTACCCCGGCACTTTCGACCCCGTCACGAACGGCCACGTCGACGTGATCGAGCGCGCCGCCGGCATCTTCGACCGGCTGGTGATCGGCGTCGTCGGCAACCCGCAGCACAAGCAGCCGATGTTCACGCTCGACGAGCGCGTCGCCTTCCTGACCGAGGCGCTCGACGGTCTGCAGAACGTGGAGGTCGACGTCTTCTCCGAGCTCGTCGTCGAGTTCGCGCGCAAGTGGGAGGCGAAGGCGATCGTCAAAGGCCTGCGCGTGATCTCGGACTTCGAGTGGGAGTTCCAGATGAACCAGCTCAACCGGACGCTCGCGCCGGAGGTCGAAACCGTCTATGTGATGGCGAGTCCCGAGGTCAGCTTCGTCTCCTCGAGCGGGGTGAAGGAGATCGCCTCGTTCGGCGGAAAGGTGGACGGGCTCGTCCCCGCGGCGGTCGCGAAACGGTTCGTGGAGATGTTTCCGGACGGGCGGCCGGGGACGCCCGAGAAACCAGGGGAATGAACGAGACGCAACGACTTGAAAGCCTCCTCGCCGGGGGCAACGGCGGCAGCGTGACATTGAGCCGAAAGGATGCGCAGGAGCTTGCCCAGAAACTGAAGGTTCGCGGCAATCCGGGCGCTGCCGCAAGGCTGGTTGAGCTGCTCAACTCGCCGGGCGACGTCGATCTCGACCCGGAGGAGGCGAACAGCCTGCTCGAGCAGCTGCGCGAGAGCGGCCGCCGCTGGGTCTTCGGCACGAATGAGGCGCGCGAGCTGGCTCCGATGAAGGTGCCGGCCGAGCCCGAGCTGGAAGCCGAGCCGGAGCCGGAACCCGAGCCGGTGCCTGCGCCGGAAGCCGAGCCGGAGCCGGAACC
>WNGD01001499.1_pt1 | contig 25233 bp, 18 predicted proteins | sample 5400671 | NCBI WGS metagenome assembly WNGD01 (sample SAMN13153369, study PRJNA577476) | soil metagenome | isolation source: 40 cm soil or saprolite under grassland replicate 2 | place: USA:California | collected 2016-06-15
TGCTCCCACACCAAGGGATTCGCTTGCAGAACACTTCAGAACGTTGCTCTGAAGTGCAAAGGAGCCATCTTTTTCTCTCGACTCAAGGGACTGTTTCGCCCTCCTTGCCCAGGGCTTGACAAATCTTATAGCTTCTCTTTCTCACATTCAGATGGATGTATTTATCCTCATATCAAAATATCAGTACTACTGCCTTTGCTTGACAAATATATAAACTTGAGTTTATAGTATCTTCAGGACTTCTTAACTCAGAACTTACCTACGTTTCCTAAAAGGACCCCATAACCCTGACTTTAGCAAAGTATTCTGAAAAGGTATCAACAAACAAATTTCAGTTTAAGGAGGGTTTTACGATCATGGCATTCAGAGTAAAGAATTTGATGATCCAGGTCCTACCCGAAGCAGGCGAAAAGTTTCAGCAAATGTGTGGTAATCGATTCTCAATAGGCACTACACCATTTTGTGTACTCGCTGCTGAACTCGACGCTGTGTCTGACCCTGCTACCCTCACCACTTTAAAAGAGCAACTTCAAGAAGCACTCAAAGCAGTGGAAGAGCAAGAAAGTGTAATCAACGAGCAAAATAGAGTTAAGACGCTAGAACAAGCGGTGGAACTGGAAAAGCATTTGACCTCAGCTCTTGAAGAGGTACGTCTGCAAAAGCAGGCACTTCAAAACAAACCTGATGGGGGGCAGGAATAGTCGGCCAGACAGTAGAACCGGCAGAGGAACACAACTATGCTGTTATTGGCTACAGCATGAAAGAGGTGTTATGCAACGGGATGGAGTAGAACGCTTTGAAGAGGCGGTTTTCCGTGCCAATGCAGCCTTTGAGCTGCTGCTCTTCGATCGCCTCCCTCTTGAACAACAGCAATTGCTCAATGATCTTCAGCAGGATACGAACTGCTATGGTGTACTTCGCTCCCTCCAGCATCCTGAGCCAGGGATCAGAGCAGTTGACCGGGATACGGCGTTACTATTTTTTACGTTGCAAACACCAGGCCATATACCCACGTATGTCAAATCCCAGCTTGGAGAAGACTATTGCAAAACCATGCTGTCATTTGTGCTTGACGATATATTTGAAATTGAGTGGTGTGGCGCGTGGATCTCTGGCGTAGAGGCTTATGAGAAGTTCTATACTGAGCCATTGCTGCCTGCTGTTCAGGGAACGATTGCCCGGCTCTCTCTTGAAGCAATACAGTATGCGCAGGCTCTGGAACTCTATGACTGCATGAAACTCTCCATGCGTCTCTATGGCTATAACAGATTACCTCTTTGCGCACACTGGCGGCAGAAATTTTCAACCTCGGATAGCGTCGCCGAGTATTTAGGTCTCCAGACACATGCAAATGTACAACTGCTGAAGCGGCAATGGATAGAGGTCAGGTCCAGCGCATCTTCCAGTGGATGGTTTGCATGGTCAGCACGCGATGTCCAATCCACGCCAGATCCAGCGCGGTTTGTCTATAAACTCTATATTAGCCCTGCCTGTGCGTGTGTCCGAGACGCGTTTCAAACTACGATTGAAGTGCTTGAGGGCACACAGGCAGCGCATTTCAAAATTGGCAAGGACGTGTATGGGCTGTTGCGCCCGGATAAGTTTGTTGTCTATTTTGCAAGCATGGAGGCGTGTCAGAATGCGGCTACACTATTGATGCGGAAACTAGAGGGTCTTCCTGCTCATGGTGTCCCGTTTAGTGCTGAGATTGGCGGTGATGGCCTACTTTCATGGGGCATTGATCCTCCTGGCGAGGAACAAACGTTTAGTGGGCGGAATGGTGAAAGCTGGCGCCTGTGGGTAACCAATCGCTTAGCAGCGGCTTTGCTGAACGCACAAACTGGTCGATCAAACCGTGTAGAACCCTGGCAATTCGCGTTAGGACGTCTACGGCTGGATGGTGTGAATACGGAGACGTGGACGCCTCAGGTGTACTGGCAAGCTAAGGAATGATAGGTATATGGCAATTTCAGATCCTCTGGTATTACCAGGTGATGTTGTGCTCGTGCCAGTTGAGGAGTTACCTGTCTATCTGCGCGAACAAATGACATATGAAGAGGGCGATTATGTGATAACGCGACCTCGATCACGCATAACGTCACGCATTATTGATGCACAGACGGCAGAACTGCTCAAGTTATTTCGAACGCCGACGAAGATAGTGCTGGCCATACTACACTTTAGCCGGGCAAATAAGCTTAATCCTGAGCAAGTGTTAGTGGATGCGTTTCCGATGCTTCAGAGTTTCATGGATGTGTCACTCCTGGTAGAGGCAGATGCTGAACAGACACAGCAGATTCAGCCTTCCCTGGCCGCTGGCGATCGGGTTGCATATTGCGAAATATTACGCTGTGTTCACGTCGTTGCGGATACAGAGGTGTATCAGGCCAGGGGTGCCAATGGCGAAATCATCGCCTTGAAATTATCTCGTCCAGGCTGCAAGAGTGAAGTGTTGCACATGTTTGAACAAGAAAGCGCCATCCTCAAGCGCCTGGATAATCGAGTCAATCCTGTCTTGCAGGGTGCAGGCATGTTTCATGATCGGCGCTACCTGATCACAGAATGGTGTTCCGGCGTTGAAGTAGCTGTGGCCACAGAGGAATTGCGCCGCCAGCAGGGGGCTGATCAGCGCAAAAAAATGTTGCACCTTTGCAGTACGATTCTTGACGCGTACGCTCATCTGCATGCCCAGGGGGTTATCCACGCAGATATACATCCAGGTAATATCCTGGTTGCCAGCGATGGTGCTATCAAGATTATTGACTATGGTTTTGCGTGCCTGGAGGATAGTGAAGCTGAAGGAGGGGGACCACAAAGAGCGGATATTAGTTATTTTTCTGAGCCGGAGTATGTACAGGCGGTTCTTGCGGCTCTTAAAGCGCCAAAGCCCAACATGAAAGGGGAACAATTTTCATTGGCGGCTTTGCTCTACTTCCTGCTGACTGGTGCTCAGTATCTTAGATTCTCACTTGAGCGTGAAGAGGTGTTGCGCCAGATCGTTGCTGGGAATCCAGTCCCGTTTGCCGCTTGTGGTATGCGGCCCTGGTTTGAAGTTGAAGCGCTTCTTGCTGCTGCATTGAATAAACGCCCTGAGAAACGTTTTCCATCTGTTGCCGAATTTTCGCGCAGGCTGAAAGAGATCGTTGTTCTAGATGAGCAAGCAGACGCATTGTGCATGCAATATGCCACTGATACCCATGGCCCCGTTGCTCAAGAATTACTGAAGAGCGTACTCCACCGCCTGGGACCTGAAGGTTCGCTTCTGGCTTCTGGATTGACGGTGGCACCCACGTGTTCGCTTATGCATGGAACAGCGGGCCTTGCCTATGCCTTGTACCGTATTGCCTGTGTGCAGGACAGCGCGGCACTACTTTCTCTGGCTGATATCTGGTCAATGAAGGCTATACATACTATGAAGAATAGTAGAGCTTTCTACAATGAAGAAAACATCACTCCTGAGATCATTGGACATGTATCGCCTTATCACACTGCTAGCGGAGTCTACTGTGTACGGGCGCTTATCAGTCATGCGCAAGGTGACCACGTGTCGCAGCAGGAAGCGATAGAGGCGTTTATTGCATCATCGCAGAAACCCTGTGAGAATATAGACCTGACACTTGGTCGAGCCGGTACGTTGCTTGCCTCTGCGTTCTTGCTCGGTAAAGTATTACAGGACGAATTGTTGCATGCAGCGCCGCTTCTAGAGCTTGGCAATGGGACTATGCAAAGCATCTGGGAGGAAATCAAAGCATTCCCGGCTATCCAGGAATGTTCTGCAATACCGTATCTGGGTATGGCGCACGGGTGGGCGGGGCTTCTCTATGCCACACTGTGTTGGTGCCAGGTATCGGGCACTCTACTTCCCGATAGCATTGAAGAGCGTCTTCAACAACTGGCAGCATGTGCGGAAAGCAGTGGAAGAGGTGTACGCTGGCGCTGGATCGTTGAGCAGCCTTATCAAAAGCACATAGGTCCCTATATGTCCGGTTGGTGTAATGGGAGCACAGGATATATTCATCTCTGGACGCTTGCGCATCAGGTATGCGGCGACGAGATGTATGGCAGATTGGCTGAACAAGCAGCATGGCATACCTGGGAAGAAAGTAGTACGCGCGGTATCCTCTGTTGTGGGCTCGCAGGGCAGGCATATGGACTGCTGAATCTCTACAAACATACAGGTGACAGAGCCTGGCTCGTTCGCGCGCAAGAGTTGGCGCAACGAGCGGCGCTCAGTGTAAGCGGTACTGTTCCCCATGGTAGCGATCTTTACGATAGCCTGGAGTCGCGTACCGAGAGCTTATATTCTGGTGATATAGGTATTGCGGTTCTGGTTGCTGAGTTAGCCAGGCCGGAAGAGGCATGCATGCCTTTTTTTGAAATGGAAGCCTGATGTTATATGTTAGTGATGATGGGTAGTCCCCACCACAAACAAAAATCTGGCGCTAAAAAGAGCCTGCATTTACGTCTATAATGTGCAGGAACTTATGTTGCATCACTCATGGCATGCATGCTATTGATGTGTAGTTGCGAACGCCGCTCAATTGCGGCTCGTGCAAAGGCCACGGTTCAGGTTTAGGAAGTTGATCCATTTCCAGATTCGCCAGGAGCCCGCCAGGCCCTTGCACTCGCGCAGTGAGTGGCTTGACAAGAAACAGATGTACCTGTAGGGAGCTAATACCACTATTGCGTATCGGGCTATCACTTAAAGAGAGAACAGGTATGGCCGACCGTCTGGGACAGCAGTTAAGCAATTATCGTCTTGTTCAACTGCTTGGAGAGGGTGCATTTGCCGAGGTCTATCTTGGAGAGCACATCCATCTGAAAAATCATTATGCCGCATTGAAAGTACTGCATGCCTCGTTGAGCGGGGAACGACAGAAAGCATTTCTGGATGAGGCGCAGATGCTTGTGCAATTGACGCATCCGCATATAGTGCGTATGCTTGATTTTGCAGTTGAGCAAGGGACGCCCGTGCTAGTGATGGAACACGCGCGTGGTGGAACGTTGCGCAAGGTTTGCCCACGCGGATCGCATCTCCCGCTGGCGACCACCGTAGCATTCATCCAGCAGATAGCTGACGCGCTCCAGTATGCGCATAATAATGGGATAGTTCATCGTGACGTTAAGCCTGAGAACATCTTAATTAGCACAAGTCAGCAATTGCTATTAAGCGATTTTGGCTTAGCGACATTGGCTCCATCACCTGAAGCGTTGAGCACACAGGAGATGGCCGGTACCATTCCCTATATGGCTGCCGAACAGTTCAAAGGAAAGTACTCGTTTGCCAGTGATCAATATGCACTGGCAGTTGTGACCTACGAATCTCTGTGTGGTAGAAGGCCATATGAGGGCAATTTGTTTGAGATCATGCAGCAGCATTTATTTGAAGTACCGCCGCCTTTGCCCGAGTTGCGATCGGAAATACCCGCTGCTGTGGACGCTGTGGTGCGTAGAGCACTATCAAGTGACCAGTTGGACCGCTTCGTGTCTGTGCAAAGCTTCGCGTGGGCACTGCAACGCGCCTATCAGGGCAACCAGTCGGACCTCAGTGATGACTCACAGATTACGGCATCGATCAGAGCGGTTTATAGGCCGCCGATAGTCAGGCATGTTTATAATGGTCCGCAACCTCTGGCACCAGCTCCCACGCCCATCGGGCGTAGGTCACCCGCCAGGTCCACCAATCGCCAGCGCTTGATGGGCAGAGTACATGCGTTCTGGATCAAAGGCGTATTGGAGCAATCTCTGCAAGGAGCGGCACTGATTGCCCTGGGGTTACATGCGCAAGCGGATGCCATCGCCAATCCCTGGAGACTGGTCTCACAATCAGCCGCATCTCCTACGGTCCCATTGCCGGTTGGTACGCGTGTGATCCAGGCCTACGATGAGGCCAATGGTGAATTACTGATTCTAGGAGCACCGGGTGCTGGCAAGACAACGCTCTTGCTGGAGCTAACGCGTGATCTGCTAGAGCGTGCGCGGCTGGATGAAATTCATCCCATACCAGTCATATTCAACCTATCGTCATGGGCCATCAAACGATTACCTATAGCGGATTGGCTTATCGAGGAACTGAGCACGAAATACCAGGTACCGTCCAGGCTTGGTCAAAGCTGGGTGAATAACAACCAGATTCTGCCCCTCCTCGATGGGCTGGATGAGGTTACTGCGACGTATAGTGCGGACTGTATTGAGGCCATCAATATCTATCGGCGAGAGCATGACGTAGAAGCGCTAGTCGTGTGCAGTCGGATCGCGGACTATATGGATCAATCGACGCGTATCTTCTTGAATAGTGCAGTTGTCGTCCAACCACTGACCACGCATCAAATCGACAAATATATATCTGAAGCGGGAGAGAAGCTGGCAGCACTGCGCACGGCCTTGCGTGACGATCCAGGCCTTCTAGAGCTTGCAACCAATCCCTTGATGCTCAATGTGCTGACGCTGGCCTATTATGAAACAGCAGAGAAAGTGGTCATAGAGGCAAGCTCGCCTCTAGCCAGGAGACGACGGGTGTTTAGCATGTATATCGAGCGGATGCTGCAACGTCGAGGCACTGGAACAGTTTACGCAAAGCCGCGCCTTATGCATTGGTTAGCATCGTTGGCTGAACAGATGGTGCGACATGACCAGACAGAGTTCCACCTGGAACGGATGCAGCCAGATTGGTTTGCCACAGGCTGGTTACGCCGTATCTATAATGTTGCTGTCAGGTCAGGCATTGGACTGTTCTGCTGGCTAGCCTGTATATTGCCACTAGGATTGGCCTTTGGAGTAATATCCAAGAAAGTGGATTATATATTGCCACTAGGATTGATATTTGGGCTACTATTCGGTTTATTGTTTGGCATGACAAGCCTGGTAAAGGCCGATATCATGCCAGCGGAGGTTGTACACTGGTCATGGGCAGCAGTGCGGAAGCGATTGATGAGGATAGATCTGAGAAACGTGCTGGTTCGTATCTTTACAGGTGGATTGAGTAGCGCGTTACTTGGTGGGCTCCTCTTATTGATACTGAGTGGAGGAATTATTATACCAAACACTGCGCATAGAAGTCCGCTGATCACTACGCTCTTATTCATGATAATCTGCGCAATATTAGGTATGTTTCTCTTTGCATTGTTGAGTGGATTTGTCGACGAATTGTCTCATAGTGAAATAAACGAACATCCGCGCGTAACGCCGCGTCACGGAATATGGCATGCTTTCTGGCATGGTCTGCCTGTAATGCTGTCCTGCGGACTGATATTTGGGTTAGTGTTTGGGAGCGTATATGCATCTATTGAAGATCCGATAGATGGACTCTATGCTGGATTGCTGTTTGGGATCGTCAATTCCCTTATATTTGGTCTGACGAATCCGATGCCAACAGAAATCAGACCGATCGAGACCATGAAGCAGTTGTGGAAACACATATGGCAGAAAGTAACGAAGACCGAACTAAGAAGTGTGTTAGGGCCCTTACTCGGCCTCTGGCTAATGTTTTATGGCGTGAGTACAGCAGCATTTTTTGCATGGTTTATAGTGTCGATCTCAGCGGGCGCTATCGGGATGTTCATGGTGCTTGTCAGTGGATTGTCCAGCGATATGCTAGATGCGCGTACTCTTGTCAGGCCAAATCAAGGTATCTGGAGTTCTGCACGTAACAGTGTACTCGTTGGGTTCCTGTTTGGCATCATCGGCGCACTGCCCTTCGGATTGCTGTTTGGACCGATATTTAGCACACAGGCTAATCTATCAGGTCTGCTGTCTTCCCTGTTACTTTATATGTTGACCGGAGGCGTAATCTGCGGGCTGATTGTAGGGTTATCTAATGGCGGGATTGCGTGTATTCAACACATTGTCTTGCGCCTCTTTCTCTGCTGTTCTGGGCAGATTCCCTGGAACTATGTACGCTTTTTGGACTATGCTGCTGATCGTATCCTGCTGCGCAAGGTAGGCGGTGGCTACATTTTTATTCATCGCTTACTGCTTGAGCATTTTGCGGGGTTGGATGCCGCAACGCAGCACAAAACAAGAGATCTAGGAAAAACTGATATGCTACATAATACTCAAATGCCGCTCTTTGCCGTCGCGACAGTACCTCTTGCTGAGGCTGATCACGCTATTATCGGCAATGTATATACCTTACGAGTGAGTGTCTCTGATCGACCAAAAGAGGATTTTCAAACGGAATTAACAGAAGTTTCATCAGAAGTATCAACACGAGGCTTGCTGGAGCCAGTGGTGTTTGATATCTTGCTGCATCCAGGCGAGTATGTCGAACTGTTAGGAGAAGCATATCAGCATCTGCGGTATGACCCACGCATTGTTGCACCGCAATTTATTACTTGTCCTTTTCGCGTACGAAAAACTGGACCAGTCTACATCCTCATTAGCTTCTATCGTGAACGGCAATGGCTTACAACTATGCGCCTGAATTTCAAAAGCACCAGCATAGAAGATCTGGCCAGATTGATCTATGGGGGATAGGATGGAGATTACAGCACCACTACCGCCACTTGATGTCTCAATCGTGCATGTTCAAATAACCATCTTCTCAAGAGATAGTGGATACGTCGCTTATATTATAAATGAAGAAGGTGCCTTTCCTATCTCTATAAATTTAAAAATGCATGATGTCCAAAACTTGAACCGACTGCTCCAGGAGGCGATACAGCAAGTTGCGAATGGTTTTGGGAGAGGAAATGTTTACGAAGCTGCATTAGATGCGCTTATGCGCGCAGGAAATTATGCATTCCAGTCTATTTTCTCTGACCCATCTTCCCAACGCATAATCCGTAATGTATTACAGGAAGGTACAATTGTGCAAATTGTATCGAGAGATTTCTTTATCCCCTGGGAACTCCTCTATGATGGGCCATTAGAAGGGAATGCCAGTATTAGAAACTATTGGGGGATGAAATATATCATTTCTCGTCTCATCATTCAAGATAAGCGTCAAGGCGCATATATGCCACCTACGCTTGATACGAAATGCCCAAAGATCGGATTGATTACAAGTGATCGATTGCCTTTTGTGGAAAAGCAAGAATTTCCAGCGCTTAAAGCATTGCATCGAAAGAAACGTATTCAACTTGTGTCCTTACGCCCACTCTCTACGACACAACGCAATATTGAGCTAGCGGAATTTGGGCGCTTTTTAGGTCAGGAGATACATGTTCTGCATTTTGCTTGCCATGCTTATGAGCAAGATCCAATCGAGAAGTCGTACCTGTTTATTACAAAAGATTTCTCTGTATCAATCATTGACTTTGTTGTAGGTGGGTATGCGCTGCAGTACAGTCCATTTGTAATTCTGAATGCTTGTCTCACCGGTGTCATCAATCCTCTTTATACATCCTCCTGGGCCGAAAAGCTGTGGGAGCTTGGAGCGCGAGGGGTGTTAGCTACGGATTTTCGGGTCCCAGACTGGTTTGGAGCTGCATTTAGTAATGAGCTATATCAACATTTGCTTACAGGTATGAGCGTTGGAGAAACCCTGTTAACCATACGCAGAAATCTTTGGAATGAGCAGCGTAATCCGCTGGGTCTTGCTTACGCTCTCTATTCATCGCCATCAATCAAAATTAGCAGAGCAAGAAAGGGGTAAAATGGTATGAATAAGAAGACGAAAGAAGGTGTAGGAATCACACAGAAGACAGCACAGAATGAAGAAATAAGGGTGATCACGAGTGATCCTTTTGCCGCTGGAACGCGAGGTTCTGGCCTACAATCATTAAAAATTGACGAACTGGCTACAAATGTCAAAGTATTTGTCCAACAGATGGGGAAGATTTTGGAGACCACTCCCGGAGAAGTAGGCGAGTTTTCCTTTGAGGAATTTGAGATAAATGCTGAGATAAACGCGGATGGAACACTAGCTATGCTTGGTTCAGGCATCCACGCAGGCACAAAGGGGGGATTACGCTTTGTCTTCCGGCGTAAAACTGTGTCCGATAAGTGAAAACAATCGTCGTTAAACATGTGTTTATGGATTGTGGAGGATGCCTACGACTCATCGTCCCCTCGTTGCGTCAGGGCTGTGAGTTGTGTGAGCAGTGCCGCTGTATCAACATTCCGTCCAGTTTTCTGTAAGAGATCGGTGTAGTTGTTCAACAGAATGATGACGTCAGGGTGAGCGATATCCTGTGTTTTCAGCAGGATTGCCAGGGACTGCTGGTAGAGCGCTTCGGCCTGCTCGTATCTGCCCGGTCCGTGTAGAGGAGCGCGAGGTTGTGCAGGCTATTGGCGATGCGGGGATGAGTGGATTCCAGAACCTGTTGCCAGATCTTTAGCGCCCGCCTGTATAATTGCTCTGCCTGTTCGTACTTTCCCTGGACGCGGTAGATCCCCGCGATATTGTGCATGCTGACTCCGATGCTGGGGTGCTCTTGATCAAGCGTTTTCTCCTGAAGCGTCAGGACCTCCCCGGCGATCTGCTCGGCCTGCTCGTATTTGCCTTGAGCCTGGTAGAGGAGGGCAAGGTTGCTGAGGGCCATCAACGTTTCAGGATGGTCATCGCCCAACGCATGCTTGAATATATTGATCGCCTGTTGGTAGAGTGGCTCGGCCTGCTCGTACTGCTCCTGCAAGCGATAGGCGTCCGCGAGATTGTTAAGGGTGGTTGCGGTGTGAGGATGTTCAGGCCCCAATGCCTGCTCGTAGATGGTCGCGGCCTGCTGATACAATGATGCGGCTTGCTTGTATTTTCCCTGGGTGCTGTATAGGGTCGCCAGGTTGTTGAGTGTGGCAGCGGTATCCGGGTGTTGATGGCCCAGATGTTGTTCTCGGATGCGCAATGCTCTCTGGTAAAGCTGTTCCACCTGCTCATACTTCCCTTCAGCCTCATAGACAACCGCCAGGTTGTTGAGAATGGTGGCGACCTCGGGATGGTCTGGATCGAACAACGTTTCATAGGTTGCCAGGATGCCCTGGAGCAAGGATTCGGCCTGTTTGTACTTCCCCTGATTGCGGTACAGCCTTGCCAGACCGTCCAGGGTTGCAGCCGTTTCGGGATGGCGCGGTCCCAACTGTTGCTCGCGAATGGCGCGTGCCTGCTGGTAATAGTTCTCTGCCTGGCTATACTGGCCTCGGGCGAGGAAAAGCTCGGCGAGGTTGTTGAGCACCGTCGCTGTGTCGGGATGCTGTGAGCCGAACAAATGCTCGCGCAACATCAGAGCAGCTTGAAAGAACTGCTCGGCTCGCTCGTACTGCCCTTTTGCCTTGAAACACGGCTTGCACGAGACGGTGGATGGTGAGCGTCTGCGTATCAGGATCGCGATACACCAGGGAGAAGCGCAGTATTTCTTTGAGCGCGCTGTCGAACTGAAGCGTATTGGTCGCAACAGGCCCGAGCACCGTGCCCATGTGCACTGACGCTTCGGTGACGATCTCTTCTGGTATCGCCTCTGGGTACAGAAAGGCAAGCAGGTGGAGTAGTTCGGTGGCTGCCGGGTTTGCCTGGGAGACCTTCTCAAACGAGAGCGACCAGGTGGTTGCAACTGAGTCGGGATATGCTGCATCCTCGCGAGGCTCTTTGAGCAGGTCGGTGTTACGCGCCCGGTAGAGATCGAGATACTCCACGAGCGTGCAGGGCGTTTCTTTGATATACGCCCCGGCCTGATCCAGGGCGAGGGGGAGGCCATCCATTTCCTGTGTGATCTGTATGGAAAGCGCACGATCGTCGGCGAGCGCGTCGTCGAGCGTGGCGACGAGAGGAAGGATGTCAGCCCTGCGCAAGAGAAACAGGGCTCCCACCTCTGCCTGCATTTTCTCTATTTCGACCCGCCGGGCAATCCCGCTCAGTGTGCGCGCACGCGTGGTCAAGAGGACGTGCCCCCTTCCCGCCATAGGAATAAAGGGCTCGGCGATTGCCAGATCCTCGACGTTATCCAGGATGAGGAGCCATTGAGCGTTGGTACGCAGCCAGCGCATCACTGCCTCGACAACACGCTGCTGATCCGGTTCGTTCTGCTCGGGTAGTTGCAAGACCGTAGCGATACGTACGAACTCGGCAGTCAGTACGGCAGACGACGTGGCACTGGCCCAGAGAACGGCTTGATAGTCTGTACGATAGCGGTAGGCGTACTCGATCGCGGTCTGCGTCTTGCCGATACCTCCCAATCCGCTGATTCCCTGTGCCTGCGTCACATATGCAGCACTATCCGCGAGCAGGGCATCATGTAGGCCTGCCAGTTCGTCCTCGCGTCCAGTAAAGAACGGATTTCGCCGATAAGGGATGTTCCAGATAGATGGATAGGCATCGCTCTGCCCACGAAGTGCGCAACGAGGTTCTTGAAGAGTTAATTCTCTAATCTGGAGACGAAAGCCGGGGAGCGTCGAACGTTGTCCACTCCGAGGAGATAGAAACAGCAAGGGAGAGCGCGAAAAGAGTGGTGGGTGCGAAAAACAGGGAAAAGCCTGGAAAAATGGGCATGAGGCTCCACTCGGAGAAGAGCGGCTTCCCGAGGAGAGAACGATCTCACCACAGTGTGCCGGTGCTACATCTGGGTTGACAGGCCGAGGAGGGGAGCGAAGCGAGCTGGTACCCCGAACAGCGTGATCGTTATCCGCCCAACTGTCAGGGCACAGGCATTGCGTGCCACCCGTTCTTCCCATGAGAGCCGATAGTGGGCACGCCCAGCACGAGAACGAAGCGGCGATGCGGCTTCGTTGGGCGGGCTGGCGAGAGCTGCACGTCAATCGGTTGCTGGCGCAGCAGTTGCATGCAAGCTCGGCGATGCTGCCTCCGGCTCCAATCCTTCCAGAGAACGGGCTGTGGGCCAATGACGAGCGGATGCAACAGCACGCTCACCTGGCGCGGTTTCGCGGTGATGCTGCCCATCCATTGACACTGTTCACGCAGAGGGCAGGGGCGACAACTGCGGATGCTGGCTGCATAGACCACACGCAAGCTTCCATCGACTTCTCGGCGTCGGACGCCCGGCGACCAACTTTTGGTTAGCGGGGCAACGAAGCGTGCCATCTGGTTGGAGGAGAAAGTCTGGCCCCGAGAAACGGCCAGCTTTCCAGAGCGAGCCTACCTGGGGAAGAGCATAACCAGAGGAGGGAGGCGTCTGCGGTGGGGCAGGCACAATGGCTGGAGCAAACTCGGTCGTGCGCGCAGGATCAGGATGAAGCTGATGGCCCAACTCCAACCGGAGGTTCCACACCCATTGGCTGATGATTTGCCATACTTCTTGTCGCAAACAGCATGACTACACCAGCGGTCAGGATCTTGCTCCTAGTCTTCATCGGCAAGGATGGGGGCGTAAGCACCACGATGCAGGTAGAGTGCCACCACGTCGGAGGCGGTGAACGCCTGCTGCGGGAGATTGGTCAAGAACAGTTCGTAGACAACTCCGGCGCGTTCGACGCCCACCCGGCTCTTCGTTTTCCCGGCTGGATGGGTTGCCACGATGACCTGACACCGCTCTCCCTGTGGTCCTACAGCTACGTCAGGACAATCGTAGAGCGTGCGCACCAGGGCACTTTCCGGGCGGCTAAACTGCTGATCGGGGGGCAGATGCAGACGCACCTGGACCTCCGCTCGCGAAAGCTCGGCGTAGTCTTTGCCCCGCGGAACGCTCGAGAGACCAGCCATCGGCAGCAAGAACGGCCCCGGTGCCATATTGCCCATCTAACCGCAGCAAGGCACGGTTCTGTGGGAACTGGTAGGCAGAGAGGTAGCTTCCGATGACCGTCACCGCACGGCGCAGTTCCTCCCGGTATTGGCCGCTCCCAGGATTACCGAACGAACCGAGCCATTGGTAGCGGATTAGCCTGGGAAACAACCGTACGAGTACGGACGACTTCCCCACGCTTGCGTCCCGTATAGCCAGGGGCACAGAGGGGACGCAAGCGGCGCTGGGCGGCAGGCCGGTCTGGCGTCTGAGGCAAAGCGCGTTGGCGGGCGGCCTCGCGCGTGCCATCCACATCGAAGACGAGCCAGTAGTTCCCTTGCCGATCAAAGAGCCCTCCGGGTGGCTCTTCTGTGCATAACCGACGCGCGAGGAGATCGGCGAGAACCAGGGAGCGCAGGGCTTCGACCGGTTCTGGGGAGAGCGCTGCCAAAAAGCGCGAGAGCGTCGAGCGGGCAGGCAGCCGATCACGTCCGAAGAGCGCCATGAAGGCAGCGGCGAAGGGATGCAGGCGTTCGTAGAAGGTTTCCAGCGTCCGTTCGGAGCTGACGGCGTAGCCCAAGAGCACCGCTACAAAGTCGATCACTTCATAGCGTCCGAAGCGGCGGCGGGCAAAGCGCACCTGCTGGCTGATGGCCTCGAGGACACCCTGCTTGTCAAGATGGCGGATGAGGAGTGCGACCTCTCCCAACCAGGGTGGCGTCGCAGGCACAGATTCAGGAGAAGTTTGGATAATTACCGTCGTATCGGCGATACTGTTCATATATGCCTCCTTTGTGAGGAACAAGTTCCTTCTTCTTCCTCAAGGAGGCATATTTTTCTCCAGGCTTGCTACTCATTACAACCTCGTTGCGCACTTCGTGGGAAGAGCAACACTGGCAGCTCTGCCAACCTTTTGTGCGAACTCTGGCTCCCCAGCAGACGTTATGTGAGCGGGTCGAACGCTTTTTACCCGAGTTGTTTGTCTTTGTGGCGGTTCCAGGGGTTCCTGCCCACAACAACTTGGCCGAGCGCAGCGTTCGTCCACTGGTGGTTGCCCGCAAAATTAGTGGCGGCACTCGTAGCCCCAAGGGCTGCCAGACCCGCATGGGACTTGCCTCCCTCTTTGGCACCTGGATGGCCCAGAACCTCAATCCCTTCCATCAATGTCTGGCAGCCCTCACGACGAAATCTTCTTTGGGTCAAGTCTGAACAGTTTCCTCCAGCCTTCTTAATTGACTTCTCATAGCAGCATATGCTATAATAACGAGCGTTTTGTATTGTCACTTGGAGTGAATGTATGAGTAATATAAAGTGCATTAAAAATATATTTTTTCACCTAGAGTATGTTAGGACTGGCATTAGAATTCAGGTGTGAACCAGCCTTGCATTGATGAGATATACACTGCGAGGTTGTTATAAGGCCGCATCAGTCCAGGATTCTCTTTCTGATTCTTAACATGCTCCAGATCTATTGGGAATAGATTTAAGAAGTCGGGTTCCAACATTTTGTAGACAGAGTCCTTGTACAACATATCTGCGTCTTCAGTTTAAGAAAAGAAATTCGCAAAGGGAGCTAACTTTGCTGTATCTCAAGCAAGTGATACTGGCCCCTCTAGCCAGTAGTTTTCCTCTTGCTTAAGGCTGAACTTGTAGTGGTAAAAAGTACTGTTTCCTGGTAACTACTCAGGTCGTCTGAAAGGAAGGAAGAGGGGGATGACCTTGCAAAGTAGCCTGCAGAGCCGAAAGCAAAAGCAACCCCTGCTTGGGCAAGGTGGACAAGTAGCCCCGAATGCGAGCAAAGGTCTGTGCCCCAGCAAAAGCGCGGAAGCAGCCAGAGACCTTTTGCTGGACTTTGACCATTTGAGGCAAGATCCCGATGGCTTGCAATGCCTCTTGTCCTCGGCTGGCATACACCTGATAATGGGTGAGCGTCGCGCTACAGGTGACATGCATCCAGTTGCGCTTGCCTGCGACGTACAAGCCCGTTTCGTCTTGATGGATCACCTCGGCCTCTTGCAGGGCTGCTTTCACGAGGCTCTCGACCTCGACCAGGTTCTGGGCGCATCGGGCCACCAGTTCACATATGGTCCCTTCACTCATTGCCACTCCCAACAGGTCTTCCATCACTTCACACGCACGGGCCAGGGGCAAGAGTTGTTGCTCGACCAGATGCACTGCGATGGCTGCAATGCTCGCTCCGTACTGGACGGGGACGCGAACCTCTTGGGGAAAGGCTGCAATGCTCTCGCGCTGACAAGCAGGACACTGCTTCTGTTCGGCCTGATGCTCTCGCACCAGCAGGCGTACTGCCGGCAGTTCGACCACCTGGCGACGTTGCATCCCATGAGGGGAAATGTCGTGCAGGTCGGCTTGACAGTGCTGGCAACGCGACACCTCATGGCGCACCACCTCATCAGGCGTAGGGACCAGCAGCAGTGTCGAGCCTGGGTGGCCCTCTTGCCCTCCTGTCCGCTTCGCGCTCTTCTTGCGCAGGCTCTTGGGTTGGCGCGCAAATCGATCCGAGGAAGGCGGCAAGTGACTGTTGTGGCTGTCTTTACCCAGTCGCTCTTGCAGCGCTTTCGCCTGCTCCGCGAGTTGGGTAATCTGCTCCTGTTGCAAGCGATTTTGCTCTTCCAACAAGGCAATGTGTTCCTGTTGTCGCGCAAGCAGTTCCTTTTGCAAGACGACCTGCTCTCGCAGCAAGCTATTCTCTTGTCGAAGTTGGGTCAGTTCTTCTTCGGCTGTCATGCCCTTACTCTACGCCGTTTTGCTGTTTTTTTGACAAGTCTCTAGGAGACCTGAGTAGTTACATTTCCTATTTGGACTCATACTCACCTAGCCAGAATTTCAGGTTGCTTGATGCTTTTGCACATATCCTATAGAATAGGACGAGGAACGTTTCTGACGGCCAGACGAGCATTTTGTCATTATTGCCAGAGCCGTGTAACGTGCAACTAGATTCGTCTTTTAGGACGGCTGCTGGAATTGGTTGGTACGCTTACGAAAGGACGCACACCCATGGGTCAGAATGTTTTAATTGCGGAAAGCCGCGAACTACTTCGCGCAGGACTACAAAGTGTATTTGCTAGCGATCCTCTTGTTGCCTGTGTGTATGAGGCAGCGACCAGTGAGGAATTGAGGAAGCACCTGGTAACATACACACCAGATTTAATTGTCGTTCATCAGTCACTGATTACCGATATTCTGCTCTTGCCAAGAGGTCACTTTGTCATCATGGCGACGGAACCTGATAAGAACATGCTACTTGCTGCCTTCGCCTATGGTGCTCGTGGGTATCTTTTGGAAAATACCACAGCAGTCCTTTTTCATTTGGCCTTACGACTCACGAGGGATATGTTTCTGCTCGACCCTAGAATAACGCCATGGTTGTTTCAGTGTATTTCCGGCGATATCCTGCCGACTGAGAGCAGTGAGATACTCACTGCTCGTGAGCAGGAAATTTTTGAGCTCTTACTGAGCGGCACTCTCACGAATCGAGCTATCGGAGAAAAGCTCTGCATCTCAGAAGCCACAGTCAAAACGCATCTCGCACATATCTTTCGTAAGCTCAACATCAAACGACGACCAGTGAGGGCATTAGCACTTTCGGTAAGCGATTCTAATGAGCAGAATCAGCGTATATCATAGTCATACTCAGGATGATATATCTTCCTTCAACCAGCAAAGCGATCGATGCGGCAAAGAATACTTTTTAGGTATTCCTTGCTGCATTTCTTCTCACCCATAGTATTACAAACTTTCCACCTTCTTATCTACTGCGGAATACACATTTCATCCTTCGAAATATCGACCATCGATGGATTGTCCCGACTCAGGTGCGCTGGCTATACTCTCTTGTAGTCATGAAGAGCCGGGGAGACTCTGATAGACCCAATAAGGATATTTTGCTCTTTGAAGAGAGGCCTTTGTCTCTCAGTGGAACAGCGACCTGATTACCGAGGAGAGACGTACAACCATGCGAATTCCCCTTGTGGACCTGCGCTCACAGTATGAGACGATCAAGCATGAAGTTGCGGCAGTTTTTGAAGATGTGCTTGAGAATATGCAGCTCTTTCTCGGCCCACAAGTACAGGCATTCGAGAACGAGTTTGCTGCCTATTGTGGATGCCGTTATGGTGTAGGAGTGGCCTCGGGAACTGATGCTCTCATCCTGGCCCTTCGTGCCTGTGACATTGGTCCTGGTGATGAGGTGATCACCGTATCCAATACATTCATTGCTACTGTTGAGGCAATTGTTCTCGCGGGGGCAACACCTATCTTTGTTGATATCGATCCAGGCACCTATACCATGGATTGGCGACAACTTGAGCGGGCACTTACTCCCAGTACTCGTGCTCTGCTCCCTGTACATTTGTATGGTCATCCAGCGGAAATGCGACACATACTGGATTTTGCACGTTCGCATAGTCTTCATGTTATCGAAGATGCGTCTCAGGCACATGGTGCAACCTATCAAGGACAGCGGGTTGGGAGTTTTGGGAATATCGGCTGTTTTAGCCTCTACTACAGTAAAAACCTGGGAGCTTATGGCGAAGCAGGTATCTGTGTAACCAATGATGAAGGCCTTGCAGAGTCTCTCCGTATGCTTCGTAATCATGGCTTGCGTACGCGCTATCGACATGAGATCTTAGGGAGCAATGCGCGTTTAGACGAGTTGCAGGCGGCGATTTTGCGTGTTAAGTTACGGCATCTTGAGCAATGGAATGCAGCTCGTCAAGCTCATGCTCATGACTATATGGAGCAACTTCAGGGTCTGGTAGAGACAGTACCCGTTGTTCAGCCCTGGGGAACGCATGTCTATTGTTACTATGTCGTGCAGGTACAGGAACGCGATCACATTCGCAAGATGTTGGAGCAAGAGGGAATAGGGACTGGTATCCACTATCCAATTCCCATTCATCTACAACCAGCATGCATGCGATATGGCTATGAGCGAGGAATGCTGCCCGTGACAGAAACTGCGGCAGAGCATATTGTCTCTTTGCCCATGTATCCAGAGCTAACGATTGAGCAAATACAAACAATTGTCAAGGCTATTGAAAATAGTCTAGCGGTTAAAGCTCCGCATTTGTAGTTGAGAATCTATTTATCATTAGAAGATCAGGAGCGAAAAGGTTGCTGGAAAAACTATGAGAATGACAGATCTGCGTTTTGGGGTCATTGGCTGGGGATACTGGGGGCCCAAGATTGCCCGTAATCTAGATGCCTTACCAGGTGCAATGGTGACAATGGCAGCGGATAGAAATGCCAGTCGCTTGCAATCATTAGAGGAGAACCGGCCATGGATACAGACAACAACACAGGCTCAGGATGTATTTCGTTCAGATGTCGATGGCGTAATCATTGCAACTCCGGTACAAACACACTATCAGCTTGCAAGGCAGGCCTTATTGTATGGCAAACATGTGCTTGTTGAAAAACCCCTCACAGCCAGCGCTGCCGAAGCCGAAGAACTGGTTGCGCTGGCCCATGAGCAGTGGCGGGTCCTGATGGTAGGGCATACGTTTGAGTATAGCCCTGCAGTGAACGAGTTACGCAAACTCGTGCAAAGCGGAGATTTAGGAAAGATCTATTGCGTCGAAACAGAGCGCTTGAATTTAGGATTGTTTCGCAGTGATATTAATGTCATCTGGGATCTTGCCTCGCATGATGTATCGATCTTGCTCTATCTCTTTAACAAGAGACCCGAATGGATTAGGGTGCAGGCGCATGCCCATCTCCAGCCGCATATCCATGATACTGCCCATCTCGATCTGAATTTTGCGGACGGAATGACTGCACATATCCATGTGAGCTGGCTCCATCCCTGTAAAATTCGCCGTGTGACGGTGATTGGCGATCTAAGAATGGCGGTCTATGACGATACCAATCCGGCTGAAATGCTCAAGATTTACAACAAGGGGGCGGATATTCATGCTGATCCCCTGGTCTCCTATCGCTTCGGTGAAATAACCATTCCGCATATTGATTGGATCGAGCCATTGCGACTCGAGTGTGAAGATTTTGCTAATTCAATTCGTCTGGGAACACAACCGCGCGCACATGGTGGTATTGGTCAGGCGGTGGTCGAAGTGTTAGCAGCAGCACAGCAAGCTCTGGAGAAGCAGCTAACGGATTTGAAGCAAGGAGTGAAATAATGATCCATATTCTCTTCATCTCTCCCTGAGGGCTGCTGTTCCTATCCAATAGTTGAAATGAAAAAGCATAAGGGAGGGAAAACAAGACATGACACTTGAACAGTACTTGATCGCGTTGGTAAAGCGATGGAAACTCATGGTAATCTGCATCGTGGTAGTGGGGGTAGGGGCATCTATTGGTAGCAGATTTATGACACCGATTTATCAATCGACAGCACTCGTCCAGATTGTCGTTAGTTCGGGAAATAATCAAACAGACTACAACAATTTGCTTGCCAGTGATGAACTTGTTCAGACCGAGGCGACATTGGCGACAAGCGATCCGGTGCTTCGTGAGGTTGCCTCGCGCTACCCAGGTCTAACAGTTGATGAACTCTCGAAGGAAGTGACGGCGACGCCCAAGACCAATACACAGCTTTTTGAAATTGCTATAAATGATCCGAGTCCGACGCAGGCAGCAGCCCTGGCGAACGACATCGCGAATACATTGATTCAACAGCAACTCCAGATAGAGCAGCAAGCTTCATCACGGACCGGTAGTTTCCTATTCCTGGCTCAGCCTGCCCAACCGCCCTTAAAGCCTATACAACCCAATGTACTCGTCAATACCGCTGCTGGACTAATGGCAGGTTTGCTATTGGCAATGGCGTTAACATTGCTGTTTGAGCAATCAGACACACATGTTCGCACTCCTGGGACTCTCGCCCAGCTGCTGAGCTTGCCCGTTCTGGCTACAATCTCGCAAGTGGGGCCTAAAGAAGAAGTTGTCAACCCGACCGGACACAACGCCAACGTCGAGTCCTATCGCATTTTGCGTACGAATATTGGCTTCTCAGCGATAAATAAGCAGCCGTGTACCCTGAAGCAGCCGCGTACTCTGATAGTCACGAGTGCCTCACCTCGCGAGGGCAAGTCTGTTATCGCGGCCAATCTGGCCATTTTTATGGCCAGGGCGGGGAAAAATACCCTTCTCATTGACGCCGACCTGCGCCATCCAACACTACATGAAACATTTGGCCTTCCTGCTCAGACAATGGGCTTCAGCAATGCTATACAGACATTTAGCCCGCCGTCGGCCCCTGATATGCCTGCATATCAGCATCCGCCCACTCCCAGCACCTCTTTATCGCCATCAAATGCACTTCCTGCTACCACAATATCTCTCGATCCTTTTTTCCATGCCGTAGACATTCCAAACCTGTGCTTCATGCCTTCTGGGCCGCTACCTCCTGACCCTCCGGAGCTACTCGACTCGGAAGCGATGCCGCGCCTCTTGAGAGCACTTGGCAGTCGCGGAGCTGAGGTGATTATCTTCGATACTCCTCCTTTACTCGGTTTATCAGATACTAGCATTCTGGCATCGAAGGCCGATGGCACGCTTGTCGTGGTCGATATCACCCGTGCCAAAAAGGGACATCTTGAGCAGTTGAAAGCAATACTGGAGCAGGCTGGGGCCGACGTCCTTGGCTGTGTTGTCAATAAGCAGCGTCGTAGCCGCGATCACGCAATCTATTCCCACTACTATACTGCTCATAGGCAGACTGGCAGCAATAGTCATAGTAGAAAAAATGGGCACGCCGCTCCCGTTACACGGGATATCATGAAGGAGCCAAAAACACAGCTCCAACAAGACTTACTTGACAGCACGCTAAAGATACCATCCGTTCATCCCAGGGAGGTAGATACCCAATCCTAGCCAGACCTATCTGACAGGAGGAAAAGTGGATAGCGTGAAAGTGATGGATAACCTGAAGGTGGAAGATAGGCAAAGCATAAAAGGCAGGTAACAAAACCAGATCCTTGATAATAAGTGGAATGAAAAATGGAAAACACCAATAAGATCCAACATTGGAATAATGCGATAGCGAGCCGCACAGATGACGTTGGGCCTGCTCTGATAGTTGGAATAGTGGCGATAGTAATGCTAGCCGCATTAACCGGCCTTAACCCCCTTCTAGGAATGATGAGCGCCCTGGTGCTCTTTCTATTGGTACTGGTTGTACCCCGACCGGTACTGATTGTGTATGGGCTGGTCTTAATAATGCCTCTCACTGATGGATTAGTGCGAGGAGCCGTGGTGCCAATTCTGCGGTTAGGGCAGGCGCTGCTTGTGCTTGCATTTATCCTTTTTCTGCTGGCCAGGCCTGGTCCCCTGGGCAGAAGTCGCCTGACGGCCATCGACCTGGCCTTTGGACTCTTTTTTCTGTCCGAGGCCGCCTTCCCAGTGCTAGCCCTTTACTATCGCGGCGAACATCTCGATCTGAACAATCCCGGTACTTACGGCTCGGGAACACCTCTGCAAACCTTGCTGGGCCCGCTTCAGTATTACTTAGTATACCGTATCGCAGTGTCAACTATCACCGCAGAAAAACAGATCGCTAGCGTGCTAAAACTGAGCTTTGTAGCAAGCATCGCTGTCTCAGTCATTGGGATTTTAGAGAAGTTCGTAGCTCCCGTCGACATATTCATTCAAACTTATTACCCATCTATTGCGTGGAAATATGCCGTTCCCCTTGATGAGAGGCGGATCACTTCTACCATGGAGTCCTTTACTGGCCTGGCATCTTACCTGACTGCCACCTTAATCGTGGCCCTGGCCTGCAGCACTGCCCAGAAAGGACTGAAAATTTCTCCGCTGCTTCTGGCAACTACGCTGCTATTAGACAGCATGGCCTTGCTCCTAACCGGTACTTTCGCTAGCTTTTTTGGATTGGCTGTTGGTGCGACTGTCGTCTTTATGTTGTTCCGGCGCTTGCCGAAGTGGATACTTATTGCTCTAGTTGGTATTGCCTTGTCAGCGCTTATCTTCCAGTCTTTCATCGCAGCCCGATTTGCTGATTGGCTGGGAGGGACGGGCCAGGGGTTGTTTCCAACATTTGGCTCTAGAATCGTGCTCTGGAAAGAATTATTTTTACCAGCCATCAGCCAGCACCTTTTGTTTGGGGCGGGACCTGCGCCGGCAGTGCTCAATGTCTGGCCAACTGAGGAGACGCAATATTTGGGGCTGCTACTCAGAGGTGGTCTGCCCTACTTCTTCAGTTATTTTCTGCTGATGGGAGTAGCAATGGCCACCTGCTGGCGTCGGATTAAGAACAAGAGCAATGACCTTGTCCGCACAGTAGCTATCGCGGCACTGGCTATCCTGGTGGCTATTAACGTTATGAACGTATCGTCTCTATATTTTACCTACCCTGGTATCACGCAGACACTTTTTATGCTCCTGGCCATAATTGTAGCGAGCGAGCAATTAGAAGTTCAGGGATCAGAAGTATGAACAGACTCCGTCGAGTCATAAATAATACCATCATTTCATTCCTTGGGCAGGCAGTAAATTGGACATCAACATTACTACTGACCATTGCTTATGGGCAGTTTCTGGGCGCTTTTAAGTTCGGCGAACTCTATTTTGCCATTGCCTTTGTAACGCTGATAGGATATCCCATTAAAACTGGCTATGATAGCCAGGCTATACGTGACGTGGCGCAGAAACCGGATAAGGCTGCGGGCTACCTTTCAAACCTGCTCCTCATCAGGCTAGGTACCTGGTTTATCCTGTACATTGTGATTCTCCTTGTTTCCTGGCTACTCGGCTACAGTCCGGAAGTCCGCCTTCTCGTGGCGATATGTGGTTTTGACTTACTATGTAATGCTCTGGCGAGCACTCTTGCATCGCTGCACTGTGCCTTCGAACGAACGATTTTCCCGGTTGTGGGCAATATTCTTGAAAAGGGGCTATCTGCCCTCTTTGGCATCCTCTTACTCAGGTCTGGAGCAGGGGTGCAGGCCATGGCCGTGGTGATAGTGGTTGGATCTCTCATCAATGGCGTGTGGCAAGCAGTCTGGTTCTTCCGCCTGATAGGAGTTGATTTCGCTATTGACCTGGTACTGATCCGTACAATAGTGCGTACAAATATACCATTCCTCATCAATGGAGTACTCCTGGTGGGCTATACTGGTATCGATACTGTTCTCCTCTCCCTGATGGCCAACAATACTGTGGTAGGTTGGTATGGTGCAGCGCAACGCATAGTAGATACGATGGGCTTTTTACCGACTATCGTGATAACGTACATCATGTATCCCATCTTCTCGAAGCTATCTATTACCTCGGATGCAGATCTGAAAATGGCAGTCGAGAAATCGGTGAATTTCTTGCTCTTTTGCGGGATTCCTATTGCCACAGGAATGATAGTCGCCGCGCCAAATATCATTCGATTTCTCTATGAGAGAAACGAATTTGCGCATAGCATTCCTGTGCTCCAGGCATCCGCACCCGGTGTGATCTTTGTCTTCATCAATTATGCGCTTAGCAGCATCATCATGAGCAAGAAACAAGATCGCACGCTCCCGATCACCTCGGCAATCGCTCTGGTCTTCAATCTAGGACTCAACCTCATCTTGATACTGCTCTACCAGCACATTGGTGCAGCAATCGCTTCTTCACTCACTGAGGTGCTGGTCTGCTGTATCTTCGTCGTCTTTATACCTCGGTACCTGCTGCCCTTTGCAAGCCTGCGAGTTGCGCTCAAAGCCCTTATCGCGAGCCTGATGATGGCCCTGGCGATTCTACCTTTGCTTTCCCTACCTATTTTTGTCATTCTACCGATTGCAATGCTCGTCTATGTTGGAGCATCCGTGCTCCTTGGCGTCATACCGCGAGCAGACTATCTGGCAGTATGCCGTGCGATACGACCGGAAGCCCAGATGACCTCCTGTGCAGGCGTCAGTGACGTACTGGAGGCTCCTGTGCCATCTTATGAAGCTGATGCATTGATTGAAGATGAGATAACAAGCGATGAAGCGTCCAGCAGTTCGACCGCAACCAATGCAACAACGCCCGCTGATACGATAAGGACAGATAATTCCTGTGAACGAAGATTACGCCAGTAATTGAAGGAGGTACAGTAGGATGAAAATAGCGCTTTTGCATGCATATGACACACGCGATAGGCGCTCCTGGTCTGGCACTGTTTATTACATAGCTCGTACACTTGAAAAGTACTGCGGGGAAGTAATCCGTCTCGGTCCAATACCTCGTTTTAAGGAGATGCTGACTGGAAAAATCATTAATAGAAGTTCACAGATCCTCTTCAGGAAGAATTTTAAGTATCACTACAGTTTTTTATTGGCTAAGAGGTATGCCAGAGTCACTGCACAAATGCTTGCAGAACGATCTTTTGATGTAATAGTAGCACCTGCTGGCACCACAGAGACAGCCTTTTTGGAGACAAACATCCCCATTGTGCTCGTCGAAGATTCGACCTATGGATTGCTATTAGACTATAATTTTGAATTTTCAAATGTATTGCCAAGATCGATCTACGAGATGCAGACCATCCAGACTTTGGCACTCAAGAAAGCCAGCGTGATGATCTATTCCTCAGCATGGGCGGCGCGGTCTGCTATCGAGGACTATGGCACAGACCCGGCAAAGGTCCACGTCATTCCCTTTGGGGCCAATCTGGATG
>WNGD01001500.1_pt1 | contig 25220 bp, 17 predicted proteins | sample 5400671 | NCBI WGS metagenome assembly WNGD01 (sample SAMN13153369, study PRJNA577476) | soil metagenome | isolation source: 40 cm soil or saprolite under grassland replicate 2 | place: USA:California | collected 2016-06-15
CTGTCGCCTGGATTAATCGGGACAGTTCAAAAGGAAGAACCGCAGACATCGATGCGCCTGCCCCCGTGCCCGCCATTGGAGCTCCGGAACTCGGCGCTGAATGGCCTGTGAACGTCCAAGCTACACGTGGGACCCCTCCCTGCAACGCCTACGCCTTCCCTTCACGCTTTTCCTCCACGCCTTTCCTCCACGCCGTTCCCCAACGAAGTTGTTGGTATGCACACCGCCGCCCGCACCCACGGCTTCACCGCGTGGTGAACAAGATCGTGTTCCTCGAGACGCCGCCCGCGATTCTGGTGGATATTGATGTGAGGTTGCGGGTGCCCTGAGCGACCCCGCCTCGCGGGCACCGGCTACTCGCAGTTCGCGCCGCGGTCACGGCCGGGCTGGCAGCTTCCAGTCCGCCACCAGCTTGATGTGCACCAGGGTGTCCGTCCACTCCACCCGGTCCACGAGCTGCACCATCGGCACGTCCGCCTCGCCTAACAGCTTGCCCTCGCGGTCGTACAACCGCACCTTGCCGGGCGCGTCGCCGGCCTGCCCCGGCGTCACGCTCGGCCAGGCGGGCGTCCGCAGCACCACCACGCGATAGCGCCCGTCCGGGCTCGGGAACGACGCGTACTCCGTGGCGCGCATGCGCACCGCGAGCCACACGACCAGCGACACGAGCACCACGGCGCCGACCAGCGCCACGACGAGGCGCGGGACCTTCGACGTCGGACCCCTGGCGGCCGGTGCGCTCACACGAGGAAGCTGTCCGGGGGCCGCAGGGTCGTGCGCTTGACGTCCGAGAAGACGAGAAAGTCCCCGCCTCGCCCGTTGGGTGCGCGCCAGGCGCGAAAGTCGGCGTTCGTCACCTTGGTGCCCGAAAGCGGATTGATCATGCTCACCGAATTGTCGGTGTCATCCCAGTAGCCGAGATCCTGGTCGCCGTTGAAGTCGTAGGAGTCCCGGATGTAGATGCCGACCTCGGTGATTGTCACCGGGAAGCGCGCGCCGCCCGGAGCCGGAGCGACCGAGCCCGCGATCAGCACCCGGAAGGCGAAATTGCCGAGTGCGGCGCTCATGTCGTCCAGATCGGAGAACCCGAAGCTCACCACGCGGTAATTGACGTAATCGGGGTCCTGCATCTCGACGGGCCGACTGAGATCCCCGAACGGCCGCGCCGCGCCCGCCAGCAACCCCTTGCGTCGCAGCATCATCCCGACTTCCCGTTGGGCCGCCACGTTTGCCCACACCCGCTCGCGGATGAGCTGGTCGTACACCTGCCGCGCCCGCGGGAACCTGAGCACCCAGGTGTCCATGCGGATCGTCGCGGTGTCGGGTGGGCCGTAAGCGGGTGCGACCCCGCTCGGGCGGGAAAACCAGCTGTCCATCAAGCGAGCGGCGTTCAACCAGGTCTTGCTGCGCATGATGCCCGGGATCTTGGTGATGTCGAAGGTCACGATCCCTCGCTGTACCTCGGCCAGGGCCGACAGCCCAGGTCGCCCCCGCCCACGGCGAGCGCCGCCGCCGCTACTGGCAATTGCCACCCTTCTCGCGGCGCTCGGCGAACGCCACTGGCTTCCCAGTCCGCCGCGCCCGCACGATCTCCAGCGGGTAGACGTCGGCGGCCAGCGGCCGGCACTCGGTGGTGATACGGACGACGACGACAAAGAAGCCCTGTCGCACGCCCACCGAGTCCACGCGGATCTGGTCGCCCGGCGCCATGCGGCCGGCGCCGACGACGAGCAGGATCTCGGAGTCGAAGTCGACCTCCGGCCGCGGGGGCGGAGACGGCTGCGTCGAGGTGGCCTGCCTCCATACCTGCTTCCACGTCACGGAGTCCTTGACCTCCATGCGGACCGAGTCGCGGAACGCCGGCCCATCGTCGTAATACACTCGCGAGATCGGGAGCACGGGGGCCAGGGATTGTGGGCCGCGGTGGCACGCGAGGGCGAACAGCATGCCGCACATCACCATTGGGAGTCGGCTGCGCATTGGTTCCTTTGGCCTGGGAATGTGGGTTACGGAGCGCGGGGCGCAGCGCTCGTCACTGCACGCGGCTGACGCACCCCATCCCCGAAAAGAAATCCTTCCGCAAAAATGGCGGCGCCTGGCCGAGATTCAATTCCATCTCCAGCGTGACCCCCTGCCGGGGGAACTGCCACTGGAGTATGTAGGGGAGGCCGCTGACTTGCGTCGGAGCCATGCTCCGCCAGGTCGCGTCGTTGAACAGCTTGAACACCGCCCACGTTCCCCCGTTGGTGTAGAGGACCTCTTCGCGGCCCCGTATCTGAGCCGTGATCCGCACCTCGCGTGCCCTCAATCCGACCCAATCGAAGGGGCGCGCGGCGAGCTGCGTGCGCGTGAACTGCCATACCTGGCCATCCACACTCAGCGTGACGACGGGCACCGCCTCGCTCAACGTGGGCCGGAGCGAGAACGTGAACCGCGGCTCGGTGGCGCCGGCCGGCCACAGCGCATCCGATACTCCCGCGGCGCGGTTAAAGAACTCGACGAACGCGGGCCTCGGTCGGATCGCGCCGGGCACCTGCAGGTAACGCGTGCCCTGCCGGACCAGCACGCTCCCCAAGGCGTTCTTGAGACCCGCGATCGCGCCGGTCTGGGGGTCGAACACCGCGGCGACATCGGCCAGCGTCGCCTCGGTCGCGCCGTTGGGGTTGACGGGGTACTTCCCGCGCAGCCCCTGGAGCATCGCACAGAACGCGGCGGCGCGCTGGTTCGCGGCCTGGGCGGGCAGGCTCCCGAGGATCTGCTCGACGCTGGCGACCGGCTCCTCCATCAGCCGCCGCACGGTCCCACCCACTTCCGCCGCGGGGCCGAGGACCTGGAACTTCTGCGCCAGCTGCGCCACGGCGCCCCGCGCGGTCGCGGCCCGATCGAGGGCTTGCCCGGCCAGCGCCTCCGCCCCGCCCGGCGGCCCTCCCGCCGCCTGGGCGACGACCGCCTGCAGGCCGATCAGCGCGTCCATGTAGGGTTTGTTGTTGTCGCTGACGAACTTGTCGGTGATGTTGGGCGGCGTCACGATATGCACCGGCTGCAGGTACAGCCCGATGGTCTGCGAATCCACGTTCGTGTTCTGCGCCGCCAGGCGGAACAGCTCCAACAGCGGCGACTCGTTGCCGCTCAGCAGGGCCAGCTTCCGGGCCGCGTCGCTCGCGCCCCCGAACGGCACGAGCCTCGCGGAGGCGAGGTAGTTGGCCCAGCGGCGGACGTAGTCCGAATCGTACATGCTGCGCAGGCGTGCAAGCAGGGTGGGGCGGTCGAGCGATACCCGCGCCTGCGCGCCCAGCACCCAGTCCTCGGCCTGGAAGAACTGATCGGGGTTCGCCAGCGCCCCCCGCATGAACACCCACCCACCCGGCGTGAAAGCCCCGGGGACGTCGTAGACGTTCACCAGCACCTGCGCGGCGTTCGGGTACTGGCGCGAGAACGTCACCGGCGGGTTGCGCCCCGACGCTTCGGAGATGATCGCCTGATAGATCTGCTCGGGCCCGGCGTACGCCCGCAGGAAGTCCCGGGCGCGGCTGACCACGGCGCCGTCGTTGTCGGCCCCGCAGGGATACGCGCGGCAGAACTTGCGGGCGTAGAAGTCGAACTGCCGGTGCGCGAGCTCGATGCGCCCGGAATCGATCTGGCGACCCTCGATCCAGCGATCCATGAGCAGCGAATCGAGGAACGCCGGCTCGATCCGTTTCGCGTCCGTGGTCGTCATCAGATAGGCCTTGAGCAGGCTGTAAGCCCGCCCGTAGTCGCCCGCCGCCCGCGGCGCATCGGGCACGCTCCGCAAGGCGCGCACCATTGAGCCCCGGGTCGCCCGCAGCAGCACCGCCTCCAACCCGCCCACGTAGACCTTGCCCAGCTGCCGGTACAGCGCCGAGCCCTCGTACAAGCCCCAACGGAGCCGCAGCGGCGGCCCCTCGCGCTCGTAGTCGGCGAGGATCTCGATGCTCTGCCGCAGTCGGTCGAGGTTGTTCAGCGTCTCGGGGGAGGGCACGTCCGCTTCAGTGGCGAAGACGCCCTGCAGGCCCTGCGCCGCGTCCAGCGTCCGTGCAGCGAGCCGCCGGTTGTTGATGCACGACACGGGCATGCCGAGGAGCCACAGGATCGAAATACCGGAGACGGTAGCGAGGAGCCCCCGCCGCCACAGATTGACGTGCATGCCGCCCTGCGCCATCGCGTCGCCGGCCCGATCGCGCAGGATCACATCGCGGAACACCCCGCCCAGGAACAGCCACTGCGGCGCCTTGCGCGCCGTGGCGGGCGCGGCGATGTCGCGCGGGCTGGCTGGATGGAGCCGGGCATCGAACACCTGAGTCGCCCCGCGCGCGCCGCCGGCAGGGGCCGAAGCCGCGGCCGGGGCCGCGTCGCTCGTCACGACCGCCCGCACGCCGGTGAAATAGAACCCGCGCAGCACCGGGCTGACCGCCAGCTGGCTCGGCCGGCAGAGATCCACCAGGAACTGCGCCGCCAGCGGCACGATCTTGCGCAGCTCGCGCGGGAACTCGTACACGGCCGCGCGCCGCTCCGCGTCGTTCTCGCGGGGCAGCAGCTGCAGGCGGCTCGCCGCGAGCTCGGTGAAGAGCCGCTGGAACGCCTCATGCACCCGCTGGAACTCCCGCTCGGCGTGCAGCCCGACCGGCCCGCGCGCCGGCCAGCGCAGCGTCGCGCCCAGCCCGAGCTGCGCCTCGTCACGGGACAGGTGGTGCGCAAACTCCGGGAAGTGGGGGATACGGTCCGCTTTCGTGAACAGCACGTAGACCGGCAGCTGAATGCCGAACGCGCGCCCCAGCTCCGCCAGCCGGGCGCGCAATGCGCTCGCCGTCGCGGGCACCGCGGTGGCGCTCCCCGCCTTGAGTAGCTCCTCGCAGCTGAAGCAGACGACCGCTACGCGACGCGCCTGCGCCCGCCCCGTCAACGTCGCCCGCAGCCGATCCGGAACGACGTGGTGAACGAAGCGCGCCCAGCGGCTCGGCTCCTGCAGGAGGCCGCCGCCCGCTTCCACCACCACCGTGTTGTGCGTGTACCAGAGGTTCACCGCGCGCGTGGACGGGATCCGGTCCCCCTGGGAGACTTCCCCGGCGAGCAGGTCGGGGTCCAGTCCGCAATGCATGACGCTCGCGGTCTTGGCGCTGCCCGCAGGACCGAGGACCACCACGAGGGGCAGCTTGCCGGGAGCGGCGGCCTGCGCCGCGCGCGACGAGGCGAGCCGTGCACGCGCCGCGGCCATCGCCGCGTCGATGTCGTCGTCGCCCGCGTCGCCCTGCTCGTCTCCGCCGCCCCGGGCCGTGAACCACAGGACGATGCCCGCTCCGACCAGGCCCAGCACCCACAGCGCCCCGCGCAGGATCCACAGGTCCCAGCCGGTCAGCTCCAGCCACTTGCCCAGCGCCCACGTGATGATGAGGTAGATCACGAGCGCCGAGGCGACCGCGACGCCGGCCTTCGCCCGGCGGGACCGCAACCCGAGGAGCTTCACGGTCCGGGCTGCAGCGATTGCAGCTGCGAGATCCAGGACCCCAGCGTGATTCTGAGGACCACCCAGATCACGATGGCGGTGGAGGCGAGCCCGAGCGCCGCGAACGCCAGGCGGCGGATCCACGGATCCCGCTGGACCGGGAAGGTCTCCCGCTCCGGGGGCGCCCAGCCCGGGACGAGCTCCCGCGGCGCGCCGCGGACGCGCGCGATCTTCTCCGCCGCCGCGCCCACCCACCGCTGCACCTCGCTCTGACCGGCGGCGCCGTAGCGGCCCCGGAACCCGAGCAACAGACACAGCTGGTAGACCTCGACCACGTCGGCCAGCTCCTCCGAGTCTTGGCGGCCGATCAGGGTGCGGAGATTCTCGAAGAAGACCTCCCCTCCCATGTGCTCGCCGAAGAGCTCTTCCTGCAAGGGCTTGCGCGACCAGCCCGCCAGGGCCGGGAGCGGCGAATTGAGGATCGACTCGTCGAGGAACATCACGATCGCGTAGATCGCGAGCTTGACGTCGTCGCTGGCGTAGCCAGCGCGCCGCGCCTCCTCGTGGGCGCCGGACAGGAGCTGCTTGACATGGTTGCGGAACGTGGCCGCGTCGGTCACGCTCTGGTGGTTGGCGCGCACTCGCCCGATCGCCGTGAGGACCTCCTGCAAGGCGACTGCGAGCAGCCCGCGCCGAGGGGCTCCTTCCCGAGCGTCCGTGGCAACCGCCGCCGGGGCCATGCGCTCAGCCGCGCGCCGATTCTAGGACGACATGCAGCTCGAACTCGGCGTCCGCCAGGATCTCCGGCGCGTAGACGCCGACGTCGCCCGACTTCACCATCGCCTCCCAGCACGGCCCGTCGCGGCCGATGGAGAAATACTGGGCGGCCGCGTCGCGGGGGATCGCCGACGGCGGCGCCGCGAGGTGCTCGAGGGTGAGCCCGGCGAGCCCCGAGCTCACGAGGCGGACGATGTGCTGGCCGGCGCACACCTTCACGAGCGTGGGCACGCCGCGAATCAGGTCCGCCGGCTTGGTGCGGGAGCGGACGCCGAGTACCCACCGCGAGGGGCCGAAGCAGCGCTGGTCGGCGACCTTGCCGGTGTGCAGCAGCTTGCGCGACCGCGAGAGGGGGATCGAGACACAGTTCGTGGGCACGACCAGCTCGAGATGCGAGCGGATGTGACGCTCGAGCGCCGCGAAGCAGTCCCCGAGCCGATCGTGGTCATAGGCCGGCAGCGCCCGGGGGTGCGAGTCGAGCGCGAACGTGCACAGCGCCCCCCCCAGCCGCGCGAGCTCGGCGTAAGCCTGCTCCGGCCGCGAACGCTTCTGCTCGAGGACGTGACGCAACGGCGCGAGGCTCGAATGGATCGAGTGGGTGAGCCAGAAGCTCGCCACGTCCCGCGTCCCGGACTCCGCCGGCTCCTTCGGATCCTTGCGCCGCTGGCCGGCGAGCGTTTCGCTCTTCGCGTCGAGGATCTCGATCACGCGCCGCAACAGCTCCATCAACGCCTCGCTCGCGCCGACCTGGAGCAGCGGCGGAATGTAGTCGGGGTCGTAGATGAAGGCGCCGGCGCCGTCGCGCCGAACGCGCGCGAGCGCCAGGGCGACCAGATCGTCGGGCAGCTCCACGTCCAGGAGCAGCCGGAAATTCTTCCGGCCCAGGCTGACGGGCTTCTCGTCGAGACCCGTCAGGTCGTCGGCGACAGGGCTCTGCTCGGCGAGGTAGCGCGCACCCGCGTCGACCGCGGTCGGCCCGAGCGCGCAGTTCGCCTGGCCCGCCCGATACGGAGGAATCGCGAGGTACACGACGTGGCTCTCCTGTGTGGGCGAGAAGAGCTCACGCACCTCCCGCGGCGGCGGCAACGGGTCCGCCTCGGGAAAGTGAAACCCGAGCCCGTCGGGCATGACACCGCGCGCGTGCACGACCGCCACCGTGCCGTTCCGCAGCGCCTCGGCGTCGAGAGCGTAGCCCGCCAGCCCGTACGGCTTGAAGAACAGCTGCGACAGCGCGAACGCGATCGAGTCTTCGAAGTAGCGGCTCTGCACCTGGAAGTGGTGCTGCGCCAAGTGCATGCCTTCCTGCCACACGACCTTCGAAAGATTCCTCATCACGCGTCGCGAGCTTGCCAGCCTTCGTTCAAAGGGTAGATTTTCCCTAGATTTATCAGCAAGGAAGCTGGGCGGCAACTAGCACCATGACCCTTGACGAATTCCGCTCGAAGTACCGACTGCAGCAGCGCCTGACCCAACGGGGCGTCGCCAGTTACCAGGCGGTCGACTCGTCCGGCCGTGTGGTCATGGTTCACTCCCTCGACTCCGCCTCCCGCGAAGAAGTGGATCAGGTACGCGGCATGATCCATCGGCTCGGCGCCGTCGACCGCAAGCGAATCCTCGAGATCCTCGACGTGGACGGAGCGCCGGTCCTCGTCACCGAATACCTGCAGGGATTCCAGGCCCTCACGCAATGGCTCGAAGTGAGAACGCGAGCCGATCCCACGCAGCAGGCCGTTCCCGCCGCGCAACCCCCGGGGCCTGCTCGGGGGGAGTTCACCCAGTTCTTCGGGCCCGCCGAAGTGCCGAAGACGCCCGTCCTGGAACGGCCGGCGGCTGCCGCCCAGACGTCGCTGGCGACGCCGCCCGCGACGCCGCTAGTCGCGCCAAAAGCACCCGCCGCAGCCGGCGAGTTCACCCAACTCTTTGGTGCCATCCGGCCGGCGGCTCCGCCGCTTCCCGACAGCGCTCCCGAAGCCGCCACGTCGCCACGCGAGCCACCGTCGGCTGGGCCGCCAGCAACTCCGGTTGGGGAATTCACACAGCTTTTCGGACCCGGCGCCGGCGCACCGGCGGCCACTCCATCCGAGCCGACACCGAGGCCGACCCCTGCTCCTCCGCCTCCCTCGGGAGCCGAGCACCCCAAGATCGTCGTGCGCTGGCGCGACAACCCCCCGCCTGAGCCGCCACCTCCCGCGGCGGAGAAGCCACAGATTCGCTGGAAACAGACCGGGAAGGAGGACGCCGGTCGCCCGGAGCCGCCCCCGCCCCAAAAAGGGCCCGGAGAGTTCACGCGCCTGTTCGGACCTCAGGACGGCCTGCAGGCGCCGCCTGACCGTGCGGCACCGAGCGTAGAGCCACTCTTCCCCGAGCCGCCCTCGCCCGAGTCGCTACCCTCCTCCTCTTCCACTCGGCCGCCCGGCCAGGCACCGCGAGCCGGAGCGAGTGACGGGGGCGGATTCACGCAGCTGCTGCGGGCGGCGGCGGACTCGCCCGGCGACCCGAGCAATCCGCCCGATGTCCGCGGCCTGCCGGCCGTACCAGCACCGCCGGGCAAGGCGGCTCCCGGCGAGTTTACGAGCCTCATGGCGGGCCTGCCGCCCGCGGCGGCGGCCCCCGGCGGCGTTCCCCAGCCTCCCGCGCAGCACGCGGCGTTCGGCCCGAGCGAGTTCACCCGCATGATCCAGGGCGTCCCCATGCCGCCCGCGCCCGCCACGGAGGGCGGCCGCCAGGTGGCTCCGCCACCGCCCGCGCCCGCGGCGGAAGAAGGAGAAGAAGGGCCGTCGCTCGTTAAGCTGTTCGTCGCTCTGGGCGTCGTCGTCGTCATGGCGGCGGCGCTCATCATTTTCTTCGCCATCAAGAAGTAATCCCGTCTTGGAACCCGCGGCCCGCCACGGGTCGCGGGCAACCGCAGCACCACTACTTGGTGGGCAGAACGACGAGCAGCTCGAGTTGCGCGCCCGGCAACTCCGCCGGCACGTACGCGGCGACGTTGCGGGCGCGCGTGATCGCCTGCCACTCGGGTCCCGCCTTGCCGACGCGGAAGTACTGGTAGCCCGTCTTCACCGGGATCGCGCCCGGGGGGCTCGGGATGTGTGTGAGCTGCAGGCCGGGGAGCGCCTGCTTGATCAGGTGCTCGATGTGATCGGCCGAGCTGAGCTTGACGAGCTCGGGCACCGCGCGGGTGAGCTTGGCCTGCTCCAATTCGGCGTTCACCGCGAGATACCAGCCGTCGGCCGCGAGATACTCGTCCCGCTCGAGTGCGCTGGCGTACACGGCGGGCCGCACGGTGCGCATCGGGAGCGAGACATAGTTAGCCGGCACCACGGTCTCGAGCAGCAGCCGCAGCTTCTCGTCGAGATCGCCGAAGCAGCGCGACAGATTCGCGTGATCGTAGGCCGGCAGGTCCCGGGGATGCACGGTCGTAGAGAACGTGGTGAGCGCCCCGGCGAGCGCGAGCATCGTGGCGTACAGCTCGGCGGGGTGGCCCCGGCGAACCTCGAAGAGGTGTCGCACCTCGGGGAGATGAGTGTTGACCGTGTACAGCAGCCAGAAGTTCGCGACGTCGGCGATGCCGAACTCGGCGAGGCTCTGGTTCTTCTGCCGCCGCCGGTCGGCGAGCGCGCTGCTCTTGGCCGAGAGCAGCTCGACCAGGCGCCGGGCGACCGCCATCAGGTACTCGCTGGCCGAGATGTCGACGAGCGGGGGGACGAATTGCGGATCGAGCTGGTACGTGCCGGCCGACGATCGCACGACCCGCGCCACGGGGAGGGCCGTGTGCCCCTCGATGGCTTCGCCCTCCACCAGGATCCGGAAGTTCTTGCGCGCCACGGCCAGCGGCTTTTCCGCCAGGCCAGTGTTCTCATCCCGCCGCAGCAGGACTTCCGCCAGGTACCGCGTGTTCCGGTCCTTCTGACCGGAAGAGACGTTCAAGCCGTTGTCCTGCTGCTCGGGGATGGCGAGATAAACGTCGAGCGTCTGCTGGTCGGGCTGCCAGCAGGCTTCGAGGGGCCGCGGGGGCGGCGCCGGGTCCGCGTCGGGGATCTCGAACAGCAGACCGTCCTGCAGGATGCCCGTAGCCTGCGAGATCCCGAGCACACCGCCCGCCAACGCCTCGCGATCGATGTTGAGGCGTTGGAAGCCCCACGGGCAAAACGTGAGCGCCGAGAGCTGCAGCTCGAGCAGATCCTCGAGGAAGCGGTCCTGTGTCTGGAGGTGTTGCGGTGTGAGGAGGACACCCTTTGTCCACAAAACCGGCTGCAGCTGACGCATGGCTCCTAACCTAGCCCGGCGGGGACGCAAGTCTAGAGTCCGCTCGCCGCCTTGCGACCCCGCGAACCCGGTGACAGGTTGGGGATTCCCCGGCCACACAGGACGCCGCCGCGATGCGCGAGAGACCCAGCGGCCACCGCATCCAGGTCGATCTGGGCGTGGACCCCGACGCCGTGGACGCGAGGCCCGAGGTGGAAGCCCCGTTTTGTATCGCCCTCTTCGGGGATTTCAGCGGCCGCGGCCACCGGGAAAGCGCCGCCGGAGGGGCGCTTGCGACTCGCGAGATCGTTCTCGTCGACCGCGACAATCTGGACGAAACGATCCGCCGGCTGCGACCGGAACTGCGCGTGCCGCTGCGGGGCACGCGCGACCCCGCCGTGCGCGTCCAATTCGGGGACTTCGAGGACTTTCACCCCGATCGACTGTACGAGCGGCTGCCGGTATTCGAAGGCGTTCGGGAGCTGCGCCGCCGGCTCGCGGAGCCGGCGCCCCGCACCCAGCCGCCGCACCCATCGCCAACCGCGGAGCCGCCGGCCGCCCCGGTCGGCGGGGACCTGCTCGATCACATCGTGCGGCAATCCCTCTCCCCGGGCGCCGCCGAGGAGCGCTCGCCGCTCGAAGGGGGCGACCTGCAGACCTACCTCAATCGCGTCGTCGCACCCCATCTCGTTCCGGGGACCGATCCCCGCCGGCAGGCGCTCCTCGCCGAGCTGGACGCGGCGGCCGCCGGCGGCTTGCGAGCGCTCCTCCATCACGCCGACTTCCAGGCCCTCGAGGCGCTGTGGCGCGGCGTACATCTCCTCACGCACGGCGTGGAATCGGACGCCGACGTGCGGCTGTACCTGTTCGACGTCACCAAGGCGGAGCTCGCGGCCGACCAACAGGAGAGCGCGGACGCCGGGAGCAGCCGCGTGTCCCGGCTGCTCTCCGAGCCGCCGGCCGCGGCCCCCGCATCGGGGTGGGGCGCGCTGGGCGGCCTCTATACGTTCGCCCCGGACGCCGCCGACCTGGAACTGCTGGGCCGCCTTGGTACGATCGCCAGCCTCGTGGGAGCGCCGTGGATCTCCGCCGCCGACCCGCGGCTGGCCGGGTGCGACTCCATCCACTCGACGCCCGACCCCGTCGACTGGGTCGCCGAGCCACTTCCTGAGTGGCAGGCCACGCGCCGCATCCCTGCGGCCCGGTGGATCGGCCTCGCCATGCCGCGATTCCTGCTCCGGCTGCCTTACGGCGAGCGCGGCCGGCGCTGCGAGGTGCTGCCGTTCGAGGAGCTCTCGGATGGCCCCGCTCACGACGAGTACCTCTGGGGCAATCCGGCGCTCGCCTGCCTGCTGCTGCTCGTCCAAGGGGTCGCGGAATCCGGCCGGCCGCTGCATCCCGGGATGACACTCGAAATCGGGGGGCTTCCCCTCCCTGCGGCCAGGCGGTGCGCCGAGACACTGCTGGGCGAGCAGGCCGCGGAGCGGATCCTGGACCGGGGGCTCATGCCGTTGGTTTGCATCCGCGACACCGACCGGGTGCGGTTACTGCGCTTCCAGTCGATCGCGGACCCGGCGACAGTCCTCGGCGGCCGCTGGGGGAGTGCGCCGGGGGGCTAGGGACGAACCGGCCGGACGGGCGAAAGTGGCCGCTTTGAGCGTTTTCCCCCGGATGAGCGTTTTCCGCCGGATGCGACACGAGGTCGCGACTGCTTGACACTCGCAACATCGGGGCGTATTACCAACCACAGGGCGGAGGTGTAACACCCGCCCCGGCAGTCGCGGCACGCATTACGTCAGGGGGCAGTCCCGTTGAGCGCTGCAGTTGCGGTGTCGGCACGACCCCCCCACCACCAGCAACCCGACCGAGGAGCAGGCGATGGCCAAAGAGAGCGTCCACAAGAAGCTGGAGCGCGTCCGCCCACCGCGCGTGAACATCACGTACGAGGTGGAGACCGGGGGCGCGATGGAGGTGCGGGAGCTGCCCTTCGTGATGGGCGTGCTCGCGGACTTTACGGGTCATCCCACCGAGGAGCTGCCGAAGCTCAAGGACCGGAAGTTCACCGAGGTCACGCTCGACAACTTCGACGACGTGCTGGCGAGCATGAAGCCGCATCTGCGGGTCGCCGTGGACAACAAGCTTTCGGACGATCCCAACGCGGGCAAGATCGGCGTGGAGCTCAAGTTCGAGAGCATGGACGACTTCAGCCCCGACCGCGTCGCGCGGCAAGTGGAGCCGCTCCAGAAGCTCCTCGACCTGCGCAATCAGCTCGCCGATCTGCGCGGCAAGATCCAGAGCAACGAGAAGCTCGACGAGCTGCTGCAAGCGACGCTGAGCGACGAGGAGAAGCGGAAGAAGCTCAAGGCGGAGCTGGATGCCGACGCCAAGCCCGAGGGAGGTAAGGATGGCGGATCCTAAGGCGGAGCAGTCGAAGCAGGTTGCGGCGGAGACCACCGAGCTGAGCCTGCTCGACCAGATCGTCGAGCGGGGGCGGTTCGGCGGGGAGGCGCCAGCCCGCGAGCGCGGGAAGGACATGGTCAAGCAGTTCGTGTCGGAGGTGCTCGCGGGCACCATCACGATGGCTCGCGACACCGAGGCCATGCTCAACGCCCGCATCGCCCAGCTCGACCGGTTGATCTCGAACCAAACGAACGAGGTGCTCCACCATCCCGAGTTCCAGAAGCTCGAGGCCACCTGGCGCGGGCTCCGGTACCTGCTCGCCAACAGCGAGACGAGCGAGACCCTCAAGGTCAAGGTCCTCAACGTCTCGAAGAAGGACCTGCTCAGAGACCTGCAGCGGGCGCCCGAGTTCGACCAGAGCGCGATGTTCAAGAAGGTGTACGAGGAGGAGTTCGGGATCTTCGGCGGCGCACCATTCGGCGCGCTGCTCGGGGACTACGACTTCGACAAGACCGGCGAGGACGTCGAGCTCCTCGAAAAAGTGGCCCAGGTGGCGGCCGCCGCGCACGCGCCGTTCCTCTCTGGCACGTCGCCGAAGATGTTCAGTCTCGACACCTTCACCCAGCTCGACGCGCCGCGAGACCTCGCGAAGATCTTCGCGACGAGCGATTACGCCAAGTGGAAGACGTTCCGCGAGAGCGAGGACTCACGCTACGTGGCCCTGGCGGCACCGCGCATGCTGCTGCGCGAGCCGTACGGCAGCCAGACCGTGCCCATCGAGGCGTTCCAGTACGAGGAGCAGGTCACCGGCGACCACAACAAGTACCTGTGGGGCAACGCCGCCTGGGCGCTCGGCGTGCGCGTCACCAACGCGTTCGCCACGTACGGCTGGTGCGCCACGATCCGCGGCGTCGAAAGCGGCGGCCTGGTCGAGGGGCTGCCGGTGCACTCCTTCAAGACCGACGAAGGCGACGTCGCGATGAAGTGCCCGACCGAGACGCCGATCACCGACCGCCGTGAGAAGGAGCTGGCCGACCAGGGGTTCGTGCCCCTCGTGCATTGCAAGGGCACGGCGAACGCAGCGTTCTTCAGCGTGCAGTCCACCCAGAAACCGAAGAAATACCAGACCGATGCGGCGACGGCCAACGCCCGCATCTCGGCCCAGCTGCCCTACATCTTCGCGGTCTCGCGGTTCGCGCACTACCTCAAGGCGATGATGCGCGACAAGATCGGCGGCTATCAGTCGAAGAGCCAGATCCAGACGTTCCTCAACAACTGGATCGCGGACTACGTAGTGGCGGACGACGACGCGCAGCAGAGCATCAAGGCGAAGCGGCCGTTGCGTGAGGCCCGGATCGAGGTCGCGGAAGTGGCCGGCAAGCCGGGCGTTTACCGGGCCGTGGCGTTCCTGCGGCCGCACTTCCAGCTCGACGAATTGAGTGTTTCGATGCGTTTGGTGGCGGACCTGCCGCTCCCGGCGAAGTGAGCTGGCGCTTCGCCAGGTGGTGTTCCGCGTCCTGTACTCTTGTTCCGGGTCCTGTAGAGGGAGGGTGACATGGCGATCGAGCTGATGTTGAAACTCGCAGGCGTTGAGGGCGAGGCTGAACGGGATGGCTTCGAGAAGCAGATCCAGCTGGACTCGTTCGACTGGAGCTTCCACAACTCGTCGAGTCCCACCGGCGCCGGCGCGGGAGCCGGCAAGGTCGAGGCCCGCGGCATCACGTGCACCAAGCGGGTGGACAAGTCGAGCCCCAAGCTGTTTCAGGCCATCACGACGGGGAAGCACTTCCCGAACGCGATCCTCACGGCGCTCAAGGCCGGCGGCGACAAGGCCGTCGACTACATGAAGATCGAGTTCGACCAGCTGTTCCTCGTCGACCTGCACGAGTCAGGCTCGAGCGGCGACAACGACGTGCCGAGGGAGAGCATCAACTTCGCGTTCGGCAAGGTGACGGTGACGTACAACGAGCAGAAGGCCGACGGCACCAAGGGCGCCGCCACCGTCGCCAGCTACGACTTCAAGAAGCACGTGTCCGGCTGAGGAAGCGTCGGTGCCGCCCGTAAGCGCCGACGAGCTGTTTCGCGCGGGCAAACTCGAAGACGCGATCGAGCTGCTGGGCGTGGGACTCCGGAGCAATCCGGCCGACGCCCGGCAGCGCGCGTTTCTCTTCGAGCTGCTCTGCTTCGCCGGAGCGCACGAGCGGGCCGACAAGCAGCTCGACATGCTCGCCGGCGCCAGCCGCGAAGCGGGCCTGGGCGCGCTGCTGTACCGGGCCGCCTTGCACGCCGAGCGGACTCGGCAGGAGATGTTCCAGAAGGGGAGCTTCCCCCAGGGGGGGCCGCCGCCGCGCAGCGTGGCGGGCACCCTGAACGGCCGGGCGTTCCAAGAGCTGGTGGACGCGGATCCCCGCATCGGCGCGCGCCTCGAAGTGTTCGCGGCGGGCCAGTACCTGTGGCTGCCGCTCGAGCACGTCGCGACCGTCCGCATGGCGCCGCCCAAGAAGCTGCGGGACCTGCTCTGGACCCCGGCCGTGGTCCGCACGGGCCCGGGATTCCACGGACTCGAGCTGGGCGAGGTCCTGCTGCCGGCCCTCGCGCCGTTGTCGTGGCGACACCCCGACGTCGCCGTACGGCTCGGTCGGGTCACCGAGTGGACGGAGTCCGAGGCCGAGGGCACCCCCGTCCCGGTGGGTCAGAAGCTGCTCCTCCTGGACGGCGAGGAATTCCCCTTTCTCGAACTCCGCGAGCTCGACATCACGCCGACCGCCGGCTCGGCCGGCTGACCCCCCATGCCGTTGCGGGAAGACTTGCTGCAGCCGATCCCGGGGTCGAACCCGGCGGGGGCGAACCTCCGCTACGATCCGATCTACGATAAGATCAAGGAGGCACGCCGCGAGGAGGAGGACGTCGACCAGGGCGACTGGAAGCGTACGCGCAAGGTCGCCGACTGGCCGCAGGTCATCAAGCTGGCCGGCGACGCGCTGGCGACGAAGTCGAAGGACCTGCAGATCGCCGCCTGGCTCACCGAGGCGATGCTCAAGCAGGAGGCGCTGGGGGGGCTGCGCGCCGGCCTCGGACTCCTCCGCGGTCTGCTGGAGAAGTTCTGGGATCAGCTCTATCCCGAGCTCGAAGGCGGCGACGCCGAGCTCCGGGCCGGGTCCCTCAACTGGGTGGGCCGCTACCTCGACGCCGGCGTCCGGACGGTGCCGCTGAACAAGGCCGGCCACGACGTGCTCAAGTACAAGGAGTCGCGCGCCGTCGGCTCCGAAGCCGACGCCAAAGGAGATGAAAAGAAGCAGGCGGCGCGGGAAGCGGCGATCGCCGAGAAGAAGCTGACCGCCGAGGAGTTCGACAAGGCGTTCGAGGCGACGCCCAAGGCGTTCTACAAACAGCTCATCGCTGATCTCGACGGCTGCATCAAGGCGATTCAGGAGCTCGATGAGCTCGGCCAGCAGAAGTTCGGCGACGCCTCGCCGAGCTACAGCGCGCTCAGCCAAGCGCTGGAAGACGTCCAGCACTCCGCTCGGCAGCTACTGGAAAAGAGGCTCCAAACGGATCCCGATCCGGTCGACGCGGTAGCGGGAGGGGCTTCGGGGGCGGTCGGCGGCGCAGCCGCCGGACCGCTCGCTCCCGAACCGACGAGCGTGGAGGACGCCGCCGGGCGCATCGCGAGCGCGGCACGCTTCCTCCGGCGCCACGATCCGCGCAACCCCGCCCCGTACCTGATGATCCGCGGCTTCCGCTGGGGCGAGCTCCGGGCGGGCGGGCCCGACCTCGACCCGAGGCTCCTGGCCGCCCCGCCGACGGCGGTGCGCACGCACCTGAAAACGCTCCTGCTCGACCAAAAATGGTCCGAGCTGCTCGACGCCGGCGAGAACATCATGGCGACCCCGAACGGCCGGGGATGGCTCGACCTGCAGCGTTACGAGCTCACCGCGGTCGAGATGCTCGGGACCGAGTACCAGTACGTCCGGGGGGCGATTCGCGGCAGCCTGGTCGGCTTGTTGCGTGACTTCCCGCAGCTCCCGGACCTCACGCTCATGGACGACACCGCCACGGCCAACGTGGAGACCCGCACGTGGCTGCAGAACGGCGGCTTCATCGCGGCGGCGGCCGAGGGAGCGGAGCCGACGCGGGCGGAGGCGGCCGCCCCGGCGGAGTCCCGACCCCGGTTCGGGCGCGCGGCCTTCGACCGGGCGATGGACGAAGTCCGCGCCGGCCAGCCGCAGAAGGGCATCGAGCTGCTGATGCGGGAGGCGGAGCAGGAGAAGAGCTCGCGCGCCCGGTTCCTGCGCCGCTCCGAGGCGGCCCAGATCATGGTCGACGCCGGCCTGGAAGGCGTCGCCCTGCCGATCCTCAAGGAGCTGCTCGAGCAGGTCGAGGCCCACAAGCTGGAGGACTGGGAGGCGGGGGATGCGGTGGCCCGACCGATGGGCCTGCTGTACCGCTGTCTCGACAAGCTGGGTGACGACGCCGAGATGAAAGACAACCTGTACCGCCAGATCTGTCGTCTGGACCCGGTCCAGGCGATGGCCTTCCCGACGGCGAGCCCGACGCCGAGCAACGATGGCGCCCCAGGAGGTTGAGCGGACGGTGCAGCGGTCGGTGCTCGACCGGCTGATCGACACCGACCCGGACACGAGCACCGAGGCTCCCATGACGTGGGCGCAGTCGGTGCGGGAGTTGAAGCGCGCGCTGCGGCGCGACCTGGAGTGGCTGCTCAACACGCGGCGCATCGCGCAGCTGGCGCCGGAGGGCTTCACGGAGTTGCCGCGCTCGGTCTACCACTACGGGCTGCCGGACATCACCTCGCTCGCGGCCGAGTCGGTGTCGGCGCGCGATTGGCTGCGGCGCCAGGTGGAGGAGACGATCATGCTGTTCGAGCCGCAGCTGTCGAACGTGCGCGTCACGGTCGCCACGGCCGACGAGGAAGGGCGGCGCGAGCTGCGGTTCGTCATCGACGGCCTGCTGCGCATGGAGCCGAGCCCGGAGCAGGTGGTGTTCGACACCGTCCTCGAAGTCACGAGCGCAACGTTCGAGGTGCGAGGCGAGGGCGCGGATGCGCGATGATCTGCTCTACTACTACGAGCAGGAGCTGGCCTTCCTGCGCCGCAGTGGCGCCTCCTTCGCGGAGAAGTACCCCAAGATCGCGTCGCGGCTCATCCTCGAGGCCACCAAGTGCGACGACCCGCACGTGGAGCGGCTGCTCGAGGGCTTCGCCTTTCTCGCCGCCCGGATCCACCTCAAGCTCGACGACGACTTCCCCGAGATCAGCGACGCCCTGCTGAGCGTCGTCTACCCGCACTACCTGCGGCCCATTCCGTCCATGTCGATCGTGGAGTTCCACCTGGATCCGGAGCAGGGGAAGCTCACGACGGGGCTCAAGGTCCCCCGGGACTCCGTGATCTACTCCCGGCCGGTGGGCGGCGCACCCTGCAAGTTCAGGACCTGTTACGACACCACCCTCTGGCCGCTCTCGGTCAAGGCGGCGCAGTGGCGCACCCCCGACCAGCTGCGGCCGCCGGTAGCGGTGCCGAACGCCGCGGCCGCGCTGCGCGTGGAGCTGCAGTGCTTCCCGGACGTCACGTTCGAGAAGCTGGAGCTGAACACCCTGCGGCTCTACCTCCACGGCGAAGGCACGCTGGTGTCCACGCTGTACGAAGTCCTCGCCAACAACTGCGTGCAGATCCAGGTGCGCGACTGCGGCCCCGGGCCGAAGCGCAAGCCCGTCCTGCTGCCGGCCAGTGCGCTGCGGCCAGTGGGGTTCGGCCCCGACGAGAGCATGCTCCCCGTGCCCCGCCGGTCGATGGTGGCCTACCGGCTGCTCCAGGAGTACTTCACGTTCCCCGAGAAGTTCTACTTCCTCGATCTCGACGGGTTTGATCAGGTGCGCGCCGCGGGGTTCGGACCGAGCGCGGAAGTGGTCTTCCTGCTCTCAAGCTTCGAGCGGGCCGAGCGGCGACCCGTCCTCGAGGCGGGCGTGGCCCAGCGCACGATCCTGCTCGGCTGCGCGCCGATTGTGAACCTGTTCGCCCAGGACTCGGAGCCGGTGGAGATCGTCCCAACGCGCTACGAGCACCCCGTCGTGGCCGACGCCCGCCGGCGCGAAAGCACGCGGACCTTCTCGATCGACGAGGTCGTGGCCGCCCGGCCGGGGTCGCCGGAAGTGCTGCGGTTCGAGCCGCTGTACTCGTTTCGCCACGGCACGAACGGGAACAAGCCGGAGGCCTTCTGGTACGCTCGGCCCCGGGCGACCGAGTACGGCCAGGCGGGCGAGACGGACCTCTATCTCACGTTCGCGGATCTCTCCGGGCGGCCCGCCCGGCCGCCGTTCGAGGCGGCGACGTGCCGCCTCACGTGCTTCAACGGCGACCTGCCGAGCCGGCTGCCGTTCGGCGACGAAGGCGGCGACTTCACACTCCCGGGGGGCGGACCGATCCAGCGCATCATCGCGCTGCTGAAGCCGACGTCCGTCATCCCGCCCCTGCTGGGCAAGCCCCAGCTGTGGCGGCTGATCTCGCAGCTCTCGCTCAACTACCTCTCGCTCGTCGAGGGGGGCGCCGAGGCGCTCCAGGAGCTGCTGCGGCTCCACAACTTCGGGGATTCGCTCGCCGGTGCGAAGCAGATCCACGGCCTCCTGGACGTGCGCACCGAGCCGAGCTACGCGCGCATCGCCGGGGACCACGGCCTGAGCTTCGCCCGCGGCCACCGCGTGGAAGTGATGTTCGACGAAGACCAGTTCGCGGGGGGCAGCGCCTATCTGTTCGCCAGCGTGCTCGAGCACTTTCTGGGAGTCTACACGGCGCTGAACAGCTTCTGCATCCTTGCCGCGCGCACGCGGCAACGCAAGGAGGTGCTGCGCGAATGGCCGCCGAGGGCGGGATGGAAGACACTGGTGTAACCAACGCCGAGGTCGCAGGGCAGCTGACCCTCGACCCGCCCGCGTACGGGTTCTTTCAGGCCGTGCGGCTCCTGGAGCGCCTGTACCCCGAGCGGCGAGCCGTCGGTCGCTTCGGCGACCCGACGACGGAGATCGTGCACTTCTCCGCCCGCCCCGTCATCGCCTTCCCCGCGAGCGAGATCCACGCCGTGGAGCTGCCGGGGAGCCGCCCCGGCCGCATGGTGGTCAACTTCATGGGGCTGATCGGCCCGCTCGGCGTGCTGCCCTATCACTACACGCAGCTCGTCGCCGAGCGGGCACGGGTGCGCGACCGGGCGCTGCGCGACTTCCTGGACATCTTCCAGCACCGCTTCATTTCCCTCTTCTACCGCGCCTGGGAGAAGTACCACTTTACGGCCGCCTTCGAGCGCGACGGCCGGGACGCCATGACCGAGCACCTCCGGGACCTGATCGGCCTGGGGATCGGGGCGTTCCGCGATCGCCTGCCCATTCCGGACGAGCTGCTGCTGTATTACGCGGGGGCGCTCGGGCCACAGCCCCGCTCCGCGCTGGCGCTCCAGCAGATGCTGGAGGACATCCTCGACGTGCCCGTCGAGGTCGAGCAGTTCGTCGGCGGGTGGTACCGGCTCGCCCCGAGCACCCAGTGCCGCATCGGAGAGGAGACGGGGCCCGCCGAGCAGCTCGGGCTCGGCGCCGTGGCCGGCGACGAGATGTGGGATCAGCAGGCGCGGGTGCGCCTCCGCCTCGGACCGCTGACCCGCGAGGAGTACGAGCGGTTCCTGCCCAACGGCAGCCGGTACGAGCTGCTGCGGACCCTCGTGCGGTTCTTCAGCCACGACCAGTTCGACTTCGACATCCAGCTGGTCCTCGCGCGCGACGACGTCCCCGGCTGCGTGCTCGGCTCGGACGCGGAGGAGCCGCCCCCGCTCGGCTGGCGCACCTGGCTGCGCACCAAGCCGTTCGCGCATGACGCGGACGACACGATTCTGACGCTTTGAGAGCGAGCACACCATGACTGTCAATCTTCGAGGTCTGATCGGCAAGCTGAACGCCCCGACGCGGAACGCGCTCGAGGCCGCCGCGGGGCTGTGCCTGTCGCGGACGCACTACGACGTGGAGGTCGAGCACTTCCTCCTCAAGGCCCTGGATGCGAGCGACGGCGACCTCGCGTTCATCCTCAAACACTACGGGGTGAACCGCTCCCGCTTCGTGGCCGACCTCACGAAGAGCCTCGACAAGCTCAAGTCGGGCAACGCCCGCACGCCCGCGCTGAGCCCCACGCTCACGAAGATGCTGTCGGAGGCCTGGCTCATCGGGTCGGTGGACTACGATGACGCCCAGATCCGCACCGGGCACGCGCTCCTCGCGCTGGTGACGAACGACGAGCTGCGACGCATGATGGTCGACGTCACGCGCGAGTTCGACAAGGTCGCCGGAGAAACGCTGCGCAAGGATTTCACGACGATCGTCGCCGAGTCGGCCGAAGAGGCGGCGGCGGCCGCCGCGCCCGCCGCCCCGGGCCAGCCCCGGGCCGGCGGCGGCAAGACGCAGAACCTCGACCTCTACACGAACAACCTGACGGAGCGCGCCCAGAAGGGGCTCATCGACCCGGTGCTGGGGCGCGACTTCGAGGTGCGGCAGGTCGTGGACATCCTCACGCGACGCCGGCAGAACAACCCCATCCTCGTCGGGGAGGCGGGCGTCGGCAAGACCGCCGTGGTCGAAGGCTTCGCGATGCGGATCGTGCAGGGCGACGTGCCGCCGATCCTGCGCGGCGTCACGCTCCGCACCCTGGACCTCGCCTTGCTCCAGGCGGGCGCCGGGGTGAAGGGGGAGTTTGAGAACCGGCTGCGGGGGCTCATCGAAGAGGTGAAGTCGTCGCCCACGCCGATCATCTTGTTCATCGACGAGGCGCACACCATGATCGGCGCCGGCGGCCCGGCCGGGCAAGGCGATGCGGCGAACCTCCTGAAGCCGGCGCTCGCGCGGGGCGAGCTGCGGACCATCGCGGCCACCACCTGGTCCGAGTACAAGAAGTACTTCGAGAAGGACCCGGCGCTGGCGCGGCGGTTCCAGCTCATCAAGGTGGAAGAGCCGTCCGAGCAGATCTGCATGGTGATGATGCGCAGTGTGGTGCCGGCGCTGGAGAAGCATCACAAGGTGCGCATCCTGGACGAAGGGGCGGAAGCGGCGGTTCGCCTCTCGCACCGTTATCTGGCCGACCGCCAGCTGCCGGACAAGGCGGTGAGCGTCCTCGACACGGCCTGCGCGCGGCTCGCCCTGGGCCAGAATGCAATCCCCGCGGCGCTCGAGGACGCCCAGCGGCAGCTCGACGACATCGCGGTCCAGACCCGCGTGCTCGAGCGGGAGAAGGCCACGGGCGCGGACCACGCCGAGCGCCTCGCCGGGCTCGCCGAGCGCAAGCAGGAGACCGAGCGGCGCGTCGCCGAGCTCAAGGCACGCTGGGAGCGCGAGCGGGACCTCGTGACCAAGGTACGCGCGGCGCGGGAACGCCTCGAGGCCTCCGCCGAGAAGGGCGCGGGCGGCGACGGTGACGCTCTGCGGAAGGAGCTCGCCAAGCTGGCGGGAGAGCTCGGGTCGCTGCAGGGAGAGAGTCCCCTGGTGCCCGTCGTGGTCGACGCGAACCTCATTGGCCAGGTGATCTCCGGCTGGACCGGCATCCCCGCCGGCAAGATGCTGCGCGACGAAGTGAACGTGACCCTCAACCTCGAGCGGCATCTGGAGGCGCGGATCATCGGCCAGGCGCACTCGCTCGAGGCCATCAGCCGCCGCATCCGCACGTCGCGGGCCGGCATCGAGGACCCGAACAAGCCGGTCGGTGTGTTCCTGCTCGTCGGCCCGAGCGGCGTGGGCAAGACCGAGACGGCACTGGCGCTCTCGGATCTCTTGTACGGCGGCGAGCGCAACCTGATCACGATCAACATGTCGGAGTTCCAGGAGCCGCACACCGTCTCGACGCTCAAGGGCTCGCCGCCGGGCTACGTCGGCTACGGCGAGGGCGGCGTCCTCACAGAAGCGGTGCGGCGGCGCCCCTACTCGGTGGTGCTGCTCGACGAGGTCGAGAAGGCGCACCCCGACGTCCTGGAGCTCTTCTACCAGGTGTTCGACAAGGGCCAGATGGAGGACGGCGAAGGGCGGCAGATCGATTTCAAGAACAACATCCTCGTGCTGACCACGAACGCTGGCACCGACACGCTCATGAAGCTCACCGCGGATCCCGAGACGATGCCGGACGCGGAGGGGCTGGTGAAGGCGCTGAAGCCCGAGCTGAACAAGACCTTCAAGCCGGCGTTCCTGGGCCGCACGGTGATCATCCCCTACTTCCCGATCAAGGATGACGCGATGAAGCAGATCATCCGGCTCAAGCTCGGGAAGGTGGAGCGGCGGCTGCGCGAGTCCCACAAGGTGCAGCTCGGCTACGACGACACGGTGGTGAACGCCATCGCGCAACGGTGCACGGAGGTGGAAAGCGGCGCGCGCAACGTGGACAACATTCTCACCAACACGTTGCTCCCCGAGATCTCGCGGCGGCTGCTCGAAGCGATTGCCGAAGGGACGAAGCCGGAACAGATCCGTGTGGGGATCGGCGACGGCGGCGCGTTCACGTACACGGGTGAGGCGACGGCCGCCGAGGCGCTGGCGGCGGTCGGGGCCGAGACCTAACAGGGTTCGAGGGACGCGATGGCGAAGTACACACAGGCGAATCGCCCCATCCGGATCAAGACGGTGCTCGGCGACGACGCCCTGCTGCTGCAGGGCTTCGCGGGCCAGGAGGGTGTGTCAACTCCGTTTTCGTACACGCTCGACTTGCGCTCCGAGAACGCGTCCATCGATCCGGCCAAACTCCTGAAGAGTGCCGCCTGCATCAGCCTGCAGCTGGCCGACGGCAGCACGCGGCCGTTCCACGGGTTGATCAATCGCTTCACGCAGCTCGAGCGCGCCGACGAGCTCGTCGCCTACCGCGCCCAGATGGTGCCGTGGTTGTGGTTCCTCGCCCTGTCGAGCGACTGCAAGATCTTCCAGAACCTGAGCGTGCTGGAGATCGTGGAGCAGGTGTTCAAGGCCCAAGGGTATTCGGACTTCGAGATCAAGTGCACCAAGAGCTATCCCAAGCGCGAGTTCTGCGTGCAGTACCGCGAGACGCACCTCAACTTCGTCTCCCGGCTGATGGAGGAGGAAGGGATCTTCTACTTCTTCACGCACACGAACGACAAGCACGTGCTCGTACTGGCCGACGCCCCGAGCGCCGTGAAGCCCTGCCCCGTGCAAGCCGCCGCCCGCATGGCCCCCCAGGCGGCCGAGTGGCAGGAGGAAGACGTCGTGCTCGCGTTCCAGCAGGAGCACGCCTTCCAGACCGGCAAGGTGACGCTGCGCGACTACGACTATCTCCAGCCGTCGCTGCAGCTCGAGAGCTCCGTCTCGGGCCACGGGGGCCCGGAGGTCTACGACTTCCCCGGCAGCTTCGCCAAGCTGGACGAAGGGGAGCGCTACGCGCGCCTGCTCCTCGAGGGGCGCGAGGCGACGCAACACGTGAGCCGCGGGGAGAGCACCTGCCGTACGTTCGTGAGCGGCTACCGCTTCGATCTGAAGGAGCACTACCGCTCCGACGCGAACCAGACGTATCAGCTCTTGCACCTACAGCACAGCGCGCAGACCAGTGATTATCGGACGGGCGAAGCCGGGCACTTCGACTACCACAACTCGTTCGTCGCGATCCCGCACTCCACGCCGTTCCGGCCGCTCCGCGTCACGCCGGAGCCCGTCGTCCAGGGTTCCCAGACCGCGCTCGTCGTGGGCAAGTCGGGCGAGGAGATCTGGGTCGACAAGCACGGGCGGGTCAAGGTGCAGTTCTACTGGGACCGCAACGGCAAGAAGAACGAGGACAGCTCGTGCTGGGTGCGGGTGGCCACCTCGTGGGCGGGAAAGAGTTGGGGGTTCGTGCAGATCCCGCGGATCGGTCAGGAAGTGATTATCGACTTCATCGAGGGGGATCCCGACCGCCCACTCATCACAGGCCGCGTCTACAACGCGGAGCAGACGCCGCCCTACACGCTGCCCGGCGACCAGACGCAGAGCGGCGTCAAGTCGCGCAGCTCCAAGGGCGGCGGGACGGACAACTTCAACGAGATCCGGTTGGAGGACAAGAAGGGCGGCGAGCAGATCGTCATCCACGCCGAGAAGGACATGCAGGTCGACGTCGAAAACGACCGGTCGAAGTCGGTGGGGCACGACGAGACAGTCTCGATCGGGAATGACCGAACCGAGTCGGTTGGGAACGACGAGTCCATCACGATCAAGAAGAACCGTTCGGAGAGCGTCGGTGAGGATGAGAGCGTCAGCATCAGCGGCAATCGCTCGCTCTCCGTATCGAAGGACGAAACGATCGACATCACAGGGAAGCGAACGGATTCGGTG
>WNGD01001502.1_pt1 | contig 25203 bp, 21 predicted proteins | sample 5400671 | NCBI WGS metagenome assembly WNGD01 (sample SAMN13153369, study PRJNA577476) | soil metagenome | isolation source: 40 cm soil or saprolite under grassland replicate 2 | place: USA:California | collected 2016-06-15
GCCAGCAGCGGGCTCACGGTGAGGCAAAGCTCGTCGAGCAGGCCCGCCGCCGCCACCTGGCCGAGCAGGTGCGGGCCGCCCTCGATGAGGATCCGCTGGTGGCCGAGCTCGGCCAGGGCGCCGAGCACCGCCGCCGGGCTGAGCAGCTCGCGCCCGGCCACGATGACGTCGGCGTGCCTGCCGGCGGCTGCCCGCCGGTCCGCGGGGGCCGCCTCGGTGGTCAGCACGATCGTCCGGGCGTGCCGGGGCGCGCCGGCTAGCAGCGGGCTCTCCGGATCCAGGTCGAGCAGGCGCGTCACGACCGCGATCGGAGGGGTGGGCGGCCGGCCCTGGCGCAGCTCGGCCCATGCCTCCGCGGGCCGGACCGGGCGGTAGCGCTCCGCCCTGACCGTCCCGGCGCCGGCCAGGATAACGTCGGCGAGGCTGCGGAGCACGGAGAAGACCTGCCGGTCGGCGTCGCCGGACAGGGCACCGGACTGGCCTTGCGCGGTGGCCGCGCCGTCGGCGCTTGCGACCATGTTGGCGCGCACCCACGGGCGGCCAGGCGGCGAGCCCGGTGCCGGGTACGCATACAGCCGGGCGATCTCGGCCAGGCCAGCTCCGCCGGGCTGGACCGATCCGATCGGGCCGTCAGCCACGCCGCGCAGCACCAGAATCGTGTGGCCTGGCACCAGTACGCCGCTGCCCGCGCTGATCTCGCGGGCCGCCTCGCGCGCGGCAATCGCCCGGGTGCCGCCGCCTGCCGCGCTCGGCTCGCCGCCCGTCGCGGCCGCCGTGTCAAACAGGATCTGCCACGCCGCGGCGAACCGCGCGCCCGGCATCATGAAGGTCACCGGCGCGTTGTGCGCGTTAACGAGCAGCAGGAAATCGTCGTCCCGCACCGGCTGGCCGTGCGGCCCCGGCTCGGTGATCGCGCCGCCATTCAGGAACACCGCCATTGCCCTGGCGTAGCCAACCTCCCAGTCGGCAGCCGTCATCTCCAGCCCGGACGGGGTGAGCCAGGCGATGTCCAGCATCCCGGCGCCTTCGCCGCGCTCCGCCGCGGCGGCGGCCCGCCCGCTGAAGAAGCGCCGCCGCCGGAACACCGCGTGCAGGCGGCGCAGCTCGGACAGGCCGCGGGTGAACTCCAGCAGATCCGCATGCTTGGCGATGCCTTCCCAGTCGACCCAGGACACCTCGTTGTCCTGGCAGTAGGCATTGTTATTGCCCTGTTGCGTCCGGCCCATCTCATCGCCGGCCACCAGCATCGGAATTCCCTGCGAGCAGAACAGCGTCACGAGGAAATTCCGCACCTGACGCGCCCTGAGCTCGTTGACGGCCGGGTCATCAGAGGGACCTTCCGTGCCGCAGTTCCAGGACCGGTTGTCGTCGGAGCCGTCACGGCCGTCCTCGCCATTGGCCTGGTTGTGCTTACGGTCGTAGCTGACCAGGTCCTGCAGGGTGAATCCGTCGTGGCAGGTGACGAAGTTCACCGAGGCCACCGGCCGCCGGGAACTCGTCTCGTACAGGTCGCTTGAGCCGGTCAGCCGGGAGGCGAACTCCGGCAGCATGGCGGGTCGACTGCGCCACAAGTCACGCACCGTGTCCCGGTACTTGCCATTCCACTCGGTCCACAGCGGCGGGAACTTGCCGACCTGATAACCGCCTTCGCCGACATCCCACGGCTCGGCGATCAGCTTCACCTGAGACACCACCGGGTCCTGCTGGACTAGCTCGAAGAACGTTGACAGCCGGTCGACATCGTGCAGCTCGCGGGCCAGCGCCGAGGCGAGGTCGAACCGGAAGCCGTCCGCGTGCATGTCCAGGATCCAGTACCGCAGCGAGTCCATGATCAGCTGCAACGCATGCGGGTGCCGGACGTTGAGGCTATTCCCGCAGCCGGTGTAGTCCAGGTAGTACTGCGGCTCGTCGGCCCGCAGCCGGTAGTAGGCCGCGTTGTCGATGCCGCGGAAGGACAGCGTGGGCCCGCGGTGATCGGCCTCCGCGGTGTGGTTGTAGACGACGTCGAGTATCACCTCGATGCCTGCCTGGTGCAGTGCCCTGACCATCGCCTTGAACTCGGCGACCTGGCCGTCCGGCCCGGCGGCGGAGGAATAGCGGTTATGCGGGGCCAGGAAGGCGATCGTGTTGTAGCCCCAGTAATTGGCCAGTCCGCGGTCCGCGAGCGACCGCTCGGACACGAACTGATGCACCGGCATCAGCTCGACGGCCGTGACGCCGAGCCGGGTCAGGTGCTCGAGCACGGCCGGGTGGGCGAGCCCGGCATAGGTCCCGCGCTGCTCCGGCGGCACCTGCGGATGCCGCAGCGTGAGGCCGCGTACGTGCGCCTCGTAGATCAGCGTCTCGTGGTAGGGAGTACGGGGCGCCCGGTCGCCGCCCCAGTCGAAACGCGGGTCGATCACTACATTCCTTGGCATGTACGGGGCGCTGTCGGCGGTATTGACCGCCCAGCGATCATGCATCCGGTAGGAGAACAGTGCCTCGTGCCAGCGCACGCCACCCTCGACTGCCTTGCCGTACGGATCCAGCAGCAGCTTGGCCGGATTGCACCGGCGGCCACGTTCCGGCTGGTAGGGACCGTGCACCCGGTAGCCGTACCGCTGGCCGGGGCCGATCTCCGGCAGGTAGCAGTGCCAGACGAACCCGTCCACCTCGGTTAGCGCGATCCGTCTCTCCGCGCCGCCGTCAGCGCCCTGGCCGGCGTCGCCCGGCCCGAACAGGCATAGCTCGACGGCGGTCGCGACCTCGGAGAACAGCGCGAAATTGGTCCCCGAGCCATCCCAGGTGGCACCAAGCGGGTAAGCGGTTCCCGGCCAGACGCGCATCCGCCGACCCTACCCGGCTGCGGCCGCCCGGGACCGGCTAAGGATGCTGGCCAGGTCCAGGCCGTCGGGCAGCATGCCGAACGGCAGGCCGGGGCCGGCCGGGCCGCCGGCGCCGCCAGGGTCGAGCCTGGACGCGCAGAATGCTCCGGCGACGCCGGCCGGCGCGTGCCGGACCAGCAGCGATGCCTGCAGCACCAGGGCGATGAGCCCGGCCAGCCTGCGCGCACGGAACTCGGCGTCCTTGCCCGCCGCCTGGCCGTCCCCGCTGGCCTCGCCGAGCGCCTTGCGCAGCTGCAGAACCGCCTGGTCAAGCCGGCGGTCCGCGCCAGCGGCCAGGTCCGCCTCGGCGAGCAGGGCATCGCCCGACCCCGGGGAGCGCGCGAGCGCGCGCAGCACGTCGAGCGCGGTCACGTTACCCGATCCTTCCCACACCGAGTTGAGCGGCGCGTCGCGGTAGATCCGCGGCATGCCCGACTCCTCCACGTAGCCGTTCCCGCCCAGGCACTCCAGCGCCTCGGCGGCGACGGCCGGCGTCCGCTTGCACACCCAGTACTTGGCGGCCGGCAGCGCGATCCTGAGCAGCGCAGCCTGCTCGCGGTCGCCCCCGGCTGCCCTGTCGGCCGCGCCCGCCAGGCGCATCGCTAGCGTGGTCGCGGCCTCCGACTCCAGGGTCAGGTCGGCGAGCACGGCGGTCATCAGCGGATGCGAGATCAGCAGCCTGCCGAACGAGCGGCGGCCGGCCGCATAGTGCACGGCGGTGACGCAGGCCTGCCGCATGGCCGCCGCGCTGCCGAGCACGCAGTCAAGCCGGGTCGCGCTGACCATCTCGATGATGGTCGCCGTGCCCCGGCCCGGCTCGCCGATCAGCCACGCGGACGCGGCGTCGTACTCCACCTCCGCCGATGCGTTGGACCGGTTCCCCAGCTTGTCCTTGAGCCGCTGGATGCGCATCGAGTTACGGGACCCGTCCGGCAGCACCCGGGGCAGCAGGAAGCAGCTCAGGCCCTCCGGCGCCTGGGCAAGCACGAGGAAGAGATCACACATCGGCGCCGAGCAGAACCACTTGTGACCGGTGAGCTGATACCAGCCGTCGCCGGCCGGCTCAGCGCGGGTGGTGTTGGCCCGGACATCGGACCCCCCCTGCTTCTCGGTCATCGCCATGCCCGCGAGCAGGCCGGCCTTGCCGGCGGGCACGCGCAGGCCGGGTTCATATGCCCGGGCGGCCAGCAACGGCTCGAACCTGGCGGCGAGCTCCGGCTGGTGCCGGAGCGCGGGCACCGCCGCATAGGTCATCGACACCGGGCAGCCATGGCCGCCCTCGGCCTGGGTCCAGACGTAGAACTTCGCTGCCCTGGCCACATGGCTGCCGGGGGCCGGATCCGCCCATGGCGTCGCGTGCAGGCCGTGCCGTACGGCGGTACCCATGAGGTCGTGCCAGGCCGGATGGAATTCGACTTCGTCGATCCGGTTCCCGCGGGCATCGTGGCTGCGCAGCACCGGCGGGTGCTCGTTCGCCAGCCGCGCCAGCTGCTGGCTGGCCGGGTCGCCGGCCAGGCGGCCTAGTTCATGCAGCTCCGCGGCGGCCCAGGTCGCGCCTTCCCGGTCGACCGCCGCCAGCAGCGCGGCGTCATCGGCCACGTCGTGCCCGGCCAGCGGCGGTACCTGGTTCAGTACCTCATGCGTGACATGCGGGCCGGCCGGGGTCATCGGCAGCTCCCTCCACGACGGTAGGCATCCCCCGGCCGGGCGGCGTCCATGCTCCCCGGCGCGGCAATCGCTTCGGCATACCGGCGCAGGACGATCTCGGCCACCTCGGGAGCCGCGCCCAGCGCGCCGGATACCGCTGCCGCGCCAGCGCGCAGCGCCGACGCCGCGACCTCGTCCGCGAATATCCCCGGGGCCAGCAGGTAGGTCGACACCACCACGCACGGCGCACCGCCCCGCAGCAACGCGGTCACCGCATCGTCAGGAGCGGGGGAGGAGGCTGCCGCATAGGCCGGGATGACCCGCCGCCAGCCGCTGGCCGCCTGCCACTGGGCCGCCATCCGGGCGATGGCCGCGCTCGCACCCGGCCGCCGGGATCCGGCGGCGGCAAGCACGACGGCAACGTCGCCGGGCGACCCGGCAGGCACGCCTGCTTCGGCCAGGCGGCGGTCGAGCGCACGGAACAGGAGCGGATGCGGTCCCAGTGGCTTGCCGTAGCTGATACCCAGGCCCGGCAGTGCCCGCCGGGCGTCATCGACCAGCGCGGGCAGGTCAGTCTCGCTGTGATACGCCGCGGTGAGCAGCAGCGGCAGCACCACAGCGCGGGACGGCGCCGGTCCGCCGCCGGCCAGCGCGCTGAGCACCTGGGCCACCGACGGCGGCCCGTGCCCGAGGTAAGCGGTGCGCGTGTCGAGCCAGGGCAGGCCAGCGCCGGCGGCCGCCTCCCGCACGAGCCTCATCAGCGCCGCGATCGTCGCGGCCGCGCGCGGATCGGCGCTTCCGTGCGCAACGGCGACCAGCGGCGGGCCGGGCTGCCCCGCGGGGCACCCGGCGCGGGCCAGGCTTCGCGCGGCGGTCAGCCGTGGATACCGCATTCGGTCTTGCCAGTGCCTTCCCAGCGCCCGCTCCGCGGGTCAGCGCCAGGCTCGACTCTCGATGTGCAAGTCGAGCAGCCGATCGACGGGTACCCGTCATAGACCAGCGGGTTGACGAGCACGCTGTGCTCGGCGATGTAGCTGTCGACCTTGTCCTGCGTCCAGCTGACGATCGGGTTGACCTTGACCATCTGCCGTCGCGGATCCCACTCGACGACGCTGGTGTCACTGCGCGCGCTGGTTTCCTCCTTGCGCACGCCGGTGATCCACGCCTCGTAAGGGTCGAGGGCCCGTTCGAGCGGCACCACCTTCCGGAGATAGCAGCAGAGGTCGGGGTTGCGCCCGTAGAGCCGCGGTCCAAGCTCGGCGTCCTGTTCCGCCACGGTCCGCGATGGCGTGACGTTAATCACATTGACCGGGTACACGGCGGATACGGCGTCCCTGGTGCCGATCGTCTCGGCGAAGTGATACCCGGTGTCGAGGAAGACGACGTCGATGCCGGGGCGCACCCGGGACGCCAGGTGAATGATGACCGCATCGGTCATCGACGATGTGATGCAGATTCGGTCGCCGAAAGTGTCCGTCGCCCACTTGATCACGTCCTCGGCGGGCGCGTCGGTCAGGGCGTCCACCGCTCCCGCGACCAGCCTCTCCATTCCGATGACTTCCTCCTGGCGCTTGCGTGCCGTCTGATCAGTCGACTCCTGCTCGGCCACACCGGTCTGTGCCGGGCTCACCGGATAACTCCGGTACCCGCAAAGCGTAGCCGGAAGGCCCGGATACAGCTGCGGCAACGCCAGCCGCCGTCCTCGGCCTGCGGCTCGAGATCCTCTTCGCCACAGTAGGGACAATAGAAGGGAACCGCGCGCTCCGCCGCAAAGGTCGGGAGAGTCATGACACATCCTCCTCACTGGCCCGTGCCGCCCACGCGGCAAATGTCTCGCCTGGCTGCCGGGCGGCATCGAACCGGCGCAGTACCCGCTCCACGTAGTCCGGCAGCTGCTCGGCCGTGGTCTTCAGCCCCCGCACCTTCCTGCCGAAGCCAGAGTTAGTCCCGTCCCCTCCAGCCAGGCTTCCCCCGAGATGGATCTGGAATCCTTCAGTCTGCTGGCCGCCGGGCAGCGTGACCAGCGTTCCCTTCAGGCCGATGTCCGCCGTCTGGATCCTGGCGCACGAGTTCGGGCAGCCGTTGACGTTGATCGTCACCGGCTCAGTGAACTCGGGCAGGCGCCGTTCCAGCTCGGTGATCAAGTCGGCTGCGCGCTGCTTGGTCTCCACGATCGCGAGCTTGCAGAACTCGATCCCGGTGCACGCCATGGTGTGCCGGCGGAACACGCTCGGGCTGGCGGGCAGCCCGGCCGCGGTCAGCTCGGCCGCCAGGTCGGCCGCCCTGGCAGGCGGCACGTCGAGGATGACCATCTTCTGCTCCGTGGTGGTACGCACCCGCCCGCTGCCGTACTCGGCTGCCAGGCCCGCGATCACCGTCAGTGCGTCCGCGTTGAGCCTGCCCACCGTGGGCGCGAAGCCGACGAAGCAGCGCCCGTCTCGTTGCTCATGAATGCCCACATGGTCGCGCCGGTGGCCGGCCGGCGGCTGCGGCGCGGGGCCGTCCGGCAGCCGGAAGCCGAGGTAGTCCCGCTCCAGCACCTCGCGGAAGCGCTCCGGTCCCCAGTCGGCGATGAGGAACTTGATCCGGGCCCGGTGCCGGAGCCGCCGGTAGCCGTAGTCGCGGAACACCGAGGTGACGCCGGACCATACGTCGGGGACGAGGCCGGGCCGGACGAACGCGCCGAGCCGTTTGCCGATCATGGGATTCGTCGACAGGCCGCCGCCCACCCACAGGTCGTATCCCGGCTGCCCGTCCGGGCCGAGCACTCCCGCGAAGGCGACATCGCTAATCTCGTGCATGGTGCACTGCACGGGGCAGCCGCTCATCGCGGACTTGAACTTGCGGGGCAGGTTGGAGAATGCCGGGTCGCCGACGAAGCGCGCGTGCGTCTGGCTGATCTCGGGCGTGGCGTCGATGAGCTCCGCGGCGTCTATCCCCGCCAGCGGGCAGCCCAGGATCACCCGGGGGGTGTCGCCGCAGGCCTCCGTGGTCGACAGGCCGACCGATTCCAGCGCTGCCCAGATCGCCGGAACATCCTCGATCTGGACCCAGTGCAGCTGGATGTTCTGCCGGTCGGTGACATCAGCGGTGCCGCGGGCGAATCGCCGCGAGATTTCGGCGATGGTGCTCAGCTGCGCGTGATCCAGCTGGCCGCCGTCGATCCGGATCCGCAGCATGAAGTACCTGTCGTCGAGTTCCGCGGGCTCGAGCAGCGCCGTCTTCCCGCCCTCGATGCCCGGGCGGCGCTGCGTGTACAGGCCGTACCAGCGGAACCGCCCGCGCAGGTCGGCCGGATCGATCGAGTCGAAGCCGCGCTTGGCATAGACGTCGATGATCCGCTGCCGGACGTTGAGCCCGTCGTCGTTCTTCTTGCTCTCTTCGTTGGCGTTGAGCGGCTCACGGTATCCGAGTGCCCACTGGCCTTCGCCCCTGCTGCGCCGGGCGCTGGCCGCCGGGCCGCGGCGCCGGGCAGCCGCCTGCCGTCCGGCGAGAGTGGCCGCGAGATCACGAGCCTCCTCGCGGGTGCCGCTGCCAGCAGCCGGGTGGGCTGCCGCCGCGCCATCTGTGCGGACGCGGGAGTCCGCCGTCCTTGCGCTGGTCGTCATGCGGGGATCCTTCGGGTCCGGGGGCATGCGGGCGGGCGGTGCACCGGCGATGACGAGAAGGCAGCCCTGGCTTCCGCGGCCGCGGAACGCAGGCTTACCTAGGCTCGCCGGGCGGGAACGGGTATCCCGTCAGCGGGCGGTGAGACAGATCGCGCTGCGGATCCGGAGAAAATCGACGTGCCGCCGGGCTACAAGCAGCGGGTCCGAAGGGGTGATGGCAGTAGGCCCGAGACCGGCCCGCGAAATCGGGCCTGCGGCCGGGCCAGCCGCCTGCATGCTGGCAGCGCGCACAACGAAGGAGCTGACGTCTGCTGTCACGCCTAACGACAACCGCGCCGCCCCGGGGCCTATTCCACGGTCTGGAGGCCATCTCGCCCGGCGCCTCGCGGGTATCCGCGGCGATGTGCGCGGCAGCAAAGGCATGCCATGGCGTTCATGTCGCTGGGTGGGCGCGGGCAACCCGGTGGATATGGCTGAGGGCGTGTTGGGTGCCGCTGAAATCCATATCCACCGGGTCGAGAACCAGCGCACGCGGGGGCGGGGCGGCAGGCGCGGGCGCGGCGCCAAGGGACCCGAATGGGCCGGGCGACGGCTGGGTAGGTTCCGGAACGGAAAGCCGAGGCAATGTCCAGGACCGGACGGATGGTTGGCGTGTCCGCGAGCGCACCGGAAGCCGTGTCGCTGCCCTTCGCGGATCGGTCCGCGGCCGGGCGGATTCTGGGCACGCGCTTGCTGCGGTTGTCGGCCGATCCCGCGGCCGGTCTCCACCTGGCACGGGCCATGGTGCTCGCGCTGCCGCGCGGCGGCGTACCGGTGGGCAGGGAGGTATCGACTGCGCTGCGGGTTCCGCTCGATGTCCTGGTGACCAGGAAGATCGGATACCCGCTGCAGCCCGAACTTGGGGTCGGCGCGGTAGCGGAGGGCGGCGAGCCGGTGTTCGACGAGGAAATGCTCGCCCATCTCGGGCTGACGGCAGCCGCGCTTGATCCCGTGGTGATCAGCGAGCGGGCCGAACTAGACCGGAGGATAGCTGTGTACCGGGGCGGGCGGCCCGCCCCGGAGCTGCGCGGCCGGGAGGTGATCGTCGTCGACGACGGGCTGGCGACGGGCGGCACGGCCAGGGCGGCCTTGCGGGCGGTGCGAGCAGCCGGAGCTGACCGCACCATCCTCGCGGTACCGGTGGCTGCGCCGTCATCAGCGACGGCGATGCTGGCCGAAGCCGATCTTGTCGTGGTCCTGGCCGCGCCGCCCGAGTTCCGCGCCGTGGGGGAGTGGTATCGGTCGTTCAGGCAGCTCACGGACGCCGACGTAGTCACGTTGCTGGGAACCGCCGCGGATCCGGCCTAGCGGGCTTAAGAGACCCCGGCAATAGGACTGCTGGGCTCGCGGGCCCCGCATCCCGGCTGGCGGCGTTGCCGTCGTCGCGAGTAGCTCCGCTACGCGCTCCTCCGCCGCCTTGCCCGCCGGGCGCGGATGACCCGCTCCGGCGATCCAGCGCCCCATTGCCGGGGCCGCTAAGACGCCGAGACGAGCGCGCCCGGGCGTGCGCAGTTCGCCGTGGCCGTGGGCCGCGGGCGGCCGCGGTCCCGCCCGCTCGCCAGCAGGACCGCCGCTATCCGCTGCCCGGCGCGGCCGTCCCAGAGCGCTGGCCGCCGCGCCGCGGGCGGCGCGGCGAGCACCTGCCGCGCCGCCGCCACTATCCGGCCGGGATCACGTCCTACCAGCTGGTTCGTGCCCTCGGTGATGGTTACCGGGCGCTCGGTGTTGTCCCGCAGGGTCAGGCAAGGGACGCCAAGGACAGTGGTTTCCTCCTGCACGCCGCCCGAGTCGGTGAGGACCAGCCGTGCCGCCGCTTCCAGCGCGATGAAATCCAGGTAGCCAGCGGGTGCTATCACGCGCACCCGCCCGGAGAGGCCGGCCGCCCGCAGCCGGGTGGCTGCCCTGGGGTGAGCCGGCAGGACGAGCGGGCACAGGTGTGCCACCTCGTCGAGCGCCGGGAGGAGGGCGGCCAGCACCGTCGCGTCATCCACGTTGGCCGGCCGGTGCAGGGTGGCCAGTCCGTATCCGCCGGGCTCAAGCCCGAGCCGGGCCAGGGTGTCGCCCCCGGCGGCCCGGTCAAGGTTCGCTAGCAGGGTGTCCACCATGACGTTGCCTGCCAGGTGGATCTGGTCGCCGCGGCATCCCTCGGCCGCCAGGTTGGCCGCCGCGTCCGCCGACGGGGCGAACAGATAGTCGCTGACCCGGTCCGTGACGACGCGATTGACTTCCTCGGGCATCGACCAGTCCCTGCTGCGCAGGCCCGCCTCGACATGCGCGAGCAGCGCGCCGGACTTGGCGGCCACGAGCGCGCACGCCATGGTGGAATTCACGTCCCCCACGACCACGACGACGTCCGGCCGCACCTGCTCGGCCAGCGGCTCGAACGCCGTCATCACCCGGCCGGTCTGCGCGGCATGGCTGCCCGAGCCGGCCCGCAGCAGGTGGTCGGGCGGGCGGATGCCCAGATCGGCGAAGAAGATGTCGCTCATCGAGGCGTCGTAGTGCTGGCCGGTGTGCACCAGGATGGTCTGCGCGCCGCCTTGCTCGAGCGCGTCCATGACCGGCTTGATCTTCATGTAGTTGGGCCGCGCGCCGGCCACGCAGATGACCCGCAGCGGCCCGGCCGTCACAAGGTCTCGACATTCTCGCCGGACAGCACCCGGCGGCAGTCCAGGACGTAGCTCGCGTGGCTGCTGATGTCCGCCAGGTTGAACGCGTCGTGGTCGGTGAGCATGATGACGGCGTCGGCGCGCGAGATCTCACCGGGCGTCGGCTCGACGCAGGTCACTACGTTGTCTACGGCCCCGGTCTCGATCACGTGCGGGTCCGCGGCCCGCACGTCCGCTCCCATGCCCGTCAGCAGCTGCGCGACCCGGACCGCGGGCGATTCCCGCGCGTCCCCGGTGTTCTTCTTGTAGGCGAGGCCAAGCAGCAGGATGCGTGCGCCGCTGACCGGGCGGCCGCGCTTGTTGAAGGCGAGCATCAGCCTGCGGGCCACGTAATCGGGCATGTGACTGTTGATGTCATTGGCCAGCTCGACGAAGCGGAAGCTCTGGCCGAGCGCCCGCTCCACCCGCCAGGACAGGTACGAGGGGTCGATGGGCAGGCAATGGCCGCCCACCCCGGGCCCGGGCGTGAAGGGCATGTAACCGAACGGCTTGGTGGACGCCGCGTCGATCGCCTCCCATACGTCGATGCCGAGGTCGTGGGCGAACATCGCGACCTCGTTCACCAGGGCGATGTTCACGTGCCGGAAGGTGTTCTCGATGATCTTGGCCAGCTCGGCCTCCCGGGGGGAGGAGACCGCCACCGTCTGGTCGACAATGCCGCGGTAGAAGGCCTGTACCGCGGCGAGCGAACTCGCGTCGATGCCGGAGACGATCTTCGGCGTGGTGGTCAGCGTCCAGTTCGGGTTCCCCGGGTCGATCCGCTCCGGGCTGTAGCCGAGGTGGAAGTCGGTGCCCGCGATCAGCCCCGACCCGTCCTCAAGCCAGGGCAGCACCTGCTCCTGCGTCGTGCCCGGATAGGACGTCGACTCCACGATCACGGTCGCGCCAGGCCGCAGGTATCTGGCCAGCGTGCGGGCCGCCGCCTCGATATAGGTGAGATCGGGCAGGCCGTCCCTTAACGGCGTGGGGACGGTGATCACGGCGACGTCGAAGCCGGCACAGGCCCTGGCCTCTGCCGACGGCCGGAACGTGCCCGCGCTGACCGCCGCCATCAGCTGGCTGTCCGGCACGTCCTCGATGTAGGACTCCCCGGCGCCGAGCAGCTTCACCCGGTCGGGGTCCACGTCATAGCCGATCACGCGGTGACCTGCCGCCGCGGCGCGCATCGCCAGCGGCAGGCCGACGTATCCGAGACCGGCGACGACGACTGTGGTCATTCCCGCTCGCCTCGCGCGCCGGTCCGCTCACCGGCCGCCCGCTCCGCATCCGGCGCTGCGTCCGGCGCGTCCCGCGGCCGTGACTGGCGCACTCGCTCGCGTGCGACCAGGGCAATGAATGTCATGTTGGTCGTCAGGTACCTGCGGCCGAGCCGGGCGGGTTCCTGCCAGGCCCGGTACAGCCATTCCAGCCCAACGGCCTGGCACCAGGCAGGAGCGCGCCTGGTGAGCCCGGCCAGCACGTCGAACGACCCGCCTACCCCGTGCACCACGTTCGCCCGCGTGCTCTTTCCCCACTTGCTCACGAAAAGCTCCTTCTTCGGTGACGACATCCCCACGAACAGCAGGTCCGCTCCGGACCGGCGGATCTCGACGGCAACGTGGGGTTCCTCGTCGGGCCGGAAATAGCCATCCCGGGCGCCAGCCACGACCAGGCCCGGGTACCTGCGGCCGATCTCGGCCAGCATCCGGTCCAGGACGTCCCGCCTGGCCCCGAGGAAATACACCCGGTAGGCCCGGCGGGCAGCTTCGCTGAGCAGTTCAACGAACAGGTCGATGCCCGCCACCCGTTCCGGCACCGGGGAGCCGAGCATCCGGCTTGCCCACACCACCGACTGGCCGTCCGCAAGCACCATGGCGGAGCCGGCGATGGCTTGCCGCAGTCGCTCATCCCGGCGCATCACGACGACCTTCGCCGCGTTGACCATGCCAACGGACAGGAAGCGTCCGTGCTCGACGGCATCGGTGCAGCGGCTGACGGCCTGCGTCATCGTGAGCGCGTCGACGCCGATCCCGAACAGGTTCTGCCGTTTCAGCCCGCCGGCATCGTGACTCATCACAGCCCCGCCGTCGCGGCGATGGCGCCCTGGCGCGGGCTTGTCCCTAACGGGCGCAGCCGCCAGGCCCCGTCGGTGCCGCATGTCCCGGACAGCGTGCGCGCGAATTTCCCGCCGACGACCGCCTGCGGCAGCACCCGGACGGCGATGCGCAGCAGGCGCAGCAGCAGCGCGGCGCTCGGCGGGTCGTGCTCGGCAATCAGCCGGAGCCGGGTCGCGCTCCCCACGTGGCCACACCCCTCCCCGGTCTGAGCGGCCCGGACACCGGCGGCTGCCCGGGTGACATCAGGACCTTGCCGCCGTCATCCGCAACCCGCGGCCGCTGCATCACCGGCAACATCTTGTAATCAAATGACTACTTGAGGTGAGATCGTAGCGAGGCGCGGCGCGCGCCGCTACGGTTTTCTGATGGATGCGCTCAGTGTCGAAGGGGCGTGGGTCTTCACTCCTCGTATTCACAGCGACAAGCGGGGGAGCTTCCTGGAATGGTTTCGTAACGCAGCCGTCCTGGCTGATGTCGGCCGCGGCCTGGAGGTCGCGCAGGCCAACTGCTCGATGTCGCTACGCGGCACGATCCGGGGCATCCATTTCAGTGATGTCCCGCCCGGCCAGGCAAAATACGTCACCTGCGTGAGCGGGTCGATCTTGGACGTGGTGGTCGACCTTCGCGTCGGGTCGCCCGGCTACGGGCGCTGGGCCGCGGTGCCGCTGGATGCGGAGACTCGGCGCGCCGTCTTCATCGCGGAAGGGCTGGGCCATGCTTTCGTTACGCTAAGCGACGAGGCCACGGTGCTCTACATGTGTTCCACGCCGTATGCTCCGGCCCGCGAGCGCGGCGTGCACCCGCTCGATCCCGGCATTGGCATCGCGTGGCCAGCCGACCTGCCGGCGATCTTGTCGGACAAGGACGCGGCCGCGCCGTCGCTGGCGGAGGCACGGGCCGGCGGGCTGCTCCCCGCCTACCAGGACTGCCTGGCGCACGCGGCGACCCTGCACGGCGGGTGACCGGCCCGGCGGGCTGCTCCCCGCCCGCCGGGGGTGCCTCGCGCACGCGGCTATGCCGCCGACGTGCTGTCGGCCGCCTGGCGGGGCTCGGTTGCTATCCGCCCGGTGCCTCCGGGCGGGTAGCCTCGGCGCCGCGTATTCGTGCGGGATCGGCTCCGCACGCCGCGGCGATTGTCGGCCAGGCCCGCCGCAGCGCCTGATGCCAGTCGCCGATGGGCTGCATTCCCGCCGCCAGGTGGCGGCCGTGGCCGAGCACGCTGTAGGCAGGCCGGGGCGCTGGCCGCGGATAGCTGCCGCTCACCGTCGGGCGCACCCGGTCCGGAGCGGCGCCAAGCAGCCGGAAGACCGTCCGGGCAAGCCCGAACCAGGTCGTCTCGCCTGAGCTCGTCGCGTGGTAGATGCCGGCCGGGGCGGGCGACCCGGCGAGCGCGATGATCTGGTCAGCGACATCGACGGTCCAGGTGGGCTGGCCGCGCTGGTCGGTGACCACGTCAATGGTCGGCCGTTCGCCGGCCAGCCTGATCATCGTCGTCACGAAATTCCGCCCGGTCGCCCCGTACAGCCAGGCCGTCCGCACGACCCGGCCGGTGTCCGGGAGCAGCCCGAGCACCGCCTGCTCGCCGGCCAGCTTGGTGCGCCCGTAGGCGGTGCACGGCGCGGGGGGGTCGTCCTCCGCGTACGGCCGCCTGGCATCCCCGCCGAACACGTAGTCGGTGGACACGTGCACGAGCCGGGCACCGGCGGCGGCACAGGCGGCGGCGACGTTCGCCGCGCCCCGGCCGTTCACCCGGAGCGCGTCATCCTCGTGCACCTCGGCCTCGTCGACCGCCGTCCATGCCGCGCAGTTGACTACCGTCGCTGGCCGGTAGCGCCGCAGCGCGGCGCGGACCGCGCCTTCGTCGGCGACATCGAGGGCACCGCGGGCCAGGCCGGTCACGTCCTGGCCGTGCCCGCGCAGGACCTGGACCAGGTCCTTGCCGAGCATCCCGCCGGCTCCCGTGACGAGCCAGCCGTTCATCCGGCGGGTCCGGTCCCGATCGCCGTCAGCATCCCGTCGCCGGCCGCCGGATAGCCCGCGCCGGTCAGCTTGTCCATGAGGGCCGCCCGGGCGGCCCCGAGCCTGCGGTAGACGCCGGCCAGCACGGCTCGTACAAAAAGCGGGCGGATAAACCCGGCGAAGTCCGTCAGCAGGATCTTCATGAGCTGATCTGCACCCGGCTGTGATCGCCGAGCACGAGGCGGTGTGCCTTCGGGACCCGCGGGGCCGGGGTGACCTGCACCTCATGGCCGATAAGCGATGCCTCGATCCGGCCTACCCCGCGGACCGATGCCCCGCGCAGCAGGATCGAGTACTCGATCTCGCTGTCGGCGATGGCGCAGTTCTCGGCGACGGACGTGAACGGGCCGACGTAGGAGCGGTCCACGGTCGTGCCCGCGCCGATGATGGCCGGGCCCACGATCCGGGAACGGCTGACCCGGGCTCCGCTGCCGATCGCCACCCTGCCGATGAGCTCGGAGGCGTCGTCGACCAAGCCCTGCTGGGATGCTGTCACGCTCTCCAGCACCATCCGGTTGACCTCGAGCATGTCGGCGACGTTGCCGGTGTCCTTCCAGTATCCGGAGATGATCGTGGACCGCACCTTCCGGCCGTTCTCGATGAGCCATTGCAGGGCCTCGGTGATCTCGAGCTCGCCGCGGCCAGACGGCGCCAGCCGGCGCACCGCCTCGTGCACGGCCGGGGTGAAGATGTAGACGCCGACCAGCGCGAGATCGCTCTTCGGGTGCAGCGGCTTTTCCGCCAGCCCGATCACCTCGCCCGTGTCATCGAGCTCGGCCACGCCGAACTGGCGCGGATCCGGCACGGCGGTCAGCAAGATCTGCGCATCCGGCCGGGCCGACCTGAACTCATCGACCAGCGCGGCGATGCCGCCGACGATGAAATTGTCGCCGAGGTACATGACGAAATCGTCCTCGCCGAGGTAGTCACGCGAGATCAGGACCGCATGCGCCAGGCCGAGCGGGGCGTCCTGCCGTATATAGGTGACATTCAGCCCGAACTGACTGCCGTCGCCTACTGCCTCCCGAATCGCTGGCGCGGTGTCGCCCACCACTATCCCGACATCGGAGATTTCTGCGTCCCGTATGGCCTCGAGCCCGTAGCACAGGACGGGCTTATTGGCGACCGGCAGCAGCTGTTTCGCCGACGTGTAGGTAATGGGCCGGAGCCGGCTACCCGATCCGCCTGCCAGCACTAAGGCCTTCATGGCTTAGAAACTAGCGCGCCTGCCGCCGGGCCGGTGCCAGCGGTCGAGAATTTAGGCATTTCCGAAGCGGCGTTATGGCAAGTTTCTGTTACCTGAAGATGCTATTTCGCCTTAAGCGGGCACGAATGGCGTCACAACGAGAGCTCGTACTGGTCGTGCGTGACGCCACCGCCTCCGAAGGAGACCTTGAACTCATACTGCGACTCGTTGAGCTGCTTGCCGCCGCCGAAGGTAGAAGTTCCGAAAGTGATGTACCGGCAGCCTCGGTCCCTGGCGAGAGCGATGCTCCAGTCGATAACGAGGTCGGTGCCATGCACGGCCCGGCCTTCCGCCGAGGCCGCGGTGTATTGCTGGTGCAGGGCCCGGCCTGCCGAGAAGTACACGCTCCCGCCGACGAGGGCAGCACCGACCTTTGCGGCGACCAGGATGATCTCGCGCGGAAACCGGGCGTGCAGGCACTCGATTTCGGCCAGCGAATGCGTCGGGGACGCGTCGTGCCGCTGGGCAAGGTTCATTTCCAGGATTCGCCAGAAGGCCGCGACGTTCTGCCAGCCTTCCTCGACGCGCACGCCGGCTGCGTCGGCTTGCCTGCGCGCCCGGCGCCGGTCCGCCCGTTCCCTGCCCCTGGCGGCGACGTCGATCACTGCCGCGAGGTCACAGCCAGACCGCACAGCGCCGAGCCGGAACAGCGCATATAGCTCATCAGCGGCCGGGCCTGACCAGTAGATGTACGGCGTTGCCTTGTAGCGCAGCCGCTGGTAGCCGAGCGTCCGGTACTCCGCAGCGATCTCACCGAGTGCCCGGATCGCAGCCGCGCCGCGGAGCGAGCCGTCATGAACCAGGCCGCCGTAGGTGAGTCCCGGATGGCTGGCGACCACCGCACGGTCAGCAGGATCCTCGGCCGCCGGGAACACGCCGACTGCCCTTCCCCGGCTGTCGGTCACCAGCAGCGACCGGTCAAGGAATCGGTCACCGTGGTAAGCAAGGAACTTGCGGGTGTGCACGATGGTCCCGTTGACCGACCGTTCGACCAGATCGTCCCAGGCCGTGGCATCGGCCGGCTCATATGCCCGGATCGCACTGCCGATTTTCTCCGGCGTCATGGCCGATCTCCCATCTCAGCGGCGAGGTTGTAGAGGTACCGTCCGACCGTGGCCATTGGCAGCATGCGGAGTCCGGCCATTACCGCCGTCCCGGCACCGGGTCGAGCCCGGATCCCAGCGCAATGACTTGACGGTCTGCTGGTAGATAGGCGCCGCCGTACGATCTTCTCGATACGGCTGCGGGTCGTCAGCAGGACAATAGGCTGCTGGTATCTGGCCTGTTACGTCCTGACCGGAGCGGCTCGATTGCGCCAGCTCCATAATCAGCGCAAGCGTCCGGGCTTGTGCTGCCGGATCCGGCGCAGCGACATTTGTATCGGATGTGCCGATGTCTGCGCTGCCGCCTTCGCCCGAGGTCGGCCGGAACAAGTCGAGTCCTGCCCGCATTTGATAGACGAGCAGGGCGATGATGAGTACGGTAACGATGCCACTGGCGGCGAGCGCGGTAAGGTCAGATGGGGCTATCACCTTCGCGGCCATTGCCGCCAGCCCCGCCATCGCTGCGGCAGCCAGCGGAAGCCACACCCGAGCGACCAGCGCGCGCAACCGGATGCCTACCCGGTGCAGTTCTATGAGATACCAGGGCAGGACCAAGCCTGCGGCCACCGCCGAGCCGGCCATGGCGGTGCCGAAAATGCCTTCTGCGCGGGTGCCCGCGATAAGCGCCGGGATAAGCGCGAGCAGCCAGGCTAGCTGCGCCAGAAATACGACGCGAGATCTGGCGAGCACCACAAAAAAGTCGTACACAAGCTCGAAGAAAATGCGTAGCGCGGCCAGCAGGCCCAGCCAGATCAGCGCCTGTGCCGCGGGCAGCCAGCGCGCGCCATAGACGAATCCGATCAGCGGCACCGCCGATCCGCTGAGGAGCATGCAGACCGGCAAGGCCACGGCACACAGCATGCCCGCCACATTCAGGAAGCCAGCGACCATGGCCTTTCGGTCATGTTGGAGCCGCGAGAACACGGCTGGTGCGACCGCGCGGACCGGCTGCGAGAAGATATTGCCCGGCCAGCCGGCGAGATTGCAGGCAAGTACATAACAGCCCAGCGCTGTGGCGCCGAGCAGATGTCCAACCACGAGCTGGTCCACATTGACGACGGCGAGCGCGATGACGCTTGATCCGCCGAGCGGCAGTCCGAATCGGAGCAGGGCCCGCGCCTTCGCCGCGTCGAACCCGAGGCGCAGCGGCTCGGGCGAGAACGCCACGAGCAGGATTCCGCCGCCAAGGCAGCCCGCCAGCCTGCCAATCGCAAGGCTCATGGCTCCGCAGCCGTACCAGGCAAGCGCGATGGTAAGGCCGGCCCCTAGCCAGCAGTTGACCTGGTCGGTGATCGCCTTCTTGTCTTGCAGGAAGTGCCGCTGCAGCAGCGCAGCGGGCGTTGAGGTGACCCCGTCGATGACGACACTCAGCGCCAGCACCCGGATGACGCTGGTTGCCGCGGGCGCTCCCATGGCCGCAGCGAACGCTGGCGCGCCGAGAAAGCAGCCGACATAGATGGCAATGCTGCTGACCATCGAGATCGTCATGATGGTGGGCGCTATCTGGCGCGGTTCGCCCTGCCAGCGCACGATGGCGAGGCTGACGCCGAGCTCGTTGAAGCTCAGCACGGCGATAAGGGCTACGTAGGCCACCGCATAGGTGCCGAATGAGCGGGGGCCGAGCAGCCGGGCGAGCGCGATCCCGATGCCGACCGTCCCGAACCGGGCCAGCGCATTGCTGGCGAAGCTCCAGCCCATGGCCCGGGACGCCCGGCCCGCCAGCGTGTTCTTGTCGGCCAGGGGGAGCATCTTGCGACGGCGTGCGGGGTCATGCCCCGGCAGCGCACCAGCCCGGTGGGCACCGCGGCCGGCCGCCATCCGGCGCCTAGCGCGCCGAGCCGATTGACCTGGCCGCTTCACCGGGCTCGGGCCGCTGGCGAGGTCGGTGGACGCGCGGGTGGTAACGCTGCCATGGGAAGGCGGCCTGGCTGTGCCCGCAGCAGCGGCACCATTGCACCGCGTTCGGCCCGGACGCCACCGATAACGCTGGCCGCCGCCGGGTGCCGCCTCAACCGCGTCCCGTCCGGTGCAGGAATGGGCGTGCCACGGTACGTAGCCGATCTTTCGCCGGCGGCGGAAGTAGTTCCGAGCCGGTCCTGTGCACGGTCACCCTGGCCGCTTCCCGCAGTCTGCGGCCGAGCGGATACTGCTGGGCGCTGGCGGCGGCGTAGACACCGTCGAGCGTGTTGGATGCGGCCTTGAGGCTGAACCGTTCCCAGACGAGCTGGCTACCGAATGCGCCAAGCTCCGCCCGTAGCGCCGGCCGATTGGCGAGTTCCCTGAGATGGTTCGCGAGCGGGCGCGGGTCGAGATCGCCGGAGCCGATCCCGTAGAATCCGCCGGCCAGGAACTCCGGGGCAGTGGAAGGCGCGAACGGCTTGGCGAAGCCGTTTATGCCGAGCACGATCAGCGGCTTGCCGAATGCCATGGCGCGCAATGCCGATCCGCCCATCCCAAGTGCGATATCTGCGGCCGCATACGCCGGCCGCGGGTCGGTGAGCGACCCTTTCATGACCACGGTCCGACGGCCGAGGGCCGCGTTGACCTTCTCCGCGGCTCTGTTCAGGGGGCGGAATGAGGGGCCGTCGCCAATGACTAGCAGCTTAATTCTCGGGTCATCCAGGATCCGCATGGCAGCCATCGCACGCCGGATGCCATGGGCCTTCACTGTCGGCTCCAGCCGGGACACGACACAGACCACGATGGCCGCATCGAGGCCATTCGCCTTGCGGAACGCGGCCCCGTCCACCAGCGCGGGGGAGTCGGTGTCGGTGTTCACCGGCGGCTCGATCAGTACCGGCGGCTGCCTCCGCAGCGGCGCGGCCAGGTCGGCAAGCTTGCGGGTGCCGACGATGAGCGGCTGGTACCTCGGCAGCCAGCTGGGCACGCATTCCCCGTAGATGGTGGAGACAAGCGGGACGCCGTGCACGAGATGCGGGCCATAGAACGCGTCCAGGGTCTGCGGGTACTCGTAGGCGTGCACCAGCTGAATGCGTTCCTGCGCGACGACCCGCGAGAGTGTCCGGGCTACTTCCCGCCGGACAGGCGGCAGCCCCGGCGTGACCCGGCTATGGCGGACAAGCACCAGCGGCAGCCCGGCCGCGCGAACCTTCTCCGCTACCGGGCCAGGATTGTCCTGGAAGGTGGCGAGGATGGTTACTTCGTTGCCCCGCTCGCGGCTGGCCACGGCGAGGTCAAGGGCATTGAGCTGGCTGCCGCCGAGCTCGAGGTGGTGCAGTCCAACAAGCAGCCGCATATCAGGACCCTTTCGGCAAATCTCGAGAATGCCCCGTAGCCAACTGAATTTCCCTTCTCTGCCAGGATCACTGCGTCAATAAAGCCAGGCTCCCAGCCGGGCAGCCAGAATCGCAACCCGCTCTCGGATATAGGCCGATGATCGGCGGGAGAGAATAGTGCAGATACCGGGCAAGGCCGGGCTTTCGTGATAGTCAGCAAAGAGGCGAACATGGCGACGGTCGTTCACTCAAGCGGCAGATTCAGTCCGTAATTGCCCTGCTAGCGTGCCTGCAAAGGCAGATGCGTCCCGGTGTCCAGAGCACGCTGAAGATCGTGGCGGATCACATGAGTCTGGTACGCCAGCGCTAGTAAGGCGGCTTTGCCAGCGGCTCGTGACGCATGAGTGATCTACCTCTGGTCGACCTGCGATATACCTCGCATGGACCTGCGAAGCGCTCGGGCTCCCTGGACAATGACGCAGTGAGCCAGCAACTGCCCGGGAGGGCCGGGAGTCCGGGGGCAGCGCCCGGTGACCCAGCCACGGTTGGCCGGGTCCGGGGCAGCGCCCCGTGACCCGGCCACCGGTTGGCCCGGGTGTTACTCCGTGGTTGTGATCGGCTGGTAGACGTGGATGACCGTCCCGTCAGGAAAACTCTTGGCCTCGGCGAGATCCACTCGTAGCGGCTTGGCCAGATCCTTGAACAGTGGCAGCCCGTTCCCCAGGGCGACTGGGAGGATGACCAGGCGGTACTCGTCGATCAGGCCGAGCCTGGATAGCGCCTGAACGAACGCGGCGCCGCCATGGGCCATGATCTCGCCGCCGGATTCGCTCTTGAGGGCGGCTATCTCCGCGGCGAGGTCGCCGCGGGCAATCCGGGAGCCGGCCCATTCGGCGGCTGGCAATGTCTTGGAGAAGACGACCTTGGGAACGTTGTTCATGAACGCCGCGTAGTCGCCGGCCGCGGTCGGCCAGTGCTCGGCCATCTGGCCGTAGGTGACGCGTCCCATGATGTGGGTTCCGGCCTGGCGCAGGGATGCGATCTTCCATGCGCGTACGTCCGGATGCTCGGCCGGAAGCCCCCAGTCCCCTTCGCCGCCCGGCCCGGCGACGTATCCGTCCAGCGTGACACCCATCTGCAAGACCACTCGCCGCATCAGAACTCCTTCTTGAGCGTTTCCTTGTTCTCTCATCCGCAGACGCGGCCTGACGTCGGCATATGCCTCCATGACATATGCCGGGCCCGCGTTACCCCGATCCGCCGCCTGCGCTCAGTCCCGATCGGCGCTCGCGGCTAGCCCGTAAGACAGAGCACACCGTCACCACAGGGCCGCCTCCCCGTATCGGGACCGCTTGGCGGCGGCCACCCTGGCGGTCCAGCAGTCCCGGGCCGATGATCCAATTGCCCGACCCACAGATCAAGCCTCGTCGGCTGCCGGCCCCGCGTCCAATACACGCGGCCATAACCTGATGGCATGGATGTCGACACCCGGCTGCTGCGCTACTTTGCCGCCGTCGCTGCCGAAGGAAACCTCACCCGCGCGGCGGAGCGGCTGTTTGTGTCCCAGCCGGCGCTGACCAAGCAGATCAGGCAGCTGGAGAGCCAGCTGGGAGTGCGGCTGTTCACCCGATCCCGGGCCGGGATGACTCTCACCGCGGCAGGCCAGGCGCTGGCCGACGCAACCCCCGCCGTGCTGGCCGGCTGGGACCAGGCGCTGCGGGAGACCAAGGCCGCTGCCAGCCGGGCAGCCCGGGTACTGCGGGTCGGGTTCATGTCCAGCGCCGCCAACGAGGCCACCCAGCAGATCATCGCGGCGTTCGCCCGCCGCCGGCCGGGCTGGCGGGTGGACATGCGGCAGGCCGCCTGGTCGGACCCCACCGCCGGGCTCGCCAGCGGCGACACCGACGCTGCCCTGCTGCGGCTGCCGTTTCCCGGCCAGGACGACATGCGGATCGAGGTGCTGCTCACCGAGCCCCGCTGGGTCGTGCTCCCCGCCACCCACCCGCTCGCCGCCCGTGATCAGATCTCCTTCCACCAGCTGTGGGACGAGCCGTTCGTCGCCGCCCCCGCGGAAACCGGCTGGTGGCGCGATTACTGGCTGGCCACCGGCGAACGCCAGGGCCACCCGGTCCGCATCGGATACGTCACCGGTGCTCCCGACGCCTGGCTGACCGCGATCGCCAACGGCGACGGCATCGCCCTGGCCCCCGAATCCGCGGCCCGCTACTACGCGCGCCCCGGCATCACCTACCGGCCCGTCACCGGCGTCAGCCCCAGCCAGGTCGGCGTCGCCTGGCCGCCCGCCAACGACACCAACCCCGTCGTCCAGGACTTCGTCCGCTGCTGCCTGGACAACAAGCCGCCACAACACCTCAAGAACCAACCTGACCAGCAGTAACAGCCAAATCCCAGCGCTGCACCCAACGTGCAGCGCTGCACCCAACGTGCATAGACGCCGACGCGGCCCGCAGCGCCGTTGTGGTTCGGGTCGGGTTTCGCGCCGCTCCCGGCTGCGGTAACGTGATGGCGGCGCGCGGGGCGCCGCCGGGTCTGCGGACAGGGCTGAGCCCACCCGAGGAACTGTCACTGAACGTATGGCCTTCGAGCCTCCTTTCGGCCTGACGAAGCGGACCGCAGGCGGCGAAAGGGGGTCGCAGTGCCGTCCGTTCCGCTTCCCGACGACCCGAGCCTGGAGCAGCTCCGCAAGCAGGCCAAGGACCTGCGTGACCTGGCCCGGGCCGGCGTATCAGGAGCCCTTGAGCTGGTCGCCGCGCATCACCCCGGGGGCGCCCACGCCGTCACGCTGACGGGCGCGCAGCTTGTCGTCGCCCGCCACTACGGCTTCGCCTCGTGGGCACGGCTCAAGCAGTACATGGAGATGATCGAGCGCTACCAGCGTTCACCCGACGATGTCGACGAGACCACCGGCCCAGTTGACGAGTTCCTCGCGCTGGCATGCCTGCGCTACGGCGGGGACGACGCACCCGATCGGTGGGAACGGGCTGCCCGGCTGCTGGCCGGGCACCCTGCGCTGCTCCGGACCAGCATCCACGTCGCGGCTGCCGCCGCGGACGAGCCGGCGGTGCGCGCGCACCTGGCGGCCGACCCGGCACTGGCCAGCCGGGAAGGCGGCCCCTACGGCTGGCCGCCGATCCTGTATCTCGCCTACGCCCGGCACGACCCGCAGCTGAGCGCCGGGGCGCTGCTCGGCACCGCCAGCACGCTGCTCGACCACGGCGCCGATCCGAACGCCGGCTACCTGTGGCATGGCCTGTACCCGCCGTTCACCGCCCTGACCGGGGCGCTGGGCAGCGGCGCGGTCCACCAGCCGCAGCATCCGCACGGGTTCGCGCTAGCGTCGCTGCTGCTGGCTGCAGGCGCAGACGCCAACGACGGCCAGGCGCTGTACAACCTGCAGTTCGGCGGCGACGACCGCCACCTTGTGCTGCTGTTCGAGCACGGCCTCGGACAGGGGGACGGCGGACCGTGGAGCGCCAGGTTCGGCCACACCGCGGACTCGCCGGAGGAGATGCTGCGCGGCCAGCTCTGGTGGGCGATCGTGCACGACATGCGCGCCCGGGCCAGGCTGCTGGTCGAGCACGGCGCCGACTTCCTGACCCCGTACGCGGCGCCCGGCGGGCGGCCCACGGGCCTGCGAACCTCCCACGGCAAGACGCCCGCCGAGGTCGCAGCGCTGAGCGGCTGCCCGGAGATGGCCAGCTGGCTCGTCGTGCAGGGCGCGAAGCCGCCCGCCCTGACCGGGCCGGACGCGCTGATCGCCGCGGTGATGGCCGGCGACCGGGACGCGGTCGCGGGTCTGCGCGAGCACGCCGAGGCTGCCCGCGCCCAGCGTCCCGGGCTGATGGTCTGGGCCGCCGCCCGCGGCAGGCGCGACTCGGTCGCGATGCTGGCCGAACTCGGCTTCGACGTGAATGCGAAGGGCCGCGCCGACATCCCGGCGGAGGCGGAGTGGCAGACCGCGCTGCACGAGGCCGCGTCAGCGGGCGACCTGGAACTGGCCAGGCTCCTGCTGCGGCTTGGCGCCGACCCGAACAGCAAGGACCCCAGGTTCGACTCCACGCCGCTGGGCTGGGCCCGCCATTTCGGGCAGCAGGCAATGATCGACCTGCTCGAGCCGGTAACCGACTGAGCGCAGCGGCCGGGTTGCAGAGTGCCCGGTCCCGGTCCGGCATCGATGCCTTGTAGCTTGACGTTACGCAGCTGGCATGGAGTGACAGGATTTCAGCCAGGACCCGTTCCAGCGCGCGGAGGTCGCCCGTCCGGATCGCCGGCCCGAGTATCACGGCGACCGGATCACCGCCGTCCAAGGTGACCATGGGTTTCACTCTCCCAGTCCGGAGGCTGGCAGCGGGCCCGATGCAGGCACGCCGCCCTCACGGGTTGCCGTCAGCGCCCGGCTCGGGCTCCCACGTGACGCAGCTGGGTAGTTCGCCGGCTGCCAGGTATTGCCGGGCGGCCGCCCGGACCGTACCGGCGGTGACCCGGCACCGGGCTGAGAACGTGCGGCGCTGGCCTAGGACCGAATAGGCTACGTCCCCGGCATCGCCGCCCGGCTGGCCGCCGCTGTGCAGAGCACGCCGGCTGGGCTCGGCCGATGCGAACAGCAGCATCCCGTCGTCTGCTGGATCCAGTCCAAGCCCCAGCGCGCCAGCCTC
>WNGD01004394.1_pt1 | contig 25194 bp, 22 predicted proteins | sample 5400671 | NCBI WGS metagenome assembly WNGD01 (sample SAMN13153369, study PRJNA577476) | soil metagenome | isolation source: 40 cm soil or saprolite under grassland replicate 2 | place: USA:California | collected 2016-06-15
GCTTCCTCCAGGGACTCTACTTCAACATGTACAATAACACTTCCGTCGGCCTTCTCTTTGATTGTTGTAAAGTTCCCCTTCAATCCATAGCGCGCGGGGGGTTTGACCCTGAGCTTCAACGTATAAGGGTGTTGCAGCTCCTCAATATGGCTGCGCGCTTTCTGCCAGTACGCTTCAAGATCAAAACCCGGGTCGAAGGTGCTTCTCTCCTCACGCACCTTTACATCCTCTATATAGCTTACCCGAAAGGTGACAAACCTCCGACATGTCAGGCAATAGGCGACAAGATACCATACGCCAGTGCGCGAATGACGGCGTGAGAGACCTTTAAAGACCAGCCCATATGGTTCAACACTTCTCCACTGTGCCAGTGGACTATTCGAACAAGATGAATCACATGGATAGAGGATATCGAGTCGATGCGCTTCCAGTACAGAAGAACGAATAGTCTCCAGGAACGGCGGTGAAGCTGCGTTATTGTACCACTCGGTTCTATCGATGATGATACGCTCACGTGCTGCCTGTACATCACTACGGTATTCTTCAGGAAGCGCAGCCTCTAGCTTGAAAAGAGCACGATGAAGCCTGTCGTCGCCAGCGAAGAGGCTATAGTTGCCTGCTATATCTGCGCTAAGGACGAGTGAAACAGCTTCTTCGCGCGTGAAAATAGCTGACTCGAAATGGTAGTCATCTGGTAAGTAGTATCCCCCGCCTGGTCCATAGTCCATCGACACTGGTACATGTGCCAGCGAAAGTGAAGTGATATCGCGATAGATGGTACGTGTTGAGACCCCCAGAATATCGGCGAGGCGCTGCGCTGTCATTTTGCCACGCGCTTGCAGTAGTAGTGAAATCGCCACTAGGCGCTCCGTCTTCTGCATAGGTACTTTATATTATGTGCCAGTTGCGCTTAAAAGGCAAGGCTTTTTTCTCCCTGTCACGATGAGCTTTCGTTCTTTTTCGTTGCTCCAGGTTCTATGGCATGGAGATTCGGATGAGAGCCGAAGACTTGACAGATACGCTGCTGTGCGCTACAATCAACCTGGATCGAGGAATTGCCCATTAGTTAGATTAATGGGAAGTTCCTCCCCGAAAGTGGGAAAGAATCGAGATGGACCCGGGTCCATCTCGGTTAGGCCAGGATTATCGTTGGGTATGGTATAAGGTAGAGAGAAAGAGGAGAAACACATGGAAATGAACGCAGAACGAGGTCTGACGGTAATCGACGACGCAGTGGTGAGCGTGGAAACCACTGCACCCAGGTACGATGACTCACTCGCTCGTGCAGGTCTCGTCGCAGATTCCTTCTCAGAGTCGCTGAGCTTTCAGGAGTACCATTTCACTTGTACGGAGAACACCCTTTCGCGCCAGCAAAATGATCTGACCCTCTTCTCCCGTTATCTACAGAGTGCAGGCATTACCCGGCACGCGAAGGATCTCTTCCACGACGCCGAGGCCTGGCGGGGAATGTCCTATGGGCTGTTACGTGGCATGCGCCAGTGGATGTATGCACAGGGGTATGCAATCGGCAGCATCAACGTCTGTCTGGCAACTATCCGACAGTACTGCAAACTCGCCAGAGGGGCAGGCGCTATTGCACAGGATGCACTCGATCTCATTTTGACCGTCAAGGGCTATAATGCGAAAGAAGCTCGCAATGTGGATCGAGCGAGGATGAAGCAAGGCAAGACCACTCGCAAGAGCACTAAAAAGGATCGTCCAACGACGGTGAAAGCAGGGCAGGCCACTCGTTTGAAGAGAACCAGCACTCCTCCACCGGAGGGCCAGCAACGCAGGCCGCACGATCAGTACCTACCAGAGCGCGATGCACTCCTGATGTGCCTGTTCATCGAGCACGGTTTCCGCTGCAGTGAGGTAATCAGCCTCAACATCGAGGATATTGATGTGGATGAGGGAACTGTGCGTGTGTATCGGCAGAAGACCGACGACTGGCAAGTCCACCGTTTGCAGCCACAGACGCTCATTGCGGCAGAAGCGTATCTCTCTCTTGATGGGATGAAGAAGACGTCAGGACCACTCTTCGTTGGCTATCGAGGGTGGCGGTTGGGCAGACGCGCAGCGATGGAACGTGTGCGCCTGCTGGGCAAGCTCGCAGGAGTCAATACACTCTCGCCGCACGACCTCCGTCATTATTGGACGCAGGATGCTCTCCGCAATGGGACAAGCCTCGATCGGGTACAAAGTGCAGGGAACTGGACGACCCCAACGATGGTACTACAATACGCAAAGCGTACAGGAATTGCCAATGAGGACGTAAAGGTTTCTCAGTGACCCGGACTACCCATACTCATCAAGACGAGGACTGCTGAGAAATATTACTATAAGAAGACAGGAACGCTTCCGAGAAAAATGTCTCCCGTGCTGTGAGCTTATCCACAGCATCTCCACTCGATTCTTGGGTTATGCACTGTATCATCCACATTTTTGTTGGGAAAGCGGTGGATAACTGGGTTGCCATCACAGCCCTGGTTCAGGTACACTTTAGTATGAGGTTCCTACTTACTGCCAAGTGGTGCGTATTTCATCCCCGTTTTTCTATCGTCGTATCAATGCAGTCAGGAGGAAGAGTCCCATGCCTGTTTCGTCACCATTGATCCCAAAAAGCACATTACGTCACCGTCCTCTTGGTTTCCAGACGGCGATCGGAGAGCCTCCGCGCGTTCCGCGTGCCTCGCGAACACAGCAGCATCCGTCGAAAGTTCAGACGACCACCCCTGAAGAGATCCCTGTCTGGAAGCAAGCAAGAAAATCACGGTCCGGGTGGCAACAACAACGGCTGTTGTTTCTTGGCATCGGGATGACGCTTGCTGTACTGATTGTTTTCGTCGGCCAGTTGCTTATGGGATGGGTGAGCACGACTTCCGATGATCTACACTATGGCCGACCGCGCACTTTCCAGACAGATACGTTTGTTGGCCACGAGGCGGGAACACAGCCCAGCCACTTCATCGCCCTCAATCTGCAAGGTCGTATTGAGATCATCGAACTCCCAGGAGGGGACGCAGCTCACGCCAGAATCTTCGTCGGGCCTCATCTCTACGGCCAGAATGCGGATCTTGTCCCAATCACACTACAGTTTGTCGATACTCAGCACAACCACCATCCAGATATGCTAGTATTGTTTCAGGGAACGCGCCTTACCTACCGTAACGAGCAGGGGACATTCCATCCCGGATAGCCCATCTCCCCGCGCCTTTAGCAAGAGGCGAAGTGGTAGAGGTATCTGACGAAGCGCACAACAGCCAGGGGCGAGCAACGAGTACCCCTCTTTATTGGTTACTCCTGGCTGTTGTGTTCTACAACCTCTGGAGGCATGACCACTCCCAACCACTTTGCTACAAGAGGAACAGACGTTCCTTGCAGTAACACCGAGGCGAAGACCACGAAGAAGACCAGATCGAAGAGAAACGATGCGTTGTGCAGGTCGGCAAGCAATGGAAAGGTCGCTAACACAATCGGAACGGCTCCCCGTAATCCGACCCACGAGACGAAGAGCTTCTCCCGGAGGGACATCTTCACAGGCAGCAGGACGATGAGGACACTCACTGGTCGGGCAATAAACACAGCGACTCCTGTGATGAGTAATCCACTCACTATGACGGCGGGGAGACGTGATGGAAAGATAAGCAAACCCAGGACCAGGAACATTCCGATTTGCATCAACCACGCCAGACCATCGTGAAAGCGGGTGAGTCGATCCACTCGTTGGACAGAACTGTTGCCCAGGAGCAATCCCACCAGATAGACCGCAAGAAACCCACTGCCTCCTAAAGTGGCGGTTAGTCCATAGGTGAACAGCACGAGCGCAATGGTGAGCACCGGGTAGAGTCCTTCCTCGTCCAACTTGAGACGGCTAATGAGCAGGATCACCCCACAGCCGAGCAAGAGTCCGCAGATGGCTCCCACTCCCATTTGCTGCACAAAGAGCACGATCACTGTGAACACCGACTCTTGCGGATTGGTCAGCAGGCTAGTCAGGCCGATGGTGAGAAAGACGGCCATCGGATCGTTCATGCCCGATTCCAGTTCGAGCAGCGGAAGAAGTTTTCCCGAGAGCTTGAGACTTCTCGCTCCTAGCACACTAAACACTGCAGCAGCATCAGTTGCTGAGATAATAGCTCCTAACAGTAATCCATCTAGAAATGAGAAATGGAGGATGAAAAGAGCAAAAATGGCAACCACCACGGCGGTTAGCAACACTCCAAGGGTCGAGAGTACCAGGGCAGCTCCAAGAGCGGGACGAACGGTCTTCCACTGCGTATCTAATCCTCCTGCAAAGAGGATAAAGGCGAGAGCAACCACACCAACGGATTGAGCTACAAACGCATTATCAAAGTAAATACCACCAGGACCATCTGAGCCGGCCAGCATACCAATGGCTAAGAAGAGCAGCAGAGCAGGAATGCCCAACCTGTTAGAGACTTTCCAGGCAAGGATACTCAGTAGAAGGAGAACCGAGGAAATAAGCAGCCCTTCGTCAAAATGCACTGATACTATCCTCCTTGTTTTGCATAAACATAGGCTCTCTTTCTTTCGTTTACGTTCTCCTCATCAGCCAGGTGACATTACAGCTTGTGTGTGACATTTTCAGCAGGAGAGGATGGTTGTTCTTTTGGCTCCACAGACTTTTCTGCCAGATGCCGGGCCCGTATCACAGAGGCAATTACCGCAATCGAGAGTACGGCAGCGATGATCGCAAGCGACAGGAGGGTCGGGATGGGGTAGATATCCGCCAGCACCATTTTCACTCCGACATAGGTCAGAATCACCGATAACCCAAGTTTCAGGTAGTGGAACTTGTCGATCACGTTCGCAAAGACAAAGTAAAGGGAACGCAAGCCAAGAATGGCAAAGACGTTCGATGTATACACAATGAAGGGATCCCGCGTGACCGCGAACACCGCTGGAATAGAGTCAACCGCAAAGACCAGATCCGTACTCTCCACGATGAGCAGGACCAGGAGCAAAGGCGTCACCATCAATTGGCCCACTCGCCGCACGATGAAGCGATCTTGCTCATAGTCCCTTGTCACAGGAACCACACGGCGAACAAACTTGAGCAGAGGGTTCTTTTCCGGGTGCACTTCCGTTTCTTTCTGCAGACCCATTCTGATCCCGGTGAAGATCAAGAAGGCCCCGAACAGGTAGAGAATCCAGTGGAACTGATCCAGCAGCACGGCCCCTACTCCAATCAAGATGCCACGCATGATGAGAGCGCCTATGATACCCCAGAAGAGCACCCGGTGCTGATAGGTTGCTGGCACGCTGAAGTAGGAAAAGAGGAGCACGAAGACGAAGATATTATCCACACTGAGCGACTTTTCGATCAGCCAGCCTGTAAAAAATTGCAACGCAGGATCGGGCCCCCTGAAAAAGTACAGGCCGACATTGAAGATTAAGGCCAGCATGATCCACACCCCGCTCCAGATCGAGGCTTCTTTCAATGAGACAGCATGTGCTTTACGATGAAAGACACCAAGGTCAATGGCGAGCATCGCAAGGACAAACAGGTTAAACCCTATCCAAGGCCAGATCGCTCCAGCAAACATACGCTCTTCTCCCTTCCTGAGATAGGCGATACAATTCTTCCGACTGTTATAAGCATAACGCGTTCACGTGAGCCTATCCTGTGAATAGACTGAAATGATCCTGAGAGTGGAGTTTTTACAGAGTATCTTGTCCGGTATTGAGAGACTACTTATAGATTCTTCTTTGTTTCCCTCGTCGCCTGCCGCGTCGCTTCCAAAGCTGCCATGTCAGAAAAAGGACGACGAGGCCGCCAAGGATGATCCAACCCGCTCGCTCAAAAAATGCTTGCAAGAGGTCGATCTCGACCGCGATGAAGTACCCCACCAGGCTGTAGATCGTGTTCCAGAGGAGGGCAGCCACAATCTCGAATAGAAGAAAGCGTGAATAGCGCATGCGTGTGAGACCAGCGGTGAGCGCAACAAACGAGCGCAGATGTCCAATGGTATGAGAGAGCAGAATGGCTTTTCCTCCATGTCTGGTCAGCATTTTGCGAGAGAGACGTATCCTTCCTGCCAGGCGTAAGCGACGCCCTGGGCGGCTCACACTCCATCGCTTCAGGAGACGCTCAAGCGCAAAACGTCCAAAGAGATAGTCAACATGATAGCCAGAGACCGTCCCTAACGTGGCGAAGAAGATCACCCAGCCCACATTGAGCGTCCCTTCTCGTGCATAAAAGGCTCCCAAAAGAGCCAATGAATTTCCAGGTAACACCAGACCCAGTAATGCCGTGTTCTCTGCCAGGGTGCTCAGGAAGACGATCAGATACCCATATTGATCGTAAAACTTCCCTAACAGATCAATCAACTCGTCTATGCGTATGTTTGGTATACTCATTGCTTTACTTTCGTGCAGTACTTCCTATGTAAGTGTAAGTAGGCGATATATTTTCTTCAGGCTGTACAGACGCCCTCGTAATAGCTGGGCGACTATAGGGGTAGTAAGTATGGCATAGTGAGACTACATAGTATTCACTCACCACAAGGATAGCATCTACTTGTGAACTGATACTGTGATTTCGCTGAGACGCGACTGAGGATGCGGATCATTGCTTGCGAGCTTCCAGGCTCGAATAGCTCTAGCAAGAGTTAAAGCTGTGGTATACTTTTATTACCACAGAACAGCATAGCGAATTTGGAGTAACAGGCCTGGTTGGGGAAAAGCACAATTCGCAACATGAAGGGATAGACTGCATATGCAGGACAACATCATCGTCTTTCCAGAGCCCCCTCCAGGTGACAAAGCCCAGCTCGTCACGCGTGGCCTCCCTGTCTCGCTCACGTCGCTGATTGGCCGTGAGCACGAGCTGAAGGCGATCCAGGCACTACTCTTGCGCCCAGACGTCCGCCTGCTCACCCTCACCGGCACGGCTGGCGTGGGCAAAACGCGCCTCGCGCTCGAAGTCGCTCGGAACCTGGCGCATGACTTCGCGGATGGGGTTCACTTTGTCTCTCTCGCTCCCATCAATGACCCAGCCTTCGTCATCCCGACCATCGCTCACAGCCTTGGACTCACCGAGAGCGGATCTCAGCAGTTACTGGAACGGCTCAAGATCTCTCAGCGCGATAAGCAACGGATCCTACTCCTGGACAACTTTGAACACGTCATCACGGCGGCGACGCTCCTTGCAGAGCTGTTGGAAGCCTGCCCGGATGTCAAGATTCTGGTCACGAGCCGAGAGGTGTTGCGCCTGCGGGCCGAACACCAATTCGCCGTTCCACCCCTTGCGCTCCCAGACCCCAGGCACCTCCCAGATGTCAGATTGCTCGCACACGTTCCAGCGGTGCATCTGTTCATTCAACGGGCGCAGGCCATCCAATCCGATTTTCAGTTGACGATGGACAATGCTGCGACCATTGCCGAGATCTGTCTCCGACTCGATGGGTTGCCCCTGGCCATCGAACTGGCAGCAGCCCGCATCCCCCTGTTCCCACCTCAGGCCTTGCTTGCACGGTTGACGCTTCGGTTGGCAGTCTTGACGAGCCGACGACGGGATGTGCCCGCCCGCCAGCAGACCTTGCGCAGTACCCTGGAGTGGAGCTATCAGCTCCTTGATGCAGATGAACAGCACCTCTTCCGGCAGCTCTCCGTCTTTATGAAAGGCTGTACGTTGGAAGCGGGAGAGGCAGTCTGCACGGCTCTTGGCGCAAACGGTGGAGCGAGAGGAGTGATAGATGGTATGGCCTCCCTGATCGACAAAAGCCTACTGCACCAAACAGAGCGGGAGGGGGAAGAGCCACGCCTGCTCATGCTCGAGACAGTTCGGGAGTATGCTCGGGAGTGTTTGGAGAGCAGTGGGGAGGCAGAGACGCTCCGACAAGCGCATGCCAGGTATTACCTAGCTCTGGCAGAGGAGATAGAGCCGAAATTGACCAGTGCAGAGCAGACACGTGCACTCAAACAGCTAGAACGAGAACACGAGAACCTTCAGGCCGCCCTATCCTGGTTTCTGGAGCACCAGAAGGGAGAGCCTGCCTTCCGGCTGGCTGGAGTATTCTGGCGATTCTGGTGGATGCGAGGGCATTTGCGTGAGGGACGCAGTATGCTTGAGCGCGTAGGCGTGACGGCTTCAGGGGTTGCGTCATCCCTCCAGGCGAAAGTGCTGACCGGTGCAGCAGTGCTTGCGAATGCTCAGAGCGAAGGCAATCAGGCAGAAAAGCTCGCAAAGCAGGGGCTGCAACTCTCTCTACAGGCAGGCGATACCCGAAGTAGCGCAACGTGCCTCTGGGTTCTGGGCCGTGTTGCACTTGAGCGAGGAAACCATACGGAGGCAGAAACCTCCGCTCGAGAGGCAATAGCTCGCTCCAGAGCGGCGGATGATACCTGGAGTCTGGTCCTCTCCCTCGGGCTACTGGTAAGTGTGGTCTATGACAGAAGAGACTATCTGCAGGCATCTGCTCTGGCAGAGGAATGGATAGCCTATGCCAAGCAGCAAGCAGATCCCTGGCAGATCGCCTCGTCGCAGGCCCTCTTGTCATTTAGCCGCTTTGCGCTGGGCGACTTGACGAGAGCACGGATGCTGGCTGAAGAAAGTTTGGTGTGCTTCCGAGAAACTGGCAACACAGAGCAGATGGCTTATGCGCTCTTTACCTTGGGCTATGTCGCAGACATTCAGGGCGAGTACCCCAAGGCACAGGCCTTGCATGAGGAAGGTCTGGCTCTTTGCCAGCAGAGAGGAGATCGGCTAGGCATTGTATGGGCTTGTTTGGGTCAAGGAGGAGTCGCTTTGAATCAAGGCAATTTTGACTCGGCAAGGATCTACTACGAAGCAGGCTTGACTACCCTGAAAGAACTGGACTATCGAGAAAGACCTCTTGTTGCCGCCTGCTTAGAAGATTTGGGAGGGGTTGTCGTGGGATTGGGACGACCAGAATGGGCGGCTCGGCTCTGGGGAGTAGCAGAGACGATGCGCGAAGCGAAGGGTCATCCCATGCCTCTCATACAGAGCTTCTATGACCAATGGGTAGCAACCGCACGGAGCAGACTCGGCGAAGAAGCCTTCACCTCCGCATGGATCGAGGGACGCACTATGACACCAGAGCAAGCAGTCGCTGGGCTGCACCGGACTTCTGTGTCTAAACCAGTCCCTGCGGCTAAGCAAGCACCTTCGCTGACTTCTCTCAATGAGTTAACGGCGCGCGAGATGGACGTGCTGCGCCTGCTTGCCCAGGGCTTGACCAGCGCGCAGATTGCCAGGCAGCTCGTCATTGGCGTGGTCACCGTCAATTTCCATGTGCGCTCGATCTACAGCAAACTGGGAGTTTCCTCCCGGAGTGCGGCGACCCGCTATGCCATAGAGCACAACCTGGTGTGAGACTTCCTCATTCTCAGGTACGTTCCCTGGTGTCTTGACTCTCAGCACCCGCAAGAGCCTCTCTCTCGCGTTCATCCAGCATACCCTCTTCCCGTTAAACCTCCCCCTCAAAACTGACGGGTATCCGAAGCCGAGTAGCCGCACCTCTTCCAGAAAAACTCCTCAGTTCTGACGGTGTATTCTCAGCCATCATACGCTAGACTTATGAAGAGCTGAAGTCGAAACGAGACCAAGGAGCACGCCATCATGGAAGAACACATCGGCGAAGCCTTCGCAGGCAACGAGCCGCTCACCGTCATCGGCAAGCCGCTGCACCCAGGAGAGGCCGCTCCCGACTTCTCCCTGGATTACCTGGATCTCGCGGATATGGCCGTCCGCACTGTCAGCCTAGCCGACTCTGTAGGGATGGTACGTCTGCTCAACGTGGTGAACAACCTGGAACGTCCGGTCTGCCAGCAAGTGACGCGACAGTGGGAAGCCTTGTGCGCGACGTTGCCATCGAATGCCTGCATCTATACCGTGAGTATGGACTCGCCACAGATGCAAGCTCGCTGGCAGGATACGGCGGGCGTGTTGCATCAGGTCTTCTCTGCCCATCGCAGTGACCAGTTCGGTCAGGGCTATGGTGTGTGGCTCAAAGAGTGGCGTCTCTTGCAGCGGGCGGTCTTCGTGCTTGATCGCAACGACTGTATCGTCTACGTCGAGTACGTCGCTGATCAACTCCGTGAGCCAGACTACGCAGCGGCTCTGCAAGAGGTTCGGCAAGCTGCATTGCTCTGACGGTCGAAGGTAGACGGTTCAAAATTACTTGTCCATCTTGGAGACCTCTCTTTTTTGGAATGGTCTCCCACTTACGTAAGAAAGGAAACGAATTGTGGCATACCCATCAGACGATACGAGACTCAGACAAGCTAATCGATATGCATTAGCCCATGGCTACGCAGCCGGGCTTCTTAACTTTGAAGAGGGACTGGACGGTCATGGATTAGTGATCAATGGAGTGAACCTTTTCAAGCCTGGTCCTTACATCGAGTTCCGAGACATTTTCCGAGACGATCTTCGCGGTGTACCCGCTCTCGCCGACGCGCAAGCAACCTGGCGTGCCATTCATGAATATGCTCAAGCGAGTGGCTACTTCACAGGATTTCCTACCTTTGAGCAGGGGGACCATGGACAGGGGGTAGTCTACGGAGCTATGCTCCTCAAAGCAGGCCCTTACCTTACATTCCAAGATGTTTTCAAGCATGACCTGTACGAACACCCTGAGTTTTCCAATGCAGGTGCTTGTATTCGTAATATTAATCGGTGGGCACTCGCTATCGCTAATGGTTACCAGACAGGCTTCCCTGACTTTGAGCAAGCCAATAATGGGCTAGGAGTGGTCTATGGAGCCATGTTGCTCAAAGACTTCATCGAGTTCCGAGATGTTCACCTTTGGGAGTTACAAGCAACAACACCTCCTCCACCTGTGCCTATAGATGAAGGGACTGAACTACATCCTGTAGATGGTTAGATCTGGCTACAACAGTGTGGACAGAGCCCTCTGAGGAAGAGTGGAACGGCGCGCCCCATTCCACTCTCGAATGCGAACACAAGGAGCAGCATCATGAGGCAAGATGTCAACGAGACGCTCGAGGTCTCTCGTCTAGAGCTATTGCACCGTGCGAGCACACACAACGATCTGGAAGCCTGGGCAGCGTTCCAACAGAGCCTGGAAGAGACCGTCCTGACCTGGTTACACGCCCATCCAGGCAGAGAGGCTGCGTGTCACATACACAGCGAAAGGTACTTCGTCGCACTGGCCTTTGAGCGGTTGCGGCAGGCTGCTGTCCAGAAGCAGGTGGCATGCGAGATGCTCTCTGGGGTGTTGGTGTACCTGCGTGCGAGTCTGAATGGAGCCATCCTGGAGACGCTGCGGGTCTGCTCGCGTCCAGGAGCGGTCTGCGAGCATGTGTCAGCAGAGCAAGAACTGCAAGGGAATCTCCACAGCCTGGAGATTTGGAGCCGGGTCCAGGCCAGGCTCTCTAGCGAATATGAGCGACGACTGGCCTATCTGCTCTATCACTGTGGGCTGGAACCTGCGGAGATTGTGCGGTACTGCCCACAGGAATGGAGCGATGTCCACGAGGTCGCTCGCTTGCGGCGCATCATCTTAGAGCGGCTCATGAAAGGACTCGAGCTTTAAGGAACAAACGTTCATCTATCGAAACAGGTGCATCGGCTCCTGCCACCCCATTCTAGATGAATGTAGCCCTGAGAGCGAAGCTCTATTCGCCGCCAAAATCACCTCCTCCAGGATCTTCACCTATAGGGCCAGAGTCAGCATAGTCATTTTGACCATCAGCAGGAGGATAATCGCCGTTCGCATACTGTTGCAATTCTCCCACGGCCTGACCTAATCCATATCCTGCAAGACCCCCACCCAGAGCACCTAATCCACCAGCGATCCACGGATTCATCCCTTCCCGCTGCGTATAGCCTTGTTGCGGGTACCCCTGTTGTGGATTCATATCACGCTGCTGCGGATAACCAGACCCTGAAAGGGCCTCACTGTATCGGGGAGGAGCATACCTCTCCTCAGGCGTATAGCTTTGCTGTTGAGGCGTATCCGACGAAGAGAAAAGTGTATTTCTTCGCAGCAAGAAACGACGAACGTAGCTATAGCCTTTTTCTAGTAAATTTCTCATGTTACGTACTCCTTCTATGTGATTGCTTCCGATCCACTTTCAATATGTCCAGGCGAGGGTGGACAAGCAACTACCTCACCATTCCTTGTTACAGGACGAGCATACACTCTCCAGGTGATTTGGGTCTGTGGCCGCGCTGAAATGGAACTGAGAGCACAAATCATTGACAATCTGGTTTTATGAGTATAAATTTCGAACGCTTGAGTCTAACTTTTTAGGAAATAGATCGTAAAAGAGAGAAAGAGAGTCATAAAAGTAACTGCAAGGTCGAAGAAAGGCTTTGATAGATGCAACAACCTCAACGTCGTTCACGAACGTTCGCTGACTTCTTACCTCGTTCTCCTGAAGATATTCCCCAGGCCTATGCCTGGTTTGAGCAAATGCGTTCCAATCAGCCTGTGTTTCGTGCCGAACAGATGCCGATCTGGCAAGTGTTCCGAGACGAAGATGTGCAGGAAGTAATCACTGACTACAACCGTTTTTCATCGGATGCCACCTTTGGCGACTCATTTCTGGCAAACACGCTTGTTACAACTGATCCTCCTGATCACCGTAAGTTGCGTAATCTGGTCAACCAGGCCTTTACGCCGCGTGCGGTCGCCCGCCTCTCGGACCGTGTCACCCAGACCACACAGGAATTGATTGATGCGGTAAAAGCAACAGGTAAAATGGATGTTGTCTCTGACATCGCCTTCCCCCTACCAGCCAAAATCATTGCCGAGATGCTTGGTGTGCCTGCCGAGGACTGGGACATCTTCCGGCGCTGGGCCCGCTTCGGTGGTGGTGAAAATGAAGCTTCTCGTGAACGGGCCGAAGGGTCCGCACGTGATATGCGCCAGGAGATGAATAACTACTTTTTGCATTTGCTGGAGGCACGACGCAAGAACCCACGTGAGGATTTGATTACCTCGCTTAGCAACGCAGAAATCGATGGCGAGCGGCTCAGTAAGCAAGAACTGGTCAACTTTTGCTTCTTGCTCCTGGCGGCTGGTCAGGAGACGACGAAGAACTTGATTGCCAATGCCATTCTCTGTCTCACCGACCATCCTGACTCGCTCGCACGGCTTCAGCGCGAACCAGCACTCATGCCGACCGCGATCGAAGAAGTGTTACGCTACCTGCCGCCTGTCTGGTTTCTCTTCCGCCGCACTACTCAGGATGTTGAACTGGCAGGACAACATATTCCAGCCAATCAGATGATCCTGGCCTGGACCGCCTCAGCCAACCGCGACATTGTGCAATTTCCGGAGCCGGATCGCTTCAATATCGAGCGTGCGCCAAATCGCCATTTTGCCTTTGGTCACGGCATCCACTTCTGTGTCGGCGCTCCCCTGGCACGGCTCGAAGCGAAGGTTGTCTTGCCTATGATGCTGGAGCAATTGAAAGATCTGAAGCGCGTCGAAGGCGTACCAATTGAAATTTCTACTGGTATTGTCTTCGTTATCAGGAATCTGCCCGTTGCCTTCCGGCCTGCGTAACACGTCCTTCGCTGCAACACAGGCGTAAGAAGAGCGCACTGGCCCTTAAGTGTTTTTTTGACGGGAGGATACAACGTGCGGTATAAGTAGCGGCCTTTGAGAACGAACTCTGGACCACGCTTCTTCCGCTCATCAGTGGTCTGAGCTATGCGTTTCTCCTTTGGTGTTTGATCACTGCACCTCTGTTTTGGAGGCTGTTGTTGACGAGTCTGACTTTTCTGTTGTGGGGAGTGGATCTGCTGCCTTGGTTGCGTGTACATAAACTGTTACCCGGGGCAGGGTAGCAGGCAATACGAGCATCTCTTGCATACACCTTCCTTCCCCGTGTGATCCTCTTCGGCTTTTCTGGATGTGCCGATGAAGAGAACGAAACCGACATGGTCGGTCTGTTGCGTGAGGCAGATCATGTTCTGGCTCAGCGGCCAGCGCTTGCCAGCACCCCTTCCCGCAGGCGTTGCACATCGTGCATGGGGGGGACGCCGAAGAGGCTTTTGTATTCCCGAGTGAAGTGGGAGGCGTCGGAGTAGCCCACGCGAGAGGCCGCTCTGGCCGCGTCCAGATTTTCGCTTAACATCAGACGGCGGGCCTCCTGCAGCCGCAACTGCTTCTGGAATTGTGAGGGACTCATCGCTGTGACGGCCTTGAAGTGCTGGCGCAACCCCGAGACGCTCATGCCCAGCTCACGCGCGAGTCTCTCGATGCGCAGGGGCTGGTCGAAGTCGTGACGGAGTCGCCCGACCGCTCTGGCGATGCGGGGAGTATAGCCCCCCAGAATTGCCAGGTGCCGAAGCCGGGCACCCTGCTCTCCCATCAAGAGACGGTAGACAATTTCCCGCGTGATCAGCGGCAGGAGCACCGGCGCTTCGGCAGGAGCATCCAGGAGCCTCGTGAGCCGCACGAAGGCGTCCAGCAGGGGCATATTCAGCGGGCTGACATCGATGCCCCTCACATCAGCGCGGCCTGGAAGCGAGGAGTGAGAGAGGTGACCGGCCTCAAGCAGGACTGAGCCAACGAGGCTGGGTGCGAGTTCCAGACGAAGGCTGAGGTAGGGTCGCTCCTTGGAGGCTTCGAGAACTCGGCGGATGGTGGGCAGCTCGACGGTGGCCAGCAGATACTGTGACGGGCCGTAGCGGTAGCGGTTCTCGCCCAGTAGGACTTCCTTACTCCCCTGGGCAATCACGGCCACGGATGGCTCGCTCACACCGTGAAGCAGTTGTAGAGGCGAGGAGCGGCGATACAGGTAAAGCCCTGGGAGCGGCTGGGTGATCCCATCTTCGCGCATGGCTCGCGCAATCCGCTCCACCAGTTCCTCGCGGTTGGCTTGCATCAGTCGGGCCTCGCGTGCTGCAGGCTGGTGGATCATCACATGCATCGGAACCTCTTCTCTGGTTTCTCCATCATCCATCGGGAAGATGTGCAGAATCAGACAATCATTTTCACGAATTATTCTATCACCCTGTGCGAAGGCGCGTCTATAATGACCACCAGACAGAGAACATGCTTCTCTGCTTTTGTAGGCATGGTGGAGGAATGCAGCATATGGACATCACAAGAAGTGGCTCACAGCCTTCCGGGAAAGGACCGTCCGCGTCCTTTCCCAGCGCAAGACGCCTTGACACCCTGTTCGAGGCACCCGCTCCGGCACGTGCAGTCGGGGTGAGTATCACGGTTGAACCCGGCGCTATGGAACCGGTCAGCGACGAATAATGCCTGGGCTGATCGTAGAGGCAAGAACGTTCCGATCTGGAACGCAAAGACAGGAAACAAGACACAGAAAAAGAGGAGGTCAGCACATGCAGAAGCGCACACTTGGAAACAATCACCTGGAAGTCTCGGCCCTTGGACTTGGTTGCATGAGAATGAGCCATGATGAAAGCCCGCTTCCCGACAAGCAGGAGATGATCCGACTTCTCCGGTCGGCCGTCGAACGCGGCATTACCTTTTTCGACACCGCCCAGGTCTACGGACCGTTCACCAATGAAGAACTGGTGGGCGAAGCGCTTGCTCCCTTGCGCGAGCAGGTGGTGATCGCCACCAAATTCGGGTACAAATTTGGGCCCAATGGAGAGAACATGGGTCTGGATAGTCGGCCTGAGCACATTAAACAGATGACCGAGGGTTCACTCAAGCGGCTCAGGGTCGAGACCATCGATCTGCTCTATCAGCACCGTGTGGACCCGGACGTGCCCATCGAGGATGTGGCGGGAGCGGTGAAGGAGCTGATTGAGGAAGGGAAGGTGAAACACTTCGGCCTGTCTGAAGCAGGAGCAGAAACCATCCGTCGCGCACACACGGTCCAGCCAGTCACGGCAGTTCAGAGCGAATACTCGCTGTGGTGGAGAACCGTTGAGCAGGACGTATTGCCTGCATGCGAGGAACTCGGGATCGGCTTTGTTCCCTACAGCCCGCTGGGCAGGGGCTATCTCACGGGAACGATCGACGAGAGCACGACCTTCGCCAGTGTGGATATCCGCAGCCGCCTCCCTCGCTATACACCAGAGGCGCGCAAAGCCAACCGGGTGGTCATTGATCTGCTGGCCAGCATCGGAGAACAGAAGGGAGCAACACCAGCTCAAATCGCGCTCGCCTGGCTCCTTGCCCAGAAGCCGTGGATCGTTCCCATCCCGGGTTCCCGCAAGCTAGAACGCCTGGATGAGAATATTGGTGCTCTCGCCATCCATCTCTCGCCCGACGATCTCCAGGAAATCCAAAGAGCCATTGCAACGATCACGGTCCAAGGGGATCGGTATCCCGAACAGCTGGAGCGAATGACCGGCCTCTGAGCAAAACAGGCATTCTGCTCCTCTCAGACCGAAAACCTCTCGCTGCTTTTGGAGACGGCGTAGAAGAATGAAGCATATGGACATCGAAAGAAGTGGTTCACAGCCTTCCGGGAAAGGACTATCTGAGTCTGTTACCGGAACGGGACGCACATCGCCATCGCCGAACACCGATGGCAAGATGGTTGAGCGGATGGAACAGGAAAGCTCCGAACACTCTTCGACTGGATGAAAGGAGACATCAATGGCAACCATTTTGATTGAGAAGAATATTCTGGTGCCGATGCGCGATGGAGTGTTGCTTGCGACCGACGTGTATCGGCTGGACGGCGCACCACCTGAGCCGGTGCTGCTCGCACGCACGCCCTATAACAAAGAAGACGCCGTAGCTGGCCAGACGTTCAACATTTTGCGTGCGCGGTACAGGCTGGCTATGTTGTGGTGATCCAGGATGTGCGCGGGCGGTTTGCCTCCGAGGGCGAGTTCAACCCTCAGTTCCAGGAAAACCATGACGGCGTTGACACGATCGCCTGGGCAGTTGCTCAGCCGTGGTCACGTGGCATCGTGGGCACTTTTGGCGGCTCGTACCTCGGTTGCACCCAGTGGCTGGCCGCCCGTGAACAGCCCGAGGCATTGCGAGCAATGGCACCGATGGTGACCCCCTTAGACATGTCTGAGGGGGAAGCGTATCAGGGTGGCGCAAACGTGTTCCACAGCCTGCGTTGGGCGGTCTCGATCAGTCGTGACGAGATCCAGCGCCGGGTGGCTCGTGGTTGGGTGCCGCCAGAGGGCGGAGTAGACCTGGATGTGAATACCGTCTTAGCTCATCTGCCACTCAACGACCATCCACTGCTCCACGACCTCGTGCCCTTCTGGGGTGACTGGCTGGCTCACCCAACGGCGGACGCGTATTGGCGCACCATCTCACCCTGTACTAGCTACGAGCAGATCAATGCCCCGGCGCTCAACATCAGTGGATGGTACGATATCTTTCTGTGGGGCACGTTCCAGAACTACCAGGGTATGCGAAAGCTGGGAGGAACGCTACATGCGCGCCAGAACCAGCGCTTGGTCATCGGTCCCTGGAGCCACTCGAACTTTACCGGCAGTTTCCCAGAGCGCGAGTTCGGCGCTGCCGGAAGCCTCGGCGTGCTTGACCTGACTGGCCTCCAGCTCCGCTGGTTCGATCATTGGCTGAGGGAAGTGGACAACGGCGTTGAACAGGAGCCGACGGTCACGCTCTTTGTAATGGGGATTGATCGTTGGCGCACGGAGGCCGATTGGCCGCTCCCCGACACCCGGTATCGCCCCTACTATCTCCACAGCGCTGGCCACGCCAATACCCTTCATGGCGATGGCACATTGTCGACCGAGACGCCGGAAGAGGAACTGCCGGACGTGTACCTGTCCAACCCCTTGCGCCCGGTCCCGACTGTTGGCGGCCAGGTTATCCTGCCTGGTGGCAACGCCATAGGGCCACGAGACCAGCGCGCGGTCGAACTGCGCGATGATGTGCTGGTGTATAGCACGCCGATACTGGATCGACCGGTCGAAGTGATTGGCCCAATCGAGTTACGTCTGTTTGTGGCGTCATCGGCGCGTGACACGGATTTTACGGGCAAACTGGTGGATGTATACCCAGATGGTCGGGCAATGATCCTGACTGAGGGCATCCTGCGCGCACGCTACCGCACATCGATGACTGAGCCTGAACTCCTCGAACCTGATGCGATCTATGAGTTGCGCCTCGATCTATGGGCTACGGCCAATGTGTTTTTGCCAGGCCACCACATCCGGCTGGAGGTCGCGAGCAGCAACTTCCCACGGTTTGGCCGCAACAGCAACACAGGCGGGGAGATCGCGAGCGAGGCTGCCAGTCACTACCAATCGGCGATCAACCGCGTCTTTCATAACGCGGAGCATCCGTCTCGTCTGATTCTCCCAATTATCGAACGGTGAAGACGCATCATGATGAATACATCCGAGCATGGTAATCTCGTGGACAGGTTGAACGCACGGAAAGGATTCATCAGGAATCTGAAAACGAAATACTCACATTTCAAGGGTTAAAGGAGCATAGGTTGTATGCGGATCGGATTACAAGTCACCAGCTTTACCTGGCCCAATCATCAAGGACCGCTCGGTGAGACGTTTGGCTTGATTGCCCAGCGAGCAGAGCAAGCTGGTTTGTTCAGTGTGTGGGTCATGGACCACTTCTTCCAGATCCCCGGCGTTGGTCCCGCCGAGCATGAGATGCTGGAAGGCTACAGTGCGCTGGCCTTTGCTGCCGCGCGAACTAATCGGGTCAAGCTGGGAACCATGGTCACGGGCGTGACCTATCGATATCCAGGTGTGCTGGTCAAGACGGTTACGACGCTGGATGTCCTCTCTGGTGGACGCGCCTATCTGGGCATTGGTGCCGGCTGGTATGAGGAGGAGCACCATGGCCTGGGTGTGCCATTTCCTCCCACCACCGAGCGGTTTGAACGTCTGGAGGAGACATTGCAGATCGCGCACCAGATGTGGAAAGATGACGAGAAGCCGTATCAGGGGAAACACTATCAGCTTGGTCGTCCGCTCAACTCGCCATCATCGGTCCAGAAGCCGCACCCGCCCATCTTGATCGGCGGAGCAGGGGAGCGCAAGACGCTGCGTCTGGTGGCACAATATGGCGATGCCTGCAATTTCTCTTTGACCAGCCTTCCGCTCGAGGAAGCGCAGCGCAAGCTCGCCGTCCTGCGCGAGCACTGCCAGAGCATAGGCCGCCCGTATACGGATATCGAGAAAACCATCATTAAGAAGATTCATCTCACCAGGGATGGCAGGGAGGAGAGCTGGACCCCGGCTGCCGCCATCGCCTATTTCCGCGAATTAGCAGCGATGGGCATCGACTAGGCGATTGTCAGTCTGCCCAATGTGGCCGACCTGGAACCCTTCGAGCTCTTCGCCACCCAGATCATTCCCGCCGTCGAACAGATCGAGGTTGCTGGGAGATAGGGAGCCAGGCGAGGAGGCTCCACGAAATAAACAGAGAAGCCCGCGAGCACGCGCACGAGAAAGGAAGCATTCATGGACACAAAGCAGAAGGCTCAGGAAACTATACACGCGTATCAGCAGACCTTGATCGATCTCTCGCATCGCATTCACGACCACCCGGAACTGGGCAAAGCCTCAGAGCAAGCCAGCCGCTGGATCACCGAGGTCCTCGCCGATGCCGGTCTTGCTGTTGAGACAGGCATTGGCGATCTGCCAACCGCCTTTCGCGCGCGAGCAGGCAACGGCCCCTTCCATATTGCCTTCTGCGCCGAGTACGATGCCCTGCCCAAAATAGGACATGCCCGCGGACATAATCTCATGGCGGCCATGGCGACAGGCGCGGGGATAGCAGCGGCACAGGTTGCCAACGATCTTGGCCTGACCATTGAGGTCATCGGGACACCCGCCGAGGAGGTCGGCAATGCTGGCGGCAAGATCCTCCTGCTGGAACGAGGAGCCTTTGAAGGCATCCACGCGGCCATGCTGGTCCATCCCTACCTCATGCCCTTCGATGATATCAGCGAAGTCACGCTCGCCTCTGCTCGCTTTGATGTGCACTATACCGGCAAAGCCTCGCACGCGGGGGCCGCACCTGAGCAAGGTATCAATGCCGCCGATGCCATGACCATCGCCCAGGTCGCCATCGGCCTTCTGCGCCAGCAGCTTCCCTCAACCGTTCGCATCAGCGGCATCGTCACCGATGGAGGCGAGGCTGCCAATATCATTCCGAGCCATGCGTCTGCCCGCTATAACCTGCGTGCGCCAACGTTGGAGGAACTGCTGGATCTGCGTGCAAAAGTCACCCGCTGCTTTGAGGCAGGCGCACTGGCAACCGGTGCTCACCTCGAAATCGTTGGAGGGGACAAGCCCTATGCTCAGATGGTGCATCACGCCGCCATGTCTGAGCTGTACCGGCGAAATGCGGAAGCATTAGGCCGCATTGTTCAGCAGGCTCCAAGAAGCGGAGGAGGGGGGACCGATATGGGGAACATCTCGCAGGTGATTCCTTCGATCCAGCCGCACATCGGGATCAATTGCCTGCCCGCCGTCAACCACCAGCCGGAATTTGCCGCCGCCTGTGGCACGCCAGAGGCCGATCAAGCACCGCTTGATGGCGCACTGGCGATGGCCTGGACGACCATCGACCTGGCGCTCTCTCAGACGCTGCGAGATCAATTGATGCAGCCATAAAAAAGCAGAGTGGTCCCTCAATGCACATGCAGTTTTGCATTGAGGGACCACTCTGCTGCTTTCGTACCTCACGGTGCTCTCGAAAGAGCCGTTGCGCTTGGCGTGGCGAGTCTACGCACCTCGGACCTGTGCATAGGCATCTCAATACTCAGAAAGCGCGTCCTAGAGCCCCGTCTAGCTCTTCAACAACTTGAGCTTTACTTTCACCTGGGCGCAGCGAATGGCGGTTCGCACGGCCGGTGTTGGCAATTGACCCGAAGAGTGGGTCATTTATTAGGTGTCACGCGTCCTCACTCTCCTGTAAGAGTGAGAGTTGCACAAGTGGCTGCTCCTCGTTCTCTCCATATTCCATTTCCCGTGATTCTGTTTTTTCTCCTGACGCATCCGTTGGGGAAGATGGAGCTATCCTTCTTTGTCTTGCTCGTCTGCTCTCTGCCTCACGCAAGGGACGAAACTCCTCTTCAAGAGTCACTTCAGTAAAATGGTAGAACCCAACCAGGTTGATATGCTTCCAGGCCAGTGGCGAGAGGTGTTGCCACACCGTGTCATCCACCTGCTCGCCTTGTTCCAGCAGTCTGGCTTGCGCACGATCAAAGTGGCGGGTATTCCACACGACGATGGCATTAATCACCAAACTGAGAGCTGAGGCTCGGTTGAGTTGTGCCTCATAGCTGCGATCGGTGAAGCGCCCCTGGTGCCCAAAGCCGATGTCACGAGCCATCGAGTGCAAGCTCTCCCCTTTATTCAATCCCACCAGTACCCGCCGCCTGAAGGGAGGATCGTCCACATAGTGAAGAATATGTCCCGTTTTCCCGAGCCGCCCCAGTTCCTGAATCGCCTGCTGGAGCGGATTCTGTCGCTGCATAGCCTGGAGTTTGGAGACCACGAGCGAGGGACGCACCAGTCCATCTTTGAGCGAAGCCGCTAGGCGATTCATATCGTCCCAGTGGCGAACTATGAGGTCCTCTCGGATGTCCTTTTTGAGGACTGGTGTAAGCACGCTGTAATCGGTGTGTTTGCGGGGACGATACAGGGTCTGATCCGAGAGGTCACGTAGGCGTGGCGCAAAACGAAAGCCCAGCAGCATAAATAACCCGAACAGGAGTTCGGTAAATCCATTGGTGTCCACGTAGTGCTCTTTGATGGCCGGTGCATCCTGATAGAGCAGCCCATCAAGCACATACGTCGATTCCCGGACCAGGCAATTCACCACGTCGATCCAGGGCTGACTGCCCTGGTTGGTCGTGCGATTGTAGAGCGTGACGCCGCGCCGCACGCCAAAATATCGAGGAAGGTGACGTGCATGCAAAGAGGACGCTGCCATGCCAAAACGGATACCATCAGAGGAGGAGGTAGTTCCATCCCCAAATTTCATCGTGAGCGGCAGAGAGCGGTGATAGCTGATCAATTTACTGATGGCTGCCCGTAAGGTCTCCTCCCTCATATACCAATCATATACTCGTTCCAGCTCATGAAGAGCAATCCCTGATGATTGTGCCATCGCGGAGAGACCAATATTGGTTGCCTCTGCTACCAGGACGGCAAAGAGCAACGGCCTCAGTTCGGCGAGGGCCTCCTCTGTTGGCTCGCGACGACTCGTGAGCCGGAAAAAGATCGGGCTGATGTTGACCCATCGATCCACTTCCATCAGCACCTCCGGCAGTCCGGTAGGAGGGAAGAGGTCAATGAGATCTGTGCGCAGATCTGCCACTTCCTGTGGAACCTCGATTTTTTCGAGCGCGGTCAACTTCAGTTCGTCTCCCTCCACGCGCACATCAGGATTCTTGCCGCGTGCGATGCGTCGAGCGACCCGTTTGGCGGTCTGCTCCAATGCGCTGAGCTGCTCTTGGAGATAGAGATTCCCATCTTCCGGCAGTTCGCTCTCCTCATACCAGGCGGCACGACGCTGTGCCCACTCTTTGGCCTGGTAGAGATCACTATCCCAGGCAGCATAGCGTTGGCTCCCTTCTACAATCAGATCTCCTGCTCGCAGTGCGGCTCTCGCTTCATGGAGTAAAGTAAATTCCCAAGCATGTTTGTTGACCTCACCATCTTTGACGACCACTCCTGTCCACTTGCGGGGAATAAAGTCTACTGGAGCTTCATCCGGGACCGATTTCTTTCCGTCTTGGTTCATCTCGGTGAGCGTCGTCAGCCCCTGCAGGATGGGATTCTTCGTACGGGGTGAGTCGAACTGGAGGGTGCGCAGCACCAGTGGAGCAAAATCACGCATATGGGCATAGCGATGGTCCAAAATCCCAAAGAAGGTCGCTGTTTCACTTTTATCCAGTTCATCGGAGAGATCCACCAGAGCACTCACACGCTCTCTGGATACCTGTTTGAAAATGTGTTCGCGCACCTGCTCTTCTGGCACATTCGGATCGAGCAAGACCTGAGCTACTTTTTTGAACAGGCGGGCGCTCTCCTGATGCGTCTGCTGCTGTTTTGCTTTGGCTACCACTAAGTCATCGTCGCTGCGGGAAAAGAGTCGTCCGATCAACACATCGAACATTTCGACAATGGTGGTGGTCAGTTCTTCAGCACGAATCGTCAAAAAGGCACACAGGTGCGTGTAACGTTTGGCCGGAGGATAGAGCCGGATATTGCGTGCTCGGTGCTTTTTCACGATGGCTGACCATTGGTGCAAGCGGTTTGTGGTCATGACTCCCCAATTGAGCGGAGCGGGTAACGACTGCCGGACATGCACTAGGCGCTCACACTCTTCTTTGATCGCCAGGACAGAGGCTGCTCGCGGCGGAGCGCCCAGCCAGGCCAGGCGACTATCACCGGCAGATGTGTCCAGGATAGCATCGAGCTTGTTTCTGTTCTCCTCAGAGAGCTGCGCGGCGATCTGCTCAAAGAAGGTGTCCTCGGCTTGATTACGCACCTGATAGATGAGACGGTCAATGGTCGTCTCCCCCTGCGGACGCAGCACCCCGACACGCACCATCCAATCGGTAGCTGCATCAAAGAGGGCTGAAGGATTACCGGTGTGAGCCACTTTCTCGACGAGATACGCCGATAACTGCTCGACGTCGGATTCTTGCCAAGCACGCACCTCCAGATGCTTACGCACTGCCTCAAAGGTCGCTGACCGCGCCGAGGGGTGATTACGAAGCTGGGAGAGGACGCTGGGTTTCAAGCTTAACTGCTTACTCACTTGCTCAATCACGTCTTCTGGAATATCGCTCGGATCGGAGACCAGCATGCGTTCGACCCGAGCCCAGACCAGGACCAGGGCACGATAGAGCCGCTGGGCATCAGCTCGTAACGGCTCTAGAAACTGCAGATCATGGTAGGTCAGGGTAAACAGGCGACGTATCTCTTGGGTATCTGTGCTCCAGGAATAGGTCTTTGCCATCCGTTCAGCTCAGCTTTCCCTTGCGCCGTTGATATTCCAACAGGTCTTGCTTGACGGTGGCCTGATCCACCTCAGCGTAGAGCAAGGTACTTTGTAAGTTGCGATGCCCCATCTGCTTGCGTACGGTGGTGACCGGAACACCAGCTTGAATCAGTTGAGTTGCTCGACTGTGGCGGAGTTGGTGAATCGTGGCCTGGACTAGAAACTGTTCAGACTTGACCTTTTCTGATAAACTGAGGTAATGACGTTAGAGGAAGAGAATGCCCACCTTCGGGCCGAAAACCAAGCCTTGCGAGAAGCGATGGGGCAGACCCAGGAACTGCTGCGTGTGGCCTTGGCACGCATCGAGGAATTGGAGAAACTGAAAACGCCACCGCCGACTTTCGTCAAAGCCAATGTGAAAAAGCCGGAAAAGGGAGAGAAGAAAGCCCGCAAGAAGCGTGACGCCAAGCAGAATCGAGCCAGGCCACGATCATCGCCGACCCAGATCATAGAGCACCGACTGGTCCACTGTCCAGAGTGTCATCTGCGATTGGGCGGGATCAGCCTTGCGCGCTTGCGAGAGGTGATCGATGTGCCAGTTCCCCCACCCGTTGAAATCACGGAACATCGGATCTACAAAGGCTGGTGTGCCGGATGCCAGAAATGGCATGAAGCGCCAGTGGATTTGCATGAACAGGTGATGGGGAAGTCGCGCTTGGGCGTGCGGCTTGCCAGTCTGATTGCCACGTTGCGCACGGTGATGCGTTTGCCCATCCGACAGATTCAAGCGTACCTGCTTACGCTGCATGGGGTCACGATCAGCACGGGGGAGATGGTTGAACTTCTGCATCGGATCAAAGACCAGATGCAGCCCTACCTCGATGCGCTCAAAACCCAGATCCGTGCGAGTCCCGCCGTTCAAGCCGATGAGACGGGGTGGCGAGAAGACGGCACCAATGGCTCCATCTGGAGCGTCTCCACTCCCAGCATTCGCTATTATGAGTACCATCATTCTCGTGGGGGGGAAGTGGTCAAAGCCTTGATCGGCAAGAACTTTGAGGGCGTGCTTGGAAGTGACTTCTATGCCGCATACAACATCCATCAAGGTCTCCATCAACGATGTTGGGTTCACTACTTACGCGATGTCCATGACCTCAAAGAGAAGTATCCCCACGATGAGCCCACGAAGTGCGCAACGAGGTTGTAGCTGAGCTAATTGCTGAGTGAGGGAGTGTAAGCCACCGGAGCGAGACATGGCCCTCAAACGAGCTGGGAGGAACAGCAGTAGGTGAAGAAAAACGAGCAGGAGATGAGAGGA
>WNGD01001885.1_pt1 | contig 25176 bp, 23 predicted proteins | sample 5400671 | NCBI WGS metagenome assembly WNGD01 (sample SAMN13153369, study PRJNA577476) | soil metagenome | isolation source: 40 cm soil or saprolite under grassland replicate 2 | place: USA:California | collected 2016-06-15
GCGACACGGGCGTGCGATCCCGATCGCAGCCCGCGAACACTGCAGCAATGATCAACGCGAAGATCGGGAGCCGATGCCGTGATGCACACGGCTCGGCCGGTGGGTTGGCTACAGCAGCCGTGCTCATTGGTGCCCCCTGCGATTCCTGGTGACTCCTGCGGTCGACCCATTCCTAAGCCGGACTGTGGCGTGGTCGCAATAGCGGAGATGTGTTGGTTGCCTTAATTTTTCTTAGTCGTTCTGCACGGCTAATTACTTGAGGACGCTGGAGTTGTCGATGACGCACCCGCCTGCCGATCCAGCGCCCGTCCCGCAATCCATCCGCTTCGGCGAAGACTTCGAGCTCGATCCCCGCGCGTACCAACTGCGCCGCTCCGGCCACCCGCTCAAGCTGGAGCGAATCCCCATGGAGATGCTGCTGCTCCTGACGGAGCAGAGGGGACAGCTGGTCAGCCGGGAGCAGATCGTCGAGCGGATTTGGGGAAAGGGCGTCCACCTCGATAGCGACAACAGCATCAACGGCGCGATTCGCAAGATCCGGCAGGTCTTGAGGGACGATCCGGAGCAGCCCCGCTTCATCCAGACCGTCACGGGGCGGGGCTATCGTTTCATCGCACCGGTGCTCGAGGCCGAGGAACCCCGGGCTGGGGGCGAAGAAGGGCAAGCAGACGCTCCGCAGATTCGACCGCAACCGCGCATCAGGGCTTGGTTCACACCCGGTGTGGCGCTGTCGCTCCTTTTCGTTGCAGCGATAGCTGTATGGGTTGTCTGGTCTCGTTCACGGACGCAACACTCCGCGGCGGGAAAAGTCATGCTCGCCGTGCTGCCCTTTCAGAACCTCACCGGGGACGCTCGACAAGAGTATTTCAGCGACGGCCTCACGGAAGAGATGATCATGCAGTTGGGGAACCGCGATCCCGAGCACCTGGGAGTGATCGCCCGGACTTCCGTGATGCATTATAAGAACAGCCAGACGCTGCCGAACCAGGTCGGACGTGAGTTGGGCGTGCAGTATGTGCTCGCCGGCAGCGTGCGGCGTGATGCGAACGCGGTCCGCGTTGCAGCGCAGCTCATTCACGCCAGGGACCAGAAGCAGATCTGGGCGCGGCAATATGATCGCGAGCTGAAGGGACTGCTGGCGTTGCAGGGCGAGATCGCGCAGGAGATCGCAGACGAGATTCAGTCCAACCTCGGTCGTCCCAAGCAACCCGCCAGCGCCCAGCCAGCGCGCACGGCTCACGCGTATGAGGCCTATGACCTGTACCTGAAAGGACAGTACTTCTTCAACAAGAGAACTGTCCCGGGGCTCGAAGCGGCCATCGGATATTTTCAGCGGGCTACTGTTAGAGACCCTACCTATGCGCGCGCCCATGCCGCGCTGGCGGATGCGTATACCCTGATGGCCGGCTACAGCCCGCGCCAGCCGAAACAGCTCGCGTCGCAAGCACGCGCGGCGGCGCGGAAGGCGCTGGAGCTCGATGAGGGCTCGCCGGAGGCCCACACCGCATTCGCGCTGATCGTCCAGAACCACGATTGGGACTGGCAGACCGCAGAGCAGGAATTCCGGCGGGCCATCGAGTTGAATCCCAGCTATGCGACGGCCCACCACTGGTACGCCGAGCACCTGATGTGGCGTGGCCGCTTCGATGAGGCGCTGCAGGAGAGTGAGCGAGCGCGCCAGCTCGATCCGCTTTCCCTGATCATCGCGACCGATGATGGCGCGATCCTGTACTTCGCGCGGCAGTACGATCGCGCGATTGAGCGGTGGCGCTCCGTCCTGGAACTGGACCCGGACTTTCCGCGGGCTCACATGATCCAGGCTGCCTATATAGAAAAAGGGATGTTTGCGGCAGCGCTGGCTGATTTCGAAAGCATGCGTCTCAACCCTGCGGACCCTTGGTACTGGTCCGCCCTCGCAGGCATCTATGGCCGCTCCGGCCAAACAGCGCAGGCCCGCCACGCGATCGACCAGCTGCTGCAAGCCAGCCGGCGCGAGCCCGTCAAGCCCGAACTCATCGCCGGGGTGTTTGCCAGTGTGGGAGACAAAGAACAGGCGCTTGCCTGGCTGGAAAGAGCCTACGCGGAACACTCTGGACTCACGGGGCTGAAAGTGACTCCCACCCTCGACCTACTCCGCAGCGATCCGCGTTTCCAAAGCTTGCTGCGCCGCGTGGGGCTGACGCCCTAGGAGTCAGCGCCGCTAGGATGTCTTGGCCGCCCCTGCTACCGCCGCCAGATCCGTCGCGAGCCGCGCCCACGTCTCGGCGCCGAGCCGCGTCCGCAGCCGTGCCTGCGCCCGCTCCCACGCGGGCCGCGCGCGTTCGAGCCGCCGCCCGCCGAGCGGCGTGAGCGCCCAGCGCACCTCGCGCCGGTCAGCTCCCGACGCGGCGCGAACCCAGCCCGCACGCTCCAGCGGCCGGAGCGTGCGGGTCAGAGTGGTACTGTCGATCGCGAGCAGCTCGCCCAGCGCCCCCTGCGGACTCAGGCCCATGCGCTCGAGCGCCTGGAGCAGCGTGTGCTGCGTAGGCTTCAAGCCGGTTCCCTTGAGCGCTGTCTCGTAGCTGCGCGTCACCGCGCGCGCCGCGCGTCGAAGATTCGCGCAGGCGCACGGCAGCGCGGGCAGGCTTTCAGCTGCCACGGACGAGCCGCCGGAAGATGAACACGTGGTTCGCGAGGAACAGCGGCACGAAGAACGTCGGGACGATGCTCAAAGGCAGCGTGAGCACCCGCTCGACGCCCGGCGTGGCGCCGGTGAGCGTCACCATCTGGCCCTGCGCGGCGAGCACGAGAAACGCGATGCCGACGAAGCGCGTCGCGTTCACGCCCACGAGCACTCGCAGCGGTATCGCCTCGATCCAAGCGCTGAGGCGGCTCGGCACGAGCCCGGCGACGAGCGTCAAGACGACGAGCCCGAGAATGATGAGCTGGGGCCCAGGGAACGGAAGTCGGAGGAAGAAGCCTGTGGCGCCGGCGGCGATCGCGAGGATCAGCCACACCGCGGCGGCCCAGGCGGCGGCGCCAGGCAAGCGGGGCGCGGGAAGCGTGGAAGCGGTCATCGGGATACCCTCCAGATATGGATGTACATACAACTATTGGCGGGGAAAGGGGGTTCCCACAACGACACAGGCCGCCGGAATCGGCGCGGCGGCCCTTGATGATTGCCCCTCCTGGGATCGAACCAGGACTCTCCTGATCCAGAGCGCACCCGACCAAAGTCCATCTTCCGGCAACGCGTGACTTCACCGCGAGTTCGCGTCGTCCGTTGCCGGGAAGAAAAACCGAAAAATCGGACCTTGTCGGACCTTACAGATACAGAAACGATGTCAGTGTCATCTTAGAAGATGACACTGAGGTCGGCTTTGGGTTTAGGAGAGTCTTGGTTTAAGCGGAGAGCATCGAAACAGAGACAGGAACAATGACACCCATTTCACACCGGTAGTCACCAGCGAAGGAATGAACAATGACGCGCGAGGATTTTCTTACTCTCTGGCGCACTCGTCAGAGCGAGTGGGCCCGCATCGGCGCACTGGTCGATGGAGCGAGAGTCTGCGAAGACCTGCTTCAAGATTTCGAGGCGGTGACGCGGGCCGAGGATGACGCCGAGCTCACCCTGTCCGAAGCAGCGGCCGAGTCGGGGTACTCTACCGACCATCTTCGTCGGCTTCACCGGTCGGGCAAGCTACCAGCGTATCGCAAAGGACGGAACCTGTTCTTCCGCTCGGGCGATCTACCGAGGAAGCCGACGGCGCAAAGGCTGTCACCGTACGATCCTGTGGCGGATGCTCGGCGGGTCATGATTCGGCGCCACGAAGAGCGAACGGAGGACGCGTGAGAGCAATCGGCACTTCCCGGAGGCGCCACTCGCCTACCGCCTCCTCTGGTCAGGAGCAGGACCGAGTAATCGTCCCCGCTCGGCGGCGGCGCGGGGCGACGGCTCTGCGTATTGGTCATCCGGTGTGCGGTGCTAGTTCACGGTTTTACTTGGTATTGGAACGCGTTTTGCCGGAGTGTTTGCCGCATCTGGACAGCGGCGCGTGGCTGCCAACTGGCAAGATCAACCCTTGAACGCCCCGTCGACCATATCGATTGGGGAAACCCGCAGTGCGCTTCGGGAAAGGGCCCCAGTACACTCGACGACGAGCCTGGCGTTGAGAACTGCGCTCGCAAAAGGCGCGTGGTCACCTCCTTTGCCAGACCATTTGTGAGTCAGAGCGACCCTAACCGACGGCCACGCAATGGCCGCTTTAGCCTCAGCGTTTGTATTGCTCCTTTTCTCGGTCTTCAACGAGTTTCTCCGCCCAAGGCGGCAAGTAGCGGAACTTGTCGCCCTCACGCTCAATGCGCTCTCGCTCTCTCGGATCCGTATCGGGATCGTGAGACGGTGCGATGAAGGGCGTGCGTTGCTTCGCATCGCCCGCGATGACAACCACATAGGTTCCGCCGCCCACGATCGGAGGTTTCTCTTCTCCAGCTCCGATGATTTGCTGGACTTCGAACCGATACTCCCCGCCCTGTTCAAGTTGGCCCTTCACCTCGACTCGCAAGAGTGCTGCGGCCGAGCCAAAAGCGGGAAGGTTCACGCCGCGTACTTGAACTAGCGCCGATGGCTTCGCCTCGTAGACAACCGGTTCTAAGTCGAGTGGCGACACCCGCGGACGACTACACTGCTTTCGCGGCTGGTTCAAGACGAAGCGCAGTATGTTAGCGAGCCAGCATACGAGCTTCCGAAAAAGGGCCGCGATCCACGATAGCAGAGAGAAGGGCGGGCCTAGTTCTCCCCATCGTTCGTCCGCGCGCGCTCCCCGTGCTCGCGCAATACCGGTCATGGACGCGGCGGTAACCTTCGTAAGCCGGAATGACGTGGCGAGGTCCGCTGGCAGACTTCGTAAGTCGATCCGGAATTCTGATTGCTGCGCCTGCGGAGTTGGGTTGTGAAACTCGATATACTCTTCCATTATTCGAGTTGCCCGAGTTCCGGTTCCGACGCTGGCGTCGCCCGACGCCGGTCCCGGAGCCAACGGCGGACCGATGTGCAGATTCTTCTGGCCCACCTGTCTATTGGTGGGCGCGATCTGATCGACGATCATTCTCGTTGTCTCGCCGACAGGACTCGCCGCGCTGTGAACGAATGCCACCATGCAACAATGGGCCGAGGCCCCAGAGGGCAAAGCCGGAATCGTCCAACTCCACGATGCCACTCGTGGGTTAGCCGCATCGATGCCGAACAGTACCTGAGGTGGACCCACAGAGTGCCACGGGCTGTCAGCTGGCAGGCTCGGCGTAATTGCCCCGCCGGCTCCGAACTGGCCCCAGAAGGGGAAGGCATTGCCCATCGAGGGACTGGCACTCAACGCGGGGACGGCGCCCGGGTTGCAGTAGATGGCCCAGACGGACACGTTGTCCGCCGGTGTCCAGCTGCGGTTGTGCACCTGAACATGCACATAAGCCGCATCGGTCTGCGGGAGATTCTGGCTGTTGTCGACCAGCTGATCGAAGAGCACGTGGCTCAGGGGGGGAATTGGCGCTCCTTCGGGGTCGGTCTGAAAGAAGTCCGCCATCCCGGCTATGGTGTGCTCTTGACGCGCATCGATCTTGAGATCGGCGCAATGGTAATGCCACACGCGATCCGAAGACACCGGGTCGTACGGATTCACCATTCCTTCTGGCGAAGGATCTAGCCACGCATGATCGAGGAAGTTGTCGCGCAGGTACAGGAAAACGGGGGGATCGTTTGCGCCAGCGCTGACGTCCTGTTCCCAGACGCCCCGCGTCGGGATCGCTGCACGAAGTAGAACCTTGGGGACGGCGGCGGAACCGATGTTCCCGACCCAGAGATCGTAGATCCACTGACCGGGGAGTGCTGCACTGATGTCCGTCCAAGTCCAGGTCCCGCCGGCCAGCGTCAATCGATAGACCTTGGCGCCGTTCGCCGCGTAGAGCGTGCCGGCCTGGACCGGATCAGCGACGACCTTCCCGAAGGTGAATCCTCCGGGCAAGCCCACGCAAGCTTGTGCAACCCAAGCTCCGGTGGAGACCTCGAAGAGTGGTGTAACGTTGGCGCCTGATGCGACAGAACTCGTCAGCATCACGTACGTAGCCCCGCTGCTCGCGACGGCAACCGAACCGATGTATATGTTGGCTGGCTTTCCGGTCGCAATCTCACTCCAAACCGTCGATGGTCCGGCTGCTGCCCCCGCGTTCGTCGTCCAGATCCTCTGGTCCACGCCCGACCGAGTGGCACAGTACAATACGTTCGCATCTGCCGGATGGATCGCGACGGCGAAGACCCGACCCAGCCCCACGAACTCCTGACTGATCTGCGTCGCTACCCCGCTTCCGTCGGTCCGCACCACGATGGTGCGATTGGGCTGCACAGTCGCTCCGACGAGATGGTTCTGCGTAAACACGGCGGTGAACGTCGTGGCAGTCGTGGCTGTAACTGTTACGGTCTCCGCTGCCGGAGTGGCGGGGTCGATCGCCAGCACGGAGCCAACGACGATGCCCGTCATCGAAGCGGGCGTAGCCGCCTGTGGGGCAGCATTGGCCGCAATCGCGACAGTTAGCGTGGTCGTGATATCGCGGGCTACGGCACCCGCCACGCATTTTCCGTCTAGTCCTACTACGTAATTGCTCGTGCTGGCCAAGACCGAGCCGCCCAGCGTTACGAACGCTGCGGCTGGGTAGAAGTCACCCTTATCCCTCCACTGGTGAATCCGGAAGGGGGCCCAGCCGCCGTAGTTGCCGAGCGACGCCCACACGGCTATCCCGTTGGCGTCCACCGCTGTGGCGATGGCACCGCCGTCGGCATCCGCAACGCCCCGCCACCCTAGTGCGCTCGCGCCCGCCGCGACCCCGGTATCCTGGCACCCGATGTACGAAAGTGCTGGGACCCGGGGGTCGCTCGCGTACTGGTAGATAGCGCTGGATTGCTTGGCATGATTGCGGTTCTGCCAGGCGAATGTATCGAGCGTCGCGACATCTTCATTATAGTCCCCTGGCGGGCTCGAGATTGCCACCGTCGGATCGACGAATTTGGAGCTTTTGCCGATGCCACCGTCGCAGCCGATGTAGGTCGCTGGCACCACGCCCGGCGGAGGCTGCTCGGGGGAGAAGGCGATGGCATGCTGATCGGCATGAAACGACGTTCCGTCGTTCTGCCAGGTCCGCCCGCCGTCGATCGACCGCTGAACGCCCAGACTCCCGAACAATAGAATATCAGTGAGGCCGTCGCCGGGAGAGTTTGGGGCGACGGCGAACGACCATGCATACAGTCCCTGTCCGGGACTTGGAGGAGATGCCACAGCGACAGCTGCCCAGGCTGTAGTCGGCGATGACGTCGTGTAGATCGCCATAGTTACTTCCTGGCAGTTTGACCCGGTGGCACTGCACGCCATTGTAGTAAACCACGCGTAGACGCAACTCGGGTTCTGTCGGCACAGGTCGACGAATACGGCGTCGAAGTTGCCCCGGGGCTGAGCCACGGTCGGGGCGGTATGGGCTGGGAGGCCGATCCCTTGCGTGTTCAGGTTCGTCCACGGGGTAGTCGGGTCGGTCGTGTGAAACACACCCTGCTGCCAAACACCAGCGTAGAAGTGCGCGGTCCCAGCAGACGGCATGTAGGCGACTAGCGTCCAGGTGTCGCCGGGCAAGACCTGGTTCCACGTCGTGCCACCGTCAGCGGAGCGGTACACGCCTGCGGTCGTCGCTGCGTAAAGTACCGTGGTGGCGAGTGTCGCCGAGGTGCGGGAATCGACGATGAGCTTTCGCACGTACCCGGGGATCGCGTGACGTGCGCTCCACGATCCCGGGTCGCCACGGCTGCTCGAAACGTAGACTCCTTGGTTCACACCCATGTAGATCGTCGTCGGGTTGTCGGGATTGACGGCGATGCAGCTGGGATCCACCCGTGGGTCGAGTTGTTGCAGCGAGTCCGCGATTGGGGTCCAAGAGTTTCCATCATCGCGCGTTCGAAATGCGGATGTCCCGCCGGAGCTCGGGCGCTCGGTGACATAGATAGTCGCCGGGTCTGTAGGATCCATCGCAATACTCGAAACGAGCCCTTGGCGACCGTACTCGTTGCGGCGGGAGAGCCGCTCGAAGGGCGCTCGCTTCGGGGCGAACACAGAATCGGGGCCGACAGGGTACCAGGCCATTATGCGCTCCTTGCAGCCGGCGTTGCTTTCGCTGGTCGTGCCTGAGCGTGTGGCTTGTCGTACGCCTCCGCTACAAGCTGCAATATCAGCATTGCTAGGAAGCGGAACAGGGCGTTTTTGCGGCAGGAAGGGGCTCAAATGCGACAGGTCCTGCGAACAAATACCGAATGCCGTTCAGGGGTTCTACCTCATGCGTCGTCCAACGCGTCGCGCGTACGCCGAACACGACTGTCTGCGATCACCCTACGATCCTCCGCCGAGACCTGAGCGGCAAACTCTTTGGCAAGCCATCCAGCAACGCTGCGGTCGAAGGGGAGTTACGCACGCTCCCCGGACTCGCAGTCCGCCGCGCGCACTCTCCTGATTCCGCATCAGGAGATTCCCGAGCCCTCCTGATCTCGCATCGGGAGAGATTCCTCCGGTCCATAGCCGAGCCGCGCGAGTTTGTTTGGAGGACACCATGTCCGTAAGTGGTTGCCCGCCAAGCATCGGCGCCCGGAGGCTCGGGGGCAATGCCCGGATGCATCCTGAGAAACGCTTGTAAGACCTTGCAGAGTAGTGTGGTGGGGAGAGTGTCGGCCGTTTGAGGAGTGCCAACGTCTTTGGGGCGCTCGGTGATGCTCGTGACCGGCCGCGCAGCGCCGCGGGCACCTCCTCAGCGAATATCGCCACGCGCGCAGGAATCGCAGGCACCTAGATTGCTCATGCGCCGTCTGCGGATCAATTGTCCTCGGTCCTTGCCGGAATCCCCCCGCCCGGCAACTGCCCGAAGGGCATCGGGCGAGGGACGTGCCACGTAAGGTGTTTGACAATTGATGCTGATTGCTCAGCTTCGGGCCTTAGTGCCGATTGCAGGCTAGACGCGGGAGGTCGCATGACGACAGGCTCGTACGATCCCGAGGGCATGGAACTCATTTGCCAAGTGCTGGAGATCATAACCGCCCGAGGCCAGAGTTCCGGTGTGCTTGAACAAAGCACCGCTGACCTCAGGAGGACGCTTGACGCCTTTAAGGACGGCGTGGCGGACTACGCGGAGCGGTTGAAGCGGCGTGATCCTGAGCTCATGCGGCAGATTGATGACCACATGAAGCGCTTCGAAGAGCGCGGACCAGATCCCGCCGTGGACTTGCAAGAGGATCTTGAGGAAGGGCTTATCGAGTTCAAGGAAAGGCTGCACCTTCTTGACCACATCGAACAAACCGAGAACCTAGATGATCTGTTCCGTACGCTTGGTGACCAATCACTCATCGAAGGGTTAACCAAAGCGACGCCCAACGCGCGACGTGATCCCTTTATCAAGGCGATCAGACGTGAACCATGGCGGGCCCGACTTACAGTCCTCAACTTCGGCGAATTCGTCCGCGGAATAGCGGACGTTAGAGCAGAGTTCTGGCATCTCGTAGACTCTCTGTTTCCGATGAGGGGGGTTGACGGCGACGAAGCGACGGTAGTCCAATGGGCGTGTCGCGATGAGAACGCGATTCGTGCCGAGGTGGCTTGGCGGCTTGGCTCGGCCTTTGTGTACGATCTCCCCGAACGAGTCGACCGATCGCTGCAGTTATCGCAACAGGGACTCTTGAATCCTCCCTCGGGTAGTATCGCGCGTTACCTTGGATTGCTTCAGCGCTGTTACGTCGCTGGCTTTCTCCCAGAGTGTGTCATACTGTGCCGGTCCATCCTCGAAGGACAGTTGCGGACCGTCTTCGAGCGGCATCACGTTCCGCAGCCGGAAGACATGAGCGCACGAGTCAGCTGGGCTGAAAAGGTGGGTTGGCTGACGGACAAGGATGCGAACCGCGCGAGGGCCATTTGGCAACGCGGGAATAAAGCGATCCACGAAGACCCCGACCGGGTGGCGGATGTCGCGGGCACGATCAACGACACGCTCGCCGTGGCCAGACGGCTCCAGTCTTGTTGAGCGGATGCTTCGTTTGGCCACCGCGAAATCGATCGCGAACTCGTGTTCGTCCTGTTATGTCAACGGCGGTTTGGAGTTGCGCACCGGCGCGCACAATTGCACACTCCGGACGTCGGCCTTCGGGGTTGAGGAGAGTCCTATTGATCAGGCCGGCGTGAGCTTCGTGCGCGAAGCAAAAGCGCGGACTACGGCGGCGGGTGAACCACCTATCGCCAGCACGGACCAAAGCAGGAGATTGGACGATGAGGAACTGCCTGTAAACCTGCTGCTATGGGCCGGCGCCGACGCACACAGGAGAGTGCCCGCGGCCCGCGCGCTGGGCCGGCCCGGCGCCTGGGACCCGGACTCAGTTTCCTCGAGCGCCGAGACTGTGATCACGTTCGGTCGGCATCAATTCTTGGATCTGATGCGAATCGAGACGATGCCCGATTAGGAAGCCCAGGCCGCTCATGCACATGACTCCTCGACGCCGAAGAGGCTCGCGGCCCTCCGACCCCCAGCGGACTAGTCACCGGTCATCATCTCCTTACATCCGCCAGTTGTGCCCGCCGTGGGAGCATCGCTCGTCTTGGGATGCACGGGAAGCACTCGAGTTCATCGGATCAAGCGGTGGCAGATTGACGACCGTCCCTTCGGATGAGATGCGCTACTTGAGGAGGGGACTGCTCGACCTACGTAACGCTGACGACTTCCTCTGGCTGCTGCGGTGGCTCAAAGGGGAAAAACACTGCGAGCCAGCCATCCATCGGGAGCTGACTCGAACCACCTCGATCCGCAACGATCCGCAAGAAGATCGAAGCCCTGAACGCTGGCGCTCGATACCTGATTCCACACCAGAAGATGTCTCGCGCAGCCGAACGCCGTCGGCGCGCGACAGAGCGGAAAACTATAGCGTAGGTCCGCCATTGGCGGCTCATCCGTTGTGGGACGCGCATAGCTCAAATAGAGGAGGCCCCGTGTCGCCAAGATACGACCTCGACACGCTTATCGACGGTGCGATTGATGAGTTTGCAGATGAGCGTGAGCGCGAGTGGGCGGAAGACGATAGCACGCGAAGCGTCCGAGACCTGATCGATGCCCTTGCTCAGTGGTTGCTCGCCACTTCAGATGACCTTGTGCTATCGGGTGCAGGTCAGCCTCATGACATCGACTGGCCCTTCGCACTCACGCTAGCCCAGGGGAAGGGTGATCTCCGGTAATGTCAAAGAGAAGATGCAAATCGAAGTCGCGCGTCGATTGATCGGCAGTACCGGCAAGATGGCGGAGCGTTGCATGCACCTAGCGCAAATCGTGCTACGTGCACGGCCGGACGAAGCTGTCCTTCGGTTTCGCCGCCTCAGTCGCGGTTACGTCGTGGGGTTGGACGCTGAGTGCGTCATGCTGTGTCGATCGGTGCTCCGAAAATGCTCTGACGGACAGGTACGCACGCGAAGGCATCCCGTCGCCCGCGACTACCAAAGGCGAGTCGCTAATGCGTACTAGGCTCCAAGCAGCGCGAAAGTTCGGCTGGCTCTCAGCAAAGGCCCACGAAGCGGCGAGCACCGTCTGGCTCCGTGGAAATAAGGCTGTTCATCACGACCCCCATGCGACTCGCACTACGCTCGAAACCATCAAACTCACAATGAGCGTTCTTGAGAAACTATATGACAGGTAGCCTGGTAAGGGTCCTAGTTCATATCTCGGCCGTGGCGACGGGCTTTACGAGCCTTCATTACGTTGCTGTTTCGCTGGCGGGCGGACTACAACACCGAGCGGCCCCATCGCCGCTTAGCCAATCGGCCGCCGGCCGAACATCACCGAGGAGGGTCCTTCATCCCTGGCCCCAACCGACTGCTCAGTTGCACGTCTTAGTCGTCCGAAATCGGGGGGACCCGCCCCTGTAGCATATGTCTCATATCCGTTGGTCCGAAAGACGGGGAGCACTCCACGCTCGCAAAACGTGATGCCGCAAAAGCGCCCCCTGGTGCCGCAAAACCGCCCTATCTCCCCCACGAGCGGGGCATAAGACTAGCTGGGTCAAGCAGTCCCCTCCGACCGCTCTAAAGTCTGACTCGAGGTGTGGGTTTGGAAACCGAGAACAAGCCTCAGCCGCCGCTCCTGCTGACTGGTGAAACACTCCTTGACGGCATGTTGAGTGGAGAGCTGGCCGACCTGACAAAGTATGATGCGGACATCATCCGGCTGCTCAAGAAGCATCTCATGGGCGCCTCGATACGTTCGCGAGCGGGCCAGGAGCTAGCTGACGACTTGGTAGACCTCGCGCAACAGCGCGTCGCAAAAACGAGGCCTAAATGACCTGGACCGTGCTGCGCTTCAACATCGTCGGCGTGAAGGGAGTGCTCAGTAAGGGGAGACCTCCGGTTCGGGACTCGTAAGAGCCCGAAGTCGCTCGCTGTCTTCGCTCCGAACGGTTGTGGCAAGAGCGGCTATGCCGATGCCATCGAGTACCTATTCTCGCGCGACGGCCTTGTAGAGCACTGGGGAAAGGGTCACGCCGATAGTGAACGAGGAGGAAAGCGCGCCCTCCTACACGTTCTAGCCGAAGAGCGCGGCATCACTCCAGTTGTGGCGGTTGATGTGCTCGACGTGGAGAACAACAAGGTCCTGGTAGTTAGCAGGAACCTGACAACAGCCGCGGATGATCCTCTCCCCTCTCAACTACTGCCTTTGCTGTCCGCCGCCCCTGCCCACCGTGTTCTGCGTCAGCACGATCTTCGTCGCTTTGTAGTTGACATGGAGCCAGGTGACAAGTACGCGGAGCTTTCTCGTTGGCTAGGTCTCGAGCGTCTTCGCGAGATCCTTGGCCATCTGAAGACAGCGGAAAATGCTCTTCGGAAGGCATCCCCAGATAGAGAGCTGCAGGAGCGTCAGCGCGATCTCGCCCTGCACACGAATGGCGAAGTCACGACGCTTGACCCCGACGCCGTCTACTCCTGGTGCCGAGCGCAGTCCGGCCGCTTTCTTGAAGGGCCGCCAACCATCAGCACTCGCGCCGACCTGGCAGCCGTGGTGGAACGGCTGCGCGTGAAACGCAACAGTCTTATCACTTCTACTGCAAACGTTGAGCGCGTCAAGGCTCGTGATCGCGCGAGGCAGCACGTTACAGATATTCTTGGATCTGGTGGTTCGTTGGCTCGCGCAAGAAAGGCCGTCGCGGAGGAACTCATTTCGGCCACGCGCCTCGAGACAATCCGCAGCACAGCATCCTCACCGCAGCTTGCACCCGTATGGACCGTAGCGGAGAGATTCCTACGCACCCCAGTCGATAGGTGTCCAATTTGCCAGACAGATTGGGAGCGAACCGAAGCCGGCTCCCAGGACAAAGCACTCGCCGCAATCCGAGAATCGCTCGTGGGCATGGAGGCCTATCGTGAGGCAGAAGAACTCGCGGCGCACACTACGAAGGAAGCGGACGCCGCAGTGGTCGCGCTGAGCGACCAAGTCACCGGCCTGCTTCGTCAGTGCCACACGCTTGTGCTGTCCAGCACGCCTCAATTGGCGCCGCTCGAGGAGGCTTTGTGCGACCGTCTACGTGAGCACCTGGCCGCACGTGACCGCGAACGACTTCTAAGCGGCGCGGGCGCACAACTCGAGGGGCTGCTCACAGAGCGCGTGCTCAAGGATCTCGATGGCCTGCCTCTACCGGGAGAACCGACGGAGGTCGGACAAATGGACGATCTGGTTCAGCAACTCACCGGCCTGGACCAGGCCATGACACGGCTGGCGGAACTCGCCCGTCTAGCAATCGAATACCGGCGCGTTGAGAAGGGATTCTCCGCAGCGGTTGATGCCGTCCAGCGGCGGGCTGCGAGCATGGTGACGGATGTAGTCGAACAGCTACGAGCGGATGTTGAGAAGATCTATGCAAAGATCCACCCAGACGGAACAGTCCCAGCAATCCACATTGATCCAGACACCGAATCCCGTGCTCTGCTTCTGAGAGTAGACTTCCATGCTCGCGGCCGTACAGTACCACCTGCAGGATACCTCAGCGAATCTCAGATCAACACGCTTGGACTTGCTCTCTTCCTAAGTGCAGTGCGGCTATTCAATCAACAGTTCCCCTTCGTTTTCCTAGATGACATAGTCTCCTCCTATGACGTTGAGCATAGAACCAACATCGTCGATGTGATCGCCGAAGAGTTTGACCGCTTCCAAATACTCCTAACGACACACGACCGTATGTTCTTCAACATGCTGCGCGCTCGGCTTTCGGATAAGAGTTGGCAGTTCGAGACTATCCAGGGATGGTCGTTAGAAGACGGGCCGCAGCGGCGGTCGACCCTACCACCAGAACAGGAGATCGAGCAACTCTTCAAAGCGCAGGACCGGTACGAGGAGGCGGGCAACGCCGTTAGGAGATTCATGGAAGAGTGGTTGGACCGCGCGTGTGCAAGGTTCGGGGCCTATACGCCGCACCGCCCAGACGAGAAGGCGTACGAGCGGACCCTTTTCGACTTCTGGGAGCCATTTCTCAAACGGATTGGGGAGCTCCAGGCCGATTTTCGCAACATAGTGGTGACCTCCCCCTCGTATCAGCGTCTCAAGACACACCCGTTAATCAACTACTACAGTCACCACAGGCCGGACCCCTACACCTGGGGGGCGATGGGAGATGTGAAGTACGTCTGGGAGAACTTCAAACAATTCAGGAAGCTCTTCAACTGCGCGTCGTGTGGGAACGAGCTCCGGTACGACAAAGACAACAAGAAGGTGTACTGCGGCTGCGGCAAGGGATTCCTTTCGCAGGTGACGACGGCTGACCCGTCTCAAAGTTCCAGAGAGGGCGCTGAGCCCGAGGTGGGAGGTGGTTGATCCAGCGTGCCCAGGAGATGGCAGCTGCAGACAAGACGGACGTGCTATTGATGCGTCGACATTGGGGACCCACGTCCGCCAGTAACCGAACCTAGCCCGATCGGGAGACTACGTATGGCCATTGTTCGTAGGATGGAGTTGCAGCAACTCGAGACACAACCGCGCCACTCGGAAGCCGACTGCAGTTATAGCATCATCGTCGAGCAGTCAGGCACCTACCTTCAGATAGACACGTACGGGTCTCGCCAGCGCAAACTCATTGGGAAGAAGAGTCAATCAATTAGATTCGCTCCTGAGGCAATCGAGCAGTTGAAGACCATCCTCGCGAAACACTTCGCCTGAAAAGGCCTAAAGAGCGACATGCCGAGGGTTATTCTCCAACCAGCAGGCGGCCCTGCAGCAGCAGCCCATTTCAACAAGACCATCCGAAGGCCAGTAGCCCTACCTGACATACTCCAGTTCGTCACCGATGAGGACGCTCGCGAGCTCCGCGCTCTCTACCCAAGTGGAGCTGCCCGCGTGTGGGGTGTGACTGCGGGCGAAAATTTCCGGAACAAGCGCAAGTGGGAACGAATAGAGCCGGGTGACGTCGTGCTTTTCTGTGGTAGCGGCGAGGCGTTCGCCTACGCGTTTGTCAAGCGTAAGCTCCACTGTAGGCCACTGGCCATTGAGTTGTGGGATCGCGACGCCAAGGGGCAGACGTGGGAGTACATCTATTTCGTGAGTGAGCCGCTGACTCACAGCATACGGTACGACCGCCTCGCTCGCGTGCTCGAGTTCTCGCCGGACTACGTCGTCCTTGGCTTCACGGTTCTGGACGAAGAGAAGAGCGCGAAAGTACTTGAGGAGTTTGACCTCGTCGATAACTGATGGTGGGCAACTCACTGCGGAAGAGCAGCTTCAAACAGGCCCTCCGCACCCGTGTAGAGGGCAAGCTCAACCGGCTCGACGTTTGAGAGGTCAGCCACAAAACGGACGTTGCTCACCTCCCGCGGCATTGCCCCGGGCGGCCGTGGCACAGCCGCTACCTCAAAGAAGCTCAGCGACTCCTTGGCCAACTCCAAATCGTACGCTTCGTCGAGGGCCTGCAGCAGACTTCGGCCAAGTGTGGCGGCGACAACCGCATCGAGTCGCAATAAGAGGTCGGCATCGCGCGTGAGCCTCGAGCGCAATTGCGCTATGAGATCGCCAAGCGAAGCCCCGCCCCCAGCGCGCTCGGTGCAGACTGAGGCAATCAAGACCGTGGTCATCATGGGGGGAGCCAGTTGCTCCAGGGAGAAATGGTGTCGACGCGGCCGCCCAACGGCGCTCTTCACCTCAAGGCGCTGACTACCTGCGCTGAAATCGTATCGTTCGTCTGGAGTATGATGCCAAGCCCGCATCATCGCGCGAGCATCGCGAGCGCTTGCAATTAGGAAAAGCTCTGCCCACAGACCCTGGACTGACTTTCGCGGCGGCTCCGTGAGCGCGCGGAACAATTGCACGAGAGTGTCGAGGAACGCAGCGACCTGAGAAGGGGAAGGCCTGTCGCCCAGACACAAGAGAAACGGACCGCCTACGGAGAGAAAGTAATCTCGCAAGCTCGCGTCCCGCGACAGGCATTTGAGTACAGTGAAGATGCCCTCTTCAACAAGCTTCTCTCCTTGCCAGATCTTGCAATGCACCCCGTGATCAATCGCGATGTTCTCAAGTCTGACAGGTGCCGGCAGGCGCTCCTGTGCGCCCGCCGTGCTCACGAGCACCAGAGGCTCGCCTTGCACATCCTTCGCGACACGATGACCATGCACCCCTGGGATGGGACATGCACTGAGCGACATCCCGTCAGCAGCGCCGGGCTTCGGCGCCTCCAACGCCGCGAAGAGCTTCGGCAAGTCTAGAGTCGGCAGATGCTCAGTCCAGTTGAGGTTGATCCTGGATTACGAAGTCCTGCGCCATTTCGCCCGGGATCCAGATTGCGAGAGTGGGAACATCGCCAGTCGGCTCCCCGTTCGTGATGACCAATCTATGGATCTGTATTGTGAGACCATCTGGGCGTTTGATCTTCCTATCGCCCGGATATACGGCACCGCGGGCGTCGGGATGGGGCCCCTGAAACAGATTCAGGATCCGTCCATTATCATCAACGCCGCGCTCGCGGAGCGCCCCACCACTCATCACATATACGCTGCACTCGGTCTCCGGATGCTCTTCAAGGAAGTTCTGTATCAGAATTCGAAGCGCGGTGAACTTCTGAGAGTCCTCGGGGGAAGGAACTCGGTAGAGCGTCAGGAGCGTGTCGAAGGCGTCGGCCAAACGCACGCCCTCATCGACCAGGTGTTTCATCTGAGCCGTCCGTGCCGGATCCCCGCGATCAGGAACGAGGTCCAGTGAGGCGATGAACGACCTCACCACCTGGCGATTCGTCTCAACGGCCGCACGACTGTCGTGCGGCGCGCCGGGGTACCACCACTCCTCGCCAAATCGGAGTCTCATGTAGTCGAGACCCAGGACGTTATGCCGAGTGGGCTTCAACTGGGTTGTCAGGAAAAACTCTCGTTTCCACTCGGGGAGCGTCTTACCTGTCCTGCTATGAGCGTCCAAGCGCGCCCTCACGTCTTCCTCATGGACAACGTAGCCTTGATAGGCATCACGAGCCGCGTTCTCGAGAAACACTCGACAGTAACCCAGGTATGGTCTTTTGTAGCCCAAGAATCGAGCTCGCTGCTGGACATTGTCAGCGTTACCCACGCCTATGCCACGAGGCATGTAGGTCACGGTGAGCCCTTCGACAGTGAACCCCCGGTCCATCGCCTGGCCGCCGACCAGCACATGCGGGTACGCCTGATTCCACTCGATTGCCGGTGTACTGCCCACTCGCGTATTGACCTCCTCAACTCGTGTTTGCCGAATGGCCCGCTTCAACTGGCGGACGAGCTCGTCGAAGGTCGGCAAGTCCTTCACCGTCGCCTGCAGGTCTGTGTAGGCCTTGCGGAACTCGTCAACGAGGTCCTTTCTGTCGGGGTCAGCTTCCGGCAAGCTCAGGGTCTGGCTCCACTGGTCTGTGACCGCCCTAACCCAACTGAAGTACTGACCGTGGGCCAGCGTGCGCTGAGATGGGTGAACAAGCATGGACCGGTTGCCATAACCTTTGTCGCGCATAAGGCCTGCCGCCACGCCGAGGAAGAACAACCTGAGGGCTTGTAGTAAGCTCTCAGGAGGCTCGGTCATTGTGTTACTTGACGATGGTATTTCCGAGTCAGGAATAGTTCGAACTAGGGCCGGTTCTGAGATGAAGAAGTCACGGCCGCCAACGTAGTCAGGACCAGGACTAAGGAGCTCCGCAAAGCGAGGGGAGAGGACATCGATCAGGTTAATCAGCAGTGGCGCCTGAGGCGTTGCCGTGTATTGCAAGTAGGAGTGGTGCGGCAGCGCGTTGCGTAGTCCTAGCAGTCGCCGATATGTCGCACTCTCATCCCCTCGGCGAACCCAGGTGTTCAGACCGGCTTGGTCCGCCTCATCATCGATGACGATGACAGGCCTGCCCTGGAGCGGAATGCTCGTCAGCAATTGAATCAGATTATCTAGATGCCCATGGTGCTTCATCACGGTGACAAGAACTGTTCTGCGTTCGTGTGACTGGGCCGTCACGTCGTCCCAGTCGGCAAGAGTATTCAGGATATTGGTCCGGTCGCGTCCGCCCGGAGTTGGGTTCGTGAAGTGCTGCCATTTGCGGTCCCGCCGAGAGTCCAAGCGAAGATCCCGTATCAGGCGCTTGGTCGATTGATTCAGCAGCGGGACAGATGTGCCGGTGATCACGATCACCATCTGGTAGCCGTTGTCGCGTGCTAATGCTGCTACCGTCGTGAAGGAAATGGTCTTGCCACTTTGGACGTATCCGATGACCAGCCCTATCTCCCCTCCGGCTGGCTCGCTCGGTGGGACACACCTCGAGAGGACGCGGACAGCTTCGTCTGTGATGCGCTGCCGGCTCTCAGCGGGCAACTCGAGGTTGCTCAGGAGATCTAGGGTCTCTTGGCCAACAACCGGTTGCCAGCGCGCACTGGCGCCTAGCACGGAGCTCACAATCTCGATAGTCTCCGCAGCCTGCCGACCCGTCGGGACTCGCTTACCCATGTGTAGTTTCCAACCTAGCCGAGCGATTCACTCTCACAGTTTCGACAAGGCATTCCGCAGTAGGTCGTTGACATTCCGGCGGATGGTACCGGCCTGCTTCACCCCGCTCTCTCGAGCGACCACTTCGGCGAGAGCTAACGCAGCAGCAATCCTCAACTGAGGCTCCAACTGCTCGGCGTTCGCCCCTGCAAAGGCCTGCGTGAACGGGTGATCCACCGCGAAGCGAATCTGCAACTGACGGATACGCTCCCTACTAGTCTTTCTCTCTGAAAGCGGCTTCTCCCCCAACTCAACCCACGCCCCAACCGCCGGATCATTAGAAAGTTCTAGAAGTATTTCCCAGCTCACGCCCTGGTGGCGAAACTGAAAGGACTTCCGAGTGACCGCGGACCTGCTGGTGAGCGGGCGTGTGACATCCTTCTCAGGCCCTGCCTCTTCCAAGCGTGCAAGCACCTTCGAAGCGTTCCCCTGGATCGCCTGAGCGGTTCGTTCAGCCACGTCATCAGCGCTGGCCCTAGTCAGTTGCTTGGACGGCTTAACACGGTAGTGGAGTGCCTGATCGAGAAGCGGAATCGGATCCGCAGCTAGCTTCTGCTTCAGCTTCTGGAGAAACAACTCCTCATCATCACCCCAGCGGAACCCATCTTTAGTGTGACTGACGTTGAATCCCGTTAGCTCGAGCTCGCCGAAAAGTCGCTGGTAGACGAAGGTGTTTGACTGCCCGAAGATGTATTCCGGGCGGTAGCCTTCGTCAGCACTCCCCTGGATGAGGCGGCGCCGCCTGAAGAGCGCGAAGCCGGCTTCGGAAGTGCTACCCGTCTCTCTCAGAGCGGCAAATCCTGTCACCTGACAACCATTCCCGATTGCCAGGTCGATCTCTTTTTTCCAAACGATCGGCTTCCCAGACGGAGTCTTGTGGTGCGGCACTCTCAGGACCGCAGGGGCTTCGTAGTTGAGTGGCTCGCCATTCAAGTAGAGCTCAAGGATCCCGTCTCGTGTGAACATCCTATAGATGCTAGCGACGTGATCCCGGATCGCCGAGTGTACGCCTCTGGGGAGCCTTGCTGTACAGGTGAGAGAGGATGATCTCGGTATAGTGCTTGTCCGGGTCGACCTTTCGAGACTGTACGTCGAGCTCTTCGAGTGAGTCACGGAGTACCTTTTTGATGTCAAACGCGACTGTCTTCTCTTCCGCCTCACCTAGCGCTTTGGTTCGTACCACCCACTGTGGAGCAAACCAACAGGCGGCACTCTTCATCCCCATGCCGAATTCAGAGAGCCCCGTGCTGTCCGGGGGCACCTCTGCAGCCCGGAAGGCTCTCACGTAGTCGCTCTTGTGAATACCGGCTGCGTTGTCCCGTACTGTGATTCGACCGCCTTCCTCCGACTCAATTTTGACTAGAACCCTAAGCCTGAAGTGCTTCCCATCGACCTTGTGCAAATCTCGCCGATAGTCCAGATAGCTTTGCAGCGAATTGTCAACGAACTCAGCTAGCGCAAACCAAGGCTTATAGTTCAAGTGCTTGAGTACCGACAGCACTCGTACTCCCGGGCGAATGCTCACTGACTCGGTGCTAGAGCGTCTGGCCATTGCTCAGGATCTCACTCAGCTATGGAATCGACTTTTCACGTTTCGGTGAGGAGATGTTGTGCGATTGCTCTAACGACGCCCACGTGAACAGCGTTGCCGAGCGCAGCAATTGCACTGGATCGCGACTTGGGGAGGCGATGGGAATCAGTAAAGCCTTGCAGGCGGAGCCCTTCAACCCGCGTCAGAAAGCGGCGCTTGGGACCCAGGATCGGTATCTGACTCGTGGTCATCGCAACTAGGGCTGGCGAGCTCGAATACCTCTTCACCCGAAGCCCGGAGGGACGGAACTGCAGTACATGGCACCAGAGGTCCCTTTCCTCGCCCTTGCAGTTCCACTCGAGCTTCCGTAAGGACGGAGCGAACTTCTCGAGCGCCGCGGTCCAGCCCGACGGAAAGTAGCGTTTGATGGTCGAGAACCAATCCCGATTCTGACGAATGAACTCAACCTTCCACTCGGGGAACCGTGTCTCAGTTCTCCTCGCGTAGCTAGGCAGCAGGCCGAGCACATCGCTCTTTGCTGGGTGATCTCGGACGCCGTTGTTCCGAACCAGCCTCCGGAGTTCGCGCAAAGGTGTGGCGTGCGGAGTCCTCCTTTCGAAGGGATAGACAGCGCCGATCTCGTCTCCCCAGATTGGGAACGACGGCAGCTCAACGCTGGCCGGAAGTCGCCTGAGGAGCTTGTTCCAATGCTCGATGCACTCGATCTGCCGCGACGTCAGCGCAGTTTCGTCACGATCCTGCGCAGTTAGGTCAGATTTGGGCTGCACAACGTCACCTAGGGTGGTAACGCACCTCCGGTCCCCTCTCGGGAACGGGTCCTCCGGCAGGTTATCAAGACTTGCGACGATGAAGAATCGCTCGCGAGTATGAGGGTAGCCCAAATGATGCGGAGAGATCAGGCCGTGCCCGCCACTCGTTAGATGCACCGTGCCACGCACGTCGTACCCGAGCTCAATAAGGCTATCACGGACGATCTTCCATGTCCGGCCGTTATTGTGCCGCTCGAAGTTGCCAACGTTCTCAAGAATCACGTACGGAGGACGATGCCTGTTGAGAACCTCAACGATCTCATGAAACAGAGTTCCGCGGGTCCGGTCGCGGCGGCCGTTCTGATACCCGGACTTCGAAAAGGGCTGACAGGGGAACCCAGCGCAGAGAATGTCGTGCTTCGGAACTCGGTTCTTGACTTCTCGAATGTCGCCGTGGACATACTTCCATGATTCGCGGAAGTTCTTCTTGTACAATTCCCTAAGCTCCTCGTCGATCTCTGCAACGAAGACGCACTCATGCCCGAGGCTGCTTAAAGCCCGGTGAAAGCCGCCCATGCCGGCGAAGAGATCCACAAACTTCAAGGTGCAATCCTCCCCTCAGCGTCGAGGTGCAGCTCCGTCTTTTGCCGGTCGGAGACCATCTTCACTTACCGCCTCCACGGTTAAGGGTCGTAACCGCTTCAAGAACACCCAAGCCGAACTCGAACTCCGCGGAGCACTATCCCACCTCGGCCTGAGATTCAGACTCCACGTAAAGAGCCTACCGGGAAAACCGGACTTTGTCTTTTCAAAGCCCCGCGTCGCTGTGTTCTGCGACGGCGACTTCTGGCATGGCCGGAACTGGAAGGCGCGCCGCTCACGGCTGGAAAAGGGCTCCAACGCTGACTACTGGCTGGACAAGATTGCGTACAACATCGCAAGGGACAAGCGCCAAACCCGTCAACTCGAGCACGCCGGGTGGTTGGTAATTCGGATCTGGGAAACCGACGTGCTTCGGAACCCAGGGGAAGCGGCGGAGAGAGTCCAAAGGTTGGTCAAAGGACGTGGCGCTCGCCGGCTGCACAGACCAAGCACAGCTCGCCGTCAAAGGGTGCCTCGTAGATAGTTCGCGCGGGCTTCTCGGTAGTCACTATTCCATCGTCGCCTATGCGGAGCGTACACCATTCCAGCCTGCCTTCGTTGATCGCCCGGTATACGGACTCGTGCAACACCTCTTTGCTATTCCTGTGTGCTGGCCCGTCTGTGAACTCGACTGACGTGCAGACGCCGTCGGTCCCGAAGGACTTTGCCGGCCTATGGTGCAAGCCGTCTGCGCCTCCGCGTGGGACACTATAGGCCCCGGGGCAGATGAGGTACGTGATCGCGATTACAGGTTATTGCGCCCCCCGTCGGTGGACAGGGCGTTTTTGCGGCAAGCACGGTCTCTTTTGCGACATTTGAGCCTGGGTGCGCGTTCGGCATTCACCTCTGCGACCTTGACTTTGCCGCTCACGTCGCATAAAATCACCAGCACGCACCAGCAACACCCCCCGAAGACATGAGGTCTTCGGGGGGTGTGTCTTTTGGTCTCGAAACAGAGTGTCGTTCAGCAGTCTGTCACGAAGCTCCGCGCCAAAGCCGCGGAGTTCCGGGAGGTTTTTGCCGACGAGGGCCGCGCTCTCACGCTGGAATGGGCTGCCCGGGAGGTCGAGCAGGCGCTCCGCGCTGAAACCGACGAGCTGCTGACCCTCACGGAAGCGTCCGAGATCTCCGGCTACCACCCCGACTCCCTCGCCCGGATGGTCCGGAACGGCCAGATCCCCGATCTCCGGCCTCCGAAGTCGAAGGGGATGATCCGCATCCGCCGGGGCGACCTTCCGATCAAGCCCGGCAAGGAGCATACTCCCTCCGCGGACGTACGCGAACTCGCCAGCCGCCTCGGCATTCGAGGCTAAGGAGGGCCGCGTTATGGCCACCCGTAAACGCTGGTCGAGAACCGTGGGCGCCCGACGTGGGAACCGCGTCCGAATCTATGAGCGAGGACCCGGCGGCATGCTGTACATGGCCGTTTGGGTTGCGGAACGCGGGAAGTACCGGTTCGTCAGCCTGGGGCATCGGGACCGCGAGCGCGCGACGCGTGAAGCGGTCGACATCGTAGGGCTCCGGGATGCCGGGAAGTGGAGCGATCCGAAGTCCCTCACGTTGGGCATCCTCGTTGCGCGCTACCTCGCGGAAAACACTCACGCGCGCGACGGCTCTTTGAAAACTGAACTCTATCGGAGAGGGTGTGAGCGAAGCGCCCAGAACCTGCTCGAGTGGTTCGGGGCGAGTACGCCGGTTGTCGAGCTGACTCCGGATCGCATGGGGCCCTACGTGACGGCACGGCGGGCCGGTGAAATCAGTGGCCGTCCCGTCGGAGCAACGGTGGTGCATCAGGAGGTAAAGCTCCTCAAGTCCATGATGAAATGGGCGACGGGGGTGTTCGACCAAGGCCGGCCGCTGCTTGACCGGAATCCGCTGACCGGGTTTGCGGTCCCGAAGACGCGAGATCCCAGGCGACCGATGATCGACGCGGACACCGTAGAGAAGCTGCTGACGGTTGCCGACCGCGTCAGCCCGTTGCTGCCGCTGCTGATCGTGTTGATGGAATCAACGGGCCGGCGCTTGAGTAGCGTGCTGGGCCTGCGGTGGGACGACTTCGACTTCGAGAAGCGGACCATCACCTGGCGCGCCGAGCTCGACAAGAAGCGCAAGACGTGGGTCGTGCCGATGCCCAAGCAGGCCGAGCAGGCGTTGCTTGCGTTTCGGGCAGCGCACCCCGCGATCGGGAGCACATTGGTCTTCCCGATGAAGCATGACCCGATGAAGCCCATCAGCCGGCATCACGCCAGTGTCTGGTTGGAGCGGGCATACCGGCGGGCCGGTCTGCAGAGGCAACGTCAGGGCCTGTGGCATAGCTTCCGGCGGAAGTGGGCGACGGACCGCAAGAATTACCCCGTGCGTGACGTAGCCGCGGCCGGTGGCTGGGACGACTTGCCGACCGCCATGATGTACCAACACGCCGATCAGGACACGCTGCGGGAAGTGATGGACAACCCGAAACAGCCGCAGAAACGATCGCAGCAGGGCTAAACCGGGGGCGCGCGGCGGGACCCAACATCCTGCCGCGCCTCCAGTTGGGTCCGGTGTCGCCACGCAGCACTCTCCTGATCGTGGGGCAGGAGACCGCTGGGGCAAGGCTTCGGATCGTCAATGGACGGGCTATGGAACGGGCTACGGAACGGCCTACGGAACGGCCCACGGAACGGCCCACGGAACGCCTACGGAACGGCCTAGGGAACGGCTTAGGGAACGGCTTAGGGAACGGCCTAGGAAACGGCCTAGGAAACGGGGTTAGGAATCCGCGTCGGAATGTGCTTCGGAAACGCCCGTCGCGGCTTCTCTGCCGGCTTCTCTGCCGGCTTCTCTCCCGGCTTCTCTCCCGGCTGGTCTACCGGCAGGTCCACCGGCTGGTCTACTTCTCGCGCCAATCCAACCGTTGTTACGACTGCGTTTGGACGCCCGAGAAACGCTTGCACGCAACACCGCGAAAACCCGCGCCACGTCTTGTGATGTCAAGATGGTGTCGGGAGAAACGATGACAGAAACGATGACACCCGGGCGAAAAACAACGCGGCGCGACACGACTCATCGTCGCATCGCGCTTCGAGTTGCCCCTCCTGGGATCGAACCAGGACTCTCCTGATCCAGAGTCAGGCGTGTTGCCAGTTACACCAAGGGGCACCGGAACTGCACTTGTGACGTCGCACGTTCGGGCTCTCGACGCCGGAACTGCGT